>Ga0255347_1001687_pt1 | contig 34077 bp, 19 predicted proteins | sample wastewater_treat_2_FD_192479 | JGI IMG/M metagenome (GOLD analysis project Ga0255347, IMG submission 192479) | Wastewater microbial communities from Lulu Island WWTP, Vancouver, Canada - plant24 | ecosystem: Engineered > WWTP > Wastewater > Unclassified | place: Canada: Vancouver, British... | reverse complement strand
CCGCCTCCAGCCGATTCAGCCTTGCCAAAACCCCTCCCGAATGCCAAACTGAACCCAATTCAGCACCTGAAGGAAGCGCGCTCCCGCCAGCCAGCGGCCAGCGTTGCGCTGGCCGCTGGCTGGCGGGGACGTAATAATACGGCTCAGGACGAGGGTTACGGTCCGACGAACTGCCTGTTGCGTTTTTCCGAGACGCTTACCAACTGCCGCGAGGTGTTCCTTGTCGCGTCGAAGATCACGTCCAGCGCCAGCACGGCGCCGGTCGGAGACAGTAACGTTAATCCGTTCCATTCTGGAGGTGCTAGCACGCTTGTGAGCGAGACGTATGCGCCGGATGTGCGCTACGGTTTCATCCTGATCAACGGGGAAGTGACCGGCAACGACGCCGCGTGGCCGGCACACAAATCAGTCGAAGAGACGCAGCTCGGCGTGATCAGTTTCGCATCCACGAACAGGGTCATCCTCTCCACCCTGGCGACGGATCGTTTCTACGCAGATCGCTCGGGCGGCTGGCGGCTGGGCGAGGTCGTCATCTACACGAACGTCCTGACGACGGCGGAACGCTATGCGGTGCATCAGCATCTGCGGCGGAAGTGGCAGGGGAGCGACGCGGCGGACGTGGGCGCGGTCGTCCTCAATCCGGGCGCGTCGATCGGCGTGCCGGAAGGGCGCACGGCACGGGTGACGGAGGTGACGGCGGTCGACGGCACACTCGTGAAGACGGGCGCGGGAACGCTCGAGGTCGGGGCGCTTTCGGCGAAGACGGCGGAGACCGTGAAATCGCTCGACATCCGCGGCGGCGCGGTGAAGGTGACGGGGCTCCCCGCTGTTTCCGATACGGAGCCGGCCGCGGGCGCGCTGCTCTGGCTCGACGCGAACGTGCGCAGTTCCTTTGTCTTCACGAACGAGACCGGCACGACGGACTACGTCGACAAGTGGTACGACTGCCGCTCCGAGCAGAGGACTGTCTATGCGCAGCGTCCGGGGCCATCGGGTGTGGCCGGAAGTACCGGTCGGGATCTCGTCGAGGGCGACGGCGATGTGCCGACCCGCATCGAGAACGCCGTCGGGTCGCTGGCGGCTGTCGATTTCGGTATATACAACGGGCAGAAGGCGGGCGGGAACTCCTTCCTCATCCTCAATACACCCGGTTACTCGACCGACAATGCCTACGAGGCCTTTCTCGTCCAGAGTTCGACGAAGATAAACCGTGCCGCGATCTTCGGCTACGGCACTGGCGTGTCGATGATCCGCAGCACCAGTCTCATGACCCAGCTTCTCAACGATTCGAGCTACGGTTCCTATCTCGGACGGAACGCGGTGATGACCTTCAACGGCGTGCAGGTCGATCCGTGCGCGAGCGGTCAGGCCGCGCTCGCGCAAAACACGTTCGATGTCTACAGCGTCTCGGCGCAGGCGAGGCTGCCGCTGACGCTTGTGGGCGGCAAGGACCGCATCGGCCAGAATTCCTCTTTTGGCGGCTGCCGGGTCGGTGAGTTGATCCTCTACGACCGCAAGCTGACACCGGCGGAGCGCCGCCAAACGATCGCCTATCTGATGAAGAAGTGGCAGGGCAGGGCACCGCAGTTCGCGGCTGACGGCGTTCTGCCGTCGCGACTCACGTTCGCGGCAGATATCCCGGCGATTCTCGACAGCGATGCCGATCTGCAGGTGGAGTCGTTCACGGGATCGAACGGGTCGATCGTCAAGCGCGGCGTGGGAACGGTGACGCTGCCGGCGGCGACGTTGGCTTCCGCCGGCGCTGTCACGGTCGAGGAGGGGATGCTTGTCACGACGTTCGTTTCGGAACTCGACCTCCCGCAGCCGCGTTACCGGTATGATGCCAGCGAAGAAACAACGTTCATCGAAAAGTACGTTTCGGAGGGGACGACGTTCGTGACGGCCATCTCAAGTCTGGGAACGTCTGCGACGTCTCTTTCGACCGGAAAGGGTAAGACAGGCGGGGCGGTGACGAATCCGGCACTCGAGACGGCGGAGATGCGCACGGGCGTCAACCGCCCCTGCTTCAATCTCGGCCAACGCGGCGGCTCGAATAATAATGGAACCGGCCCGACCTGTTTTCAGTCAGGCTCTTTGTCGGCTACCACGCTCGCAGAGTATCACGTGATTGTCGCGGACAACGTGGCGGAGGGGTCGCCGCTTTATCAGAATCTTTTCTCGAACATCAACAATCCGGCGCAGTATTTCACGCGGAATTCGCAGAAACTGCTCGCCGACACTTCCGCCGAAGCGCTCCGCAACGGATATCTGGCGGTTGATGGCGAGGAGAAGGTCTACACGGAAAATCTGCCGGCGGGATTCCACCTCTTCTCGGCTGTGCCGACCGAGCCGCTGCCGGTCGGTTACCTCTGCATGGCGCGTGATGGCGCCGTCGGCGGACTCAAGGTCGCGGAGATGCTCGTCTATGACGCGACGAACAGCGTCAAACACCGTGCGTACATCCAGAACCAGTTGATGCACAAATGGTTCGATACGCCAGCGCCGAAGTGGGAGTTCCCGGTCGCGAGTGTCTCGGTTTCGGAAGGGGCGACGTGGCGCGATACGTCCACGAACATGATTCATACGGTCGGGACGCTCGCCCTCGGCGGCACGGCTGACGTGGACGAGATGACGGTCAACGAGTCGCTGACACTCTCCGGCGCGGTCGCCGTGACCGGCGATCTGACGCTGGCGGACGGAATCGAGATTCCCCTGACCGTGACGGACGCCGCGTTGTCCGTGGGCGGCACGCTGACGTTCGGCGGCGCGGCGACGATCGTGCTTGACGATGAGGAGTTCTCCCAGCTCGGTACGGGCGACCGGGTGCTTTTCTCGGCGGCGGAGATCGTCGGGTTCAATCGGAACGCCGTGACGCTGGATGCGAGCGGAATCCCGACCAAACGCTCGTTCTCGCTTGTCGAGACCGTCGACGCCGTAAGCGGAAAGACGACGGCCATCAGACTGCGCGTGAGCATCCCCGGCATGGCTATCATTGTCCGCTGATGAAAAGGTTGATTTTAAATCTTCGGCATTTACGGGTGGGGCGCGCTGTCCCAGTGCGCCGCAGCGGTTTGGGACAAACCGCCCTGCCGGTTTTCGCCGGGTGCGTTCTGGCGGCATCTGCCGTCTTCGGCGATCTGACGCTGGAGGGGGATGGTGTGACGCTTGTCCTGAACGACCGAGGAGAGATCGCGTCGTTGAAGGAGACCGTTTCCGGACGCGAGCTTGTCGGCAAGAAGATACCGTTCACGGCGTTCGTCGATGAGAAACGCAAGACGATCGCGCCGATTCGGATGGCGGCGGGCGATGGTTGTTTCACGTTCTTCTTCGCTGGCGACTACGGCGAGGTCGAGATTCAGGCGAAGCGTTTCGCGGGCGGCTGGACCTTCGAGATCGTGCGGGCAACGACGAAAGATTTTCACTGCTTCGAGATCTGCCGCGTCCAGCCGGGCTGTGTGAAGTGGAAAGGCTCATTCGTCAATGCGTGGTCGGATGAGATGTCCGCGGTCTGCGTACGGAGCTACGGAATCGAGGGGTCGCCGAAGTACAGCCCGTATCTCCGGAATGACATCGAAGGGACGTTTCCGCTCGTCGGGCGGCGCACAGGGCTTGCCGCGGGACCGAGGGAAGGGTTTCTCGCGCGGCTGCGGGCGATGACGGAGGCCGCCGGCGTGCCGCAGAGCGACTGCGGCGGAGCGTGGTCCATCGGCAGCGAGCCGGCGCGGAGGAGCTATGTGTTCGCACGCATCAAGGGTGGTGACGTGGATTACTGGATCGACCTCGCGCGGCGCTCGGGTTTCATCGATCTTCACTTTTGCACTTCGTGGGCCCGGTCGCTCGGCGACTACCCCGTGCATCCGTCGGCGTTTCCGGGCGGACTCGACGAGATGATCCGCGCCTGCCGGCGCATCCGCGAGGCGGGACTCGGGGTCGGCATGCACACTCTCACCGGCTGCATCGGCTTCAACTCAAAGTGGATTCGTCCCGTCTGCGACACGAACCTCTTCTACGATGCCGTCTACACGCTGGCCGTGCCGCTGACGGAGGAGGCGGAGGAACTTGTTGTCGAGGAGCGTCCGATCGACAAGCACGCGCTCGTCGCCACATACTCGTCGAACGGCAACTATCTCACGTACAACGGCGAAGTGATGCAGTACACGGGCATCCGCCGTGAGAAGCCGTATGCGTTCACGGGGCTCACGCGCGGAGTCATCGGAACAAGGAAGACGGCCGGGGTGATTCCCGCCGGTGCGCGCATCGGGTATCCGCATCACCGCTACCGCTGCTTCTATCCGGATCCGGACGGTCCTCTCGCGGAAAAGATCGCCGCCCGCCTCGCAGAGGTCTACAACTCGTGCGCGATGAACGAGCTTTACTTCGATGGTTCTGAGGGCATGGGCAGCCGGTACGGCATCGATGTGATGCGCTATCGGATCTTCACGAAGCTCGACCGCTGCAACGGGCATTCCCCGTCCGTCGAAGCGAGCTGTCAGGGCGCGAACAACTGGTGGTTCCAGACGCGCATGGCAACGGTGGACCATCCCGTCTTCGGCATGAAGCGTTTCCACGACTGGCACCTCGACTGGGGTGTCCGCCAGGGGCGTCTCTGCAATTTCCTCGAGCCGCAGATGGGCTGGTGGGAGCCGTATCTCGCGAACGAGCGCGTGCGCGGGCATTTCCCGGACGAAATGGAGTATTTCGCCGGCAAGAACGCGGGGCACGACGCGGCGATGTCCGTGCAGGGGCTCGAGGCGCGCCCGCTGCCGTTGGGCACGCGGCGTCAACTGACGATTCTCGGCTGGTACGAACGTCCGCGGCTCGCGCGGGCGTTCACGGACGAGGTGCGCGGTTATTTGGCGGGCGAACGGACCGAAGGGCGGCTGCGGCAGGGGGCGGACGGCGTCTGGCGGCTTGTCGAGACGTCCGTTGACGTACACCGGGCGGGGCGAACGGAGACTCGCGAGTGGAAGGTGATGAGCGACTCCCCGCGTCCTGTCGCGCTGCGAGTCGAGGCGCTCTACACCGTGACGGAGACGAATGCCGCGCCGATTCTGGCGAAGGAGGAGTTCGCCGGGATGGAAGTGAAGACTGCGGCGAAGGGGGTGAAGGCGATGTGCGCCCCTGCGGACGGCGATGCGGTGCGCGGAAGCACCTTCCGTTTCTCGGCGGAGAACGGATCGGAGCTCGCGCCGAACGCGGCGTGGGCGTCGGTGACGCGGAAGTTCGCGTTTCCCGGCAAGGATCTCGGCAAGGGCCACGGCGGCTTCGGCGTCTGGGTGAGGGGCGACGGGTCGGGTGCGCTCCTCAACTTCACGGTTTCGAACATCGCGGAATTCGGGCTCGCCATCTCCGAGCATTACGTGCGGCTCGATTTCACGGGCTGGAAGTGGCTCGATTTCCTCTTCCGCGAGCGTGATGCCTCCGAACGCTACCGCTACGTCTGGCCGTACGGGAACGCTTTCTACCCGACAATCTACTGTAATTCGGTGAAGACGGACCATCTCGGCGGTGTTTCGGTGTACCTGAACGATATCCAGAAGGGAAGCCGCGCCGAGGTCGAGATCGGTGCGATTCTGCCGCGCTGCCAGGTGGCGCAGACGGTGACGGATGCGGCGGTGAAGGTGAACGGGGTCACGATCCCGCTCCCGTTCGCGCTGGAAAGCGGCGAGTATGCGGAACTGGATGACGGCGCGTGGACGAAGTATTCGGCGCACGGACTGCCGCTTGAGCGTCGGCCGGTCGAAGCGCTTCCCGCGTTCAGGGCGGGCGAAAACGAACTCGCCTTTGTCGCTGGTGCGGGTCAGCGGGCGGAAGTGACGACCTTCGCCTTTGGACGAAGCCACGCGGCGTTCAAGACGACGGATCGGGCTGAAATGAGATTCGAGGCAATGGAGCCATTTGTGTACGATCCGGCGAACGGGCTGAAGGGGCCCGACCGGATCTGCGTGCGGCCTAAGGCGCGGGCAAGCGTCTCTTGCGAGATCCTCGGGCCGGCGCAAGGTCCGCGGCTGAGATTCGGGACCGAGTCGGTGGAGCTGCCGTCCGTTGGCGCGGGCGAATTGTTCGTCTGCCGCGACGGAGCGAACTGGAAGATCGTGAAGGCGGCGGATGGGCAGATGCTGCGCGAGGGGAAGCTAGCACGGGCGCTGCCGATACTTGAGGCGACGTGTGATTTCGCCTTTTCCGCCGATGTGCCGAGCGGCGCGCATGCCGAGATCGATCTGATGAAGGAGTATCAACGAACAGCAAGGAGGACAGATGATGATGACAGATAGACGTGGTTTTCTACAGGGAACAGCGTGGATGGGGCTTGCGGCGGTTGCTGCGGGCTGCCGCATTAACAAAGTGTGCTGCAGCGGCGGTGCGCCGATGGCGGGATTCCGGGTGGAGCCGATCAAGAACGTGCGCATCGGATTCGTGGGTGTCGGAAGCCGGGGCACGTCCGCTTTTCGTCGGCTTTCGCAGTTTCCCGGCGTGACAATCGCCGCGTTCTGCGACATCGACTCCGCGCGCATGGACGCCTGCCGCACGTTCTTGAAGGATAAGAAGCTGCCGCCCGCGCGGGAGTTCTTCGGCCCCGTGGCCTACCGCGACCTCTGCCAATGGGACGGCTGTGATGTTGTCTACGCTTGTACGCCGTGGAAACTGCACGAGCCCGTCGGCATCGCGGCGATGGAGTGCGGTAAGCACTCGCTGCTCGAAGTGCCCGCCACCATGACTATCGACGGTTGCTGGAATCTCGTCGAGACCAGCGAGCGCACGCGCCGCCACTGCATGATGCTTGAGAACTGCTGCTACGGCGAGACCGAGATGCTCGCGCTCAACATGTGCCGCCTCGGTCTCTTCGGCACTCCCGTCTACGGCGAGGCGGGCTATCTCCATTCGGGATCTACCAACAAGCATAAGGTGAGCGAGTTCCGCGCCGAGTGGTATCAAGAACACCGCGGCAACTACTACCCGACCCACGGACTTGGGCCGGTTGCCCAGTACATGAATATCAATCGCGGTGATCGCTTCGATTACCTCAACTCGATGGAGGGCGCATCCGTCGGCGAGCTTATCCGTCGCGGCGACCCCCGCTGGAATGGTCTCAACCTCGAGACCTACAAGAAGTACATCGTCGGCACGCGCAACTCTTCGCTCATCCGCACGATGAACGGGCACATGATTTTCCTCGATCTTTCGTGCAACGTGCCGCATCCCTACAGCCGCATCAACACACTTCAGGGGACGCACGGGATTCTGATGGACTATCCGCTTCGCATCGATATTGAGAAGAGCCCGGGGGATGGCCCGCGCAGTCATAAAGGTTTTGACGAGAAGTTCACGGCAGAGTGTCGCGAGAAGTACCGGCACCCGCTGTGGAAGAAGGTGGGCGAGATCGCGAAAAAGGTCGGCGGACACGGCGGGATGGACTTCATCATGGATCTGCGGTGGGTGTACTGTCTGCAGCAGGGGCTGCCGCTCGACATGGACGTGTATGATCTGGCGAGCTGGAGCTGTCTCTGCGAGGTGACGGAGCGTTCGCAGGCGCGTCGCGGTGCGCCGGAAAAGGTGCCCGATTTCACGCGCGGGGCGTGGAAGACGATGGCGCCGCTCGGGATTGTTGACGTGGATCTGGCGAAGCTGGTGTTCAACGACATCAAGAGTGCTGGCGCACAGCAGACGATCGGGGACTCGTGAGAGTAAGATTCGAGGTGAAAGGATGATGACGATAATGAAGCGAATAGCTGTTGTTTTGGTGGTGGTGGTTGCCGTCACGTGTGTGTTCGGCGCGGCGTCCTCGACGGTTGTGCCGGAAACAGAGGCGGTTTCGCATATGGAATCGCGTAACCGGCAGCCTGGGCGGGGGGATGGCATTTTCGGGGACTACTGGTGGGCCAATCGTTTCCTAAGTCGCTATAACCGTATCATGGAATGGCGGGGGAAGACTGTGGACGTGGTGATGCTCGGCGACTCGATCGTTCATTTCTGGGAATGGCATCACCCCGAAAGCTGGGCGAGGTTCTGCGGCCGGAGGCGCGTCCTTAATCTCGGCTACGGCGGCGACCGCACGCAGCAGGTGATCTGGCGGATCGAGAACGGCGAGCTGGACGGCTACACGGCGAAGAACGTGGTGCTTCTCATCGGCACGAACAATAACAGCGCACAGGACACGAAGCCGGAGAACGTGGTGAAGGGCATCGCGAAGATCGTCGCGATGATCCGCGCGAAGCAACCGAAGGCGAATGTCGTGCTGATGGCGATCTTCCCGCGCGGACGCAACGCCGAATCGAAGTTGCATGCGGCGGCGAGGGGACGGAATGACGCGACGAACGTGTTGCTGAAGGAGTATGCGGCGGCGGAGAAGATCGTGTATCTCGACATCAACGCGCGGCTCGTGGATGAAAGCGGCTGGGTGCCCGAGACGATCATGAAAGACGAGGTCCATCCCACCGCCGCCGGATATGACATCTGGATGGAGGAACTGTCGAAGGTGGTGAAGTGACGGTCGGGCGGTTTGTCCTAAACCGCCGTCGTCGTTAGGGGGGACGATGACAAAAATCTGTGGAATTGTGTTGGTCGTGACGTGCGTTGCGGCGGGCGGGGGGCTGGCGGCCCTGCCGGAGGCTTGCGTCGAGATCTCTGCGTCGGTATCGCCGGCGGAGGCGTTGGCGCAAGTGCGGGCGAAGCGCGCTTCGGGCGAAATCGCCAAGGATGCGGTGACGACAGTGGTGGTGGCTCCGGGTGAATACGCGCTTGCGGAGGAACTTGAGGTGACCGGAGACGTGGCACCCATCAAGTTCGTCGGGCCGAAGGACGGCCGGGCGGTTTTTTCCGGCGGTGTGCGGCTCGGGCCGTTCACCGCCGCGGAGGCGGGCGAGGCGGAGACGGCGCGCGCAGGGGCGGTGTGGCGCTGTAGTGTGCCGAAGGGGCTTGTCTTCGAACAGCTTTGGGTCAACGGCGAACGGGCGCAGATCGCGCGGGAACCGAACGAATTCTACCACTACATCCTCGAGGAGGCGGACGAGGGCATCCATCCGGTCACTGGAAAGCGCGCCGATCTCTCGCGGATCAAGCTCAAGACCTCGCCGAAGGCGGTGGAGTGTCTGACCGGGCTGACGCCCGAGGAGCTTTCGCAGGCGCTTGTCCACGTCTGGTGGTCGTGGAACACGGAATGGCGGCGTCCGGCGGTGGCGGAGACGAAGGAGAGCGCGATCTATCTCGCGGCGCCGATCAGCCGGAACGTCTTCCAGTGGCCGAAATACTGCCCGCGGATCACGATCGAAAACAGCCGGAAAGCGCTCGATGCGCCGGGAGAGTGGTTCCTCGACCGCGCGAAGGGCGAGCTTCTCTACGTGCCTCGGCCGGGCGAGAAACCGGAGACGACGTACGCGGTGGCACCGAAGCTGGAGCGGCTCGTCTTCGTACATGATGCGGACGGAGTGAGCTTCGAGGGGATCAGCTTCGCGTACAACGCGTTTCTCATGCCGGAGAAAGGGTTCTATCCGCGGCAAAGCGCGACGGCGAACGGCGCGGCACTGGAGGTCTCGAACGCGGCGCACGTCGTCTTCTACGACTGCCGGGTGGAACACACGGCGGACTACGGGCTGTGGTTCAACGATCTCTCGCGCGACTGTGAGGTGCGGCATTGCTGGTTCGACGATCTCGGCGCGGGCGGCGTGCGGGCTGGTGCGCGGAAGTGGAGCGCGACAGAACCCGAGCGGGTCGTCGAGCGCATCCGCATCGACGACAATGTGATCTGCCACGGCGGCAAGACGATTCCGAGCGGCACGGGCATCTTCCTCACCTACGTGCGCGACTCGGTGGTGACGCACAACGAGGTATGCGACTTTTTCTATTCGGGGCTTTGCTCGGGCTGGTGCTGGGGTTACGGGCCGCATCCGAACCGCAACATCGAGATCAGTTGGAACCACTTCCGTAATCTCGGCAAGGGGGTGCTTTCCGACATGGGTTTCGTCTACACGCTCGGCAACCATCCCGGTACGATTGTGATGGGTAATCACGGTCATGACATCTTCTCCTACGGCTACACGGGAAGCGGCGGAACGGGGCTCTACCCAGACGAAGGGTCGCGGGGGATCCTCTGGATGTCAAACCTCGTACACCACACAAAGACAGCGGCGCTGAGCCAGCATTACGGACGCGAGAATCTCTTCGTCAACAACATCTTCGCGTTCAACACAAAGCCGGGGAGTTCGGTGGCGGGGCGGTGGCGTCCCGAGAAGCATCTCTCGCTCGCCTGCACGAACAACATCTTCTGCTGGGGCGCGGAGCAGCATGCGTGGCGCGGGCGCGTGGGGCAGGCGGACGGCGTAAAGGCACCGATCAACGACCTCAGCTTCGGGCGCAACCTGTGGTGGAGCCCCGATGGTGTGAAGTCCAACGACTTCAACGCGGTGAGCTTCGCCGAATGGCAGAAGGACGGCATGGACGAGGGATCCATTGTAGCCGATCCGCTGTTCGTGGACTGGGAGCGGGGCGACTGGCGGCTGAAGGCGGAATCGCCGGCGTTCGCGCTTGGCTTCAAGGAGTGGGACTACACGCTTGCGGGCGTGCGGAAAGATGATGTCGCGTGGCGGCGTGCGGCGGAGGCGGTCGTGCCGGAGACGTTCAAGGTTGCGCCGGAGCCACCGGCCAATCCGGGCAAGAGTTCGTTCTCCACCGATTTCGAGATTTACAATCCGGGGCAGATTCCGCAGATGGCGTTCATCACGAAGGGTGCGGATCCGAAATATCTGCGGGTGACGGATAAGGAGTACCGCAGCGGGAATCGCTGCCTCGAGATGAGGGACGCTAAGGGGCTTAAGCCGTCGTATATGCCGCATGTCTACAGGACAGTGAAGATGGGCGGCGAGACGCTCGAGGCGAGGTTCTCGATCAAGTGTGACGAGAAGGCGAACTTCGAGTTCGGCGTACGCGACTACAACAAGCGGGCGAAGAACGGACAGTTCGCGAACGTGATGCAGCTCATGTTCAGTGGGAAGAGGATGATCGTGCGGCATCGCGGGGGCGAGCTTGATGTGCCGGTGTACGCGCCGGGGAAGTGGCTTGACGTGCGCGTCACGATGCATGCGGCGAGCAATGTCTCGGCGAATTTCGACGTAGAGGCGGTGAATGAGGCGGGCGAGCGTTTCGAGCGAAAGGGGATGCTCTTCCGCGGCTCGGATGCGCAACGGCCGACGTGGGTCGGATTCATCTCGTGGGCCGACTGGGAGACGGTGACGTACATCGACGACTTCGCGGTGGACGGGCGATAGGTTAGATTGACGGGAGCGGGGGCATGGTATTATCTCGGGTTGTGGGGGACGACTAACTGACACAGCTCGCGTGATACAGTCCGCCCCGATTCCGAGCGCTCTCAGTCCTGAATGCGTTGCCGGATGACCCCCGCTGCAACCAACCTCTAGCCTCTAGCGACCTCTAGCGACCGACCAAAAATGTAATTGACAAGCCCGTTAAGACAGAAGTATAGTGGGAGGCGAGTTTAATGGTTCTCGTCATGCGATTCAAGGAAAGGCGTAAGAGAAAATGGATTCAGGTCAGAATGCCATCTTCACAGCGAACGCGGATATCACCGCATTCGAGTGCGATGTTTCCATTTACAAGAGCATCACCCACCTCCGGAAGCAGCTCGCGGATTTCTTGGAACGACTGATGAACACGGAACAATAAGGAGTGCCATAATGAACCCAGGCCAAGCCTTGCCATACCACGTGAATCTTTCATAAGCCAGGGAAACGCCCCATGATCTGCCTCATTGTCTTTTGGTGCCTAAATGCGACCGTTGGGGTTGCCCTTACAGCCATGCTGATCGGTTTTCGCCGCCGATTCAGCCTGATGCACTGGCTACGAAACAGCAACAGTACGCAACCGTCTGATTCGGTGCGTCTAAATACCTGTCCCTTTATCGTCCTGTCACAGCGGTTGACATAATCCATCCGAAATGAAACAATAATGCCATTGTCAATGGAATAGGTGTTTCGTTCTGGTTGGAGCAAGTGATGAAGCTGTCGGAAATAGAGCAGGTCGCGTCAGATCAGCGGATTGACTGCCGCTATGCGGTTTTTCGGAAAGAAGAACGGCACCATCGTAACCTGTGGACAGCAAGACCGCATACTGGTTGATGATCTGACCATCGATGTTGTACCGGCGTATCAATTCCTGTCGACCGACGCTTTTTAAATTGGCGCCATTCGCGGTCAGAACAAACTCCATCTCTAGCGGCTTCAACGATCCTCAGAAGGGGGATCTTCATCGTCTCAAGCATCCCTTGGTGTCTGTTACATTATCTGACAAAAGCCTTTTCGCATCGCGGCTTCGTCATGACAGCCGTCCAACGCATCCCGTCTCGACAAACTATGTCTGCCACCCGATTGTTTCCCGAACTTCCATCCGGTACTTCCCCAAATTCCGCCGCCATAACCCAAACTTTCCTTTCCGACAAGGACGCAAGAACGCCCATGAGCGCATCACAAGCAAGAATCACAATTATATTAAACCGACTTGATGTATAGCTCAAGCCAGGAATGGCAATGAAAAGCAACAAGTTTTTTTAAAAACCGCGAATTGCGCGAATGAATGCAAATGGACAGTACAAACTTCGCCCTGCGCAAGATGCTCTCATTTCAACAGCCGAGGGTCGATCGACAGCGGGATCGGCTCGCCTTTCACGAGCCCCTTAAACGCAGGATGCCTCGGGTTGAGCACGTAGTTCTTCTCGAGCGGGATGACCGCGCTGGGCACTTCCAGTGCCAGTGAAGTGCATGCGGTCACCCAGCCGTCACCGATGCGTTGGACGCTATAGGGCGGCGGGTCCTGCCGCCATTCCGCCGGAAGTTTGCGTTCGTCGAGCCGTTCGATCTGCTTCTCGTCCACGTCCGTCGAAACCGCCAAGTACGATATCAGCGCCAGATTCGTTTTGGCATTGACGAGCACTTCCAGCACCGCCAGCGCGAGGCTCCCGGAACAGTAAACCACGGGGATGCCCTCGGAATTCCAGCGCCCGCCGACCCGCCGAGCCCCCTCGCCGTCGAAGGGATCCCCCCCGAAACCGGGGTTGTAGACGCGCCAGAGACGGACACTCATGACACGATTCCGTAGGCGATGCGATAAAGCACCTTCTCGACTTCCCGCTTACCGATCTCGGTGTCCGCGTAATCAAGTGGCGTTGATCCGCCCAGCGCAGTTGCAGGCATCTTGAACCACTGCTCGGCCAGTTCACGCGAACCCAACACCCGTGTCGCGAGATGCAACAACTTGCCCAACCGGTAGACCCGCTCAGACTCATTCTGATCCAACCGTCCGGATACTCGCCGCCGCCGCAGGGTACTGTCACTCATCCCCACAACCTGGAGAAGCCGGGAAGTCGGGATTTTCAGTTCGGAACAAAGCTGATCGAACACACGGACCTGCAGCCCGCGCTTGACCGCGTTGATCACATCGCCGGGCGACTCCACATGGCCGACAATTTCCATCGGTTCAGCCACCATGGTGTCGGCAACTTGTCCACGAGCCCCAGCCCTGGTACGGTCTCTAATAATTGTATCCACAGGAACCTCCTTTCATTTGACGCAAATATTACACCAAATGGCGAAGAAGGTCAAGTATGGAGAGAGTGAACCTCTGCGACCAGTCTGCGGAGCACCGGAAAAGGCGGGATATCGGAACACGGCGGCAAGTTTTAAACCACGAATTACGCGAATTATGCGAAAAGGTGCTTCTCGGTTGTTTCACGCGAAGACGCGAGGACGCGAAGCTTGGAGGGCGAGTGTCCCCACGAGCCGCCTTCCGCTATGCGGAAGGATGGTTTCAGATTTCATTGCGGAGCGCCGAGAGGGACAAGTGTCTGCTTGCCCAACGGCGGTCACGCCGCCACCCAACAAAACCTATGCGTCTCCGCGCCTCTGCGTTAAAAAGCGCTCAATGTTCAAAAAACGGGCGGGGACGCCCGCCTCCAATCTGCGCAAACACAAAACACGCACTCGACTCGCATGCCCCCTGTCACCAACCGATTACTGCGGTTGACATAATCCATCCGAAATGAAACAATAACACCATTACCAATGGAATAGGTGTTTCATTCTGGTTGGAGCAAGTGATGAAGCTGTCGGAAATAGAGCAGGTCGCGTCAGATCAGCGGGCAAATTTGCTGGCCGCGGATGAGGGCTTGCCGCGCGAGATGTTGTCGCGGCTGCCGGATGTGCCGTCGCACGCCTTGATTGTCTCTGGAATACGCAGATGCGGCAAGAGCACACTGCTCGCACAGCATTTCAGGCGCGAAACCGACTTCTTCTATTTCAACTTCGAGGATCTGCGCCTGTATGATTTCACCATCAAGGATTTCGCCCTGCTGGACACAGTGATCGAACGGAGTGGTTCGAAGACGCTGTTCTTCGACGAGATTCAGAACGTGGAAGGGTGGGAGTTGTTCGTCCGGCAGAAACTGAACTCGCATTTCAGGGTTGCCGTTACAGGCTCGAACGCCACGCTGCTGAGCCGCGAACTTGGCACCAAACTGACGGGACGCCACATCACCAAGGAGCTGTTTCCGTTTTCCTACCGCGAGTTCATCGCATTCACGCGGCAGACCGCTGGAACGGACAGCCTGCTCGACTATCTGGCACGCGGCGGATTCCCGGATTATTTGAAAAGTGGTGCGGCGGAAGTGCTGAAGTTCCTGATTGATGACATCTTGTACCGGGATATTGTCGTCCGGCATGGTTTGCGTGATGCGGCCAGTGTGCGAAGGTTGCTCGGCTATATTCTGGCCAATGCGGCGAGGCTGGTTTCTCCGAGCCGCCTGACCGGTGTGGCCGGGGTGAAATCCGCGACGACAGTGCTGGACTATTTTTCCCTGTTCGAGGCGGCCTATCTTGTTTCGTTGGTGCCTTGTTTTTCGTATTCCGCAAAAGCCCAAGCACTTGCACCCAAGAAGGTGTACGTTTGCGACACGGGGTTGATCCACGCCGGGACGGTGACGCTGATGGAAGATCGGGAGCACCTGCTGGAAAACCTGATCTTCATGCATTTCAGGCGGCGCGGCAATCCGATGTTCTATTTTTCCGGCGAAGGCGGCGAATGCGATCTGGTGGCGATTGTTGGCGACAAGCCCGAACGTCTCGTGCAGGTTTGCTGGGAGCTGACGCCCGACAATGAAGACCGGGAGATCGGCGGGTTGACTGCCGCTATGCGGTTTTTCGGAAAAAAGAACGGCACCATCGTAACCTGCGGACAGCAAGACCGCATACTGGTTGACGACATGGCCATCGATGTTGTACCGGCGCATCAATTCCTGTCGACCGACGCTTTTTAAATTGGCACACATTCGCGGTCAGAACAAACTCCATCTCTAGCGGCTTCAACGATCCTCAGAAGGGGGACCTTCATCGTCTCAAGCATCCCTTGGTGTCTGTTACAGTATCGGACAAAAGCCTTTTCGCATCGCGGCTTCGTCATGACAGCCGTCCAACGCATCCCGTCTCGACAAACTATGTCTGCCACCCGATTGTTTCCCGAACCTCCATCTGGTACTTCCCCAAATTCCGCCGTCATAACCCAAACTTTCCTTCCGACAAGGACAAGAATGCCCATGAGCGCATCATAAGCAAAAATCACAATTATATTAAACCGACTTGATGTATAGCTCAAGCCAGGAATAGTAAGGAAGAATTGTGGTAAAAAAGAAAGGAGGTAGATAGGTTCTCGAAATCTGAACCCAAACGGTTAGTGAATCAGGGATATGTACGTACGGTTTGTGTTGACGGGTAAATAAGGCAAATGATATTTTCGGACAAATGAAAGGTAAAGATATGAATAACAAAACAAATTGCTCCGTGCTTGGAAGGCGCGGGTTCCTCAAATCAGCGCTCTCTTGCGGTGCGCTCGCCGCTGTTTCGCGTCTGCCTGCGCTGGCGGACGATCCTGCCATATTCCCGGAGCGCGGTAGATTCGAGCGTCTTAGCATTGCCAAGGTACATGTGGATGCTGGTGCGCGGTCGCCGTTTTCGGTGCTGCACATCTCTGACACTCATTTCACGGACGCTTATCCCAACGAGGATAAGTGGAAACAACAGCTCAAGAAGGCGCGCACAAAGACTTTCGGCGGGCGTCAGGAAGAGGCGTTCCGCGACTCGATCGCGTGGGCGAAGGCCAACTGCGACTACCTGCTTCACACGGGGGACCTCATCGACTGGCTTTCGCAGAAGAATCTCGATATGGTGAAGCAGTATTTCGGCGAAAACATGTTCGGTGCTGTCGGCAATCATGAGTACTCGCCCTATATGTGGCTTAATCGTGAGGCGAACGCCAACACCTCCCGTACGGAAATCCGCGCTGAACTTGAAAAATACTTTCCGTTCGATATCACGCTTGCCTCGCAGGAGATCAACGGCGTCAACTTCGTGTCGATAGATGACTCGGACGGGCGAGTGACGCAAGAGCAGGTTGAGCGGTTCAAGAAGGAGGTCGTCAAGGGGCTTCCGATTGTCATCATCAAACACATACCCTTCTATACCGACTACATCTGGCGTCAGAGCGCCAAGTTTTGGAAGCACGGCTCTAAGTTCCGTTCCACGGCTGCGCCGGATTTCGCCGGTGATGCGCTGACGCAGCGGAACGATCCGACCACGCGCGATTTCGTCGCGTATCTCAAAACGGTTCCGCAGCTCAAGGCGATTCTCGCGGGGCATCTGCATATCACGGTGCAGGATCGTTTCTCGCCCACGGCCATGGAATACGTGGTCGGCGGTAACTTTCTCTTTCACGGTCAGGAAGTAACATTCTCGTGAAAATGAAACCGGTTTTGCATACGATGGTATTATGCGCGGCAGCACTTGCCGCGTCGGCGGAAAATCTGGTGAAGAACGCAGGGTTCGAGGTGGCGACGCCGAAAGGCGGCGCGGAGCTTTGGAGTGCGCCGCAGGCGCCTTACTCGTTTGTTGCGGGAGAAGGCCAGAACGGTACGCGCGCGCTCCGCTTTGATGTTAAGAAGGAGTCGCCTTATGCCTTTCCATCTCAAGTTGTCGCACTGGAACCGGGGAGAGCATACGTTGCTGAAGCTTGGGTGCGAGCCGAAGCGCTTGAAGGCAACGAGGCCGGCGGAGCGATTGCGGTCGAATGGCGGAAGCCTGACGGTGGTTGGCTGGGCGGGAACTACTCTGTCGGGGTCAAAGGGTCGAGCGGCGGTTTCCGCAAAATTGCGCTCGCTGTGAACGTGCCGACGAATGCAGGGAGTTGCACGATCTCCGCTTACGTACCGCGGGGCATGACGGGCAAGGCGTGGTTCGATGATCTTTCGATCATACCGGCGGAGCGCCCGCTGCTCGGTGCTTTTGTCACCGATGTTTATCGGAACATGGCTGTATCTGGCGATGTGAATCTTTCGGTGGTTGTGAACATGCCGCCGGACGAGCTTGTCGAGAAGGGTGCTCGCGCCTACTTCGATATTCTGTCTGCGGCTACCTCACGCCGCACCGTTGAGGTGCCGGTTGTGAACGGCGCGGCGCGGACTAAAGTTGATGTCTGCGAACTGGCCGCAGGTGAAACCGAGATGCAGTTCCGGCTTGTGGATGCCAAGGGTGCGCAACTTGCCAGCAAGAGCCTCATCTTCACGCGTCCGGTACCGAAAGGACAGCGGCCGTATCTTGCAAAAATGCCGCGATTGCCGGTGCGTATCGAGCGCAATCGAACGCTATTCAACGGCGCGCCTTTTTATCCGCTGGGCATGTTCGTGTCGAAAATAGAAGACAGTGTGATCGCTGACCTGAAGAAGGGCGCCTTTAACTGCGTGCTCGCTTACAATCCGCCTACGCGGAAGCAGATGGATGCGGCTCACGCGGCGGGGCTTAAAGTGATCTATTCGATCAAAGACGCATATCTCGGCACGCGCTCCTGCCCGGCGGAAATCACTGATGAGGCGAGCGAGATCAAATGGGTGACTGAACGTATTGCCGCCTTCAAAGACCATCCGGCGCTGCTCGCGTGGTACATCAATGATGAGTTAGGCATTGAGTTAAAGGAAAGGCTGATCGCCCGCCGCGATCTCGTTGAAAAACTCGACCCGGGGCATCCGGCTTATGTCGCTCTTTACCAGATGGACATACTCAAAGAGTATCTCGGCACATTTGACGTGATCGGTTCTGATCCTTATCCGATCTGCCAGACTGGTGATCCGCCGATTTCGCAGGTGGCCGAGCACACGCGCATCACGCGCGAGACGATTTTCGGCGGTATGGCGATGTGGCAGATTCCGCAGATATTCGACTGGGGTTGTTACCGCAAGAAGGATGTCGAGAAGACCCGCGCACCGACTTTCGAAGAAATGCGCAACATGGCTTGGCAATTCATCGCGGAAGGCGCGATGGGGTTGGTGCCTTATGCCTACCATTCGCTCAAGTATATGGATTGGCGCGATAAATTCGATGTGCAGTGGAAAAAAGTCTGCGATATTTCCCACGAAATTGCCGCATCCGTCCCTGTGTTTCTCTCTGAAGAGCCGCCGGTCGCGGTGTGGGGGATTCCGCAGGGGATGAGTGTGCGTGCGTGGCATTACGCTGGCAAGGACTATGTGCTCTGCGTCAACACGACGCGCGAGCCGCTTGTGGCGGAACTCGATGTGGAGATCCACGGTAAAGTGCCGGTGAGTTTAGCCGGGCTCGGTGTCGAGATGAAGACATTGATGCCGCCGCCGTTCACCGCTGCGAAGGAGGGCTTTTTCATCGCCGCCGAACAACGTGCAGATAGCGTGGTTGCTTTCGATGGCCGTACGCCCGGTCGACACCCTTACGTATGGGAATGGAATGCCGCGCGCGATCCCGGCGTGGCTAAGGAATACCGGAAGTTCTTCGGCAGCATGGCCGAATGCAAACTTATCTCTACGGAGCGAGGCGATGCGGTGATCGCGGTCGGCTCGGCGGGAGGGTTCGCCGAAATCCCGCTTGCCGCCGGTCGCGCCGTCTGTTACGGCAAGGTGAACCTTAGTCCGCATTCGATCGCGAAGTTGCCGGGGAACATGAAATATGCCATTGCCTCGGCTATCAGTAACGAGATAACCGTAGTCGACTGCGCCGTGGCGCCCCTTGAGCCAGATAAGCAGCCGCAGCGGAGATTTTTCCTCCTCGATGCCCATGGAACCGAGTGGGATGAGAAACGCGGCTGCCTCTGGGCGCTTGGCGGCACCAATCTTGTGAAATACGCATGGGATCCCGAGAAGTTGGAATTGAAACGACTTGTCAACTATGACTTCCGTCCGGTCGGGGGGCGGGGCGGACACGATCTCGTCCCGGACGGCGCAGGCGGATACTTCCTCTCCACGGGCTCCAGTGTGTTGCGTTTCTATCCGGATGAAGGACGGTTCGAATTCATCCGGCATGAACATGCCGTTAAATGTCTTTCGCCTTCGCCCGTCTGGGGCGAAGCGACTGTGAAGACGAGGGAGATCTGGTGGACGGATCGCATTCTTGTCCGCCAAGCGGGGAAAGAGCATGTGATTGGCCCGTATCCGGGTGCGCGCTTCTACAAGGCCCGTTGGATGAAATGACGATCTGCGGGTACGATTTAATAAAGTTGAATCGTAGAAGGTTAAACTGTTTTACCTCCGCATAATAGATCCAAATTATCGGGAACCGGTGTATTTCAGGTCTGCTCTATGGGGTGTTAGTGTGTTTGATCTACAACTATGAGGTCTGACATGAACACTGGCATTAAAAAGCACTTTTGGTTAGCGGCGATTATGACATGCGTTGCCGGGGCGGTTTTAGCCTCGGTGACGCTTGTAAACGGGGCGCTTACATTTGATGTCGCGACGGGCACCGAGACTTGCTCCGCGCCGATAGATGCGTCGGTGACAATGATTGCCAAGACCGGTGCGGGCGCGATGAATGTCACCGGCGAGAACACCGGCTTAACCTCCGGCAGGATCACAGAATGCCGTGTCAATCATCCGATGGCTGTCGCCGATTTTGTTTTTGACAAGGGGCTTGGGACGTGTACGACTTTCAATTACCGGGATTTGCTCGCTCTCTCGACTGAGGATATCCTGAACGAAAAGGCTTTCGTCATCTGCAATGCGGAAGGGCGAGAGCGGGATACCTCTTGGCATCTTGAGACCGGTTTGTTCAACGTCTCGGGCTCCCGCGATTTTGCCATTCTCGTGCGCGCACATGGTGATTTTAATATGGTCGGTACGCTCCCTCCTTCCTGTGTGATGTGGTTTGGCAAGAACGGGAAACCGCTCGAGACCATGGATGCGCTAAATCAACGCATCCCGCTGGTTACGGTGATCGGTTTCGCCCCAGGATTGACGGAATGGCGCAGCACCTTGATACGCGGATACGCGCCTGAAGGTGCTGTAAGCGCTCGCATCAAGATTGGGGCAGACTATCCTGACATGTTGAAGGGGCAGAAGTTGTGTGTGTCGCGAATCGCGTATTTCGAGCGAGGACAGAACGACATCTGGGACTTTGGCGATATGGATCCGCCAGAACTGGAGATGTTGACGGCGTCGCCGTGTGCCGATTTGCTGACGCCGATCCGTTTCCGGATTCTGGACGCTTCGCCGCTCGACCTGTCGAAATTCCGATGTCAACTGAATGGGGTTGACATCACCAGCATGTTACAACGATATGGAGATACGTTTATCTATCGAAATGAAACCCCTTGGAAGCTGGGAACGTTTCATGCGATTGACATCGAATGCTCGGACGTTGCAGGCAATGCAGGAACAGACGTTGGATTCGTCAGCTTTGACACTCGCAAGCCGTTGCACCCGATTGCATCCCTGCGGGACGACGGTACGATCCTTCTGGACGGGAAGCCGTTTTTCCCTATCGGTATCTATGGCGTCAGGAAATCACCGCTCCATGGTAACGACCTCGATCGTTCCGTTCGGGAATTGAAGGCTGGCGGTGTTAACCTGATCGGCACGTATCTTGCCGGGAACGGTCTGAATGACACGCGGTCATACGGGGAGCTTGTCGCGGCGTGTGATCGACAGGGCGTGCGCTTCTGGGCGCAGCCGGCTGGAACACATTCGATAGGTGGACGGAAGGCGATATTCGCGAACGTCGGCGATGGGTTGTCACATGCCTGCTCGTTCATGTGGGAGATTGGCGATGATACGGCTTTCAACCGCACGCCGGGGCAGCTCAAAGCGGATCATCTGGCTTGTCGCGCCATTGATCCGGCTGTTTTGACATCGTCGGCCGACATCTCGTCAGAACGTGGTCGCATCGTTCCTTACGCACGCTTTTCCTCTGTCTTCAAGAGCGAGAATTATCCGATCCGCAAGAAGGACCCGCAGCCTGATGAGTTTGCGGAAATGTCCCGCGATCTTGCGAATGCCGCATATGACCTTAAGCGTGGGGGTGCGAATCCGCCATGCCTCTTCACGATCATTCAGGCGTTCGTTGGCTGGGGATGGGAGCGCTATCCGACATTCGAGGAGTTGCGCGGCATGACCTATCTCGCCGTTGCAAAGGGAGTCCGTGGGGTTACCTATTACACTTACTTATCGGACAACGGAGACGGTGTGACATCCTCTGAGCGCCGCTTCGCTGAATTCACCCGCGTGACACGGGAGCTGTCATCATTGGCATCGCATCTCGTATCGCGCGACGCATGTGTCCAGCCCGTGGCGGAAGTCCTCGAAGGGCCGAGGGGAGCAGCGTATGGACGTCCGGCCGTAGAATTCCTTCTCAAGGAAAGCGGTTTGTTTGTCGCGGTAAACGTGGCTTCGGAACCGATATCCGTACGGTTCGCGTTTCCTGATGGTGAAATGCTGGTACATCGTTTCGAGCGTTGCGGCGTGTTGCTTCGCATGTCTCATAAATAAAAGCAAAAAGGTACTAGAGGTTGTATGCCATGAAAGTTCACAGTTCGGTGTTTATGGTTTGGGCGCTTGCCGTTATGTCTTCGATAGAGGGAAGGGCATCGGGTGACTTGCCGCCGGACATATTCCCTGTAGGATCGGTGATCCTCTTTCAGGGAGATTCCATAACGCATGGCGGACGGAAAAATGACATGAATCATTTTATGGGGCACGGTTATCAAGCAGAAGTCGCCATGCGGTATCTGGCCGCCTATCCGCAGCGGGGGCTCAAGTTCCTCAACCGCGGCGTGAGCGGCGACACGACGGAGAAGATGCTGGCGCGCTGGGAACGGGATGCACTGGCTCCCGTGGGGGACGAAATTGGGTTCGGCCGCCAGTTCGGATATACCAACAAAGTCGTGAGTTCTTCAATCCCGCTCCGTCCGGATTTTCTGTCGATCCTCATCGGCGTTAATGATCATGACAAGGGCATGTCGACAGAGATGTACTCGTCCAATCTCGTTCAGCTTGTCGATCGCGCGCTTGCTGTTAATCCGAAACTGAAGATCGTCCTCGGAGAGCCGTTTCGCCATCCGCGCTCGCGCTCGCCGGAATACGCGGCGAAACAGGCGTTCGTCCGTCGGCTTGCGCAAGAGCGGGGCTTTGCCTTCGTCCCCTATCAGAAGTTATTTGACGAGAAGCTGTCGAAGCTTAATCCGGATCCTGCGTACTGGAGCTGGGATGGTGGACATCCGACATATGCGGCGCACTTTTATATGGCCAACCTGTGGATCGAGTCCGTTGTAACGTTTTACGGCAGCGGCAAGTGAAGTACATAGTCTCCTGATGAAGACGACGTTATTGATTCTCGGCCTAGTATTTGCAGGCTGTTCTCCGGCGCGGTTGTGCGGTCACGTGCCTTGTTTTCTTTTTCCTGCGCTTGTAGACCACAGGCGGACGGCCACGGCCAGCGGCCAGTGTTTTGCGGCTTTTATGAATTGACTGTTTTCACCCCATCTCCGTACAATGGGTGTTAATCAATAGGAATCGGTGTGATTCCGGTCTACCCTATGGGACAGCAGTGATTTGATCTACAACAATGAGGTCTGACATGAACACTGGTATTAAAAAACAATTTTGGTTAGCGGCGATTATGGCATGTGTTGCCGGGACGGCTTTAGCCTCGGCGACGCTTGTAAATGGAGTGCTTACTTTTGATGTCGCGACGGGCAACGAGACCTATTCCGCACCAATAGACGCATCTGTAAACACGATCGTCAAGATCGGCGCGGGCACGATGACCGTTACTGGTGAGAACACCGGCTTCACCTCCGGCAAGACTGTCTCAGTGCAGGGCGGCATCTTGGAGATGGCGAACAAAAACGCGCTGGGCAGCAGCAATACCGTCACTGTCTCAAGTGGTGCGCAGCTCAAGATGAGCTTCAACAGTTCTGGCCAGTACGGAGGCGATGGCTCGCTTAACGCGCTTGTCATATCCGGTACGGGGCCTGATGCCACCGGTGCCGTGCGTGTGGGCGGCACAACGTCAGGCGACGCTTTCTTTGGCGATGTGACGCTGACGGACGATGCGACCATGGGGTTCTACCATACGGGCACACGCGGGTTCGGTGCGCTGCTCGATCTGAATGGCAAAACGCTGACCTGTATCGGCAACGACGTCGGTGTCGTTTTCGGCGCGGGGCTGGACAGGGTCGCGAACAGAAATGTGATCAAGGCCGGACACATCGTCTTCAACGGGCCGGCTACGGTGTTGGAGGGGACACCGGTCTTCGAGGGCGGCGGCGAGAGCACGATCACGCTGAAATACGCCGACCGCAGGTTCCAGATGTGGAGTTGCGCCAATCCGATTCCATGGACGCTTAATGTGGAGGCTTCGGTAAACTTCAATATCGGCGAGTCCTTAAGAAGCGGCGTTTACGCCACGGATGTGAACGAGTGGTCCGGGCCGATCACTCTCAAAAGCAACTTCAACGTTTCAGGTAACACCTCGAAGCCGCTACGCGCCGCCACTTGGTCCGGCACACTGTCTGATGACGGAACAGCCCGTACGATCTACATGAGTAACTATGCACTTCTCCAGCTTAAAGGGGACAATTCGTCTTTTGGTAACGGGGATGGTACGGGCAGCGGGTTTTCAATCGGCACAGGATCCATTCTGCGCGGTCTTAACAACGGTGCTGTGCCGGGAGGATACGTCTCGTTGCCCAATGTGAACGCTTGGGTGGAATATCAGGTGGGCGAAGGATTCTACACTGCGGCTGGCGCGGCAGCGGCGATCGCCACGGCATCCAGTTGGGCCGCAGTTACCGGATCTGGTTTTGCGGCGATCCGCACTGTGGGCGACTATGATTTCACGGCTGATATTCCCGTCTTCACGAACAGATTATGGCTTGCGCACACGGGTTCGGGTAAATTGACGTTCAGCGGCGCGCTCGCGCCTACAAGGGGTATCTCGTACTCGAATGCCGGCGGACTGCCTACGACGTTCGGTGGCGCTTCCAATCCCCAACGGCTCTTTAACTCGCTTGAGGTTCCCAGCGGGACTGTGGAGGTCGCGTCGGGTTCGATTTTCGCCGCAGCTGGGAGCGGCTCATCCTTCCGTGTGGGCTCTTCAAATGATTTGGCGAACGCGACACTGCTCGTGAGCGGAGGTTCGGTGGACGCGGCAGTGAAACCGAATTCCGCGAACGCGCAGACAGCAAAATTCTACTTGGCGGACACCGGCGCGAAACCGGCGGTGCTGCGCATTGAGGAGGGCGCCGGTTTCACGAACAACCTCTTGAGCGCCTGCAACGCAGGGGAGAAATCCGCGATCCAGCAATTCGGCGGCGACGTGTTCTCGCTCGGCATTGGCGGTGGCAACGATGGTTATAGCGCAGCGCGCGCGGGATTAGGCTTCTACGGGCTTTATGGCGGCACGTATTCCAACCGCAACTACACGACGCTCTGCGGTATCCCCGGCGGTCGCGGTCTGTGGTTGCAGACTGGCGGCACAGCATACTTTGACGGTAACAACTCGGACTCTATGCCTGCGGCGATGGTCTCCCGTGGTGGCGAGGGCGAATACCTGATGAAAGGCGGCACGGTCAAGGGCAACGGAGCTTTCCAAATGGGGGCTGTGCAGTACAACACGCCGGACGTTGCCGGCGGATATGCCGTTATGTCGCTCCACGGCGGCAACCCCGTCTTCGATTTTTACGGACCGTTCAGCCTGTGCGACCGCACGAACGGCTTCGTTTCCGTGCTCAACCTCAACGCGGGCGTTTTCTCCGTGCGCTGTGCGTCCGTACTCGCTTCCGACCGTTACGGTTACCTCAACTTCAATGGCGGCACTTGGAAAATACGATCTGGAGATGATCGTGGCATTTTTGCCTACGGCCGTGCTCCGACCGCGATCACGGTGTTCGAGAAAGGTGTAACGTTCGATGTGTCGGGCGACGGGGCGGCCAGCTACTATCTCTCTACTAAAGGTGGAGACAAGGATGATAAGATGGTGCTCAAAAGCGCCACGGGTAGAGGCGTTAAATCAATCAAGATACCGGCAGACATGCCCCGTACTGGCTACGTTGGTATCGTGCCGGTGAAAATCACGGGCGGCAACGGCATGTGTGCCACTGCTGCGCTTGATTTCGACCCGGTGACGGGGATGATCGCCGAGGATCTGCTGATCACCTGCCCGGGCTGGGATTACACCGAGGTGCCGACTGTGACCGCATACGGCCCGGATTACACAACCGCCTACACGTGTGCTGTGCAGCTCACAGATGAAGACCAAGACCCCGGCAAGATCGTCAAGACCGGCGCGGGCCTGTTCTTCGTGAACTGTGTCAGCAATGAATTTGTGGGAACGTATGTCATTTCCAACGGCACACTCAAGATACCGTACAACTCCGAGATCAACGCCAATGCGTCCGTGTTCGTGGCAGGAGGCAAGTTCTGGTACGATTGGAGGCCGAGTCGCACGATCAAGTCCCTTGGCGGCTGGGGAGAGTTCTACGGGTACCCCGACAATGACGCGGCCAACAACATCACAGTCACTGACACGCTGGATTTCGACGCGGCCGACATTGCGGAGGGACGGATGCTGGTGATGCTGCCGGAGAACACGCCGCAAGACAAGTTGATTCTCGGAGCGAACTGTAAAGTGAGGATACTGAACCCCGAGTTGCTTGATGAAAACACGATGACACCGGCAGTGCTGCTGAAAACGAATATCGCGCTCAATCGTTTGCCGGAACTTGAGAACCTGCCCGAACCATGGAGGCTGCGGCTTACGGACGATGGCAAGACGCTGGTGCTCAGCTATCCGAAAGGGACGGTTTTATACCTCAAATAGAATGGCTTCCCGCTGACGCAAAACTGCGTTTTTTCAAAATGAAAGTTGGAATGCCGTGCAGCACCTGACCCCTTTGACCTTTTGCGATTCAACTTTATTGAATCGCACACGTCAGAGCCCGGCGGGAAGTTTTGACCGCATCATTTCCCTGCGGTCGAATTTGCGTCCGTCCGCCACGAACGTACCGTCGCCGACGGCGTGAAAGGTTCGCCTCTCTTTGCGCTCACTGTCAAAATAGGCGGCAACGCCCTCAAGCACTACGATGTTGTGATTTTCGATAATATCGATCACCCTGCACGCTATGTTAGCCAGGCACTCTTTTATCAAAGGCGGCTTGACGGCTTTAATTCTGACAGGCGTCAGTCCGAACTTCTCGAATTTGTCAGTGTCCGCGCCTGAACAGATTCCCACTCCTACGACTTTGTCGAGCAGATCAATCGCAGGAATCGCGATCACGCACTCTCTAGTTTTCAAAAGCGCGCCGTAAGAGTGGTTCCACGATCCGGTGGCGATAGCGAACTTGGGCGCGAAATCCAGCACCATCGTCCACGAGATCGTCATGATGTTATCCCGGCTCCCGTCGGTGGTCGTGACCATGACAACCGCGCCCGGCTCTATCAATGTGAACGCTCTGCTGATCCGCATTCTTTTCATGATTTCGTTTTCTCAATTTGACTTTTTTGTCCGCGCCACATGTGCGGCAGGTTTGGTTATTTCGTCATGACAACCGTCTGCTTTTCCGCCGCAGGATAGATTGAATCAATCTCATCCTGCAATTCGATGGTCTGTCCGAGCGCGGTTACGATGCGGCAGTAGTCGCGGATGTCGTCGAGTTCAAGACGCCGTTCCTTTCGGTCCTTCAGCCATTTATCGCAGACTTGGTATCCGCCGATCTGATAGTTCCAGACGGCTTCGGGCACGGGCGCAAAGTATTGTGCGGCGTTGATGTACATTCGCTCCTCATCGGCATCATATCGCAGTCCGGTTTTACGATCCTTTTCAACGCGGTTGTCGCCGTCCCCTTCGAACCGGCATGTCGGCGGATCGAGAGCGGGTGACTTCAGCAGGTGCAGCGCAACCAGTTTCTCGCCCAACGCAGCCAGTTTCTTGAAAAGCTTGGCATCCGATGTGAAGGGGATACGCGGGAAATCGCTTTTCAGGAACTCGGCGTACTTCGTGCGGTAGGCAGGCGCATAGAGCACCGCATAGACGTAATGGAAAATGGACTCTGGTGTCGGCGCCTTGCCATAGGCCGCCGCGAGTGCGTCAATGACGGCTTTGTTTAGATTCGGCTGCCGCGCATCATATAAATCCTTCGGCTCGAACAGCATCATCGACACATAGCGCCCGACCCCGGCCTTGCTTTTCTTCGGTTGCTCTAATTCCGGATACAGGTAGAGGGGGAACGTGTACGACTGAACTGTTGATTCGCCGCATTTTGCTTCAACGATGTGTTCTGAGCAGAAAAACTGATTCGTTGTCGGCGACTTGTTGGTGCGAGCCGTGATCAATGCCAGATTCTTCCCATCCAGCATGTGCTGCATGACCTCTTGGCGCGGCATGCACAGAAAGCCGCGCGAGCGTCCGGTGTAGTAGGTGTGGCGCACGTCAAAGGGACGGTAGAGGATTGGAACAACTTTGTCGCGGGCAGGTCCGGAATCGATTATGTCTTGTTGCGCAAGTGTGACTTTCCAGTCTCTTGTGTCTTTGCCCAATTTATAGCTGCGGCGTACAAGTTCGGGGTCTGATTTTGCGAACAGGTTTACCGTGCGCCAAACATCTTGCGCAGACCACTGGATCGCCAAATTATCGCGGGCGGTGACGATCCCGACACTGTTAACCGGAAAAATATCGGTGACGGGCTGGAAGCGTTCATATATGCGAAGCAAAGACTCATCGCGTGGAATGAAAAAGTAGCTTCCGGCACTCGGCTTTAACTTGCGCCAGCGGGTTGTTTTGGCATCATGCTTGTCCAGCCAAGTGTATTTCGACTTGCGTGTACCGTATAAGTCGGTATGCCGGACTACGGCATCAGACTTAGTTTTGCCGCCACGTTTGATGAAGAAGGCGATTGCCACACCCTGACGGATGTCGAAAACATTCTTGTCCGGCGAGCCGTCGGGGCAGGTTTCCTTTTTGAGAGTGTTTCCATGGAGATCCAGAATGTAGATATCGTCGAAAGTCTGCATGAGACTTTGCCGCATTCCCCGGAAGGTGGGATTATCCAAGTAGCTGTGGTTGGTGATCATGCCGACCACGCCGCAACCAGCCTGTTCAATCTTCCACTGCGCGAAGCGCAGGAACTTGACGTAATCGTCCTGGAGCCATTTGGGGTTCTTCTCGCCGAGCGGTTTGCCGTCGACCTGCTTGTATGTCTCGATCAACCCGCGTATCCATTCGCCGATATTGGTCGAGTGGCCGGAGTACGGCGGATTGCCGAGAATGACGAGGATCGGCGTCTGCTGCTTGACCGTTCCGGCGAGGCGGGATTCCTCGGCCAAAGCGGAGAAGCCGGGGAGGCGGCTCTGCTCCAGTTCCTCGTTGTCGAGGGTGTTGGTGAGGTAGAACGGCATGCGCTCATCGTCACGGAGGCGGTGGCCGAGTTCTTCGAGGAAGAAGCTCATCTTGAGGTGCCCCACGGCGTAGGGGGCCATCATCAACTCGAAGGCGTAGAAGTTCTTGAGGATGTGGTGGCGGATGAAATCGGCGCGCCCGCCTTTGCCGTACTTGGCCTCGAACTCCGCTACCGCAAGCGCGGCGGCACGGGCGATGAAAGTCATGGTTCCGGCTGCCGGGTCGAGCAACGTCACGCCTTCGGAGGCGAGGCCGTCGCGCTTGCCGAATTCGGTCTTGAGAATGTTGTGAAGCGAGCGCACGATGTATCCGACAATAGGCTCGGGAGTATAGTAGACGCCGCGCTGCTCGCGTTCTTTGGGATCGTACTGGGCAAGGAAGGTCTCATAGAAGTGGACAATGGGGTCGCTGCCCTTGCCCTCGTGGTAGTAGCGGTCGAGGATTCCGGGAGCGTCAGCCACGGCGAGCACTTCGGCGATGTCGTCCACGCACCAGGCCAGTTGTTCGGGCAGATCGCCCAGCGAGATGAACCGGAACAGATCGCGTAAGACACCGATCGTGTGCGGGATGCTATCAAAGGCGGCACGGCGGCTAAATGCTTCGCCAGAGCGGATGCGGGCGGCAAAAAGCCCGTAGGTGATCGTCTGCGCAAAGAGGTCGGCGAAGTCATCAGGCGCCAAGGTTCCGATCAGATAGGTCTGGAATGCCTCGAAGAAACCAGTAAGGACACCGGGCGCATTCTTTTCTTGTGTGAGTTGCCGAGCGATCTCATCCCGCAGGAAGCGCGTGCGCTTGGCCAGCTCAACGGCCAGTGATTCCGCCGTGAACATTTTCGGGAGCGAGAAATCGAAAAAACGGTCGAGCAACGCCTGAAGCTCGTCTGCTTTTTCAACGGGCGGAGTTGTGCGCAGACGGGTCATGACAAATGGCCGCGCCGCGAGGACAGTTTGCACCCGTTCCCCGTTGCGATAGAGTCGAAACTCGAAGAAGTTGGTCAGGATCAGATTCGGGAATGTCTCGCGGTAGCGTTTGAGTTGCTCCGAATCTTCGATGTCATCTAGGCGTTCCTCGGTCGGTCTCTTTGCCTCGACATAACCGATGATCCTGTCAGTGCCATTCCACAGGCGAAAATCCGGGTTCCCAGCGTCTGTGGGTTTCGGCAGCGTGGTGACGCGGACGTGTTTGCGTCCGGTCTCTTCCGCCACGGTTTTCAGCATATCCGCGAGCGCGGGATAAAAGCTCTCCTCTCGCGCGTCACCCTGCTGGGCAACAGCGTGCAGTTCCTTAAGGTAGCCGGAGAATTGGTCGTTTTCGCTCATCGTTCAGATTGTTCATGGCCAGTCAGCAACCCGCCGCCTGCGGGCGTACGCTGGGCGAACTCGGCGGCAAAGGCGCGGTAGGCTTCGGCGCCCTTGCTGAGGGTGTCGTAAAACACCACGGGTTGGCCGAAACTGGGCGACTCGCTGATGCGCACGTTGCGCGGGATCACCGTCTCGTAAACCTTGTCGCCGAAATGTGAACGCACCTCTGCCACCACGTCTGCGGCCAGCCGGGTGCGTCCGTCAAACATGGTCATCAGGATGCCTTCGAGTTCCAGACCGGGGTTGACCCCGTTGTCGCGCAGTTGGCTGATCAGGGAGGTGATGACGCTCAATCCCTCCATGGCGTAATACTCGCACTGCATCGGAACCACAATGCCGTCAGCCGCTGCCAGCGAGGATGTCATCAAGATGCCCAAAGAAGGCGGGCAGTCCATCAGCACGTAGTCGAAAACACCTGCCGTCAGAACCCGGTCCAGCTCGTTGCGCACCACCGCCAGATGGTTGTCTTGCCGCGCGATCTCGATCTCCGCGCCTGCCAAATCAAGTTCGGAGGGAATGATGTTGATGTTCTCGTAGGGGGTCGGCTGTATGATATCCGCCACATCCTGCGCTCCGGTCAGTACAGCATAAAGGCTGGTGCCCGGCTGCGGTGTCAGCCCTAGGCCGCTGGTGGCGTTGGCCTGCGGGTCCAGATCAATCACCAGAACGGTTTTGCCTATCTCCGACAGCGCGGCAGCCAAGTTGACTACGGTGGTGGTCTTGCCGACACCGCCCTTTTGGTTCGCGATTGCGATGACGCGGGTGTTTCTAGGGTTCATGGTTTGATCATCCCGATTTCGCGGGCGTAGGCGAACATGCCGCCTGCGGATATCACCGGAGCGACAGCGCCGATGGGTTTGAGAGCGAAGACCTTGCCATCCGACAAACGTTTGATGGTGTTTTTAGCGATATCCACTTCAGCCTCGTCGCCGGTCTTGAACACCTCGCACAGGCGTTGCTCGGATTCCAGCGGGAAGACCTCGCCGGTGGCCACGGAGTTGCGGAAGAAAATGCGCGCGTAGCTCTCCGCCACCACCGCCTTGGCTCCGGCTGCGCCCAGCGCGATCGGCGCGTGCTCACGCGACGAACCGCAGCCGAAATTGCGTCCGCCGATGACGATCGGGTAAGGCGTGGTGCCGTCCGGATTCGAGGCGAACTTCGGGAAAGTATCCGGCAGCCCCGCCAGCGCGTATGATCCGAGCTTGCGGTACTCCTCCGGGATAGTCGGCACCAGGTTGAGGTAACAGGCCGGTATCAACAGGTCGGTGTCGATATTATCTTCGAGCACGTAAACCGACCCGCGAATGATGATATCTTTAGACATAAAACTTATCCTTGTAACTGCGTGATTGCAAGTCTGGCGAAAGAACTTGGAGTGCGGCGGCAAGCGGTATTCCGCGCGACGCCGCTTTTAAAGCACGAGTGTGGTGGCAAAGCGGCGCACGAAAGCGGTGCCGCGACCCGCGCACAGCGCAGCTCTTGTCACCGCACTCCAAATTTTGCGTACTTACTTGAGCGTTAAACGTTGAACTTTTCTGGAACCTCCAAAATGCTCCTGATTTTCATGAAGTTTCATGTGTTTCATGGTTTCGATTGAGCGCCCACGGTTCGTGAGGACACTCGCTACAGGTCACGCGGATCAGTGATGTGTCCGGTCACTGCCGTCGCCGCCGCGGTATAGGGCGAGGCCAGATAAATCTGCGCGTCTTTCGACCCCATGCGACCGATGAAGTTGCGGTTGGTGGTGCTGACCACCACCTCCTTGCCGTGAGTGCGCCCGAAGGTGTCGATCGGCCCGCCCAGACACGCCGCGCAAGAGGGCGGCGCGATCGGCTCGACCCCGGCCGCCTCGAAAATCTGCCGCAGACTCTGGCCGTCGATGCGGGTCTCGTCCAGCCCGCGTTCAACCGTACGGGTTGCCGGCACAATCAGCGTCCGTATCGCTACTCGGCGTCCCTTTAATACTTTTGCGGCCATAATGAAATCGTCCAACTTGCCGCCGGTGCAGGAGCCGATATAAACCTGATCAATCTTCACGTCGCGGCAGTCGCGGGCCAAAGCCTTGTTGTCCGGCAGGTGCGGACGCGCCACCACCGGCTCAAGTTTGGCAACATCATAGACCCGCTCGGACGCGACTTTGGCGTCGGCGTCACCGTACAACGGCTCGAACGGCTTTTGGGCGCGGGCGTTCACGTAGTCCAGCGTCTTCTTGTCCGGGGCGATAATCCCGTTCTTGGCGCCAGCCTCCACCGCCATGTTGCAGATGGTGCAGCGTTCGTCAATGCTGAGTCCCGCGATAGCGGAACCGGCAAACTCCATGGCGCAGTAGGTCGCTCCGTCCACGCCGATATCGCCGATGATATACAGGATCAGATCCTTGGCAGACAGGTAGGCGGGCATCTCGCCTTCCAGCACAAAGCGCATGGTCTGCGGCACCTTGACCAGCAGTTTCCCCGTGCCTAGGATGAAGCCCGCGTCGGTGTTACCGATACCGGTCGAGAAAGCACCCAGCGCTCCATGCGTACAGGTGTGCGAATCGGTGCCGAAAATCGTTTCGCCGGGGCGCACGTGGCCGAGTTCAGGAAGAGCCACGTGGCAGACGCCGCAATAACTTTCAGTGCCGGGATCATAAAAGTGAGGCAGCCCCTGCTCTTTGACAAAGGCGCGCAGGATATCCACGTTGCGGTGCGCCTTTTCGTCCGCCGTATAGATGTAGTGATCCGGCAGGATCACGACCTTTTCCGGATCGAAAACCTTGGCTGACTCGCTGAACTCGCGTTTGAAAATGCCGATGGTTCCCGGTCCGCAGACATCATGCGTCAGCAGGATGCCGGCGTTCACCCAGATGTTATCGCCGGGAGTAACAGTTTTGGCGCCCGATTCGCGCGCCAGTATTTTTTCAGTGATGGTCATCTTGCTCCACACGCCCCTTTTTCAGACTCAAACAAAATCGTCAACTTGCCTCTCACAAAAATCCGTGTGCCGCCGATCCATTCATGGCTCTTGAATTGAATCGTGCATCGCTCTTTGTCAAATGCGGCCTTTGATCAGGCTGAAGAAACGGTCTTGATACCGCTCGAACAAACCGTTCTCCTGTAGCAGCCGCCCCAAGGGCTTGATCAGGCTGGGATCATTCGCCGCAGCTTGGAAAGCCTTCTCGATCTCCTCGCGCAAACCTGCCGGAACGCCTTCTTCCATCTCGAACATGCGCCGTTCGTGCATCTCACGGATATTGGCCTGTGCCGAGTTATGGATAACGTTCCAAAACAGCTTGACCAAACAGACGTCCCACGGGTCATCAACGCCCTTGATTACGGCCCGGAATGGATCCTTGCTGTCGGCCAGGCTCTGCTTGACCCGCTCCAAGACCGCTTCGGGCGTGTCGGTCAGGACCTGCTCGCTGAAGGCTTCCTGTTTCAAGGTATAACCATAGCGCAAGATACGGATCGAGTCCTCGTGCTCTTTAAGCCACTCCAGATATTGCCGGGCCTGTTCACCGAAACCTTCCAGAATGGTCGTGGAATAAGCCGAGGGCGTGATGATCTGCGGCCGCAGAGCCTGCATGCGCCCCTCACGCACGCGCACCTTGCCCACCGAGTCCATCAGCTCGCTCACCATATGGTAGTTGATGATGGTATTGCCGAAAGTCTCGATGTGACGTTTCGGCGGCACCACGATCTCCGTATTGTTGACGGCGAACCAAAAATCAAACTGTGACGGTCTTTTGCTCATATCAGTTATAATTGTAACAAAACGCAGATGTATTGTCACCCAATCTGATTGCCCGTTCGTACTCTGGGTGTGGTTTTACTTCGTTGCACCGCACCTAGGATTCAGGAGCCAGGGTTCAGGGTTCAGGCTTGTTTTGCAACGACTTACGTAGTAACGCCCTTCCTATTGTGGTGCCCTCAAAACTGGAGACACACAACTGCTTGTCATAATCGCCATAAAAGGTTGCCGCGCAACACCTGAACCCT
>Ga0255347_1001684_pt1 | contig 34108 bp, 24 predicted proteins | sample wastewater_treat_2_FD_192479 | JGI IMG/M metagenome (GOLD analysis project Ga0255347, IMG submission 192479) | Wastewater microbial communities from Lulu Island WWTP, Vancouver, Canada - plant24 | ecosystem: Engineered > WWTP > Wastewater > Unclassified | place: Canada: Vancouver, British... | reverse complement strand
AATCGAAAACCCGTTCCTTTATGAAAACGCTCATTAAAAGACCGGCGCAGGTTCGCAATTACTTCAAGCATCCGAAAGTTGCCTATGCCGCCTGATATTAACATCTTTAATTGCCGGAGTAATAAATAAAAGCAAAAAGTAAAAATTATGGCGTAATATTTAGCGACAATGTGAAATGCTTTGCCCGGATGAAGTAATTCTGCTAAACAATTTTCCGGATAAGCCGACAAGTACATTGCAGCAGCATCCGCGCCGCGGGAAGCGGATGAATTACCTGCAAAACCTGAAATGAGAAATAACATGGCCTGACAGGCAGCCGGATACTTTCATTCGCGATCCTCCCGGGCTTTTGGCGCCGCCATTTGGCGGTCCGGCCGTGATGTATCCAGAGTCCTGGTACCGGTCAAGGGGGGGCGAAATGAATCGGAATCAGGTGGCGACTTTAGTCGGAATACCGGGCAGCGCACAATTATTTGCCCGGGAAAATTTCTAATTTTACAAAATTATGCGGCATAACGAAAAAACCATGAAAGACACAGATAATCCTTTTGAAGAAGAAATCAAGCGGCTCAGGCGCGAAAACGAGCGGCTGCGGGACGAAAGCAACCACCTGCGCCAAAGCGCACAACGCTACCGCGGCTTTGTGGAGGACGCGGTTGAAGGTTTCGCGGAGTATGATCTCCAGGGGCGGTGTGTCTATTGTAACGAGTCGATTGCGGCGCAGGTAGGCTGTACGCGCGAAGAATATATGCAAAGGCGTCACCGCGATCGCCTGCCGTCACGCGAAGAGGCGGACCAGGCGCTGGCGGTTTTCCGCGAGGTCTATGATAAACGCACCTCCGGACAGGAGCTTTATGCAAACATCGTGTGTAAGGACGGCCGGACCAGGGCACTGGAATACAGTTTGACGCTTGCCCTGGATGAAAAAGGGGAGCCGGTCGGCTTCCGATGTATTTCGCGTGATGCGACGCTACGAAAAAAAATAGAGGAAGAAAACCGGCGCTATCGAGCCTTTGTCGATAACATCAACGATGCCTGCTATGAATTTGACCTCGAGGGAAATGTGATTTTCTGTAACGACATTCTCCCGCGCCTTTTCGGTTATTCCCGTGAGGATTTTCTTAAGCTTGACCGGTGGAAACGGCATGAGAGTCGTGAATCGGCGCGGCAGGTTTTCAGGATGTACGCTGACATTTACCGCAAAGAGATCCCCTTCAAAATTCTGGAGTTCAAGATTGTCCGTGCCGACGGGCAGGTCAGGGACCTCGAGACTTCCGTGACGCTTATTCACGATGCCGACGGTAAGCCGTCCGGCTATCGCGGCATTGCCCGTGACATAACCGAGCGTAAATTATTCGAGCGTGAGCGCGAGAGGTATCGTGATTTTTTTGAAAATGTTGGTGATGTCTGCGCTGAATATGACCTGCATGGCAGGTGCACCTTCTGCAATGAGGCGGCGGTGCGCCTGTTCGGTTTTCCCATGGAAACGCTCCTGAAGTTCCGCCATCACGAACGCTACCCCGACCGCGAGGAGGCGGATAAAGTTTTTCATGCGGTGCATGAGCTCTATGAGCGCAATTTGCCCGTGAAGGTCGTGGTGGCCAATGTGCTTTGCAAAAACGGCCAGGTGAAATCAGTCGAGACGTCGCTTTCGCTGATCCGTGACGAGAAGGGCAAGGTCGTCGGCTTCAGCAGTATCGGACGTGATGTGACCGAGCGCAGACAGATGGAGCGTGACCTCGAGCGCTATCGGGATTTCATGGAAAGTATCGAGGATTCCTGCGCGGAGTTCGATCTGCGCGGCCGCTGCATTTTCTGTAACGAGGCGTCGCACCGGACGCTGGGTTATTCCCGGCGCGAGTATATGAGGCTTCGGCATCGCGAGCGCCATGCCACACAGTTGGATGCACGGCAGGTCTTCGAGGTCTTTCATGAGTTGTACGCAAGCGGCGGAGAGGCGAGAATGTACGAAACCGCCCTTCGTTGCAAAGACGGAACCGTCAAAAAAATTGAGTCGATTGTCACGCTGGTGCGCGACGCCCGGGGGGAACCGGTGGGGTTTCGCAATATCGGCCGGGACATTACGGGGCGCAAGGAGATGGAGCAACAGCAGCAGACTCTCCGCGACGAGCTGGCGCAGGCCCGCAAAATGGAGGCCATCGGCACGCTTGCCGGAGGGGTGGCGCACGATTTCAACAATCTGCTTATGGGTATTCAGGGCTATGTGTCTTTGATGCTTCTGGACACGGAAATCTTTCGCTCTCATTACACGCAGCTCCAGGCCATCCAAGCGCTGGTGCGCAGCGGCTCCGATCTGACGCGCCAGCTGCTGGGTTACGCGCGCGGCGGGCGCTATGAGATCAGGGCGGTCAATATAAACGATATTGTCCGTCAGGCCGCCGATATGTTCGGGCGGACGAAAAAAGAGATATCCATCGAGCTTGATCTCGCCGATGATCTGTGGAGTGTGGAGGCGGATCGCGCCCAGCTCGAACAGGTGCTTTTGAACCTTCTGGTAAACGCGGGCCATGCCATGCCGGGCGGAGGTGAGGTTTTTATAACAAGCGCAAATGTCACGCTGGAGCCCTCCGAGGTTGGCGGCATGGATATCGAGGCAGGCCGGTATGTGAAGTTCGCGGTCAGAGATACGGGCGTGGGGATGGATGAACGCACGCGTGAGCGTCTGTTTGAGCCTTTTTTTACAACCAGAGAAAAGGGATCCGTGCGGGGAACAGGGCTCGGGCTGGCATCCGTTTACGGGATCGTCAAGGGGCACAAAGGGGCGATCAATGTCCAAAGCGAGCCGGGCAAGGGGGCTCTCTTCACTATTTATCTGCCGGGATCGCAGGTAGAGCCGGCGCGGCTGCCTGAAGGGGAAAAAGATCTGGTGCGCGGCGGTGAAACCATCCTGCTGGTGGATGATGAAGAAAGCATCCGGAATGTGGTCGGCGAGATGGCCAAAGCTTTGGGGTATCGCCTGATTACCGCCCGAAGCGGCGATGAGGCGATAGATATTTACCGCTCGGGGCATGAGGAAATCGATCTGGTCATCATGGACATGATCATGCCCGGTTTGAGCGGCGGCGCGGCCATTGACGCCATCAGGGAAATCAATCCGCAGGTCGCGGTTATACTTTCCAGTGGTTACAGCATTGACGGAGCGGCACAGGAAATCATCGAAAAGGGCGGCCGGATCAGCTTTATGCAAAAGCCGTTTGTGATGACCGAGCTGTCGCAGCAACTACGTAACACTCTTGAACAGGCCGGCCGTAGTGCTAAATGACGGATGGGGATAAAAAGGCTACGGGCTCAAGTCCGTGGTGAAGAAGCTATAACAGTTAGTGGCGCACCACATTGCCGCATTTGCCCCCGCCGGCAGTCCTGTGAGTCAGCCTGTCGTTTCTCCCCTTCTTCCTTTGTAGAGATAGCGCTCGAAAAAGCGGTTGTAGGAGGTCCACTCGGAATCGGTGTTCGCGGCGTCGGCGGCGACAAAAGACTTAAACGCGTTCAGTTTGGCATCGAGATCATCCATGAAATGGACGACCAGCGCTTCCATGGTTTTCGGGCGTTTCGGCGAGCCGTATTCAAACTCGCCGTGGTGGCTGAGTATGATGTGGCGCAGATCGAGCGCGAGGCGCGCCGGAAAGTCCTCGATTGAGGCGATTTTCTCGTCGAGCATTTCCACGCCGATGACCAGATGTCCGACCAGCCTGCCTTCGTCGCTGTAGGCAATCATGTTGTCATAGGTCAGCTCGTGGATTTTGCCGATGTCGTGCAGCATGCCGCCGGCGATGAGAAGGTCGCGGTCGAGCTCGGGATAATGAGCGGCCATCCGGTCCAGCAGTTTGACGACCGACAGGGTGTGCTCCAACAGGCCGCCCAGATAGCCGTGGTGAAAGCCCTTGGCGGCAGGCGCACGCCTAAACAGCGTGGCTGTTTTTTCATCGTGGAAAAAAGCGTCCAGCAACTTTCTGGCCGGCTCCAGTTTGACGGTATCGATAAAGGTGGTAAGTTCCGCGAACATGGTGTCCGTATCCAAAGTGCTGGCCGGCAGATAATCAGACGGGTCAACACTTTCGAGGTCGCACGGTCGGGCGGAAAGGATCGATACCTGCAGGGCGTTGCGGTAGCTTTGCACCCGCCCTTCCATGAAAATAATATCGCCTTTTTTAAATGCCCGGTCGAGTTCGTCCACCCTGTCCCAGACTTTGGCATCCACTTCGCCCGTTTTGTCTTTGAGCCTCACATTTAGGTAGGGCGAGCCCTTTTGTGAAAAGGCCATGTTCTTTTCTGCGACTAAAAAAGAGGAGGCGATTTTGTCTCCCGGTCTGATGTCCTGAAGATAGATGGTTTTGGTTTTCAAATGAATTGCCTTTCGTGTTTTGTTTTTTCCCCGGTCAGGGTTTTTCTCTCAGTATCCGGTGGTCTTCCACGCGCACCGTCAGTTTGCTTGAGTCGAAGTATTCCATAAGCGGAATGATGTATTTGCGCGACAGCCCGGTCAGTTCCTTGAAGGTGGCCGGTGTCGCCTTTCCGTCTTTGATGAGCCTGGCCTTGTAGTCCTCGCGCAGCCCGTCCATGACCGGGCGCGCAAAGCAGAGGTCTTCGTTGATTTTGATAAGCTCTCCCTCCTTGATCATCAACTGGACGATGTTTTGCGCCATGGTTTTGTTGTGACTGAATTTTTCGTACACATCATTCAGCGAGGGAGGGGTCAGGCCGGCGTTGGTATAAACAGAGGCGATGGAGCGGCGCAGGTTGTCCTCGTCTCCGGCCAGTTGCACGCGGTGCGATGCCAGTCGGACACTTTCTTTGTCGCCCGCGATGGCTTCTTTTTTTACCAGCGAGGCAATCACCATGTTGAAGAGCCTGGTGCTCACCGTCGGGGGAAGGGCTGATTTCAGCTCTTCCTTGGAGATGCCTTCCTTCAGAGGATTGTTTGTGTGGTAGGAAGCCAGACTCTTAAGGAGCGCATCTTCCAGCCCGGCATGCAGGCGAGGCGAAATGACGGCCGCATCGTCTCCGGAAAGCAAAATCGCCTCGCGGCTGGAAAACATTTTGTCGAGCGCTTCCCTGATCTTTTTGGCATGAACTCCCAGACGGAAGGCCAGATCGCGGATACGGATGCCTTCATAGCCTGCCCGCTCCAGCACAACCGCTATCTTGTCCGTCAAAGAACCATCTTTCAGCGTGCGCAGGCCGGCGAGTATTTTTTCGTTTTTTCTTTTGTGCTTGCCCGGCAGGGGATCGAGAATCCGTCCCCCGCCGATGGTGGTGACCGGCGAGTAGCTCCGGAGGACGAAATGATCGCCTGCCACCACGATATCTTCCTGTGAGAGGAGAAGCTGGGCAAAGCCCTGCTCGCCTGGCGCGAGTTCATCCGCCTGAAAGAGGATGATGCGTGCCATGATTTCCGTTGTGCCGGTGTGCAGGCGCGCCAGCGTCCGGTTTTTCAGTTTCCGCGTGTTGGAGTCCAGATATTCCAGAAAAACATCGAGCCGTTTAGTGGGGCGGACGCTCTGTGGACGAACCACAACGTTACCCCGCTCGAGCGTGGATTTTTCAATCCCCTGCAGGTTGATGGCGCTGCGCTGCCCGGAAAAGGCGGCCTCCGCCGTATGGCCATGCACCTGGATGCCGCGGATACGCGCGGAAATGTTTGCCGGCAGGATCTGAACTTCTTCACCTACGCCAATCCGGTCGGAAATGAGCGTGCCGGTGACAACCGTGCCGAAGCCTTTCATGGTGAAAATGCGGTCGATCGGCAGGCGGAAAATACCATCATCGGTTCTTTCCTGAAGGCGGCCCGCGGCCCCGTCAAGGCACTCCAGGAGATCGGGAATCCCGGCGCCGGTGGCGGCCGAAACGGGAATGACCGGAGCGCCGGCCAAAAAAGTGTCCTCGAGGTAATCAGTCACGTCAGAGCTGACCAGCTCCAGCCAGTCTTTTTCCACGAGGTCTGTTTTGGTCAGTGCGACCACACCGGCGGTGATGCCCAGCAGTGTGCAGATCTGCAGATGCTCTCTGGTTTGAGGCATTACACCCTCGTCCGCGGCAATGACCATCAAGACCAGGTCGATGCCTGCCGCACCCGCGACCATGTTTTTGACAAATCTCTCATGGCCCGGCACATCGACGATGCCCAGCGTGCGGCCCGAAGGCAGCGAAAGGGAGGTAAAACCAAGCTCGATGGTGATGCCTCTTTCTTTTTCCTCTTTGAGGCGGTCTGTGTCCGTACCGGTCAGAGCTTTAATCAGAGATGTTTTCCCGTGATCGACATGGCCGGCTGTTCCCAGAACAAAGTGCTGCATTTTCCCTTCGCTTTCCAGTGGAGGTGATGTCTGGCAATAACAAACTCGGTGTGTTTTCACAACCTCATAATTTGCCCGATCGCGCTCCTTCAGCGGGCGTGCTTAATCTTTGGGGCCGTTTTTGGAGAAGTCGCGCACACTCGCGACCGCTTTATTGTGCTCATCGAGTGTGGCAGTGAAAATATGGGTTCCGTCGCCACGGGCGACAAAATACAGACAGTCTGTCCGTTCAGGATCGATGACCGCACGAAACGAGTCCAGACCCGGATTGCTGATGGGTCCGGGCGGCAGACCGCGAATGAGGTAAGTGTTGTAGGGTGACTCCCTCAGGTAGTGGCGGCGCAGGATTTTGCCGTTGAATCCTTCAAGATCATAAACCGCAGTGGGATCGCTCTGCAGAGGCATTTTCTTTTTCAGTCTGTTGTGAAAAACGGCGGCGATGAGCGGTTTTTCCTGAGAGTTGGCCGCCTCTTTGCCTACAAGGGAGGCGAAGGTGACCAACTGATGAGGGCTCAGGCCTTTTTCCCCGGCTTTGTTTATCATCTCCGGCGGTATTTTTTTCCAAAAACGGTCAATCATGCTTTTCATGATCATCCTCGGTGTCATCGAGCGCTCGAAAAAATATGTGTCGGGGAAGAGGTAACCTTCCGCCGAGTCGGCGAGGATGCCCTCAGTTGAGAGAAAATCTTTGTCATAGGCAAGTCTTAAAAATGCCTCTTCGTCAACGAGCCGGCGCTCTTTGAGGTAGGAGGCGATCTGCTTAATTGTCCAGTCCTCAATAATTACGGCGCGATGTTTCATGGTTTCACCGCGCACGAGCTTGTCGATTAATTTTGAGGGGGAAAGCAGGGGCGATAATTCATACTCGCCGGCGCGGATTTTCTTTGTCACTCCTTTTACCCGCGCCAGGGCGAAAAACAGCGGGCGGTTCTTTACCAGCCCTGCACCGGCTAGAATATTGGATGCCTGCAGAAAACCGGCGCCGTTGGGGATGTCCACGACCACGGGCGGGCCGCCCGAGCGGTCAATCGGCGCTCTGGCGTAGAAAAAAAGCGTCAGGGCGAACATGATGGCACCGACAGCCGCAAAAAGTGCGACACCTGAAATTATAGCCGGAAATTTATTTTTCATCATATTTTATTGACGTCCGGGATTGATGGTTTGGGGTAAATGGTTACAGGAAAAACTTCTTATTACTTTTTGCCTTCATTATCCAGAAAATTTTGCAGGATGATGCAGGCTGCCAGTTTATCCACTTTTTCCTTTCTTTTTCGCCAGTGCACGCCGCATTGTGCCATAATCTCCTGGGCTTCTTTTGTGGACATGGCCTCCGGCCATCTGACCACCGGCAGTGAAAAAGTTTTTTCAAGCAAACCGGCAAAGCGGTTTACCTTTTCGCATTGAATGCCCTCGGAGCCGTCGAGCCGCACGGGGTAGCCGATGACAATTTTTTCCACCGAGTAGCGGCTTAGACACTGCTGCAAAACATCCAGATCATGCTTTTTTGTTTTACGGATCAAAGTGGGCAGGCCCTGAGCCGTCATACCAAGCTCATCACATACGGCGAGCCCGATTCGTTTTTCTCCGTAATCCAGTCCCAAAATACGCAAATTGACACCTCTTTGTTCATTGCCTAGCAATTTCATTGTTCTTTTTCAATACTTAATAAAGCTTCGCGGGAGGGGAAAAACTCCCGGTTGCGATGTCGGCAAGTGGCGGCCAAGACGCTAAACGGCCGATTTTAAGCGCTCCGCGGCAGAAAAAAGGAGGGAAGAACAGGGGGGTGCGGGTGCGTGATCGAGGTTCAGGGTGATTTCCGGTGCAAAAAAGGTCAAAAAAGAGCCAATCTGTCTGTTTATTTTTCCTGTTTGGGCCAGTTTAGTCTGGAAAACATTCATTTTTTTCTTGACAAAGGTATTTTCCATCTCTATAGTCGGCCTTGTGGAGTAAAGTGGTTTATTGTGGAGGGGGATTCCGTGTCCGTGTTTCGTGGGCAATATCACCATGGTATCGACGAAAAGGGAAGAATAATCTTTCCCTCGCGCTTCCGTGAGATTTTTGCCGAGCATTATGAAAATAAAATGGTCATCACGAACTGGGACGGATACCTGATCGTTTTCCCCTATGCGGAATGGCTGCTTATCGAGGAAGAAGTTTCCAAAAGGCGTATTCTGGATAAGAAGTTCCGTGATTTTCAGAGATTTTTCATGTCCGGCGCCGTGGACTGCACGCTCGACGGCCAGGGCCGGGTTTTGATTCCCCCCTCTTTGCGTGAATACGCCGAACTGGAAAAAGAGATTGTTCTGGCCGGCATGCTCAAAAACATTGAAATCTGGCCCAGAGAAAAGTTCGAGCAGAGAAATAAAGAGGCGGGGCAAAAAATAGACAAGGATAACGAGATAGCCGACAGCCTGGGGATCTGACCATGGACGCGGTTTTTTTCCACCAACCGGTGATGCTCGAAGAAGTGCTCTTCTGGCTGGCGGGGCAGAAAAACGGCATCTATGTGGACGCGACAATAGGGGGGGCGGGGCACGCCCGGGCGATTCTGGAACGGACACAGGGCCGTCTTATCGGTCTTGATTGCGATGAGGAAGCTGTGGAGGCGGCAAAAGAGAGGCTCGCTTCTTTCGGCCCGCGCCAGATTGTGGTTCGGGCGAACTTCGCCGATCTGGACATGGTGCTTCGCGATCTGGGAGTCGATGAGGTTGACGCCATCCTCATGGATCTGGGCGTTTCCTCCCATCAGCTCGACACGGCGGCGCGGGGGTTCAGCTTCACCAGGCCTGCCGGGCTGGACATGAGGATGGACCGAAGCCGGAAATTGACCGCCTGTGACGTGGTCAATGATTTCGGGGCTGCCGAGCTGGCAGAAATTTTCAGTCAGTACGGGGAAGAAAAGATGGCCGGCAGGATCGCCAAAGCGATAGTTCAAAAAAGGCGGGACGCGCCGATCGGGACAACGGCGCAGCTTGCCGCCATTGTTGTCGGGGCCATGCCGCCGCGGATGAGGCGAACGAAAATTCACCCGGCGACCCGTGTCTTTCAGGCTCTGAGGATCTATGTCAACGGCGAACTTGACTGCATCCGGCCCGGCATGGAAGCGGCGGTCGGCGCGCTGAGGCGGGGAGGTCGCCTCGGGGTCATCTCGTTTCATTCTCTGGAAGACAGGATTGTAAAAAATACTTTTGTCGAGATGGCCGCAGGCTGTGTCTGTCCGAAAGACATACCACGCTGTGTCTGCTCGAAGAAGGCGACGGTGAAGATTTTAACGCGCCGGGCCGTGAAGCCCTCTGCAGAAGAAATAAAGATAAACCCGCGTGCCCGCAGCGCCAGGCTGCGTGTGGCGGAAAGGATTTGAATCATGACACATTACGCGGGCAGTCAGACGATGGGGCGCAGCCGGCCCGCCCCAGAAGGAGCCGGTGTTTCACTGGGGGTGAAGTATCCGGCCTTTATCGTGGTGGCGCTGGTGTTGATGTTTGTGGCCGTGATTTACGTCGGTTTGCATCTGAGAATGACCAGACTCGAATACGAAACAGCGGCGGCGCTGTCCGCCAGAGAACTCCTCCAGGAGCAGCAGAAAAAGTTGGAGCTGGAGCTCGCCATGCTCAAGGCACCCAGGAGAATTGAAGATATAGCCCGCAACAAATTGAAAATGTCCTACCCGACGGCCGGACAGGTGATTGTCATTAAGCAGGCGGGGGAATAATGATGGCTTGGGATTCCAGGAAATGGCTGAAAATGAGACTCATCACCATAATGCTGGTGTTCCTGGTTTTGTTTATCGCCCTTTTGTCGCGCGCTTTTCAGCTGCAGGTGCTCTCCGGAGAAGAGCTGCAAAAGCTCGCCCGCAGGCAGCATACCGCCACTTTATCCCTGCATCCCGAACGGGGGATGATTTATGACCGAAATGGCGAGAAGCTGGCCATATCCGTGCTGGCGGACTCGGTTTGTGCCGACCCGGGCAGGATCAGTAATCCCGCCGGCGCGTCACGTCGCATCGCCTCGCTGCTCAATCTAAGGCGCGAAGAAGTGTTGAAAAAAATCTCCGAACCCAAAAGCTTCTGCTGGCTGGCCAGAAAAATTTCCCCCCAGCAGGCGGCACTGGTTGAAGCGGCGGGCATTGAAGGAGTATTTTTAATCAAAGAGCCGAAACGGTTTTATCCCAACGGACATCTTGCCGCCCACCTGATCGGTTTTGCCGGTTTTGACGCGGAAGGCCTCGAGGGGCTTGAAAAAAAATATGACGCCTACCTGAAGGGAACACCGGAAAAACTCACCTGGGCCAGGGATGCCAAGGGGAAAAAGCTTTTTTTGCATGTCGAACCTGGTAAAAACCCCGTGACGGACGAAAGCGCCAATCTGGTTTTGACCATCGACAGCCGCATCCAGTACCTGGTGGAAACTCATCTCAGAGAAGCGGTGATAAGCAAAGGAGCAAAAGGCGGCACGGCGATTGTCGTGGACCCGAAGACGGGGGAGATTCTGGCAATGGCCAACGAGAAGGGCTTCAATCCCAACAACATCAAAGGGCTGAAACCCGACGACTGGAGGAACCGCGCCATCACCGATTCCTTCGATCCGGGATCGACTTTCAAACCTTTTTTGCTGGCCGCTGCGCTGCAAGAAGGGGTTGTGCGCGAGACCGATTCATTTTTTTGTGAAAACGGATATTATAAAATATCGAACCGCGTGATCCGCGAGGCGAACCGCAAGCGCCACGGCTATCTGTCGGTGCGTGAAATTTTGAAATACTCAAGTAATATCGGAACCGCAAAAATCGCCGGGAAGCTCGGCCGGGACAAGTACCATGCCTATATTAAAAAATTCGGCTTCGGCGCGAAAACGGGCATTGATTTAAACGGTGAGGCGGCCGGGCTACTGCGTCCCGCCCGGGACTGGTCTCCGGTGGATACGGCGGCGATATCCTTCGGCCAGGGCATTTCGGTGACGGCTGTGCAGCTTGTTATGGCCATGGCGGCAATTGCCAACGACGGGTTGCTGATGAAGCCCTTTGTTGTCAGGGCGATAACCGATAAAAACAACAACCCCGTCAGGGTCCATTCACCTGAGGCGGTGTGTCAGGTGATATCTCCCGCGACGGCCAGGCGCCTCACCGCCATGCTTACGCAGGTGGTCGGCGCCGAGGACGGTACAGGCAAAAACGCCCATATCGTCGATGTGGATGTGGCGGGAAAAACCGGCACGGCACAGAAGTTTGATTTCGCCCGCGGTGTTTATTCGTCGGAAAACGTGCGGACGTCTTTTATCGGTTTTTTCCCTGCCGACAATCCCCAGGTGGTGATTCTCGTGATCCTCGATGAGCCGCAGCATGACAAGTGGGGCGGAGTGGCGGCCGCGCCTGTTTTCAGGGACATCAGCGAGCAGATTCTCAACCGCTTCAAAACAGGCATCAGGCAGACTCCGGCCACGCCGCCCGTGGAAGCCGGACGCCTGCGCATGGCCTCAGCCGACAAAAGGCTGACGGCAGAGGCGCCTTTTGATGAAGAGGACGACGAATCACTGATGCCGGATTTTTGCGGCCTGACTATAAGAGAAGCTTTGAAGATGGCGAAGGCGAAATCAATCGAGACGGATATTTCCGGCAGCGGCTGGGCGGTCAGGCAGTATCCGGCACCCGGAACTGTAATCGGTAAACAGCGTGTCTGTAAAATTACTTTCGAAATGAAAAATTGAGGCATGATGGATCTCGGTGAGCTGTTTTACGGAATCGAAACGTTAAATGAAGCGCCGGTGAGCACAGGCGAGGTTTCGTCTGTCTGTTATGCCGCCCATCAATGCTTGCCCGGGTCGCTTTTTGTGGCCATCGCCGGAACGGCACACGATGGACATGATTATATCTCACAGGCAATCGAGCGGGGCGCCCGCTATATTGTTCATCAGAAAGATATCGCCGTACCGGAAGGTATCGTCGCGCTACACGTGGCCGACAGCCGCCGCGCCCTGGGCATGATCGCGAAGAATTTTTACAGGACCCCGTCTGAGGGGCTCACGCTTATCGGAGTGACGGGAACCAGCGGAAAAACGACCATCTGTTATCTTCTGGAGTCGATACTGAAGGCGGCAGGTTTTCGACCCGGCGTCATCGGGACGGTGAATTATCGCTACGATGATGTCGTATTGCCGGCGCCGAATACCACGCCGGAGTCACTGGAGATGCAGAAAATATTACGCGAAATGGCCGACGCGGGCGTGACCCATGTTGTTTGTGAAGTTTCGTCGCACGCGCTGGATTTGAAAAGAGTTGACGATTGTGATTTCGATGTGGGTATCTTTACCAACTTGAGTCCGGAACATCTGGACTATCATAAAGACCTTGAAGATTATTTCCGGGCTAAAAAAAGATTTTTCACCGATATCCTGCCTGCGAGTAAGAAGACCGGAGTGCGCAAAACCGTTGTCAATATGGATGACCCCTGGGGCCGTAGACTGCTCAAAGAAGTAAAGATGAAGGCTCTGACCTACGGTCTTGAAGGTGATGCGCAAATTACGGCAAGAAGCGACGAGATTTCACTCGACGGTATCAGCGCCAATATCTTTCTTGACGGCGACTCGATTTGTGTCTCCTCGAAACTTATCGGCCGGTTTAATCTCTCCAACATGCTGGCCGCAGCCGCGGCCGCTTCGCTGGCCTGCGTTTCCCCGGCGCAAATCGCCTCGGGTATTTCTTCTCTGTCGCGTGTTCCGGGACGTATGGAGAGGGTGGATTCGCCATCGGGCATCCATGTGTTTGTCGATTACGCGCACAAGCCGGACGCGCTCCGTCAGGCTCTCCAAAGCCTGGTGCTGCTGAAGCAAAAAAGAATCATCACCGTTTTCGGATGCGGCGGCAACCGTGACCGTGCCAAGAGGCCGCTAATGGGGCAGGTGGCCACCGGGCTTGGTGACCTCACCATTGTTACTTCGGACAACCCGCGCCGGGAAGACCCGGAGGTGATCATCGCCGAAATTGAAGCCGGCATAGACCGGGGCACAATTATGAAGATCGGGCCGGAGAGCGCGCCGGCGCCTCAGGGTGTAAACTCCTATATGGTCATCGCGGATCGCAAGGCGGCGATTGAGCGGGCCATAGCCACGGCCGGTGCCGGAGACATCGTACTCATTGCGGGCAAGGGTCACGAAGATTACCAGATTTTGAAAACAGGGAAAATACCATTCGACGACCGGGTGGTCGCTGCTGCCGCCCTGCAGGCGAGATTTCCCACGGCTCAGGCAGGCGAGCCTGTCTTTCTGGTTAGCGAGGCGGTCGATGTGACCGGCGGGAAGCTTGCGGCAGGAAGATCCGGTGACATGTTCAAAGGTATCTCCACCGATACCAGAGCGTTGAGGCCGGGGAATCTTTTTGTTGCGCTTCAAGGAGAAAACTTCGACGGACATGACTTTGCCGCAGGCGCGCTGGAAAAAGGGGCGGCAGGCATCATGATTAGTAAGCCGCTGGGCGACGAAAAGAAGATTCCCCAAAGAGCTTTTGTCCTCCAGGTGCAAGATACCCTGAAGGCGCTGGGAGATCTGGCAGGAGCATACCGGCGGCGCTTTGCCATTCCGGTTGTCGGTCTGACCGGCTCTTCGGGCAAGACTACCACCAAAGAGATGCTCGCCTGTATTTTAGCCCAGGAAAAAAAGGTGCTCTATACCGAAGGGAATTTCAACAACCAGATCGGTTTGTCAATGACGATATTCCGCTTGAGGCCCGAACATGAAATTGCCGTGCTTGAGATGGGCACAAACATGCCCGGAGAGATAAAAAGGCTGACACAAATTGCCGCCCCGGACATTGCCCTCATTACTAATATCGGACCGGCTCATCTGGCCGGCTTTAAAACACTCGAGGCGGTACGTGCGGAAAAAGGTGATTTGTTTTTGCACATGAAGCCCTCCGGCGTGGCGGTGGTCAATCTCGACGACAAGGAGGTGTCGGATCTGGCACAGCGCCGGGGCGGTCGCCACATTACCTTCAGCATGCACGCGGGCGCAGAGGCGAGCGCCGACGAGATACGCAAAAACGGCGCCCGCGGGATGTCTTTCAATCTGCTGATGGGCGGTAAGAGCTGGAAGGTGGATTTGAAAGCCGCCGGCACTCACAATGTCTATAACGCGATGGCGGCCGCGGCGACGGCCATCGCGTGCCAAGTGAGCTTTGAATCCATCGTCCGCGGCCTGGGCCTGTTTGCCGGGGTCGGCGGACGCATGGAAATCATCCGTCTGCAAAACGGCGGGTATTTGATTGATGATTCCTATAACGCCAACCCCGCGTCCATGCGCGAGGCTCTTTTAACCCTCAAAGACCTTAAGGGAACGCGTGACGCATTTGTTTTTCTGGGCGACATGCTCGAGTTGGGCGATGACGCCCGTGATATGCACCGCCGGGTGGGCATGATGCTGGCGACCATCGGTGTCAGGGCGGCTTTCCTCCGGGGAGAATTTGCCGGCGATGTCGCCGCCGGAGCGAAAGATGGTGGTCTTGACGAAGGAAAAATAATGGAGCTTGACCGGATCGAAGACGCCATCGCCTATTTGAAAAAGCATTTCCGCAAAGGTGACTGGATTTTAGTCAAAGGCTCCCGCGGGATGAAAATGGAAAAGGCCGCCGCGGCCGTCTGTGAGAACTTCGGCGTTGCAGGCGCTGAACCGGGGAAGGAAAACGTCCTATGATTTACGAGTTTTTATATCCCCTGCATACGATCTTTTCATCCTTTAACGTGTTTCGCTACATCACGTTTAGGACGATTTTCGCCTCAGTGACGGCCCTGCTCATCTGTCTGTTTATGGGACGGTGGTTGATTGAGCGGCTGCAGAAAATGCAGATCGACCAGCAGATCAGAGAAGACGGGCCGAAAACACATCTGGCCAAGAAGGGAACGCCGACGATGGGCGGCATTCTCATCATCTTTGCCGTGGTGATTTCCACCATACTGTGGGCTAATCTGGGTGTGGGCTATGTCTGGCTGGCGCTTCTGGTAACCATCGGATTCGGCCTCGTCGGTTTTCTGGATGATTACCGTAAGCTGGCCGGCGGTAATTCACGGGGGATTTCGGGAAAGAAAAGACTGGCCGCCGAAATCATCATCGCCCTGTTTGTCGGAGCGGTTTTATACTTCAAGCCGAACTTCAGCACACAGATCACCATACCGTTTTTCAAAACGGTTCTGCCCGACATCGGCTGGGGCTATATTCTTCTTTGCGCATTCATCATTGTGGGCGCCGCCAATGCGGTGAACCTGACCGACGGGCTCGACGGTCTGGCCACAGGACCGGCGGGCATCTGCTTTGTCACATACGTTTTGTTTGCCTACTTTGCCGGTAACATTAAAATCGCCGGTTATCTGCAGATACCGTATGTGCCGGGAGCGGGTGAACTGTCCGTGTTCTGCGGCGCTTTCATGGGGGCGGCGCTGGGATTTTTGTGGTTCAACTCCCACCCGGCGGAAATTTTCATGGGTGATGTCGGCTCGCTGGCGATGGGCGGGGCGCTGGGCACGGTCGCGGTGATCACCAAGCAGGAAATTTTGCTGGCCATTGTCGGAGGGGTTTTCGTGATGGAAACTTTCTCGGTCATTTTCCAGGTCGGCTATTTCAAGCTCACCGGCGGCAAGCGGATATTCCGCATGGCGCCGCTTCACCATCACTTCGAACTCAAGGGATGGGCCGAGCCGAAGGTGATTGTCAGATTCTGGATTATTTCGATTTTACTGGCGCTGCTGGCGATCAGCACGCTGAAGTTGCGGTAGGGATTATGGAGCTCGCGGGAAAGAAAATACTGGTCATCGGCATGGGGAAGACAGGCGTTGCCGTTTCGTCTTTCCTGGGGGCGCATGGCGCTGCGGTTCTGGCAATCGATGAAAAGCCCCGGCAGGCGTGGGGCACAGATGCCGGCCGGCTTCGGCAGAATCCATGGTTCGGGGCCAAAGACTATGACCCCTCGGCGCTTGCCGGTGTGGATCTGGTTGTGCCCTCACCGGGAGTGCCGCCCCTGAACATCATCCTGGAGGCCGCACGGAAAAAGAACATCCCCATCATGAGCGAAATAGAGCTTGCCTGCCTCTTTATCGAGACGCCGATTCTGGCGATCACCGGCACCAACGGAAAGACCACGACCACCACGCTCCTGGGGCGCATCTTCGGCCGGGCCGGGAAAAAAGTATTTGTGGGCGGCAATATCGGAAATCCTCTGGTGCAGTATGCCGCCGGCGATAAAACCGCAGACTTCGTCATCGCGGAGATAAGCAGCTTCCAGCTCCAGTGGGCGAACACTTTCCGTCCACACGCAGCGGCCCTTTTGAATATCACTCCCGACCATGTAAATTACCACGGCTCCTTTGCCGAATACAGGCGAGTAAAAGAATCCATCTTCGCCCGTCAGCGGCCGGAGGATCTGGCCGTTTTGAATGCAGCGGATGCCGGAGAGGCTTTGCCGGCCGCGCGATTTGTCTCCCGCGTGATGCACTTCAGTACGGCACGTCAGGTGCGGCCGGGTGCGTTTTTACAGGGCTCATCCATCATATACACAAGCCCCGAAGGGAAAGAGGAGATTTATCCTCTGGATATGATTCGCCTGCCCGGATTGCATAACGTGGAAAATGTCATGGCGGCACTGATCGTGGCGCGCTTTTGCGGCTGTGAGCCGGCGGCGGTGACCGAAGCCGTGTCTTCATTTCATGGGCTTCCCCACCGGATTGAATTTGCCGGTGAGAAGAACGGCGTAAAATTCTATGACGACTCCAAAGGCACCAATGTCGATGCGGTCGCCCGCGCACTGGAAACATTTACCGCACCGGTCATCCTGCTTTTGGGCGGAAGAGATAAAGACGGCAGATTCGATGCACTGCAGTCACTGTTGCAGGCGAAGGCCAGGCAGGTAGTACTGTTCGGCGAGGCGCGCGAGCGCATCTATCCGCAGCTGGGCGGCGTGGTGCCCGCACAGAGCGAACCGACTCTCAAAGCGGCGGTAAAGCAGGCTTTTCATAGTGCCAGGCCGGGAGACGTCGTGCTTTTGTCACCGGGCTGCGCGAGTTTTGACGAGTTCACCGATTACAGGGAGAGGGGAAATTATTTCAAGGAAGTGGTCGGGAATCTTTGATGGAAGAGGCTTATAAAAAAGAAACCAATACGCCGGATATGGTCCTGCTCATTGTGACACTGATTCTGGTGACCGTGGGCACGGCGATGATTTATTCATCGAGCTCCATTCTGGCGATGGAAAAATTCAAAGACGCGCAATACTTCCTCAAAAAACATCTGTTTTTCGTTTTTGCAGGCCTCGTTATGATGATCGTGATGACGAGAGTCCCCTATGAGTACCTCAAGAAAGCCGCCTATCCGGGAGTGGTCCTTTCCGTTGTTTTGCTTTTAATGCTTTTTGTCCCCCATCTCGGCATCAAAAGAGGCGGCGCCACCCGCTGGCTCAACGCCGGTGTTTTCACGTTTCAGGTGGCCGAGGTGGTGAAAGTGGCGGTAGTGATTTTTCTGGCCCATCTGCTCACACGCAAGGCACACCAGTTGAAAAATTTCAGTCGCGGGATACTGGTCCCTCTGTCGATTACGGCCGTGCTCATGGGGCTTGTCCTCCTTCAGCCGGATTTCGGCACAGTGGTGATCATCGCGTCAATTCTGATTCTGATGCTTCTCTTGGCGGGCTCACGCGTTACTCATCTGATGGCGCTGGGAGCGGCTTTCATCCCGCTGGGTATTTTCCTGATTATGCGAAAAGGATACAGGATGGCGCGACTGACGGCTTTTCTGGATCCCTGGAAGGACCCGGATAAAACCGGCTTCCAGTTGATCCAATCCATGATTTCATTCGGCTCCGGCGGCGTGTTCGGGCAGGGGATCGGCGACGGCATGCAGAAATTGTTTTATCTGCCGGAGCCGCATACGGATTTTATTCTGGCCGTGATCGCCGAGGAGAGCGGCTTTATCGGTGTTACCATTATTGTGTGCCTGTTTATGGTTCTGCTGTGGCGCGGTTTCATGATCGCCCATTGCGCGCCAGACCTCTTCGGAACGCTCCTGGCGGCGGGGCTGACCATGCTCGTGGGCATGCAGGTCTTTATCAACATCGCCGGCGTCATGGGGCTGATACCGCTCAAGGGGCTCGCCCTGCCGTTTTTGAGCTATGGCGGGACGGCCTTTATGATGAGCATGATCGTGGTGGGCATTTTGCTCAATATTTCGGCCAGGCGGACGTAGCTATACGGAAAGGTTCCCGGGCCGGGAGCTGTGGCAAGGAGACAAATGTGCGGCTTGTTATCGCAGGAGGTGGGACGGGGGGGCATCTTTTCCCCGGTATTGCAGTCGCGGAAGAGTTCCTCGGGCGTGACCGGGCAAATCGGGTGCTTTTTGTCGGCACCAGAGGGGGGATTGAGTATCGCCTGCTCGGTTCGCTGGGATATGAGCTTAGGCTGATCGATGTAGAAGGTTTGAAAGGGAGAGGAATTAAAGCGTTGCTGGTCGGAGCTTATAAAATTCCCGCAAGTATGTGGCGCTCCAGAGGGTTGCTCAGGGAGTTTTCCCCGGATGTAGTCATCGGTGTCGGTGGTTACGCCTCCGGCCCGGTAGTGATCAGTGCCTGGCTGATGGGCATCCCCACGGCAATCGCCGAACAAAACGCGGTGGCGGGAGCAACCAACCGCATTTTGGGAAAGTTTGTGGACCGTGTGTTTCTCACCTACGAGGCAAGCCGGAAAGATTTTACCGCGGGCAAGGTTCTTATAACAGGCAACCCCGTCCGGGCGGCATTTGCCGCGGGTCTCGATCATGAGCGGGCTGAAAGCGGCGGACGGAATATATTGATTTTCGGCGGGTCGCAGGGTGCCGCGGCAATAAATAAGACGATGGTGAAGACGCTGCCTTATCTGCAAAAGATGAGAGAGGATTTAAAAATAACTCATCAGACCGGCGAGCGGGATTTGCCCCTGGTCGGGGATGCCTACCGGCGTTTCGGCATCGACGCGGAGGTTCATGCCTTCATTACGGATATGCCGGCAGCTTATGCAAGGGCCGATCTGGTCATTTGCCGGGCGGGCGCAACGTCGCTTGCGGAGATTACCGCGGCCGGAAAGCCGTCTGTACTGATACCCTATCCCTTTGCGGCCAACGACCACCAGACGAAAAACGCCAGGGTGATGGCCGATGCGGGGGCGGCGGTGATGATTCCGGAAAGTGAGCTTGACGCAGAAAAACTTTTCGCTGTTCTAGAAGGGCTCTTTTCCGATGATGCAAAATTACGGGAAATGGGTGCCTCGAGTGCAAGGCTCGGCCGGCCGGGCGCGGCGGCGGAAATTGTCGATGCCTGCCGGCAATTGGCGAAAACAAATGACTACTGATCGAAAAAAGGAGGTCGCGGCCGGCGTGGGAAAACACACTGAAGCGGGATTCATGAAGCGCAAGGTCAAGCGCATCCACTTTGTCGGAATCGGCGGCATCGGGATGAGCGGTATCGCCGAGGTCCTTTTGAATCTGGGCTACAAGATCAGCGGCTCGGACGCTGCTTCTTCCGAAACGACAAGGCGCCTGCGTAACCTCGGGGCGCAGGTGGCGCACGGCCACGCGCCGGATAATATCGGCAATGCGGATGTGGTGGTCACTTCCACCGCGGTCAAGGCCGATAATCCGGAGGTACTGGAGGCCCACCGCAAGAATGTTCCGGTCATTCCGCGTGCGGAAATGCTGGCGGAGCTTCTGAAGATGAAATTCTCCATCGCCGTGTCGGGAAGTCACGGGAAGACCACCACCACCTCAATGCTGTCGTCCGTTCTGGCTGAAGGAGGGCTTGACCCGACAATGGTGATCGGCGGCAAGCTCGCTTCCATCGGCTCCAACGCGCGCCTGGGTGATGGTGACATCATCGTGGCGGAAGCGGATGAAAGTGACGGGTCTTTTCTGAAATTATCGCCGGTGATCGCGGCCATCACGAATATCGACCGGGAGCATCTGGATTATTATCCGGGCATTGAAGAAATAAAGGCAGCCTTTCTCGCTTTTGCCAATATCGTTCCTTTTTACGGCTGCAACGTGATTTGCATCGACGACGAGAACGTGCGCAGCATTGCCGGTGCGATTAAAAGGCGCGTCATCACCTACGGTATTGTGGAGCCGGCTGATTATACCGCTTCCGATATCCGTCTGCTGGATACGAAAACCGTCTATCGCCTATCGCACCGGGGCGAAGATCTGGGGGAGGTGGAGCTTGTCGTGCCGGGGCTTTTCAATGTTTATAATTCGCTGGCGACAATCGCCATCGGCCGTGAGCTGGGCATGGATACGGATACGATTCGTGCGGGGCTGGCCGCCTTTACCGGCGTGCAGCGCCGCCTGGAATTGAAAGGGACGGCAGGCGGCATTACGGTGGTCGATGACTATGGCCATCACCCGACCGAAATCAAGGCAACCCTGTCGGCGGCGCGCCAGAGATGGAAAGGGCGCCTGATCGTCGTTTTTCAGCCGCACCGTTACACCAGAACCAAAGCGCTGTTCGACGAGTTCATCGGGTCTTTTCAGGATGCGGATGTATTGATTATCAACGATATTTACCCCGCCTCGGAGGAGCCGATCCCCGGGATCAATTCTGCGGCGCTGTGGGCCGCCATCAAGGAAAACGGACATCCGTGCGTTGAGTATATAGCGCGTATGCCCAAGACGGTGGAGTACCTGATGGAAACGGCCGGCCCCGGCGATACGGTAATCACGCTGGGCGCGGGCGGTGTGTATAAGACGGGCGAGGCTTTTCTGGAGAGATTGAAAAAGGAGTCGAAAAAGTAATGGCGGACAAACGCACCATAGCCGAAGCGCTCGGCGCTATAGATGCCGACCGGATATGGTTTGACGAGCCGATGGCGCGTCACGCATCGCTGAAGCTCGGCGGAGTGGTCGATGCGCTGGCTTTGCCTGAAAATGAACAGCAGCTCGGCCTGGTTGTTTGTGCCCTTAAAGAAAAAGGTATCGCCTTTGTACCGGTGGGAAATCTGACCAATATTCTGGTCACGGACGGGGGATACCGCGGGGTCGTGCTGTGGCTGAAACTGCTGGACCAGATTCATATTGTTCCCGGCTCTGATGATGAATTTGTAATCGATGCGCAGGCGGGTGCACCGCTGGGAAGGGTGGTCTCGCTGGCGGCGGACGAGGGGCTTGCGGGCTTGGAGTTTGTCTGCGGCATTCCCGGCAGTGTCGGCGGGGCCGTCCGGATGAACGCGGGTGCCTACGGAAAAGAAATGAAAGATGTCCTCTCCGACGTGAGGATCATCAATGCTGCAGGCCGGACCGAAACGTTGCCGCGCGGCGGGATAAATTTTTTCTATCGCGGCTCGGATATTCCGGCGGCGGCGATCATTACCGGCGCGCGCTTTGTGGTACGCAAGGGAGACAGGGTAGAAATAAAAAAACGCATGGCGGAGATACAAAAACAGCGGCGCGAAAAGCATCCTTTGGATTATCCTTCCGCCGGCTCGGTTTTTAAAAATCCGCCCGGTCTTTTCGCGGGAAGGCTAATCGAAGAGCTGGGCATGAAAGGAAGGCGGCTGGGCGATGTCCAGGTGTCCAAAAAGCACGCCAACTTCATCGTGAACAAGGGGCAGGGCACCGCCTCGGAAATGCTGGAGCTGATCGAGCTTATCCGGGACACGGTGGCAAGGCAAAAGGGTGTCACGCTGGAGACGGAAATAGTGATTATCGGAGATGGGCGGTGAGACTAAGAAAGAAAGTCAGTCTTGAGGCAAGAAAAAATCGTCTGTTCAGGCGGCTGGCCGGCGCGCTGGGCGATTCTGCGGGGGCCTTTGCCCTGCTTGCCGCCGCGGCTTTGCTGGGCAGTGTGTTTATATTTGTATGCAGTTTTGTTTTGAGCAGCCCTTATTTTGCAATTAAAGAAATAGCCGTCCGCGGTGTCCGTGAGCTGACGGAAAAGGAAGTTCTGAGTCTTGCCAAAGTCAGGCCGCACACCAACATCATGGGGATAAACAGGGAAGTCATTGCCGCGCGCGTGGCGGCCAATCCCTGGGTGAAAAATATATATATCGGTCGTGAACTGCCGGATCGCCTGGTGCTGGATATCAGGGAGCGCCGGCCGGTGGCGCTCGTAAAAGAGGACGGAGTTTTTTATCTGATCGACTGTGACGGGCATGTCTTTAAAAAATTGTCCCAGGGAGACGATGTGGATCTGCCGGTTATTACGGGAATGAAAATAAACGTTGCGGAAAAACCACTGCTGTATGCCGACACGCTCAAAATCCTGGAACAACTTTTTACCTCCGGCGAGTACGGGTTTTTAGGGACTGTTTCCGAGGCGCATCTGGACGGTGTTTTCGGGTTGTCCCTGCTTACGGATCGCGGGCTGTATCTGAAGCTGGGACGGGAAGATTTTTCCGGCAAGCTCAATCAACTGAAAATTGTGCTTGCCGATCTGGAAAAACGCGGGATGGGCCACGGACGCCTTTTTGTCGATCTGGCGGATATTTCCAAGGTGACGGTGCAGCGTATGGAAATACCCGGCAAAACACAGGAGCGGAAAAAAGGGCCGCAATACAGAATATGACAGGCGGCCGTTTGAGAAGGGTGAGCTTATGAGGAGAAAAAGCAGGATTCTGGTCGGAATAGACATCGGCACAACTAAAACCACGGTGGTTGTGGGCGAGGCCACGGAAACAGGCATCGACATTATCGGCATGGGGATGGCGCCGGCCAGGGATCAGAGAAAGGGCGGCGTGGTCAATATCGACACTACGGTGGAAGAGATAAAAAAAGCCGTGGATGATGCCGAGCATATGTCCGGCTGCCGTATCAATTCCGCCTATGTCGGGATTTCCGGTGCTCATGTAAAGGGTCAGAACTCACTGGGCATTGTGGCTGTTAAAGGCCGGGAGGTGGGCGAGGATGATGTGCAGCGGGCTATCGAGGCCTCCCGGGCGATCGCCATTCCGGTGGACAGGGAAATTCTGCATACTCTGCCGCAAAATTATGTCGTGGACGGCCAGGACGGCATCCGCGACCCGGTGGGGATGTCGGGAGTGCGTCTGGAGGCGAAAGTCCACATCGTGACCGGTACGAGCGCGTCGATTCAAAACGTGGTGAAATCGGTCAACCGTGTCGGTCTGGATATCGACGATCTGGTGCTGGAGCAGCTGGCGGGAAGTGAGGCGGTGATCAGTGCCGATGAGAAAGACCTGGGTGTTGCCGTGATCGATATCGGCGGGGCATCCACAGGTATCACCATTTTTGCGGAAGGCAGCATCAAGCACACGGCCATGCTTCCGGTCGGCGGCGCTTTCCTCACCTCGGATATCGCCACCGGATTGCGCACACCGTTTGCCGAGGCGGAAAGAATAAAGCTCCGGTACGGCTGCGCGCTGACCTCGATGATCCCGAAGGAGGAGACCATCGAAGTGCCCAGCGTCGGCGGGCGTGAGGCGCGCATGGTTTCGCGCCAGATTCTGGGCCGGATTGTGGAGGCGCGCATGGATGAGATACTCAACATGGTGCTCAAGGAAATCGTGCGTTCCGGCTACGAGGACCTGCTGGCGGCGGGATTGGTGCTGACCGGCGGCGCTTCCCTCTTGCCGGGAATCAATGAGATGGCGGAACATATCTTCGATCTGCCCGTACGCCACGGTGCTCCGCTGGGTGTGGGCGGCTTGAGCGATGTGACGAATTCGCCGATTTTCGCGGTCGGTGTCGGCCTGGTGATTTATGGAAGCCGAAACGGGCCGGGCGATTCCATTTACCGCAAGACCGGTAACGTGTTTGGTGAGTTTTTTAAAACGATCAAAAAATGGTTTTTGGAATTTTTTTAAAAGAAGGGGGTGCACATGTTTGAACTGACTGAAGTATGTACGGAAAATTCGGCAAAGATTAAAGTGATCGGAGCGGGTGGAGGCGGAGGCAACGCGGTCAACACGATGATCTCCTATGCGCTCAAAGGCGTTGACTTCATTATTGCCAACACTGACGCGCAGGCTCTGGACGCATCGAGAGCTCCGGTGAGAATTCAGATCGGTGCGGAAGTGACCAAGGGACTGGGGGCCGGCTCCAATCCGGATATCGGTCGGCAGGCGGCACTCGAGTCGCACGATGAAATCCGCCGGAATCTGGAAGGGGCGGACATGATTTTCATCACCGCGGGACTGGGCGGCGGCACTGGTACGGGTGCGGCCCCGGTGATCGCGCAGGCGGCCAGAGAATGCGGCGCGCTGACCGTCGCGATTGTGACCAAGCCTTTTCAATTTGAAGGTAAAAAGCGCAACGTGCAGGCGGAAGAAGGAGTCGCCCAACTGCGCGATGTGGTGGATACGCTGATTGTCGTTCCCAATCAGCGTCTGCTTTCGCTGGGGGGACGCGGGCTTTCGCTCCTGGAGGCTTTTAAAAAAGCGGACGATATTCTTTATCAGGCGGTCAAGGGCATCTCTGATCTGATCATCGTGCCGGGGCTCATCAACCTTGATTTCGCCGATGTGAAAAACATCATGAGCAATATGGGCATGGCGCTGATGGGCACGGGCACGGCCAGCGGGGAAAACCGCGCGATCGAAGCGGCGCAGCGGGCGATCTCGTCGCCGCTTCTGGAGGACAACACCATTCAGGGCGCGCAGGGTGTTCTGCTCAGCATCACCGGCGGCCCGGACATGAGCCTGTATGAGGTCAACGAGGCCTCTTCTCTGATCCAGGCGGAAGCCCATGACGATGCCAACATCATTTTCGGCACCGTCATTGACGAGAACATGGGGGATGAAATCAGGATCACCGTGATTGCAACCGGTTTTGAAGATCAGACCAGGCACAGGCAGGCACAGGCAAATGTGGCTCAACTGGGAGGTTTCAGAAAAGAAGATCTACAGACGCCGACTTATATCCGCCGCCAGAAATCACGTGATCAGGGAAGAGTGGTGACAGTGGGTGTCAATGATGAAAACGAGCATGCGGACATCGACATCCCGACGTTTTTGAGACGCCAGGCGGACTAGATGGCGGCTCATGGTTTGCCGCCCCGGACACCGGCGGAGGGTAAGCCGTGAGAAAGACATGAACTGGAAAGACAAAAAAAAGCACGAAGCCCTTTTAAGCAGTGAGCGGGGTTTTGTGAAAAAAGTCTGGGGAACCGGCTATACGGTATGTCTGGCCTATCCGAATGTTTACCGGGTCGGCATGGCCAACCTCGGCTTCCAGACTGTTTATAAAATATTCAACGAGCTCACCCCCTTTCTCTGTGAGAGAGTGTTTTTGCCTCGCCCCGGCGGCGGCGCCGAATCCGGTGCCGGGGCGGGCGAAGCGCTCAGCATCGAAAACCGAAGGCCCATCCGTGATTTCGATATTCTGGCTTTTTCCGTTTCTTTTGAAAACGACTATCCTTCGATACTCACGCTGCTCGACGCGGGCGGCATTCCGCTCCGGGCCGAAGACCGGGATGAAAAATCACCTCTTATTATCGGGGGGGGAATCGCGCTGACTCTCAATCCGGAGCCTCTGGCGGATTTTTTTGATTTGTTTTTGCCCGGTGAGGCGGAAGAGATTCTGCCGGCGTTTGCCGATGCCTACCGGCAGACACGGCAAAGACAACTGGGCCGCCCCGAGTTGCTCTATGAATTACAGACCCGAGTGCCGGGCCTTTACGTGCCTTCTCTTTATGAAGTAAGCTATTTCCCCGACGGCAGGATTGAAAAGATGGAGCCGCGCGCCCGCGGGATAGCGCAAAAGATAAAAATCCCTCCCATAAAAAACATAGATGCCTTTTGCACCACCGAAACCGTTTCCGGCACCGACTCGGAGATGGCACAGATGTATCTGGTTGAAGTCAACCGCGGCTGCCCGCATCTTTGCCGCTTCTGTGCGGCCGGCCATGTTTATGCGCCGCCGCGGTTTCGGAGCCGGAAGCTGCTTTTCGAGGCGATAGATGCGGGCCTTGAGCTCAAGGAAAAAATCGGCCTGGTCGGCACGGCTGTTTCAGAACACCCGCAATTGCTCGAAATTTGCCGCTATATCGCCGAGCGAGGCGCGCAGGTGGGCATCGGCTCGCTCCGTCTGGATCGGATCGACGAAAAAATCGTGAATTTACTAAAGGCAGGCGGCATTGAAACTCTCGCCCTGGCACCAGAGGCGGGCAGCCAGAGGCTAAGAGACCTTATACGTAAAGGTATTACGGAACAGGACATCATCAATGCCGTAAATATACTGATTGAAAAAGACATGCTCAATTTGCGGCTGTATTTCATGGTAGGGCTGCCGACGGAAACCGATGAGGACATCGATGCCATCATCGAGCTGGTCAAAAAAATTCAACACACGGCCCTCAATCGTTCACAGGGTCGGAAAAAATTCCGCCGCATCACGCTTAGCATCAACCAGTTTATCCCCAAGCCGCGCACGCCGCTTGAGTGGTGCCCGCTTACGGACGTGCACGAAGCGGATCGGAGAATCAAAAAAATCACACAGGCCTTCCGGAAGGACAGGCAGATCCGCGTGCTGGCGGGAGTGCCGAAATGGAATTATGTTCAGGCGCTTTTATCGCTGGGCGACCGCCGCACGGGCGATATTCTGGCAGCGGTCCACCGCCTGGGTGGAAACTGGCGGCGCGCCCTCACGGAGGTGAATATCAATCCGGATTTTTATGTGTACCGCACCAAAGATACGGGTGAGATTCTGCCGTGGGATATCCTGGAAGTCGGAATCGCCAAACCTGTGCTCATCAGGGAGTATCGCAAAGCGATGGGCGCATCTCCGGCCGGGCCCGACGGTAAGGACGGTTTTTCGCCTGTCTTTTAATTAATTCCATCTTGTTTCAAGAATATCTTGACTTTGCCGGCAACCTTTTCTATGGTGCGCCCATACTTTACAACTGCATATTGAACCGGCTAAAATCACTTAAAGGAGACGATTTATGCGTACAAAAGAACAGTATTTTGACGGACTTAAAAAACTCAACCGAAACCTCTATTTCAACGGCCAGAAAATAGACCGAGACGACCCGGTGCTGGATCAGCCCAAAGGCGTCATCGGCGTGACCTTCGACCTGGCGGCCGATCCGGAAACGAAAGATCTGTGCACAGCCAAAAGCCACTTAAACGGCCAAACCATCAACCGTTTTTGTCACATTCATCAGACGGTGGAAGATCTGCACAAAAAACAGGACATGACCCGAATGCTGGTGCAGCGTGTCAGCCAGTGTATCGGCCGCTGCATGGGTGTCGATGCGATAAACGCCATCAATTCCGTGTCATACGAGGCGGACAAGGTCAGGAAAGGCGAAACTGAATACTACAATAATTTTCTCAAATGGCTGGAATATTTTCAGAAGAACGATCTTGTCGGCTGCTGCGCCCAGACCGACGTCAAGGGCCTGCGCATGCTCAGACCGGCCGAACAGCCGGACCCCGACCAGTATTTGCACGTTGTGGAAGACCGCCCGGACGGGATCGTCGTGCGCGGTGCAAAGGTGCATATCACTTTTGCGTCTGTCGCGGATGAAATTCTTGTCGTTCCCACCCGAGCCCTCACCAAGGACGAGAAAAGCTATGCCGTCGCTTTTGCCATCCCTGCGGACCACGAAGGGGTCAAGCAGGTGCTTTCCCCGCATAACATGTATAACCGCACTCATTACAAACGAGGCTTCGACTGGGGGTTTGTCGATTCGTATGTGATCTTCGATGATGTTTTTGTGCCGCGTGAACGCGTCTTTTTAAATGGGGAATATCAGCATGGCGGCATCTGCGCGCTGCTGTTCGCTCTGTTCCACCGCCACAGCTACTCCGGCTGCAAGCCGGCCGTGGGCGACATGCTTATCGGCTTTGCCTCGCTCGCGGCGGAAATGAACGGCATTGACAAGGCGCCGCATGTCCGCGAAAAAATTTCCGAACTCATCAAGATTACGGAACTGGGATATGCGGCAGGCTTCACCGCATCGGCCATGGGTAAGCCCGAAGTCTATATGCCGGGTGTCGGCCTGGTGCCGTACGGTCCGGGCGCTTGCATCCCGAATTCCATTTATGCCAATGTCGGTCGCTGCCTGACCGGCGAGGCGGTTTTCCACGAGCAGCAGATCCTGTGCGAAATCGCCGGTGGTATGCCCGCCACTTTCCCGCGTGAAGGCGATCTCATGAATCCGGAAATCAGAGAGCTTCTGGAAAAATACGTCAAACGCAACCAGGAGATTTCCGTTGAGGATCAGATAAAATTCTGGCTGCTTTACGCCGACTACACCAATTCCGCCAGCTCGGGTGCCATCTCTTACGGCGCGATGCACGGCGGTGGCTCGCCCATCATGGAGCAGATCGCCATTTATGGCCAGTACGACATCGACGCATGTAAAAACATCGTACGCCGCATTGCCGGTATGCCGCCCGTCGAAAAAAAAGAAAAAGAAGTAAAACATAACCGGCTGTTTTGAAATACAACAGGGCGTCCCTAAAGACGCCCTGTTGTCGTTTGGGAATATCATATTAAATCAGCTGATGAATCCTGAGCACCGGCATAAATATAAAAAAACCGTCTCACTTTTTCATTTAATTATTCAATAGCGACATTTCTATCGCATTCATGAAAATATTTTCCGTTAAAGTTTAAATTAATCACTACGATTAAAAGAGATATTTCTGTCAATTGCTTTAGTAACAAAAAAGTCGTGAAAATCCTCTTGACTTTATCCTATGTATTTGACAATGAGTGACGCACTCTTCAACAGAAGAGTGTGATGTTCAATCAAGGTTGTTTATGCGGAAGTTTTCTCTTGTTGTAGCTGTTGTTGTGCTGGTTTTCTCGGTTTCTTTTCTTCCCCGGATTAACCCGTGTACCTCCCATGCAGCGGATGCCTGCCTTAGCTGTCACGGCGACGCTGATAAACTCAAGTCGATGATAAGTGATGACGATTTCAATTTGCCCGCAGGCGCAGAGGGTTTTGGATGAACCGGTCCTCCTCCGCGGGTCACGGAGGTTTACAAAGGTTTTTTGGTAACGCCTGAAAGTTTGGCGAATGATATCCATTTGAAACGTAATTGCTCACAATGTCATAAGGGCAATCCGAAGGCCGCCAATAAAATCGATGCCCACAGAGGCTTGGTCTCCAAACCATCAGAAAATATTGATACATGTTCCCCTTGTCATAAAACGATAGGCGAGCATTATAAGAAATCACTTCACTACACATCAGCCGGTCAGCGAAATGGCATACACAAGCGTTTTTCTAAGACACAAGCCGACCAGTTCGACGCAAAAATATTTGAACAATCCTGCCGCTCCTGTCATGCCAACTGCGGAGATTGCCATGTCAGAACATCGTCCGTCTCCGGCGTGAAGCAGGGACTCTTTGCTAATCATAGTTTTCAGAAAAGAAATGAGGAAAAAACCTGCGCAGCCTGCCATGGCGGACGTGTCTTTGCGGAATTTACGGGCCGGGATAGCGGAGTGCGGGATATTCATTTTGAAAACGGGATGAAGTGCGTCGATTGCCACAAGGCAAAAGAACTGCATGGTGATGGTGTACTAGCAGCCGGTAAGGCGACGGTAAACGGAAAGCCTGCCTGCACAGATTGCCATCAAGTAAACTCACCTTCGCCAAGCGGTAAAATACATAGGCAGCATACCGGAAAGGCGAGCTGTCAGGCGTGTCATGTTGCATCTGAATATAATCAATGCTCTTCCTGCCACATTGGCAAGGGTGCGCTCCCGTCCCAGGACTTTTTCATCGGACGCGACCCTCAAAACAGGAACAAGCTAGTAACTTTACGCATGACGCCGGCAGCCCGTGAAACTTTTGCTTCGGAGGGTCTATTTATGGATAAATACGACCAAGTGGCCAATTTTGCCGCATCACCTATTCACAACATCCGCAAGAAAACGGCGAGAACCAGAACATGTGCGCCATGCCATATGCAAAACAAAGAAGGATTCATTAGTGAAGAATCGTTTCCCCAAAACGGTTCCAAGCAAAACGAAACTTTACTATACGACTATAAGGCCTATAAGATTTACAAAAAACGATAATGAAACAGGAGGAATATCATGAGAAAAACACTTAAGTATTGTTTTCTTTTAGTCCTTGCAGGCTTGCTGGTCTTTGCGCATACAGCGCTAGCGCAGGGCGTCGCAGGCAATTTGGTCAGTGTTGACTGGCTGCAAGACAATCTAAAGAAAAAGGACGTTTTGATTCTAGATGCGTCAAACACCAAAAACTACCTTGCCAAACATATACCTGGGGCAATCAGTGTTTCTTTTACAGAACAGGAAAGTGTTTCACAGGGTGTGAGCTTATCCTACGGGGGAGGCGTGGACTTCTTTACCGATATGGAAACATGTCCTTATGCTTTTCAGGAGATGCCTGTGCCGCAAATGGAAAAACTGTTCCAGGCCTGGGGGATCAGTCCAAACCTCAAAATTATTATGTACGATGAGGGCGGCATTTTTCACGCAGCTAGACTGTTTTATTCACTTTACTACCACGGCTTCCCGGTTAAGAACCTCTATATTCTTGATGGAGGCCTTTCTAAGTGGCAAGAGGAGGGGCATCCGGTAACGAAAGATATTCCCTCGGTGCCTCGTAGAGGAACTTTTCAAATTAAAAAGCTAAACCACAATGTCAAAGCGAACCTGACAGAATTTCTGACCGCAACCGGTGACAGGGTAAATAATGCTATTGTGGAGGGCCTTACTCCTGTATGGCATTTCGGGGAAGCTTTAAGCTATAACAAGGCCGGTCATATTCCTTTTGCCATCATGCTTGGCTATCCAGATTTCTTTAATGCTGACAAAACCTACAAGTCTCGTGAAGAAATACAGAAGATGCTTGATTACCTGGGTATCCGTCGCAATCAGCATGTTTATACGCACTGCGGCGGCGGGCCGGGAGGATCGGTACCATTCTTTGCTCTTAAGTTTATTGCCGGGTATCCAAACGTAAAGCATTTTCCCGAATCTCAACTTGCTTGGCTCCATGATGAAAGGGATCTTCCCTACTGGACTTACGATGCACCGTATTTGATGAGAGATACAAATTGGCTACAGTGGTGGGGTGGGCAAAGGACGCGCAGCCTTGGCAGCATACATGTAAGTATTGTGGATGTGCGCTCTTCCGACGCCTACAATAATGGCCATGTGCCTTTTGCCTTGAACGTTCCTATAGAAATCTTTAAAAATAATCTAAAAGATCCCTTGGCGTTGGCCCGACTTTTGGGGGCTGCTGGCGTCAATCCATTACATGAGGCCGTAGTAATTTCTGATCAAGGTATTACGAAGGAATCCGCCTTGGCATTTATACTGCTTGAGCAGCTGGGGCAGAAAAAAGTTTCTATTTTCATCGATACAATGGGGTACTGGTCAAAACGTGGTTTTGCGTTGAAGAAAGACCCCACGGTAGTGGCTCCTAAAAAGGTAAGACATGACCTTGCCGTGCCGCCTGTTAATTACCAGGTGAAACCCGGTAAAGCAGTAATTGCAGATCCGAATAGCACGAAAGGGTTGTATCCGAAAATATTCATTGCCTCAGGGAAAACCATTCCATCTCAGGCAGTCGAGGGCAAAGTGGTTCATGTTCCTTACACCGAACTTTTAAATGAAGACGGTAGCCCAAAACCAGCCAAAGACATTTGGAATATTATTTACAAGGCAGGCGTTACCCGCTACGCCGAGATTATATGCTTTTCTGATGATCCCGGTGAGGCAGCAATCAACTACTTCATCATGAAGTTAATGGGCTTCCCTGACATTAAAGTGCTCGTATTTTAGAGATAGGTATCTCCTTTTAAAAGGGGCCGGATAACGGCCCCTTTTAATTGTATGTCTCAAGTGGATGTAATTTCTCGATCTTGTTACCCCGCGTGGTGCTGCTAAATTCCCATCACAGCTCTATACCGGCCGAAATGAAGACCTCACGGCATTGGCTGAGACGATGGGTATTCATCCATTTGGTTAAACCTTTTTGTTGTGCCTCCGTTTCATCAATGCCCAGTTTGACGGTTTTGGCCTTCCACAGCGGATTGTAATTCATGAGCATGGCTTTGCGCATGCCCGTTTGCACCAGAAAATAGGCGATGGCCCGAAGGTTATCCTCCGTGTCGGTGATGCCGGGGATGAGTGGCACGCGGGGCAGCAGCGTGACACGCGTGCCGCGGGTGAGGGAAGCCAGTTCTTTGAAGTTGTCAAGAATCCTCTTGTTACCGACGCCGGTGTAGCGGCGGTGCAGGCCATCATCCATCAGCTTCAGGTCGAAATATATCATATTCAGGTAAGGCAGCAGCCGCAAACGAAAGTCTTCCATGTCAAAGTGGCCGCATGTCTCGATGAGCGTATGAATGTTTTGTCTTTTCAGGCCGGAAAGGAGCTCCCCGGCAAAGTCCGTAAACAACGTCGGTTCGCCGCCGGAGAGAGTGACTCCCCCCTGCGAGGTGTCGAAAAAAGGCTTGTCTTTCATGACCATGTCGATAATTTCATCAGGCGATATTTGCCTGCCGACGCGTTCCAGTGCGCCCGAGGGGCACACGTCGGTGCAATCAAAACAAAGAGTACAGCGGGTGCGGTCGATGAAATGGACGTTTTGCCGTGAAAGGGCCTTCGGGGAGCATACCTTCAGACAGGCATCGCAGCGCACACATTCGCCAGCGTCAAAAGCGATTTCCGCCTGTGTCGATTTCCCTTCGGGATTCTGGCACCACACACAGGCCAGAGGGCAGCCCTTGAAGAAGACCACGGAGCGGATGCCCGGGCCGTCATCAAGCGAGTTGCCCCTTATTTCGAGGATGAGAGGTTTCTTTGTGGGCCCCATCTGCCGCCTATATCGAGTATTCCGCCCGCTCGATCAGCTCCAGCTGCATGTCGCGGTTGAGGGTGACAAAGTAGGCGTTGTAGCCCGAGATCCTGACGATCAGGTTGCGGTAGTTTTCAGGATGAACCATGGCGTCTTTCAACATGGCGGAAGTGACCGCGTTCATCTGCATCTGCATGCCGCCCAGACCGAAATAAGTTTTGACGTAGGAAAACATGTCATGAACCGTTTTTTCCTGTGAGTCGGATGCGGAAGGGACGACCTTGACATTGAAGGCGATGTTGTTGTTGAGGCTTACCGGATCGAGCATGGCCACGTCTCTTATATTGTCCAAAAGACTCGGCGAGGCAAAGGGCTGCGGTGTAAGGCCGGGTGTGAAAGGCTTGCCTTTGAGGCGTCCCGAAGGAAGAGCGCCGGTCAGCGTGCCGAAGGCGACGTGCTGCGACATGGACCAGAAGCCGGTTGTGTATTTCCCGCCGCGGTAATGAGGTATGCCGTCGTAGTAGTCGTGCGCCCATTTTGCCAGCCGGTTGGCCATGGCCACCGCTTCTTCGCTGCCGGAGCCGAAAAGCGGCGTTTTCTTCCGCACGAGCGCCAGAAACGCCGGGTCATTTTCAAAATTTGCGTCCACCGCCTCCTTGAGCGCGGCGAAAGTGACCTTCCGTTCATCATAAACCAGTTTTTTGATGACCATGAGCGAATCCGTTACATCCGCCAGCCCGACGATGGCCGTGCCGGAGCTGTTATAGCGGGCGCCGCCGCCGGTGACGTCGGCGCCTTTGTCGATGCAGCCCTCGATGAGCGACGACAAAAGCGCTGTCGGCCGTAAATACTGGTGCGCTTCGCCCAGCATGTGGTTGTATTCGATGGAACGGTCGATGATAAACGCGAATTGCCGGGTGAACGCGTCGAAGAATTCATCAAAGGTCCTGAAGTCTCCGTTTTCAACGATACCGGTTTGCGGGCCGAGCTGCCAGTCGGTCAGGGGATGCCGCCCGTTGTTTAGAGCCATCTCGAGCGCCGCCACCATGTTCATCATCTGCAT
>Ga0255347_1001681_pt1 | contig 34162 bp, 40 predicted proteins | sample wastewater_treat_2_FD_192479 | JGI IMG/M metagenome (GOLD analysis project Ga0255347, IMG submission 192479) | Wastewater microbial communities from Lulu Island WWTP, Vancouver, Canada - plant24 | ecosystem: Engineered > WWTP > Wastewater > Unclassified | place: Canada: Vancouver, British... | reverse complement strand
GCCTCGGAACAGGCTATTCGTCCTGCCGTCCAGTGGAGGAAACTCTGCTTCGGCAACCAATCCGATGGAGGCGAACGATTCACGGAGAGAATCCTCACCGTGACCAGGACCTGCCAGCTTCAAGGAAGAAACTCCTTTCACTTTCTCTCTGAGCTTATGGAGGCAGCGTTCAAGGGGTTGCCCAGACCTTCTCTGCTGCGGTGATTCTCTGTGGGCGGTGAACGGTTACATGGCTCTGATGAGATATTCGACTAAAAGCGCCATGTTGCGCTGTGCAAGCAAAGGATTTGTTGCCAGCGTCTCGGCGGCGGCCTCTCCCGGCAGAGCCAGCGGAGGACATAACAATTTGAGGTCGGCGAAGAGGCTCATAGCAGTTTCCCGGTTTTGATGCTGTAGGCCTGGAGTCGGGTCACGATGAGGTGGTCGATCAGGCTGATGCCCAGCGGCTCTAATAATCACTCGAGCATTTGCGTTATTTGCAGGTCATCTTCCGATGGTACCGGGTGGCCTTCCGGGTGATTGTGCACCAATACCATGCCAGTCGCATTGTGCAGCAAAGCCGGTTTGAGCACTTCTCTGGGATAGATGGGCGCCCGGTCGACGGTGCCGGCTGCAACTTCACCATGATGGACCACCCGGCGGGCGTCATCGAGATAGAGCGCGTACACACACTCGTTGGCGCGAGATCCCAAATGCAGGCGAACAAACGCAAAAATGTCCTCGGGGCCGGATACGGACGGCTCATTCTCGACTGCCGCCTGCATGCTGCGGGCGAGGCACGCCTGCACAACTTTAAGGAAGAAGGTACCTTCCGGCCCCAATCCTTTCACGGTCACCAGTCGCCGCTCCGGCTGCCGCAGCACTCCAACAAAGGAACCGAGCTGATCGAGCAGGGCCTTGGCCACGGGCTTGGTGTCCACTCTGGGCAAAGCATAGGTCAGCAACAGCTCGAGCAGTTCGTAATCAGCAAAGGAGTCGGGACCGGCGTTTGAAAAACGCTCCCGCAACCGCTTGCGATGCCCCACGGGACCGTATTTGTCATCAGCCGACGGTGCCGCCGCAGCCATGTGTCCTCTCCGAAGGGTGGTTGTTTTCCCTGCGCTTGATATGGGTTGTCCGATGGCGAATCCTTTGTGGAGAATACACCATTGGGGCTGGTTTCGTGAATCATTTCTTGCGGGCTTGGCTCTCCAGCAACCCGTCAGTCGGCTCGTCGGTTCCGGGTTCCCCCGAGGGTATCGCATTCACGAGGAATCAGCGCGTTTCTTGTGGCCTGGGCTGCCTTTTCCCGGCAATTCTTCGGTCCGTAAGACTACGTCGCCGGGCAGCACCATGGCATGGTGAAGGTGGGAATGAGGTGAACTTGACATGGCCGGAAGGAAGCCTTATTAACTGAACGTCGATTCAGTTGCCCGACTATCCCGTTGCCCTCGTTTACGAACAGAAGAGACCGCGAACGCCTTCGATCACCGACCAGAGGACTGTAACCACCGGGGTTCAACCGGCTGGGCCGTTTGGAATGACCAGGGAGAGCAGTGAGCATCTTGAAATTCGCCACCGAAATGCGCCGCGAGCAAATCGTCCAGGCCGCCATTGAGCTCATCGCCGGGCAGGGCATGAAGGGGTTCAATGTGGCTCTGCTCGCCCGGCGGGTGGGGGTGGCTCCTTCCGCCATTTATCATCATTTTAAGGGGAAAGACGAGATCCTCGATTCCGTGCTCGATCTGCTCGAACAAAAACTGAGAAGCAACGTGGAGGCGGTTGTCGAAAAAACCCAACATCCACTCGATCAGCTGAAGCAGTTGCTCGCTGCCCATGCGCAGTTGGTTCTGGGTCACAGCGCGCTGCCGCGCATCCTCTTCTCCGAAGACATTTACGGTGGGAATGCCTCGCGGAAAGCGCGACTCCAGGGAATCATCATGGGCTACCTGGAGGAGGTGGCGACCATCATTCGCAACGGGCAGGCACAGCGCCTCATTCGCGCCGAACTCGATCCCGGCACGCTTGCGGTGATGTTTCTCGGGCTCCTGCAACCGCCTGCCATCCTCTGGCACCTGAGCGACGGCCAGTTTGATGCCGCCCGGCAAGTGGAGCGAGCCTGGCCGATTTTTCGGGAAGCTGTTTGCTTTCGACCGCTGAGCAAGGTGAAGTGAACCAGCATTCAGGACGAAAGGAGAACTATGGAACGTTATGTTTGCAGCATCTGTCAGTATGTGTACGACCCGGCGGAGGGTGATCCCGAGAACGGTATCGCCCCTGGGACACCCTTCGAGGATTTGCCCGATGATTGGGTTTGCCCTCTCTGTGGTGCGCCCAAGAGCGAGTTCGAGAAGGAATCCGCATAACCAGATAAAGGAGGAAGACCATGTTTTGCTACCAATGCGAACAGACGGCAAAAGGTGAAGGTTGCGTCAAAATCGGGGTCTGCGGCAAACAGCCAGACGTTGCAGCACTTCAGGATCTGCTGACCCATGCCATGAAGGGCCTGGCCCTCTTTGCGGTCGAGGGACGCAAAGTCGGGGTGAGTGACCGCCAGATCAATGTGTTCACCTGTGAAGCCTTGTTCTCGACCCTTACCAACGTCAATTTCGATCCGGCGGATCTCGCAAGACTCATCCGGCGTGCGGTGGAGCTGAGAGAAGCACTGAAGGCCAAGGTGAAAGCGGCGGGCGGAAAGACCGATTTTGCCCAAGACGCCGCCACCTTCACACCCGCTTCGACCCTGGAGGGTCTGGTGACCCAGGGAGAAAAGGTCGGGTTGAAATCCGATCCGTCCGTCGATGCCGATATCCTGTCGCTGCAACATACTGTGCTCTTCGGCTTGCGGGGAGTCTGCGCCTACGCGGACCATGCCCAGATCCTGGGGCAGGAAGACGACAGGGTATTTGCGTACGTGCATGAAGCCCTGGCCGCCATGCTGCGGAAGGACCTGAACCTCAACGACTGGGTGGGGCTGACCCTCAAGTGTGGCGAGGTCAACCTCAAGACCATGGAACTTCTGGATGCCGCCAACACGGGAACCTACGGTCACCCGGTGCCGACCAAGGTGCCGCTCGGACACCGGAAGGGCAAGGCCATCCTGGTCTCGGGCCACGATCTCAAGGACCTCGAGGAACTCCTCAAGCAGACCCAGGGCAAAGGGATCGACATCTACACCCACGGTGAGATGCTGCCGACCCACGGCTATCCGAAACTCAAAGCCTATGCTCATTTCTACGGCCATTACGGGACCGCCTGGCAGAACCAGCAGAAGGAATTTGCCCAGTTTCCGGGGGCCATTCTCATGACCACCAACTGCATCCAGCGCCCGCAGGCGAGCTATGCCGACAACATCTTCACGTCGGGCCTGGTGGGCTGGCCGGGCGTTCCTCACATCGCCAACCGGGACTTCACCCCGGTGATTGAGAAGGCCCTGGCTCTCCCCGGTTTCACCGAGGCTGCCAACGGCCGCGAGGTGATGGTCGGTTTCGGCCGGAACACGGTTTTGAGCGTGGCCGACACGGTGATCGAAGCAGTCAAGGGCAAGGCCATTCGTCATTTCTTTCTGGTGGCGGGTTGTGACGGCGCCAAGCCCGGCCGGAACTACTATACCGAATTCGTTGAAAAGGTGCCCAAGGACTGTGTGGTGCTGACCCTCGCCTGCGGCAAGTTCCGCTTCTTCGACAAGGATCTTGGGACCATCGGCGGCCTGCCGAGGCTCATGGACATGGGCCAGTGCAATGACGCCTACTCGGCCATCCAGGTTGCCGTTGCCCTCGCCAAGGCCTTCAATGTGGGTGTGAACGACCTGCCGCTCTCCTTGATCCTCTCCTGGTACGAACAAAAAGCGGCGGCCATTCTCCTCACCCTGTTCCACCTCGGTATCAAAAACATTCGACTCGGGCCGTCGCTGCCGGCCTTCATCACTCCCAATGTGCTCGACGTGCTGGTCAAGAATTTCAATATCATGCCCATCAGCACCCCGGATGAGGATCTGAAGGCGATTCTTGGCTGAGCTGACGGGAACGGAAAGCGCTTCAAGCAAGGAGTGGTATTCATGAAGAAGAGGCTAATCAAGGAGCGGATTCATTGGCTGGGGGCGGTCGATTGGGACCGGCGGTTGTTCGACTCGCTGATTCCGCTTCCGGACGGCACCACCTACAATGCGTACCTGGTTGAAGGCAGCGCCAAGACCGCTCTCCTGGACACGGTCGACCCCCCGCTGGTGGAGACCTTGATGGCGCAGCTGGCTGATGTCCCGAAGGTGGACTATATCGTCGCCCATCATGCTGAGCAGGACCATTCGGGTTCCATCGGCCTGGTGTTAAAACGATATCCGGGAGCGAAGGTGATCGCAACGCCCAAGGCGAAAGGGATGCTCGTCGATCTGCTCGGGATTCCCGACGATGCCTTCGTCACGGTGACGGACGGAGAAACGATCTCGCTCGGTGACAAGACCCTGAAGTTCCTCCACACCCCCTGGGTGCACTGGCCCGAAACCATGGTGACTTACCTCGAGGAGGATCGCATCCTTTTCAGCTGCGATTTCTTTGGTTCACACATCGCCACCAGTGATCTCTTCGTGACCGACCGAGGGCGGGTGTCCGAGGCAGCCAAGCGCTACTTCGCCGAAATCATGATGCCGTTTCGCAGCATGATCGAGAAGAACCTCGAGAAGCTCAAGGCCTTCGACATCCAAATGATCGCACCCAGTCACGGCCAGCTCTACGATCAGCCTGCCTGGATCATGGATGCCTACCGGGATTGGGTGCTGGGGCCTCCCCACAATACGGTGGTCCTGCCCTACGTCTCCATGCACGCCAGCACCCAACGCATGGTCGAACACCTAGCGTCAGCCCTGGTAAGCCGCGGCGTAAGGGTGGAACTGTTCAATCTGGTTGTGACGGACATCGGCAAGCTCGCCATGGCCCTGGTGGATGCCGCGACCATCGTGGTCGGCACGCCGACCGTGCTGGCAGGGCCTCATCCCCTGGCCGCCTATGCCGCATTCCTGGCCAACGCCCTGCGGCCGAGGGTGAAGTATCTCTCCATTGTCGGCTCCTACGGGTGGGGTGGCAAGGCCGTGGAAACCCTGGCCGGGATGATTCCCAATCTCAAGGTCGAGGTCCTGCCGCCGGTGCTGTGCAAGGGCTTCCCGAGCGCAGGGGATTTCAAAGCGCTGGACGATCTGGCCGAGGCGATCGCCGGCAAACACCGGGAGAGCGGCTTCACCCTCTGATTCCAGCTCGCCAAGGCTCATTCACGCTGCCTGCTCTCGGGCAGGCAGCGTTTTTGTAAGATTAATTCTCATTCTACGCCTCATCTTTAACAAGTACGAAGCTCAAAAGTTACCAGCAGGAACGGTCTGACTCGCCGTTGACTCCTGGAGCCCGCCCCCATATGATTGTTGCGAAGCAAGAGGCAAAGTCGGAAGAGAGGAAGGAAGACACTGCTTCCATTCACTGTTCCACGCCACCGTGCTCCCGGCCCACTATCGACATGGGGCCAGGCAGATCACTTGCCCGCTGCTCTGCTCACCCATTCTTAGTCTTCCCTGGAACCGCATGGTTTCCCGCAGTCTCGGCGAGACTCCGATGGTATCTCACATCCGGGGTTTCTGCGAGAGGAGGAGGCGCCATGAAAGCAGCCATGATCTTTAAGGTCGCATGTCTGGCAGTCGCCCTACTGGGCTATTCCAGCTGTGCCGCGGCGGGCAGTGACCTCTGTGAAGTCAAGGAAGCGGGGACCTATGGCAAGAGCGAGGTGCGCTTCAAATTGACCGATACCGAGCAGGCCTTTGTCAACAAAGACTTCAAGGCCAGAAGCGAAAGGCCCCAGGAGATGCTGGCGGTGGGCCTGGCGGCGCTGGTCAGCGGCATGAAGGCCAGAGTCAATACCAACCCCTCGGCGGGGGACGTCCCGGTTATCTCCACGATGTCTCTCGTCCAGTAGTCGAGCCGGATATTGATGTCTCTACCGGTGCTCTGGTCGGGCCTTGTTTTGCCGGAGGAGAATCCCCATGGAGAGACATTTTGTGATCTCGGCCGCAAGGGGTAGCCTTACCGCAGCAAGCCCCAGAACGGCCTCGTTTAGCATTCTTTCGGTAATTGTCGGCCTCGTGTTTGGGGCTCAAGCACTCGCCCAAACGATGCCCTCACCCCAGCCAGGGAGCAACCCGACCCTCGTTTCCCCCTATGAAGTCCTGGCGAGTTCCTTCGAGGCGCCCGAAGTAAAGCCTGTCGCCCGGGAGTATTTGGGGGCGGGGGCGAGCAACGAGATCAATGACTTGGCAACAGGCCTCAAGAACGATCCGGACCTCATCTACCAGTATGTTCACGACCACATTGCCTACACCCCCATCTACGGCTACCTGAAAGGCCCGACGGCGACGCTGCTGGACGGCCGGGGCAACGACTTCGACCAGGCTTCCCTGATGGTGGCCCTGCTGCGGGAAGTCGGCTTGACCGCCAATTTCATCTTCGGGATCATCCGGCTCAGTCCCGATCAGGTCATCAACTGGCTGGGGACCCCAAATGACCCAGCGGCCATCTACCGGCTACTGGCGGTTGCCGGAATTCCCGCGGCGGCGGAAGCCCCCGGCGGAACGCTCTCCTATGTGGACATGCTTCACGTCTGGGGCAAGGTGAACCTGGGGGGGCACCGACTATGTCTTCGATCCCAGCTTCAAGACCCATTCCTACAGGCCCGGCATCAACCTGGCCTCCGCCATGGACTACGATCGAGAGGCTTTTCTGACCAGTGCCCTCGGCGGGGCAACCGTTGCCGGGGATTACTTGCAGAATGTCAATCGGGTGAATATCCGAAGCACGCTGGCCGGCTATGCGACGAACCTGATCGACACCATCAAAACCGAATACCCGGCAGCGAGCGTTGAGGACATCCTGGGAGGAAGGAGCATCGTGCCTGTGGCGGGAGTGCTCCGGCAGACCTCGCTTCCCTATCAGCAACCCACCACCGCCGAATGGACTGATATTCCGGCCCAATACCAAACCACCCTCAGGATTCAGCACCAGGGAATCGATGAAACCTTATCCGCCAGCGACATCTGCGGGAGGTGCCTGACCGTCTTCTATAACGCCTCCAGCCAGCCGGTGCTGCGCCTGGACGGGGAGGTGATCGCCATCGGTTCCGCGGCTGCGCCCGACCAGCGGCTGGCACTCACGCTTTCGGTCGACCACCCTCATTCCGCCCTGAGCGGCACCTACGCCGACCAGAGCATGACCATGTACGTCAAGGCCGGCGGTTCCTACCTCATCGTCAACGGCTGGAATGAGACGGAGACGGGAAGAGGGTTGCTCGAAAAGCACCGGAGCGCCCTCAAGGAAGCGCGCCAGGCGGGCCTGGCCGATACTTCGGAGCCGGTTCTCGGGGAGACCCTGGCCATGATCGGCCACCTGTGGCTGGCCGAGCCGGTCGTGCGGACGAGATCAGCGACCGGGTGGCCGGTACCTTCACCGTCCATCACCACCGGCTCGGGCTTTGCGGGCAGATGGATAGTCCCTATATGGACATGCCCATGAAATTCACCATGGTGGTCAGCGGTACGGGCGACACCCAGCAAGAAAAAGCCGGCTTCTACAGCGGGGCGGGTCATCAAAGCGCCTGCGAATGGGGGGGGGTCGATCAGATGCAGCCCTACTCGGCGGTTTCGACGGTGAAGCTCATCGATCTTGCCAACAGTCAAGCCGATAAGATCTTCAGTGCCACCAGCGCAAACTATGCAGCCACCGTCAAGCCGCTGCTCATCAACTACAATGGCGCCGAACTGGCCCTGGTGGAAAGCTATCCCAATGCTGGGCTATCGCGTGATCCTGCCCGAAGACGGAAACCTCAACGAAAAGGAGTGGACCGGCATCGGGTTTGTGGCGGTCAGTGCCGCCTAGGACCTCATCTTTCATATGATCGGCGGCGGGTTCAGCGGCGGGGTCGGCAATGAAGAAATCCCCGTGAACGTGCCGGCCGCGGCCGGCGCGAGCGATGACGGCGTGAACTCCGGTGACCACGCCCAGAGCTATGAACCCATCGACCTTCAGACGGGAGACTATCTCCACGAACACACCGATTTGACAATTGGCGGGAGCGCCTTCCCCTTCGGCCTCGGGTTCCGGGTTTCCTACAATTCCGGGACGCGGTTCGAGGATGGCCCGCTGGGCCTCGGCTGGGCCCACAGCTTTCAGATCACCGCCCTGCCCGAGAGCGACGGGTTCCAGGGCCTGGGGGCGGATTCGCCCATCGATGCCGCGGCCGCCATGGTGGAGCAGGTTGTGGTCAACGACCTTCTCTATGGCGATAAGACCGTCGAACGCCTGGTTGTTGCCTCGGTGGCCCACCGCTGGTTCATGGACCGTTTGATCGACAATGTTGTCACCATCAGCGAACCCGAAGCGACCTCAAAATATGTGAAGCTTCCTGACGAAAGCTACCACCCGCCGCCTCACCTTGCCGGCACACTGGTCAGGAACCCGGACCAAACCTGGCAGGCGACCACCAAGCACGGAATTGTCCTCGTTTTCGACGCCGACGGCAAGATCAGCTCCTGGAAGGACCCCAACAACAATACGGTCGGCTTTACCTATCACAGCGGCAAGCTCCAATCGGTCCAAAACGGCATGAATCGAGTGCTGTCTTTCACCTACAGCGGCGATCGGATCAGCACCGTGGCCGACGGAACGGGGCGAAAAGTGACCTACAGCTATGATGCCGCCGGCAACCTGATCAGCGTTAAAGATCCCCTCAACCGCACCACCACCTTCCAATACGACGCCGAAGGGAGGCTTGCCAAGGTCTTCTATCCCGCCCATCCCAAGGCTCCCGTGGTCACCAACAGCTATGATTCACTGGGAAGAGTGGCCATGCAAAGCGACGCCAAAGGCAACACCTGTTTCTATTACTTTTCCCCCTATCGATCCCAGGAAGTGGACCCGCTCGCAAAGTCCCGCGTTCTCCATTTCAACCGCTAAGGCAGGACCACCCGGACCGTCGATCCTCTGGGGCATGCCACCACCTATGCCTACGACGGCCGCAACCGGTTGACCAGGACCACCCTGCCGGAAGGCAACGCCGTTGAATACGCCTACGATGCCAACCACAACATCACCAAAGAGACCTTGCTTCCCAAGCCGGGAGCTTCTGAATCTCCCATTATCACGCAGTACACGTACGAGGCGCCCTTCAACCGCGTCAAGACCGTTACCGATCCCCTGGGACGATCCACCACCTTCAACTATGACGGCAAGGGGAATCCCGTTCGGATCGACCTTCCCCAGGTGGATGGTAAGGTTCCCAAAATCACCATGACCTATAACAGTCGAGGCCAGGTGAAGACCGTGACCGATCCCGAAGGCATGAAAACCGGCCGCACCTATGACGCCAAGACGGCGGATCTGCGGTCCGTTATCGTTGACCAGGGCCGGCTAGGGCTGCGTTCACGGTTCGTCTACGACGCCGTGGGGAACTTGACCCGCCTGACCGACCCGCTCAATCGCACCAGAATATTCAAGTACAATAGCTCGAATGGAAGAAGCGAGGAGGTACTGGGGGAAGACACTTCAACTGGAGGGTGCTCAATTTCGGGCGAAAACAGGTCTGCACCTGCCTTCCGAGCCGCCCTTTTTCAGGGCAAGAATCCGATGGTATCTGGACCGAGGCATCATTCCTCCGATTCCGGAGCGAATGCCGCCGCTGAGGCGAACTGATGCGCTGGAGATCTCCAGTCTGGCTGGCGGAGCAAGGATGTAGCAACCATGTCAGGGAAGAGCTTATCATTGATCGCATTTCTTTTATGCCTGTTCGTATCTTCATCCCCCGCCGGTACGGTGAACTACCGGTACGACCCGCTCGGCCAACTGACCGGGGTCGACTACCCTGACGGCGGGCTCATCCGGTATGTCTGCGACGCTACGGGAAACAGGGTATCCTGCAAGGTCGTGCCGGGCGGCCCCGGGGTCGATTCGGACGGGGACAGCCTCCCCAACGTTCTGGAAATCGGCACCTGTGCCGACCCCCTGGATGCCGATACCGACGACGACGGCATCCTCAACGGCACCGAGGACTTGAACCATAACGGCCTCGTGGATGCCGGCGAACGTGACCCCAACGTCTTCAACGCTCCAGGCATGCCCTGGCTGCCGCTGCTCCTCGCTTCGAAGCCCGAGGGGCGGCTCAGCATCTGGTTTGAGCCTAACCCGGTCCCCCTCTACCCCGGTGACAATCCCTGTTACAGCGGTGTCAACGAGTGACAGTACACGGCCTACCTGGAAGAACAGGGCGGGGTGGGGGTTACCATCGAACGCTTCACCTGGGATTTCTACGATCGGGATGGCAAGTACCTGGGACAATCGGAAAGCACGAGCGAAGATTTCGCCCAGTGGTTCAACGGGTGCGGTGATGGAAGCCCCCAGATCCCAGCGAACGCGACGGTCTGCGGCGCGCTTTGCGCTCAGCTGGGCCAGCGGCCGTCCGGGTCGGTGGCGATGACCTTCTACGGGATGGACGACAACGGCAAAAAAGTCAGCGAGGGAGCGCGCATCTATTTCAGCCCGGCGGTTACCGGCAAGAGCTCCGAGTAGCAGCCGGGAAAGCGCCGTGAAATCTGCGGAACGGGTGCTGCAATTGCTTTATAAGGCACAGATCGTCATTTCCTATCACCTCACCTCGCGAAGTGGGTGGACTCTCCACGGAACAGGCGCCAAAAGGATTGGCAGGTTGAGCAGACCTTTAAAGAACAGGAGGAGGGCGTTGTCATGCCAAATATCGATGTGCTGGACAGGCGCCGGACAATTACCATCCCAGATCTGGAAGCGTTTTTCGAGCGTACCGGCAACCGGGCTGATCAAACCATCATGGTGGACCAGACGTGGACCATCTATCAGATCTGCACCCGTGTCCGCGATCACGGGCCTGTGGGAGTGCTGAGGATACTATGCCACGGGGCCCCTTCCTACATGGAGCTTGGGACAGGGTTGAGGGTGCCACACGATACGATTCCCTTTCAGCATTTGCGGGGTAGTTGGGTCGGGGCATATCCCAGGATAGAGATACACGGCTGTGGGGTGGCAAGTTCCACCGACGTGTCGTGTGAATGGAGGTGGCGCCCAATGGGGACGGCGTGTGTGCCCGGGAATTCTAGCCCGAACAGCCCGGGCCGCCAACTGGTGCAGGCCGTCGCAGACAATGCAGGCTGTCATCGGCTCGAGCGATTACTGGTCGACCAATACCGACGCCTACCAGCAGTTTACGATGTGATCGAAATGTTCACGGAGTAATCCGTGGATACGGCGCAGAAAGCGGACCAGACTAAGCTTGACAATCCTATGTTAGTCAGATAAATTAGCTAATAATGGCCCTGACTGATGAGGATTCTTATGGAAACTATAAAAGTGAACATTCATGAAGCCAAGACACACTTGTCGAGGCTGATTCAAGCTGCTCTCAGTGGAACAGAAGTCATCATTGCCAAGGATAATCGGCCGCTGGTAAGGCTCGATGTTCTTCCCGAAGCCAGGCTCAAGAGGAAAATCGGTCAGGCAAAAGGGCTGGTTCTGTACATGGCCGATGATTTTGACGCTCCCCTTGAAGACTTCAAAGATTACATGGAATGAAAATTCTGATCGATACCCATGCGTTCCTCTGGCTGTTGACTGGCGACAGTCGTTTGAGCGAAAGAGCCAGGGAAGCCTTTCTGGACACTGAGCACAAGGTCCACCTGAGTGCAGCGAGCTTGTGGGAAATCACCATCAAAATCAGTCTCGGCAAGCTAAAGCTGAAGAAGGCATGGATGGAGACCGTCCAAAAGGAAATGAAGCGGAACCTGGTCATCTGGCTTCCCATCGAAATGCCGCACTGCGAACAAGTGACCAAACTCCCTTTCCATCATCGAGACCCGTTTGACCGCATGCTGATTGCTCAGGCCATGGTAGAGGGCATGCATGTTCTGACCAACGATAGCCACTTCTCCGATTACCCTATCAAAATCATCTGGTGAAGGAGTGAACACTCAGAAGGGCAGTTGCTCATGTCCCTTGGGGACACCCGAAGGCAAACCAAGGGGTTTTGAGGAAGCAACCGGTATCGTCCATTTCGACATCCTCGGACGCCATAGCTCCTCCGATCGCAAGCACAACGACCGCGATTGCCTGAGGTGGATTCGGTCCTGACGTAGTCATGTCCGTTCCTCCTATTCTTGCCTTCGCAGATCCCTCCCCAAGACGGGCTCATGGGGAAATTGAAATGAGGTGAGGTGATACGAAATCGGTTTCTGACGCCTTTGGGGTCCCAGATCGGGTCGATACCGTCAAGGTGATAGGAAATCGCTTTCAGAGACTTTTACGGTAGCAAATCCGGTCAATACCGTCAATGACATTTTTGTGCCGCTTTTTGTTGGATCTGAAGACAACCACCACCACGGTGCAGCACCGCGATGGCCGGGACCATGGGAAGCTCGGTGCAAATTCCTTTTCCGGTGCATCATCTTCATCGCGGTGGGTTTGAAAGAGGGTATTAGCCCTGGACTGAGGGCAGCTTGCTCCTCTGGCAGCCGTCGGGAGATTTCTCCAGCGGAGGAGATCAGTGAGTGACGACAGGCTCTTCATATGCGGGCCAGCCATCGTCGAAATCCTCGAGGACAACCGGCCCGTCTTCAGTTGCTCCGGAGCTTCTGTCATGGGGTCTGGAATACTTCTTACTCCATAGAGCTAGGGCAGGAAATTCATCGGGAGTCTAACCGATGACTCAGGTGTAGATACCAGCCTTATATCCTCAACGGGCAGCAGCTCCCGCTGGTGTCCTTTGTGCTTCTTCTGGCCGCCTGCAGAGCGTTTGGACTTACTTGGAGCATTCTTGGGGACAGGCGCCAAGTGCCGGGCTGGTGGGGGCATCTCGGTCGCCAGGCACTGGCTGGAGCATTTGGCGGTTGCCTATTTGGCGGTTTAGGAGATAAAAGAAAAAGGGCATTAAGGATACCATCCTTCTTGAATCAGAACGGCTGTAGCGTTTTCAAGATCAGGGGCAGGGCTTGTTCCGACTTGTTCGGAGGAACAGGCGGAAGGGGATTGGTGAGGCTCTCCAGTCGGAAAGAGAACAGGCAGGTTCTGGCAAACCGCGATGATGCGCAGGATCAAAGGAAATGATTACCTCCCCCCTTTGGTAAAGAGGGGAGGGGGATTTTATTTGGGCGACGGGTCTTGTGCGACCCAGTATCAGGATGTTGGATAATCGTCGAGAAAGGTGCTTAGCGATGAGGGATGTTTGGTTGATCTTCGTATCCATCTTTTCAGCCGGGATCGTCTCTCTGCTTCTCGAGCTGTCGCTGTTGAGGGAGTTTGTCTACATTTTCGGTTCCACCGCTGCTTCCAACGCGATCATCATCTCCACCTTCCTGGTCGGCCTGGCCTTCGGAGCCCACCTCGGCACATGGAGGCAGTTCGACGTCAAGGGGGAAACGGAAGCGCGCAAGAAGTTCGCCCTCATCCAGGTGTTGAGCATTCTTTTTGTCGTCGTCTTTTATCTTTCAAAGAAGTACTTCATTTATCATTGTCAGGAACCGGCCCTGGTGCGAGCCTTTTTTATCTTCTCGGTATTTGCCCCCTCGCTCATGTCCGGTTTGAGCTATGCTCTGAGCGTGAAAATCATGCATTGGAGAGGCGAGCGGTTCATTACCTACATCTACGCTTTCAGCACGCTCGGCAGTGTCATCGGGGGCCTGGCGCACGGCATTATCCTGATCCCGCTGTGGGGCATTCGATCGGCCTACATCTGCTCGGTTCTCTTTGCCGGCATTGCCCTTTACACCATGTACCCGTTCATGCGGCACGCGTGGAAGGCGCTGGCCGCTCTTCTGGTCATCGGCTCGATTGTCGCCATCAGCCTCAATATCTCTGACATGCTCTTCCCGTCCCGGAACATCCTGTTCAGCAAGGACAGCGATTTTGGGCTGGTCGAAGTCTTCAGCCTGAGTGACGATGAGGCGCGAGACTGCCATGCCGCACTGGGTGGCAAGGAAAAGGACCTCAGGATTATGGCGCGACCGGTGATCGACATCAAGGTCAACAATATTCATCAGGCCTATAACCTGAGGGTGGACCGGAACATCCATGAGCAATGGGCGCAGACGAGCCTCAGCCTTGTGAACCGGCCGGCAAAGGTCCTCCTGCTCGGCTACGGCAGCGGCGTGACCGCCCATGCTTTCGTGAGGTCTCCCGCAGTCGAGAGGCTGGATATTGTCGAGAACTGCGACCCGATCGTGGAAGCGGCCAGGATCTTTTTCCCCAAGGAATACCAGTTCGTAATGCATTCGGCGAAAGCGAACATGATCGTCGATGATTTCCGCGGCTACGTGAGGTTTGCCGACGAGCAATATGACATTATCGCCATGGATCATTCGATTGAGGACCCCTACGCCATAGGCTTTTTCACCGTGGAATTTTTCGATCAGTTAAAGAGAATCACCAAACCGGACGGGGTGGTCATGATGCTCGGCAAGGGACTGTCTTGGAACACTACCCGCCTGTCCTTCAAGTACATTTACCGGAATATCAACCCCGACACGGAGGCATTCCTGATGGCCCGCTGTCTCTGGCTGTCGGAAGAACCGTTCCTGGGTCAGGCTGCAGGCGATTATCAGCTCGTGACTGATGGTCTCATTCCCGATGGGGTAGTTTATTCCGACCAGCGGGTGGGGCCGTTGTCGGCAGCTGAAAGGGCGGAGGAAAGCGGGCCCGACCGGCCGGGGCGCAGGCTTTGAGCAATATAGAGGAGCATCCCATCAACCCCCCGCTCTTCAGGCCGACCGGGGTACAACCACTTATGTTTTTGACCGGCTTCGCGGCGAAGCAGTCGTGTCACTCACGAAACAGGCAGCCTATGTTCCGGTCCATGTCGGCAACACGTTTTGGTCGATCGTTGTGGCAACGCCGGAAAACGAAGTACTGGATCATATTCAGGGGTTCCGGGGCCGGTGGTTTCTAATCGTTGCGGTGCTGATCCTGATCATCATCGTTTGGACCTCCTACCTTCATCGAGCCTTCAAGATTCTGAAGGAAGAAGAATAACGCAAATGGGCCGAGGAGTCGTTGCGGGAGACGAGTGAAACCCTCCAGGCGATTTTTGCCGCTTCCCCGATGGCGATCATGGCCTTTGATCGTCAAGGAAACGTGATCAAGTGGAGTCCTGCCGCCCAACGCATCTTCGGCGGGAGTGAACAGGAGGAAATTGGCCGGTTCACTCCTATTGTGCCTGAAGATAAGGTCGATGAATTCTGGGGAGACTTCACGCGGGTAATAGGCGGGGAAGAGTTTGCGAGGGCAAGGGAGGTGCGCCGCCGAAAGGGGGACGACTCTTTGATTGACATCATGCAAACAACAGTGCCGCTGCGCGCTGCGAAAGGGGAGATCATCGGGGCGGTCGGTATCATGGACGACATCACGGAGCGCAAGCGAGTTGCACTGGCTTGTGTGCAAGCCCGACCGACGGGTGCGCCCGACACCGGTCACACACCGGCGGGATGATCAAAGAGTTGAGCCGGGTGATGCACTTGTAATGTCTGCTTAAGCACCGGTCTACCATCCGTGAGAGCCCGCCGATTCACCTCGAGGGAGGAATAAAGGGGGTGTGCGGTTCGGGGAAGACGTCCCCAACAACATTCTCTATCCCTTACTCCATCGACAGTTCGTCTTCAGCATCCGATCATGCTTCGCATCTATTTCAAACACGATCGCAAGCTCCTTACACAGCTTTGCCACTGTGCCAACGAGGGCCGGCAGATGTTCTTCCGCACGGTGCTGGGTCTGAATGACGGCATGCTCGGGATGATCATGGTGATCCACACTTCGGGGATTACGCCAGGTTCCATCCCCATCTTCATACCATCGTCGCCCAAGCTGATGGACTGTTTCGACCGAACGGGACCTCCTGTTGCCTGCCAAAAAGGGACCTGAAGGAGTCGGAAGAGATCATCCGCTCCAAGGTCCTGGCCGTGCTCAAGGCTGAAGGCAGAATAAGCGACGGGCTTATCGAAAAACTCATGGCCTGCCATCAGATACGGACGTCGGAGGGTGGATGTCGGAAGTCGGAAAGAGGATGAGACTGGCTACAGCGTCCTCTATGCATTCCGATTTCCGATCTCTGCTTTCCGACCTCGGTTCATGACCCACGGGAGCAACAAGACGAACTTCGAGGTCTTCTCTGCCGAAGAATTCATCGCCGCCATCACTCAGCATATCCCTGAGAAGAATTTTCAGATGGTCAGATACTACGGCTCGTATTCGAGCAGAGGCAGAGAAGAGAGGATCAAAGCCGGAGTCTTGAAACCCGGCGATCAGCCGGCGTCTTCGGCGGTGCCCTCCGAGGTGACCGTGCTGGATGTGTCCGACCATCGGCCATGCCGGGTGCCGTCCAAAACATGGCGGGAGCTCATAAAGAGAATCTGGGAGGTGGACCCTCTCAGCTGTCCTCGATACGCCCATGAAATGAAGATCATCAGCCTCATCAATGACCCAAAAATCATAGAACGGATCCTCCGCCATCTGCGCTTGTGGAGTCTGCCCTCGGACCCTCATGAGGGAAAAGTCAATGCGCCTGCGGACGGCCCGGTTGGCATGGAGCATTTCGACGACGGCTAGCCCGGATATGAAGAGCCTGTCTACGTCACCCACTAGAACTCCATCGCTGGATGGACCCCTCAACGGCTTTATCGGGGCGGCTTGTCTTCGATCCGGGGGAGATATCGCCTTTCGGGCACTCCGTGCTCGACACAGAGCGCCGGAAGGCCAATTTTCAGCAAACTCCCCTTCGAGGCAACCGCCACGGTGGTGCACCGTCGCGGTTCCTGCCTTCATGTCTCCTGAAATCGGCACAGAATTGGCTTGGACAGAAGCCAGAACACCTGCTACCCCTAAATCCTGAAAAAGCGATTTCCTATCACCCTATTTCAAGGGGATTCTTGTTTCGCGGCCTTCTCGGATGATCTGCACAACTTCCTCTGTGGAGATATTGAGGCTGATGCCTTCAACATCCAGAGGGGAATCCATGCGAAGCTCCGGCCTGATGACGAATACTTGGCCGTCCTTTCGCTTGATTCTGACCTCTCCGTCCCTTGCCGCCTGCTCAAGCAGGGCTGCAAGGCTCTGCCGCGCTCTTGAGTAGTTATACACTGCAGCCATCAGCATACCTCCTTCACTTGGATGCCAATTCTTTTCGCACACGCAAGTAGACTCTGATCGAGTGAAATCAAGGGGGACCTGTGCTTCTGGGCACACCTGAGAACGTAGGCATCGTAAGCGTATATGCCCTGCTCATCCGCAATCCTCAACGACTGTTCCAGTTCTACGTCAAGAAACCTTATCTGGATCCTACCGTATACCTTTAAAGCCCTGGTTGCCTCGCCCGACGTTAGTTTTTTTCGCTTCAACATCGCAGAAAAAGCATTCCCGATTTCCCAATGAACCGACTGCGGCGCAACGAGTTCCGAACCTCTTGCCATTTCAATGAGGGCGGTCTTTTCCGGTTCGTTTGCAATGACCGCTACAATGACCGAAGTATCCACAACGATTTTCACATCATCCTCCCAGACCGGCATTCATGATTGTACAATTGTACAAGCATCTTAATCGACTTGGCTCTTTTGTGCAAGGCTCTTGCATTCGTCATGGGTTGAGTCGGAGACACGGGCGAAAGCATACCATCGCCGATCTAGAAATGATTGTGGCGTCGCGCATGCCCGGTCTAGTCGGGTAATGAACCATCGAGATGTCGCAGCAGATCTTCCTCGGCCTCTATTGCATCAGCTATCTCGATCAGGGAATATTGTCCCGCTTCAGACGGAATTGGAATTTTCCTTCGTTTGAGTTAACTACAAGCAACGGAGGAAACCTCTATGCTGAAGAAGCGCAACAACTGCAGTGCCCAGGAGAAAGTGGCAATTCTCAAGCGGCACCTGCTTGAAAAAGTTCCAGTCTCAGATCTGTGTGACGAGCACGGAATCCATCCGACAGTCTTCTATCGCTGGCAAAAGGAGTTCTTTGAAAAGGGCGCTAATGCCCTGGAGAACTCACGGGACAATCGTTCAGCCAGATTGGAGAAGCAGGTGGCGGAGCTGGAACAGAAGCTGACCAGGAAGCACGAAGTCCTCTCCGAACTGATGGAGGAGCACATTGCGCTAAAAAAAGGACTTGGGGGGATCTGAGTGCGACGTGGGTCCCTCATGACGTCCGAGACACCATTGTTGATTTTGTAAGGTCCTGGTCGGAGAAGACGGGAATCGCTTTATCCCGCTTCATCAGCTGGTTACGGATCGCACCTAGCAAGTACTACGATTGGAAGAAGCGGTACGGTAAGTTCAATGAACATAATGCCTGGATTCGACGGGACTTCTGGGTTGAAGAGTGGGAAAAGCAGGCCATTGTCGATTTCCATACCGAACACTCAACGGATGGGTACCGCCGGGTAGCCTTCATGATGCTTGACGCCGATATTGTGGCGGTAAGCCCAAACACGGTGTATCGGGTTTTAAGCAATGCCGGGGTGCTTGGATTCTGGAACCGCAAACGCACTGGCAAGGGAAGAGGATTTCAGCAGCCCTTGGGAACCCATGATCATTGGCATGTGGATGTGTCGTATCTGAACATCTGCGGGACGTAGTATTACCTTTGCAGCCTTCTGGACGGTTACAGCCGGTATATTGTGCATTGGGAAATTCGCGAATCGATGACCGAGGGTGATGTGGAAATCGTTATCCAGCGGGCCATGAAGAAGTTTCCGGACTTATCTCCTCGGATAATTTCGGACAATGGTCCGCAATTCGTTGCGAGGGATTTCAAGGAGTTTGTTCGTCTTTCCGGGATGACCCATGTGCGCACGAGACCCTTTTACCCGCAGAGTAACGGGAAGATCGAGAGATGGCATCAATCGCTCAAGAGCGAATGTATTCGTCCGAAGACTCCTATCAGTCTCGGAGATGCCAGGAGGATTGTGGGTGAATTCGTGGATTACTACAACCAGGTCCGGCTTCACAGCGCCATCGGCTATGTGGCACCCAAAGATAAACTCGAAGGCCGGGAGCTCGGCATCTTCGCGGACCGTGATCAGAAACTGGCGGCTGCCAGGGAATTGCGGAAAGCAAGGCGTCAAGGGGAAGCAACCCGTGCTGCGTGACTGGTTGACGGTAAGGGCATCAGACCGTTATTCTTGCCAGGTTCGGTGAAACGGAGTCGGGCAACGCTGGAGAGCGACCCCGCAAGGGATAACCGAACGGGGTGGCGATGGATATCGCACCCGGGGGAACCCTCAAAGCTCCCCCACCCCCGAACCAAGATATCCAGAGCTTCCCCCCTGATGCCTTGTAAACTCCGGGGGGTTGGGGGTGGAACCCCCAAGATGATCGACGTTGGCAGGAAGACACGACCAGAAGTAGAAGTAGCTTATTTGCAGAAGGCAAAATTCCAGTTCCCGCTGAACCAAGACAGTATCGCTATCGAGTCCCGGTTGGGCCTGTGCGAGAGGCCAGACATCAATCAAACTTTTCAAACAAAGCCCCGCCCTTTGGGTGGGGATGTTTATTTCTGAAACGGTTTGGTTGTCCTTGGAGTCGGGCCCGCTCATCTCCAGTGCACGGGCTGGCGAAAAAAGGAGATTGTAGGATTTATGGTTGAATGATCGAGAGGAAATGAAGTATTCCTCCGCGGTCATTGGTCTCCTTGCGGGGCCATCGGGCAACTTGGTCAACACATGCTCAGGACGACAGAATGGAGAGCGGTAACCAACCCTTGAAGAATCCGATATTGCACCTGATACGCGCATGGATGGCCTGGGTCCTTCCAAGGCCTCGCATCGTCCTGGCCCTCGCACTGCTATCGGCCCTGCTTGCTTTCGTTTACTCCAGCAGGCACATGGGAGTGCAAACCGATCAACTGGAGCTCATATCACCCGATCATCCGCTCATCGAGCTTTCCGATAGAGTGGACATCTTCAAGAGCGACGGCAACGCCCTCATTGTGGTGATCGAAGCCCCCACGCCCGACCGGGCCCTTTCCTTCCTCCGTGCGCTGGTGCCCCGCATCGAGGCGGACACCGAGCACTTTGCAGGCGTCTTCTACCGGGTGGACCCCGACCTATTCAAGGATTGGGCCCTTCTGTATCTGGACAGGGACGATCTTCTCGAGCTTCGGGACACGCTGCGGGAATATTCCAAAATGCTCCATGAATTGGCCCGGCATCCGAGTGTCCCGGCCTTTCTCGCACTGGTCAACGAGGAAATGGCCCGCCGCATGGTGGGAGAGCTCTTCACCGGGTTCCTCGATGAGGAGAAGTCTCCCAACGAATCGCGGAACGGCGGGGAGGGCATGAACCTGGAGTTCCTGATCCACGCGCTGCAGGGGCTCGCCAATTACCTCACTGGGACACCCAGCTACATTTCACCGTGGTCCTCCTTCTTCACGCGGGGGCAACTGGACCTCGAATACGAGGGCTATTTCTGGGAAGGCCAGAAACGTTTCCTCATTGTGTCCGTGATCCCTAAGAAAAAGAAGGGAACACTCACCAGGGCGGAGGATGCCCTGAAGGAGCTGCGGAAGCTGATCCTTGAGACTCAGACCGCTCACCCCGAGGTGGGGGCGGGTGTAACGGGCAGGCAGGCCCTCAACGATGACCAGATGGCCACCGTCCTGGGGGACATGGATCGGGCCACCTGGTTTTCTCTCGTGGGCGTCCTCAGCCTTATGGTCGCCTTTCGAGGCAGTGTCCGCCGCCCCCTCATCCAGATGGTTGCGCTGGTGACGGGGCTCTGCTGGACTTTCGGCTGGGCCACGCTTGTCGTGGGACATCTGAACATGCTGTCCGTGGTGTTCGCGCCCCTGCTGATCGGTCTCGGCGACGACTTCGGAATCCACTGGTTCAGCCGCTTTGAAGAGGAAGAACGGCTCGGCGTCACAGACCGCCGGTCCGTCATTTGCAGAGTGATGGACAATTCCGGACCGGGAATTCTCCTGGCCGCGGTGGGCACCTCTCTCTCCTTTCTGGCATTCGTGCTCACCGGCTTCCGCGGCCTCATGGAACTGGGGATGATTGCCGGAGTGGGCACGTTCCTGATGCTGTTCGCCTACTTCACCATTCTCCCCGCCCTGAGCGTTCTCATGGCTGGCAACCGCAAGAAGGCGCGTGTTCCCGAAACTAACCCGGAGGAGAGGCGACGGCTCTTGCGTATCAGTCCCCCTGCGGCCCGGTGGATATTGGGGGCGATGCTGGTGCTTTGCGTCCTGAGTGTGGGGAGTGCATCCAGCGTTACCTTTGATCTCAACCCCCTACGCCTGCAGGCGGAAAACGCCGAAGCGGTCGTCTGGGAAAAGCGGCTCGTGGAAAACTCGCAGCAGTCTATCCTCTATTGTGAAGCATTGGCTGACTCTCCGGAGATCCTGGAGGCCAGGGTCAGAGTCTTCGAAGTTCTTCCCACTGTTGCCGTGGTGGAAACCCTTTTTTCCTTCCTACCCGAGGACCAGGATGAGAAGCTTGCGCTGCTTCGGTCCTTCCTTGCGGAGATCCCTGATTCGACAAACTCAACTCAGACCTTCGGTCAGCAGGACGCCGAAACCATCAAAGGTGTCCTCGAGAGAATTCGTTTCAAGATGCGGGAAGACCAGGCGGGCGAATGGGGTGCCGACGCTCCGACGGTAGAGCAGATGGCGCGGGTGCGCGCCCTGTCGGGCGAGGTGATCCAGGCCCTCCAGGCGTCCCCCGAGTCCCTGTCGAGGCTGAGGGATTATCAGGCCCGGTTCCGGGATGATGTGCTGGAATCGCTGGATTTTATCCGCAGGGGGGCTTCTGCCTCCCCCATGGCCGTTGAGAACATCCCCACACAGGTCAAGGAGCGCTTTTACCATCCGGATAGCGATGCGTATCTGATCCGCATTTATCCCAAGGAATCCGTCTGGGAAAGTGGGGCTCTGTCCCGTTTCATCGAGAGCCTCCAGAGTGTCGACCCTCAGGTCGTCGGAGACCCGGTTTCACTCTATGTCTTTTCCGATGCCTTCAAACGGGCATGCCTGATGGCCGCCCTTTATGCTCTCATCTCCATCTTCGTCGTGCTGTGCTTCTCCTTTCGGAACCTTCGTCTGGCTTTGCTGGCCCTGGTTCCTCTTGGGGTCGGGACCCTCTGGACCGTGGCGATCATGGGTTGGATGGGCATGCAGTTCAATCTGGCCAACGGCATCTTCATGCCCTTAGTACTGGCTGCTGGAGTGGAATATGGGGTCATCATCCTTCATCGTTGGAACGAGGGCGGAACCCGTGCGGGGGAGCTCCCGATCAGTACCGTCAAAGGAGTCATTCTGGCGGCACTGACCACCACCGTGGGGTTTGGTGCGCTGATGCTGTCCGAGCACCGGGGCATTTTCAGCCTCGGTTACGTGGCCGCAGTGGGAAGCCTGTGCGTGCTGGCGGCGGCCATCATCATTCTCCCGTCCCTATTGTCAAGCTTTGCCCCGTCGAAAACGCGATGACGATTTCGGAGGAGATGCGATGAGGGTCCTTTACGCATCCGACCATCAGTCACGCCGGGTGCCGTCCAGAACATGACGGGAGCTCATCAAGAGTTCGCGAAGGCGCTGGGTCATCTGGAAACCAATCCCCACCACCCCGGTCTTCATCTCGATCGGATCGTGAATGATCTCAGCGCGTGGAGCGTACGCGTGGACCGACGCTATTGCCTTTCCTTCGATCCCGAGACCACGATGCCCTCCGGACTGCCGGATTGGTCAGGAAGCCTTTCCCTTCTGCGCCTACTCGCCCACGAAGACCTTTACCGGCGCCCCCGCCAGCATTCGGCGGACGATCACTCGCTGCTCGATCATCCGACGGGCAATTAAGCCAGGCTCCCCAGCGCCTCCCTGGCTGTTTCCAGGCAGGCGGCCGCTTCGCCCTGCTCCAGTAGTTGGGCGGCCGCCATCATGCCTGATCTCTCCCTGCGGAGGGCGGACAACAACGGTTTGATCGGCTCGGAGGGGTTTCAGTCCTGAGCCGCCGACTGCTGCAGCAGGGTCAGCCGGTTGGCGATTGTCTCGAGACTCTCTTCAAATCGGTCACAGGCGACCACGATGCGCTGCCAGCCAACGGCGATGATCTCCTGGGTGTGAGCCAGGTGGTTGCGGAGCGTTTCCAGTTCCTTGACGGCCTTGCGAGCATGCTTGCGGGATTCCTGGCTGAGCGCCATGCGAATGTCTTCGTAACTCAGAATCCAGCCCTTGTCACCGTATTGCAGGCAGCTGATGAGGTCGACCTGATGTCCGCGCCGGGCGCGTTCCTCATGTCCGCGCCGGGCGCGTTCCTCAAGGTCCATCGCCAGGAAGCCTTCCAGGAACAGACGCCGAAGCCGCGAACTCCGACTGCTTCCCCACTGCCTGGCGACTCCTTTCTGGTTTGGAATGACGGTCTGTTTCTCCCTGCGATTCCCATTCAAGACGGATTGCAGCGCAAGGCGCCATCAAGGAGGTGACAGATCCCGGCGATTTGTTTCAGTTGAACGACAAAGGCGATACCCGCTCCCGGCTGGTCGAGCTTGAGGGCCTTGATGATGGCCGAGAGGACCTTTTCGGTGATCTCTTGCGGTACTGCCGTCAGAACGATCTCTTTCTCGGGCTCGATGCGGATCCCCAGCAGTTTTTTGTTTTCCCGGATCCCCGTGCCGCGGCCGAAGAGGATGGTTCCTCCCTCGGCCCCTGCCTGCTTCGAAGCATCGACGACCTTATCGGAAAAACCCCGGTTGACGATTGTCACGATCAGATCATACTCGTGCTGTGGGTCCATGCTCACTTTCCTTTTTTTGCTGAGTAGAACAGCCCGAAGGCCATCACGGGAAGGATCGGCGCCAGGGCAATCAAAGCGATCAGCCCGAAGCCATCCAGGATGGGGCTTCGGTGTTCCAGAACGGTTGCAACGCCCACCGCCATGGCCATGACAAAGGTCACGGTCATGGGGCCGGTGGCCACGGTCCCGGCGTCAAAAGCGATGGATATGAAGGTTGGATCAGTAAACCTGAGCATGATGATGGCGGTCAGATAGCCGGGCACGATGATGTAGTGGACGGGAATGCCATAGATGATCCGGGCCATTCCCAGGGCGGCAAAGACCGCCACCCCCACTGCCAGGACCAGGAGGATGACTTTCGCCCGGATGGCGCCATTTGAAGCCTTCTCGACCTCAAAGCTCAGGATGCGGACCGCAGGTTCCGCGATGGTGGCCACAAAGCCCAGGACGAAACCGATGGGAATCAGAATCCACAGGTGACTCAAAGTCCCGAGGATTTCCCCCATTTTTGTCCCAGCCGGTAGAAAGCCGACCTTGACTCCCTGGAGAAAGCAGATCAGGCCGACCAGGGCCATGACCAGGCCTTTCAGCAGTTTGCCGATATAATCACGTGGCAGTTTCAGGAACAGCACCTGGAACACGGCAAATAACAGGATCAATGGACCCAGGGCGACGACTACCTCCAGCAGGATCTCCCTGAACTCCAGAAACTCGAGCAACTCGTTCATGAGTAGATAATCCCAAGCAGCATCAAGCCGATAATCGGCCCGAGCGAGGCCAGTCCCACCAGCCCGAAACCATCTCCGATGGACGACCTCCCTCCCAGAACCGACGCCGTCCCTATCCCGAGCGCGAGGATGAAAGGCACTGTTACCGGGCCCGTGGTCACCCCTCCGGCATCGAAGGCGATGGGCACAAAATCCGGTGGTGTGAAAAGCGATAGAACCAGCACCAGCAGGTAGCCCCCCCCAAGTACATAGGCGATGGGGAGGCCGATAATGATTCTGAGCACCGCCATGGCCACGAAGAACCCCATACCGAGAGCCACGGTCAGGGTGAGAGGAATTTTGCCAACTTGGCCCTCGGATACGACGTCCACCTGGTAGGCCAGCACCCCGACATGCGGTTCGGCAATGGTCACCGCAAAGCCGAGCAGAAAAGCCGTGAGCAGGATAAGCGGCAGATCGGCCCTTTTAGGGAGCTCACCACCGATGATCTCACCCATGGGCATGAGCCCGATCTTGACGCCCTGGAGAAAGAGAAAGAGCCCGATCATTACCAACACCGCTCCGATCAGGAACCGGGCAAAGATTATCATGGGCAGGTGGATGATCGATATTTGCAGCAGGACCACCACCCCTGTGATCGGGGCGACCGCTGCCACGACCTCCCAGAGGCTGTTCTTGAGGTCACTTCTCATCTTTCCTCCCAGCCGGTGGTTCAACTATACTCGTGAAGGTTCAAAAGCTTCATTTTCACGCGGAGACGCAGAGGACGCAGAGTCTTATGCCAAGGGCTTCTTCCGGGATCTCCCCGTGAGGCAAAAATGATAACTTCTTAAGCTAAACGAGTATAGTCGTGGCGGATTCAGGGATTGGAGGTCCAAGGCCCGGAAACCCGCCGCATGGCGCGCCCTGCCTGGGATTGACCTTCTCCTGCCGGCAGGGACCGTGGCGTGCAAAGGTGTCCCGGCAATTATGGGTATCTCAGTAGGTCTTGACCGGCGAAACAAAGCCCTTCGGTTTGAGTGCCAGCAACGAACAACCCAGTTTTTCCATAATATTCTCAGCGGTATTGCCAATGAAAAAACCCAGTATCCCGCTTCGTGCCAGAGTACCCATCACGAGCAGGTTCACCGCGTTGGCCTCGACAAAGTTCGGGATGGCCTGGCCGGCCGGCCCCCGCAGGTAGCGGAGGTGGTAGGAGCCGCCAATAGCGGAGTCCCGGATCAAACCACCGAGGGAGGCCTGATGCTGGGTCTGCACTCGCTGCATGGCACTGAGGATGGTTTCCTCCGGGACGGTCACCCGGGTATTGCGGCGTAGATACTCCTCAAACTGGTAATCGGAACAGGAAATGATGTCCAGCTCCCCACTGCCGATGTCGGCCAGGGAGCGGGCCACCTGCAGCAGTCTCATGGCCAGTTCGGCTTCCTCTTCGTCGCGACTCTCCGGGCTGATCGCTACGCCCACGCGGATGTCCCTGGGGGACCGGGTGATCGGCCGTGCCAGCCACACCGGGCATGGGCATTTGCGCACCAGCGTCATGTCCGTCGAGCTGAAGCCCTTGCCTCCTTCGCGCGGTTCCGCCTCCTTGATGAGGAGATCGTGCCCATCACGCAGCACATGCCGAATGAGGTCAATTGCTGGAGGACCATCGCTGCGTTCCACGTCCACTTTGACCGGAACCTCGCTCTCACCGAAGTCCAGGGCAGCCCGGGCGGTTTGAAGGGTAGTTTCAGCCTGGCTTGCCAAAAATCCCTCGAAGGCTTCCTGGTAGGTCTCCAGGTTCTTCGGGAGCTCGGGATATACCACGACCACTCGCACTGGGGCTTGATTGCTGCGAGCCAGGCTGAGCGCCTGTTTGAGCCCTTCGGTTTCATCCCCCATCCCGGTGCTGGCGTAAAGTATGTTCCGTATCGTCCACATCTCCTGAGTCCTTTCCAGGTACCGGCTTGCCGGGTGAAGATCGCAGTGAAGAATGAACGGCTTGCCCATCCGCAAGCCACGCTGTCACTGGGCGACAGAAGGGCAGAGGGGCGGCTCTTGGTGACGTCACCCACCGACCGGCTGATAAATGAAACCTTCCTTCCTAAACGAGCATAACGCTGCCATGCCGATCTACCCGGCTTGGGTCCGCAACCATGATAGACCGGGACAGCCTTACTCATAGTCACATGAAGGCGATTCACTGTCAAGCAGTTGCCCCTTGTCGGAACGTTTCGAGCGAGCCCGACCAACTGTCACCCCTGTAGTCTGCCAGCAGCAATTCGGGGTCATTGCCAGAACCTGGATTCCCGCCGGATGCTTGCGGGAATGACCTGTAGAGCGCCACCCAAATGACCGGAGAATGCCTCGGTTCGGGTTTATAGACCCTATCGAGAAACCTCAGAAGACCAGATCATCCGTCATCGATAAGCCCTCTGAGGAGTTGCTCACATTACCCGCAACTCGCAACCCGCAACCCGTCGAAAGAGGGCGCCAGACTTGAGTGCTGCTGCTATGGGATTGCCAAGTGCTTGCCGGTGTGTTTCTATCAGTTGGCAGCGTCGCACCGCTTTCATCCGGGCAGACCATGAGGCGCATCCTCAATGAGCAAGGCGCCAGGCCCGGCCAACGCAATCGGCGGAGTGACGCCGGGCGTTCGCGACAGGGAGTGCTGCCGGTCAGAACCAGGTAATGAACGGAAAGGGGATTGGACATGAGCAAAGTCTACTCGGACAATTCGCAGGCCATCGGCAACACGCCCCTAGTGAAACTGAATCGTCTCACCGAGGGTGCCGGGGCGACCGTCCTGGGCAAAATCGAGGGGCGTAATCCGGCCTACTCGGTCAAATGCCGGGTCGGCGCCAGCATGATCTGGGACGCCGAGGAGCGTGGCATCCTCACACGGGGCATCGACATCATCGAGCCGACCAGCGGCAACACCGGCATTGCCCTGGCCTTTGTGGCAGCCGCCCGCGGCTACCGGTTGACGCTCACCATGCCCGAAACGATGAGTCTCGAGCGCCGCCGCGTGCTGGCCGCCCTCGGCGCCCAGGTGATCCTGACGCCGGGTAGCGAAGGCATGAGCGGCGCGGTGCGCAGAGCCGAGGAGATCGCTGCCTCCGACCCCGACCGCTGGTTCATGCCTCAACAGTTCAAGAACCCCGCCAACCCGGCCATCCACGAGCGGACCACCGGCCCGGAAATCTGGTACGATACCGACGGCGGCATCGATGTCCTGGTGAGCGGGGTCGGCACCGGCGGCACCATCACCGGCATCTCACGCTACCTCAAGCAGGCCATGGGCAAGCCAATCGTCTCGGTGGCGGTGGAACCCAGAGAGAGCCAGGTGATCAGTCAGCACCTGGCTGGGGAACCGATCAAGCCGAATCCTCACAAGATCCAGGGGATCGGGGCCGGCTTCATCCCCGACATCCTCGACCTCTCGCTGGTGGACCGGGTCGAACCGGTCGACAGCGCCGAAGCCATCACTTTTGCCAGGCGGTTGGCCCGGGAGGAGGGCATCCTGGCGGGGATTTCGGGTGGCGCGGCAGCCGCGGCGGCGATTCGGCTGGCTTTTCAGGAAGAGTTCTCGGGCAGGACCATTGTGGTGATCCTGCCCGACCTGGCGGAACGCTACCTTTCCACCGCCCTGTTTGATGGCATTTGAGGCCTCCGGCAGATCCACGGCCGCAGGAGTTGTCCCGGGGCAACGGCACTCACGAGGGCCGCATTTTTTTATCCACGAAGGCACACGAAGACACCTGAAGCAGTCAGAATGATTTTTCAATCCAACCCCCCCCCAGCAGGATGTCGCCATCATAGAAGACGGTGGCCTGTCCGGGTGTGACCGCTCTTACGGGTCTAACGAAGGCGACCCGCACGCGCCCGTTGCCAAGCGGCTCGACGACGGCGGGTACTGGCTGGTGGCGGTAGCGGATCTGGACGGAGCAGGGGATCGGACGGGGCAGGACAACGGACGGGCTCCACGTGACATTGGAAGCCACCAGGCCCTGCGCGAGCAGCTCGCCCTCATCGCGGCAAAGCACCACGCTCGCGCTTTCGGGATGGATGGCCTTTACCCACGCCCGCTGGCCCAGAGCAATCCCCAAGCCTTTGCGCTGGCCGATGGTGAAATGGTGAAAGCCCTGGTGGTGGCCCAGGACCCGCCCCTGGCCGTCGACCACCTCGCCGGCCCGCGCCTCTCCCTGGAAGCGCTGCCGCAGGATCTCGGCGTAGCACACGTGGTCGGCAGCAAAGCAGGCATCCTGACTCTCCTCCTGACCGGCATTGGGGAGTCCCAGGCGGTACGCTTGCGCCCGAACCTCAGCCTTGCTGAGTTCGCCGATGGGAAGGAGCGCCGCTTCGAGTTGCCTGGCATTGAGGGCAAAGAGGAAGTAGGACTGATCCTTATTGCGGTCCAGCCCGCGCTTCAACTGGACCCCCCCCTGTCCGGTCCGCTCAATCCGGGCATAGTGGCCGGTGGCAATCTGCGACACTCCCAGGGAGCTTGCCGCCTCGAGGAGAAAGCCAAATTTGAACTTTTCGTTGCAGACGATGCAGGGATTGGGGGTGCGCCCCCGGGAGTATTCCTGCCAGCAGTAGTTCAGCACTGCCTGCTCGAATTGCTTCCGGCAATCGAACCCATGGTGGGGAATCCCCAGCATCCGGGATACCCTTCCAGCCTGGGCCGGTCCCGCGGCACCACCACAGCCAGCGCCAAAAGCCGCCTCGCCGCACGACTGCAACTGCAGGGTGGCGCCGATCACCTCGAACCCCTCTTCAAGGAGGAGCGCAGCAGTGACACTCGAATCCACTCCGCCGCTCATGGCGACCAGCACCCGTCCCTTACGCGAACTCATGATCTCCCACCTCCATGTTTCCCGCGTGTCCACTGCCACCCGAAGCGGCCTTGCGGGCCCAAAGCAATTGACGCATCCAGCAGCCTGTCGGTTTTCTCAGGCCAAACGCCGACAGTTTCACTGGGGATGAGTTCCGGCCTGCCGCAGGGTTCGCTGAGGTATTATATTCATAAGACATAAGACCGAAAGGGTCACGGAAGATTAAAAGGAATTGGGCTCCAGGCTCATGGTTTCTTGATCAGAAATGGACCTGCCGGTCACTGGCGCTGCAATGCCTTTGTGGCGCTGGCTATACTCGTGAAGGTTCAAAAGCTTCATTTTCACGCGGAGACGCAGAGGACGCAGAGTCTTATGCCAAGGGCTTCTTCCGGGATCTCCCCGTGAGGCAAAAATGATAACTTCTTAAGCTAAACGAGTATAAATCGAGGGTCGTCGTTACCATGGCGGCGTTGGCCGGTGATCTGCTGCTCAGTGCGCCACCGAGTCAGGAAACAGGCGGCATCAACTCTTCAACCGCAAAGGAACCATTTATGGAAGATCTGAACATCGTCATTGGAGGCGCTGCCGGGGAAGGCATCCAGACCATTGGTGAAGTGCTGGCCGAGGCCATCTCGGCCCTGGGATATGCCGTTTTTACCTGGCAGGAAAACGAATCCCGCATCCGGGGGGGACTCAACAGCTATTCCGTGCGGGTGTCGGAAAAGGTGGTCAATGCCCCCCTGGTTGAGGCGGACATTCTGCTCACCCTGAGTGAGCCGGCCGTGGCCAAATACGGCCGCCTTCTCAAGCCTGAGGGCATTCTCATCGCCCCGGTTGAACGGGATCAGCGCACCATCACCCTGTCATTCAAAGACATGGCGGAAAAGGATCTGGGCGATGCAGTTTACGCCAACGCCATCGCCGTCGGCGCGCTCACCGCCGCCCTGGGGATGGACCTGGAGGTGCTGAAAAAAGTCCTTGCCCGCCAATTCGCCGCCAAGGGCGACGAGGTCGTTGCCGCCAACCACCTGGCGGCGCAAAAGGGCTACGATCATGTCCAGGTGGCCTGCCGGGACATCTGCTACTGGCGCCTTCCGGGCAGCTCCGGGAAGTATTATCTAATTCCCGCCAACCGCACCATCCCGCTGGCGGCCGGGTACGCCGGCTGCCGGTTTATGGCCGCCTATCCCATGAGCCCCTCGACCGAAATCATCACTTACCTGGCGGCCAACGAAGACCGGTTCGGGATCTTCACCGAACAGGCGGAAGATGAGATTGCGGCCATCAACATGGCCATCGGGGCGAGCTTCGCCGGGGCGCGCGCCATGACCGCCACCTCCGGCGGCGGCTTTGCCCTGATGGTCGAGGGAATCAGTCTTGCGGGCATGGTGGAAGCGCCGGTGGTGATTATTCTGGCGCAGCGCCCGGGACCGGCCACGGGGCTTCCCACCCGTACCGCCCAGGGGGATCTGCTGTTTGCCGTCAACGCGGGCCACGGTGAATTCCCCAAGATGGTTCTCGCTCCCGCCGATGCCCGGGATGCCTTCTATAAAGTGGTGCGGGCCTTCAACCTGGCCGACAAGTACCAGACGCCGGTGATTGTCCTGACGGACCAGTTTCTCCATGAGACGCTCGTGTCCATCGAGTCCTTCGACCTGGAACGGGAAATCCCGGCCTCTCACCTGGCCGATCCTGCTAACTGTAAGGAGTACCTTCGCTATCAACTCACCGAAAGCGGCCTTTCCCCGCGACTCTACCCAGGACAAAGCAGGCACCTCGTGGCGGCCGACAGTGATGAACATGATGAAAGGGGCCATATTTCCGAGGATCTTGGCTACACAGCTCCGGCCATGGTGCAAAAGCGGCTGGCCAAGCTTGCTGGCTTGAAACAGGAAGTGAATCCCCCGGAAACCTATGGGGTCGATGAGGCTGAGCTGGTCTTTGTTGCCTGGGGATCTACCCGGCAGGCCATTTTGGAGGGCATGGAGGGGCTCCGGGCAGGAGGTTTGAGCACGGGGCTGATTCATTTTACCGAACTCTGGCCGCTGCCGACCTTCCAATTTCCGGCAAACAAGCGCTACTGGTCAGTGGAAGGGAATGCCACCAGCCAGTTGGCCCGGTTGCTTCGCTCGGAATACGGCCTCGAGTTTTCCGGCGAGATCAACCGCTATGACGGCTTGCCGCTCACGGGTGAGTTTCTGAGGAGGTGCTTCCATGACTAGGATGGATGACTGGACTACGGACGTGGAAATCCAGTGGTGTCCCGGCTGCCCCAATTTCGGGATCCTGCAGGCGTTCAAAATGGCCATGGTGGAACTCGGTAAACAACCCCACGAACTCTGCCTCGTGTCCGGGATTGGGCAGGCTGCCAAGTTGCCTCACTACGTGAAGGCCAATTTCTTCAACGGGCTGCACGGCCGGGCTCTGCCGGCGGCATTGGCCATTCATGCCGCCAATCCTGAGCTCACCACCATCGTGACGACCGGCGAAGGCGACTGCTACGGAGAAGGAGGAAACCATTTCATCCACACGATCCGTCGCAACCCCAATATGACCCTGGTGGTGCACAACAACGGCCATTACGCTTTGACCAAGGGGCAGGCGTCGCCCACCACCGCCATCGGCCAAACCCGTGCCATTCATTTGCGTGGTGTCGAAAGCGCCCCGCTGCAGACCCTGGCCATCGCCATCGCCCAGGACTGCAGCTTTGTGGCGCGGGGCTTCGCCGGCGACATCGAACACCTGAAATCACTCCTGGTGGCGGGAATCAGGCACGAGGGTTTTTCTTATATCGATGTCATCCAGCCCTGCATCACCTGGGGCAAGCGGCCCCTGAGCTGGTACCGGGAGAAGATCGACCGGCTTCCCTCCGATCATGATCCAACCGACCGCCGGGCTGCACTCGAAAGGGCGCTCGAACCCGGGGACCGACTGCCCACCGGGGTCTTTTACCGCCATTCGGGACGGCCGCTTTATGCCGAACGGTTTCGCCGGGAGGTCAGCAACCAGCCCCTGGCCGCGCTGCCCTGGCCGGATCGGGAACGCATCGCGGATTACCTCGCGGAATTTCGAAGGAGATAAACGTCCATGTGTCAGGAACACAATTCCAACTCCTTCAGGTCCCTTTTGGACAGGCAATAAAAGGTCCCGTTCGGTCGAGACAGTCCATCGGCCACGATGGCATGAAGATGGCGTTGGAAGCTGGCGTAATCCCGGAAGGTCTGGATCACCATGATCATCGCCAGGATGCCGTCGGCAAGATCCAGCACCGTGCCGAAGAGCATTTGCAGGCTCTTACCCGCCCTCGCGGGCACAGGCTCTGGCGCAGTGGCAAATCTTTGTCAGCAGCTTCCGGTCGTACTTGAAATAGATCCGCAACATGATCGCGATGCTGAAGACGAACTGTCAATGGGGCACGGGATAGAGAATGTTGTCGGAGACGTCTTTCCCGAACTGAGTGACTGTCAAAAAATAATCATGCCATTTTGTAGCAACTGTTTTCTAAGGGGCGGCCGATGTGGGTTTATATTTCCAGGGAATACCGCTCTTCACTATAGCATTGAGGATGGTTAAAAGCTTGCGCATGCAGGCAGTGAGAGCCAGTTTACGTGCTTTGCCTGCAGCGACCAGCCGTTCATACAGGGTCTTGATCGTAGGATTGAAACGACTAGCCACCAAAGACGCCATGTACAATGCAGCTCTGACTGGAGCACGGCCGCCCCAGATAGACCGTTTGCCACGCAACGAAGCACTGTCACGGTTCAGCGGAGCAACGCCAATCAAAGCTGCAATGGATTTTCGGTTAAGTTTGCCGAGTTCAGGCACTTGGGTGATGAGCGTGTGTGAGAGGACTGGTCCGACGCCTGGAACGCTTTGGAGCAGCTGATCTTTTTCTCTCCAAAGGGGGCTTTGCCGAATGGTCTGGTTGATTTCGGAATCAAGATCAGAGATACGCTTTGCAAGCCAACGGATATGAGCTTGGATGTCCTTGCTAAGCCGTTTTGTTATGGTCGTTGTAAGCGGTTCTTTTCGGCCGCCAGCATCGCTACCAGCTGTTTGCGCCGTGTGTTGAGCGCGCCCGGCTCATGGAGTTGTTCGTCTTTTATTGGTCGGATTGCGGGGCGGACTTTTTGAGCAAATTCAGCCAGAATGAGAGCATCAATAGTGTCGGTTTTAGCGAGTTTACCAGGTGCTTTAGCGAAGTTTCGAGCTTGTCGAGGATTGATCACGACAGCGGGTAGCCGGTTTGTTGCCAGAGCAGTCACCAGCTGTGTTTCAAGCCCACCGGTGGCCTCCATCACAACCAAAGTTGGATTAAGTTGCTGGAGGCGTCCTGCCAAGGCCTCAATGCCCTTTTCATCGTGGACCACTTGCCAGCACTGTCTGGAAGGTAAGAGTGCAACGTCCAAAGTATTCTTGGAGATGTCGATCCCAACAAAACATTCAGGATTGTGTGTCATGGTTCCTCCAATTCCCTGCCTTGCGGATACGGGCTCCAAAGGCCCTTACAACTGTTCGGGTTGCTTGGAAAAGGATGTGACGACCCGAGCTACGTATCGGGTTTGGTCAACCCTAGGGTGGGCACGATCTGTCACATCCTTGCTGAAACCATATATATACTCGTTTAGGATAGAAAATTGTCTTCATGGTTCTGAATTTGCGGGACATGGCGGCTCTTCTTTGCTAGGGTCACAAAGGATTCCTTTCTATTTTCAGAAACTTTGTGCCCATAACGAGGAGCCCTCCAATGAGACGCATCCAATTTACGGAAGACGAGGTCCGACAGCTCAATGAAGGCCGTATCCATCATGAACATCCGATTGTGCGCCG
>Ga0255347_1001679_pt1 | contig 34170 bp, 26 predicted proteins | sample wastewater_treat_2_FD_192479 | JGI IMG/M metagenome (GOLD analysis project Ga0255347, IMG submission 192479) | Wastewater microbial communities from Lulu Island WWTP, Vancouver, Canada - plant24 | ecosystem: Engineered > WWTP > Wastewater > Unclassified | place: Canada: Vancouver, British... | reverse complement strand
TGCCGCGGCGCATGTCCAGCGCCGGGTCCGTGAGCAATACGGCGAGCGGGAGACTGTTTCCCGAGCGGCCCGCCGTGTGCTGCGTTCGTACCTGGACTGGGGCGTGCTTCAGGAGACCGGCGCAAAGGGCATTTACTCCGCCGGGACAACGCTGGCTGTTGAGGATTCCCGACTGATCTCATGGCTGGCCGAAGCGTCCCTCCATGCCCGCGCCAACGGCTCGGCTCCGCTGAAAGATCTGATCGACAGCCCGAGCCTCTTCCCGTTCCGGATCAAAACGATTCAGGCCGAGAGCCTTAGAGCCGCTTCCCCAAGGCTCGACATCCTCCGCCACGGGCTGGATGATGATCTTGTCATGCTGATGAAACAGACGACCACGGGAGGAGTGCTATGACCACGTTCCAGCGGAGCTCTCAGGCAACGCATCCTATCGAGGGCTTGGAGCGCCCAGTGAGCTTCCCCTCGTTCCCCGAACACACATTGCTGGAGTCGGGCAAGTTACCAATTGCCGAGATCGCTGAGCTTGCCCTTCGGGAAGGCCAGTGTATCAACCCGATCTACCCAGTCCATCGCTTGTTTGCGCGCCATGCGCCAAGTTGGTTCTAAATTTTGCGCAATTCTGACCGGCTTATCTTTGAAGCCTGAGGAAGCCGATAGCTTTTGGGACATGTATCTCCGAGACCTGTCTCTCGATGGTGCGATTGTGCTCGATCCCTTCGTGGGCGGAGGTACCTACTTGGTCGAGAGCAAGATTCAGAAATCTTCTGCTCTGAGGGGGTGTTTCCCAGGACATATTCCGCCAAGGCCTTCTGCCCGAACCGGTTGCTGAACTTTATCTCGATTCCGTGGCGCACGCCGAGCGGGTGCTGGGACTTCGGTCGGCATGAACCGCTGAGCATCTGTCAAAGAACCGCCTCACCATCTCCAGGTGCAGCCCAAACGCCAATTCCTGCGGTTCTGTCAGGATGAGGCGTTCGGTGGTCTCGTCGGTGGGGGTGAAGGGGGGAAGGTCAGTTGCAGCCAGGGGCGGGGTCAAACCAAAGACCAGCAGGGTGCCGTCTTCCGCACTGCGCACGCCGAATTCCGTGATTTCCTCGGCGCACACCCTGATGCCGGTTTCTTCGAACAGCTCGCGGGCAGCGGCCTGCTGCCAGGATTCACCCAGGTTGATATAGCCACCCGGAAGTGCCAGCAAGCCTTTGGCCGGTTCGATGCCCCGGCGGATGACAACGAGTCCGCCGGCTGCCGGAACGAGCATCACGGCAACCGGCAGCGGGTTGCGAAAACTCATGTTGCCACAATGGGCACAGCGTCTCGGCCAGGGCGCATGGCTTGGGAAAGCATGCCCACAATAGGAGCAGTGCGAATGCTTCTCGAAGATCGAGCTCATGGCATGTTCACCTTTGAGAGGGTTTGTCAATGGTGTTCCAGGAGCAACGCCCCTGCTGACTTCACGGGGAACCGGGTTCGCCTCCTCGCCTCTTTCGGTACTTGAAATGAGGGCGAAATGAGGGCAAGCTGTCGTTGCGCGACCCGCGACAACTTTATCCTGATTTCTGTTCTCTGTCTTGACTGTTTCCAGTGCAAAGGAGCATCACCAATGACCGCCAGTGAGAGGGTTGTGGAAATCATCCGTCGCCACCGACTGGAGAAGCTGGGTTATCTGCCCTGTGATAAGCTGAAGTGGCTCTTTGCAAGATTGGAGGGAACCGTCCCCATCTGGCACCTCAGCCGCGAAAGCGCTGGGGTGGCGTTGGCTTTTGGTTTTGCCATGGGGCAGGGTCGGGCCGGGCTGCTCATTCAGAGTACCGGCCTGGGAAATCTCGTTACGGAACTCATGACGCTGCCGGTCCTCTACGGGCTGCCCCTGCCGTTGCTGGTGAGCTGGCGCGGACACTACCGGGAATCGATCGAGGCCCAGACGATCATGGGGGAGCGGATGATTCCGATGCTGCGCGGGCTTGAGATTCCCGTCGCCACTATTGAGACTCCTGATGATCTGGCGGTACTCGACGACGGTCTGGGAGCGTGCTTTGAGACATCGCGAGTGCAGGTCTTTCTCTTGTCGCCGCGGCTATGGGAAGGTGAGCCGTTGGCCGGGACGTCCGTGCCAGGCAGCCCCCATATTGCTTCCGTCAGGGTGCGAGAAGAAGGGTTCGACGGGATTCCCGACTTGACGCGCTATCAGGCGATTCAGGCTATTATGGAGAGCCTCGACGATGCTGAGGTGCTGGTGGCGCAAATCGGCTTTCCCGCGCGGGAGGCGTGCGCGATCCGCGATCGGGAGCGAAACCTGTATCTTCTGGGGGCCCTCGGTTCGGCAACCCTGGTTGGCATCGGTCTGGCACAAACGCGGCCCGACCTCAAGATCGTGGTCCTGGATGGTGACGGCTCCTTTATCCTCAACCCGAACCAGATGGTGGAACTCAGCCGCCACTGCCCGCAGAATCTTACGGTGGTACTGCTCGATAATGGTTCGTGGGGATCGACCGGCTCACAACCCACGTTCACCTCGCAGGGCTTGAATCTTGCCGCCTTCGGAGCCAGCCTGGGCACTCCGCAATGGCAGCGCGTCGGCAGTGCTAGGCAGTGGCAGACAATTCGGTCGGCCAGCCGGAAGAAAAATGATCAGGCCGGACAACTGGTGCACTTTCTCATCCGCCCGGGCAATGCCGACGTGCCGACCCTCACCAGGCCCGCGAAAGCAATGACCAGGCGATTCCAGCAGGCCATTTCCCGCCATCCGTGACGTTGTCTGTATCATCTGAAGACCCCACCCTGAGCCTTTATCACCAAAGTCAAGCGACGCTCCATTGTTAGGGTACAATTCTTGCAAATAAATTCGACGCTTCCACTTATTTGGTCAATGGCGAGGGATGAGGTGATTTCGAGGGGTATTCTGAAAACAAGGGAGATGAACATGAGTATCGGGTGGAAATGGCTGGGACGGAGGACAGGGTGGGCGGGGATCCTCTTTTGCGTGGTCATGGTTGCGGGATTGGTTGTCCCTCAAGACATCCGGTCGGCTCCCCTGCATGACATTCCAGTAACGGTGAAGCAACCCGACGGGGAGGAGCTGCATCTGTTTGCCAGCGGTGACGAGTTCAACAACTGGTTGCATGATGCCGATCACTATACGATTATGCAGGACCCCATCACTGGCTGCTATGTTTATGCGGTCGAGGGGCCGGACGGCGAGGTCGCGCCTTCTATCCACCAGGTGGGTAAAGTCAAACCCGCGGAAGTGGGCCTCAAGCCGGGCGTGACGCCGTCCCCCGAAAAGATTCAGCAAAGAATCCGTAAGAAGCGCGAGGACCCAACCTTCAGGGGTTCGCCGCTGCAGCCCCAGTCCATCCTGAAGGCGCCTCAGAAAGGAACCATCAACAACCTGGTGATCTTCATCCGGTTCAGCGACAGTCCGGCCTTCTCGCAGGACATCAACTACTACAAGAACATGTTCAACTCGAACAGCGCCGGATTCAACTCGCTATACAATTATTATCGGGAGGCCTCCTACAACCAGTTGACGATCGACACCACCTTCTACCCCGCTCCGTCGGGCACTGTCATACAATCCTACACCGATTCCCATACCCGGAATTACTACCGGAAATACCATGCCTCGCTCAATCCGACTGGTTACAAGAATGAAACCCAATCGACACAAAGGGAACACACGCTGCTCAAGAAAGCGATCGAGGCCGTTCGGGGCCAGGTGCCGGCTAATCTCAACATTGACGGTGACAATGACGGCAAGGTGGATAATGTCTGTTTCATTATCCAGGGGTCGCCGATGGGATGGAATGATCTCCTCTGGCCCCACATGTGGTCTTTGTATTCATACGACGTCTTGATAAACAACAAGCTGGTGTCGACCTTCAATTTCCAGTTAGAGACCGCGACGGCTCAAGAAGGGGTGGGAGTGTTGGCCCATGAGATGTTTCATTCCCTGGGGGCGCCGGACCTTTACCATTATAAATACAACGAAGACATAGCCCCCGCCTGGAAATGGGACCTCATGGAATACAACCTGAATCCGCCTCAGCACATGGGCGCCTATATGAAGATGCAGTATGGTAAATGGTTTAACTCCATCACAGCCATCACCGCCTCGGGAACCTATACCCTGAATCCGCTTACATCCTCAACCAACAACGCCTACAAGATTGCCTCGCCCAACTCAACAACCGAATATTTTGTCCTGGAATACCGAAAAAAGACCGGAACCTTTGAAAGCTCCCTGCCCAACGAAGGGCTGCTGGTGTATCGCGTCAACACGGCTCGACGCGGCGTAGGCAATCCTGACGCCAATTACGAGAAACAGATCTACGATGAGCTTTACATCTACCGGCCGGGCGGGACGGCGGAAGAGAACGGGACTCCTGCCGATGCCCCTTTCAGCGCAGGCTCGGGAAGAACCGCCATCAATGATGACACCGACCCTGCCAGCTTTCTAAGCGATGGCAGCGCCGGGCAACTGAAGATTTCCAACATCGGCACGGCGGGGGATACCATCAGCTTTGAGGTGGAACTGACGGATGCTGCCCAGGCGGATTTGAATCCTTACCAACCAAGCAACTGGCCGGACAAGATGGTGCTGTCAAAGAAGCCGGGAACCAACAAAGACAAGAACACGTTCCTGACCTCGGACATGGTCTATGTCGACTGTGCGGTGGTCAATGACACCGCCGTTGCTGTCCCTCAACCCTTCTGGCTCTCCCTGTATGTGGATGAGAACCCGGTGTGGAACTGGTTGGCGAACCCTCTCAGCGGTAACGATCATGAGGCGTGGCGGGATCTTTCTCTGGGCAGGCTGAGTGCCGGTGAACACGAGCTCAAACTCGTCGTTGACTCCCTGGAAAGCATTGCGGAGTCGAGCGAAAACGACAACAGCTATACCAGAACCATCACCGTAAAAGAGACCGGCCTGCCGAACCTGGTGCCTTATCAACCCCCAGGGTGGTCCGATAAGATCTTGGTGAGCAATACCTGGGGCAGCAACGCCGACTCCACTCTGCACCGCGGCGATACCCTCTACGTCGACTGGGCGGTGATCAACAAAGGCGTTGGAGATGTCACGGAAAAGTTCACCGTCACGCTGTATGTGGATGGCTTCAAAAAGAAAACCTGGACCCGAAATGAAGGCCTGGAGGCTGGGGCGGTACTCGAGGTGAGCGATTTCGCCCTCAAACCGCTGGAGGAGGGCTTGCATCAGATCAAGATCGTGATCGACCGCGAGAAGGCCGTGACTGAAGACGCGGAGAGCGACAACAAGTACGCCAGAACGATCGTGGTCGAACCATAGCGGAGACGGATCGGCGCTTGCTGGAAAAAGAGGTATTTGCCCGGAGGCCGTGAACGGTTCCGGGCAAATACCGTCCCCCTTTCGCCCGAGCTGAAATCAGCCTCCTGGCGCGATCGACCTTTGAGACGGACTATGTTCTTGTCCGGGAAAAGGACCTCGATCACACATCGCCGGTGCTTCCGGAGGCCGGACACCGGGTCGAGCGGCCCGCCTGAACCGTTTGCGGATGGTTATTCAGTGTGCGTCCCCAGAATAGAGTGACCATCACCTCTCAGGCGCACGGCGGTCTTGGCCGCGTCCTCCTTGAGCGACTCGTTGGCCTTTTCTTTCAATTCGTATGCCTTGAGCTTTCGATTGAAGTCGTAAAGCTCGCTGAGCTTTTTAAGGACCCTATCGATCTTTGTCATAATCAAGCTTGTCGATATCAGCCTGATCCTGTTTCGAGTCTCTCGTCCTCTTAAGCCAGATCAGGTCATGCCGATCCGCAACCATCACGGTTCCTTCTGCCGACTGCGCTGCGACCGCATTGCGGATGATCGCTTTTACCGTTTCATTCGCTGCAACCAAGATATCGATCAGCATTTCATCTTCTTCGCCCGCACCCTTCAAAAACCGGCGAAGCTGGATAGCCACCTCCGGGATCATCCAGGGTGATGCGGATTCGAAATATCCCTCTTCCTCCAGGATTGTTCTTGTCTTCTCGAAATCTTCCATGCCTGTTTTCCCATGGGCAAGGCGCCGCTGGCTTGTCCGGCTTTCCCCCTGTGACTGGCTGACGATTGCCCGATTTGTTCCTGACGAACGACCAAAATCAGCGGTGGCGGGCCAAGAGACAAAAAGAAGAAAGAAAAAAGCGTCCCCCCGCCATCCGCTGCATTGTTTGTTAGCTCCTCCTTTCTATTTTTCTCATAATCCATGAAGGGTTACGACGCATTGGCAAGACGGCTACAACGTACGCGATGTCATCCACAATGTCGTAGTAGATGGCATAGGGGAATCGCTTGGCAAGCGTTCGGTAGAAGCCATGCTCTCTACGATGAATGCCTGCGTAGAGAACCAGGGATTCTATGTCGGCGAGGAGACTATCCCAGAAGTAATCACCAACACCGGGTTCTCTTTTATCATAGAAGGCTTTCCCGTCGTTCAGGTCATCAGCGACTTCTTTCAGGATGATGACATCTTTAACCATCATGACTTACGGTTCGCCCTCAGCTTTTCCAGGGAAATGAACTCTGCTTTACCTGTCTGTATCTTTCTTCTCCGCTCTTCCAGGACGTCCCGATGCCATTCAGGTGACTCTATTTCGGATTCTTCGTCAATGAGTGAGTCCCAAAGCGCCTCCATGGCTTGAAGACGCTCAACTCTACTCATTTTTTTGATTTCCTGTATGTTCATTCTGCTTCCTTCCTCTAAACGCAAACACAACTCGGCTCAGACATTTGCCGGAGGCTTACTTCGATCATGATGAACTATTCACCTTCGCTGCATTATACTCGCACTTCAGGACAGCAATCCAGCACCGATGCGCATTCGTGCGTTTATCTGCGACTTGCATCGACGCTTAGGCCCGCAGAGCTAACGAGAATCACGAGCCGCGCCGCCCTTCCGGCGTCGGTTGGAGCGTTATGCGTTCCTCAGTCTTTTCAGAAGGTTGTCATAGTCTGCGTGCGATCCGATCCAGAACCACGTGATCTCGTCGCCGTCGATGAGATCCACCGCCCGGTAGTCCATGTTAATCCGTGCCGAGAAGATCGGCCGAGTCGAATGGATACGCTTGAAGTGAAGGCGCGGGTAGTACGGGTCCTTCGCGAAGAGGGTATAGGCTTCCTTCGCCTGCCGCCTGACATCCTGGGGTAGACCGGCATAACACTTCCAGAAGTGGTCATTCGTCAGCGATTTCATAGGCGATTGAGATCTAGTGGAGTGGTCTTGCCTCTTCGTTTGTCCTCCATTGCCTCGTCGGCGAGTCTCTCAAGAATATCCTCTGATTCCGCAAACGCTCGCTGCCATCTCGCTTCAGAATGGAGTTCGTCTAGGACCCACTTCGCCAACGCGTTCTGGTCTACTTCCGGCAACTTTGCGGCCTCATTGAATGCCTTTTCAAGCAACGTCGTCATGTTCTTACCTCCGCTGTTCACTCTTTTCGAATCTTGGAACCATGGCCTCCCCAAGCCAGCTGTCAAGCCATGCCTTTTTCTGAAGATCTGCTGCCCCTGTCATTGCCTGAACAACCTGATCGACGACAAGAATAACCCGCCGCAGATCCTTGGGCTATGAAGTTGCGTTAACCCCAGCCAGCATAACAAAGAGTTCACCAGCGCCAGGCTTTTCGGCGTCTGGTGAAACGAATGGTTGGGCGTTCTTCGGCATTGGCATCTAACTTTCTAGCAATAAGGATAAGAAACGGAATGCATAATTTCATGGGAGTAGCCCTGTTCCTCATTATTACATCAGATCTATCTCTTCTCTATTGAACCAGCCGTTCCTTACAACATTATTCCGCACCTCTTCCGGGCTAGAGGTATAGGCGATAAGAGCAAGACTGTCTTCAGCGCGGCTGCATGTCACGTAAAAAAGGCGTTTTGTGCGATCAATTGATGTTTCCTGCCCCGGATCTTTCTTATTTGAATCTTCCTTTGCTCCAAAAAGCTTATCGTAAGAGAACATAAATCCCCTCGCCTCTAAATCATCCATGACTACGCAGACCCGTGGAAATTCCAATCCCTTAATGCCTTGGTGGGTATCGTATTGAGCTTCTCCCTGGATGTATTGGCTGTACCGTTCAATTTGCTCGAATGGTGTTTCGAGAAAGTTACGCCACGCCACAAGTATATCATTCTTAGCATCTTCAGCTTCCCCTTCGGCTTCTTCTGTGGATTTCTCAGTGTCCTTTGCAAAAGGTCGAAGGATTTCTGGTATCCTGAATAGCTTTGTTGCATGTACTGTTTTTAGAATCTGTAAAAAAGTTGGCGCGTCCCCATTAGAGCATAGACCAGCTAAACAGTTGACAGCCTCTCTTACTTTCTCAAGCTGGCCCCTTTGAGCAGTACCGATTGCTTCGAGGGCCTTTCTTTCAAGCAGTGGTGAATGCTTCCTGACTATCGAAGCAACAGCAAACTTATTGTCGGATTGGCAAGCCTTGACCAATGGGAGAATGAGCTGGGAAAAAAAACGTAAACCAGGCAGCGTTCCATCCCTCAGTCCGGTCTGGAGACTATCAGCAGTACTGAGCGCATCCCACATGGGCAGAAAACCCAGCCGATTGGCTGCCATGCGATGCTCCAAGATGAGGGTTTTCACACTCTTATCCGGTTCAAGCCAACCGTAGTCCCCTGTAATCGCAGCCATCCGCGTGTAAATCTCACCCTCCCTCGCAGATTTATCCATGGTTTCCGCTGGTAGTATAAAGAGATGGACAAAACCTTCACCTTTATCAGCACGAGGTTTCTGCTTTTGGTCGTCGACTGGCTCCCGGATTTTATTGATCAGTTCGATTATACGACGACAAGACCGGTGGTTCATTGTTTTAATGGGTGTAGCCCAATCAACTGGCAAATTAATGCCGAGATCCAGCTTCCCGGCCGTATAGATCCGCTGCATTGTATCCCCGATAACCCCAAGAGCAAAACGGCTCTTCTCGCCAGCTTGCACAAAGAAAAGTGCCTCTATGAGTTCTTTGTTTGTATCTTGGCTCTCGTCAATAAGAAGAATGGGAAAGCGATTCCGAAGTAAGCTTCGCATCATCGGTTTCCCTGTGAGAAATGAAGAAGTTATCTTTATAACTTCAGCATGGTTGAGGGCCTCTTTCTCTGGATTGTCACCGTCCGGACTATAGATAAAAACTTTTATGTCGTTGAGTAACTCCAACCGTTCACTTTTGTCAGCTATCGCGTTTCTTCTATCAACTGATGCTTTTGTGCCAGCGCGACCTCTACGCTCCTTCTCTTGGATTTCGGCGATCTCGGCTTGCAGGTTGGTTCTTAGCCACTCTCTAATGTCATGATTAAGGCCCCTTATCAACGACCAGGCAAAGCTGTGGATGGTGGAGACTACAAAGAGGTCATCATATTCAAGACGATGCTTGATTTCGTTGCACGCCTTATTCGTGAAGGTGATAACGCCAACGCGGTGGCCATTGAGCCGGTACCGGCTGCCGACTTTTTCTTTAATCACGCGGAGGGCCTGTACCAGTGAACGCGTTTTGCCAGAGCCTGCCCCGGCAAACAAGAAGAAACTCTTCGGAGGCTCAGTAGCAATACAATTGGCGATCAGCTCATCAGCTCCAGCATCAAACAGATCATCGGTGTTTACGGCTGGAATTTCCATCACTCTGGTCCTTTCTCCGCCGCCGTTCCGTTCTCGCCCTTCATCAGAACCTCCTGTTGGCGTTGCAACAAAATATTCTCTAGCCATTCGAGCCCATTGCGTATGTATTCAGGCACTTGGATTGATTCCGGATCTTTGTAATAAAGCATATCCAAGGCAAACTCGGCCTTAGTAGCATCGTCGAGTGCTGTCTGCATGGCGCGATGGACTTCGGGAATATTTTTATTGTTTACTATTGCAGCCTTAAATTTCTTAATAAGGCCAAGACCATCTGCATCACGAAATAGCTCGACATTGTGTAAGCCCAATGCATCCTCAAACGTCCTTGGAAATGCGATCGAGAAACCATCTTTCTCATCAAGTGTCACCTTCACCGGCGTCTGATAGGCCACTCTAATCCCAAAAGAATCACCATAAACCTTTTCCTTTTCTTCTTCTTTAAGATCGAGCAACTTATCTAGGCTATCTTCCACAGGGTGCCAATCCCTAAGTACATTGTTGCCCGTAATTAAACCGATGCTCTTTTGTGGTAAGGCCTTCTTACTCGTAGATTTATCCACGGCGTCAATGTCGGTTATTATGAGCGTGTTGAGCCCTAAATGCTCGATCAATGGTCTTAAGCGGTGCGCATGGCTACCACCGACCTCAAGGAGTGTTACGTAACAGCTATGTAGCTTCTTGTAATGATTTCGAATGAAATGCGGAATAAGCATGCGTTCCGCAGCTCCTTCAAGCATTATTGCACCATCAGCAAAGAACAAATCGGCGTGCGTTGCTCGTAAATACCTAGATACAAACCTCGCTGTTTCGTCTGGCACCCCGAAAACCTCTGACAAATTTACAACGGTGGAAGTTGGCGTCTCTCCTGGATTCCGTGCCGGATGTCGTCGGAAATAGCGCATTTTGGCGAAGTCAACTTCATGAGCAATATGGCCGGAATGCGTGCTGACCACAAGCTGCGTCGAGAGCGGACTATCATCCTTCAAGTCTGCATGGTTCCGCAGAACACCAAAGGCTTTTCGTATAAATACCTGCTGTACTTGGACGTGCAGGTGCGCTTCAGGTTCCTCCAGCAGGACAAGATGCAGCGGCGGGATTGGAATGAGATGCCCCTCAGTTTCCCCCTCTGCGCGAGCGGCCTTCCCAACCTTCAGCCAGTCATCACGAAAGCTGATCAGGCGAAAAACCATCGAGATAAGGTTCTGATATCCAAGCCCATTGCACTGCTCGGGAAGCCGATATGGCGAGACTGCATTCTTGTCTTGCATTGGTGCAACGTCGTACTGAACCGCAGACTGGTGATTAAGGCCTTCCACCGGTTTAAGGGAAGTGGAAATTATGAGGCGCGGATTAGCAATCCCTGGGTAGCCGAGTTCCTCCAGTTCACAAAGGGGGTCTTTGAAACAATCCTTCAGCCGTTCATCGAAGATGATCTGCGCTTCATGAATTGCCTCCAGGGCGCGAATATCCGAAGGCTCGGGTGCCTTTAAGGGATCAAGGTGTTTCCCGTAATACGTTCGTAGTTGAGCGGTTAATACTTGCTTCCGGCCTCTTGCATCTTGTTCGGAGACGTCCCCGTCTCCCGAGGTTGTTGAATAATCGCTAAAACCTCTATGAGCGGGAACCTCATCGATTCTTATCAGGCCTTTGAAAGGATTTTCATCCAGCGGTTCCGCTCCATCGGGAAGTTCTTGTGGCTGGGCTACTCCATCTTTCGGAGCTGCCTTTTTAGATGGATCAAGCAAGTACGCGTTAACCGTCAGGAGACTGCTCATACGCTGTTTCAGATAATGCATAAGGCTTTCAGGCCAAAGCGCAAATCTCTTGCACGTTTCTTTCCTTTCGGCTTGTCCTGCCCCTTCATCATCATTGGCCTGCTTGGTGCTCAGCGTCTCACATGCCGTACTTTTCGCTTTCAGGTATGATTTTATAAGTTCAGCAGGTTCTTTTGGCTCCAGTTGCAGACGAACGCCAATCCCCTCATTCGGTTTCCAGTCCAGAGTGGGGATCAGATGGGAAACGTGATGAATCTCGCCTTCCGAGACATTAAGCCAAACATCGAGTGATGGGAGGAGGTCTTTCCATTTGTAGGGAGGATCTTCCGGCTCGCCTTTTTCGAAAAAAGCACCTAGTTTATCTATACCGGTCCAATGAGTAAGAGGAATATCAAAAGCTGAAAGATCCTTCTTCAGGATCAAGAAATAACGGAGCGCGGTAATCGCTGATGTCTTTCCACTATTATTTGCCCCAACGAGTAGCGTCGTTTTTTGTGAAAAATCTATCCGGATCTTGTCCAGTCGTCTAAAGTTTCGGACCTCTACAAAGTCGATGCGCATGGCTACCTACCTCATTACTTAACTCCGTCAGATAATAAATCACCATCCCCCACCTTGGCCATCGTCTGGCTGCCAACTGCCAGCTAAGCCGCGCCCGCCGGGGGCTTCGGAGTAAAGCGAAAGGCGTAGTCGGGCGTCAGCTTGAGCGCAAGATTAGCGGGCTTTTTGTTTGATCGCTTCAAATGCCACCTTGTAGACACTGAGACGACCGTGGCACTTTACGCCGCAGTAAGTTTCAGTTGTAGGCTCCTGGTAGAAGACTACACCGGATAGAAGAGGTGGCTTGTGCTCTATCTGGCCTTGGGCGTTACGTAAGAGAGGTATTTGCCAGAGTCCGCCACCACTCATGCCACCAAAGCTTTTCGGAGCAACAGATCTTCCAGCGTAGCTCACAGGGAAAGCAAAGTAGTCGTGATCGCCGACGACAATAGCATCCTCTGGTCCACCGGCACCGCTCAGGTTGCAGAACCCTTTCGCTAGGCCCCAGCCCTCCTTGACTCTTTCAAGTACCGTCCACTCATCTACGAACCCATTAACACACCAAAAGCCGTCACGAATGTGAGGAGGTGACTGAAGCATGTGTTCCTGATGAAAGTCCAGTTTGAAGTACGACTTCATTGCACCGATAGAGCTTGCGATGGATGGGGCCAAAACAATGGCTCCCAAGTCTGGGCCTTCGGAGTCCAATCTTCCGGGGGCAATGTCGACATAGGCAAGGTCCTGGGTGTCAACAGTGTGCTGCTGGGCTGTTGGTGATAATATGAGTCCCAAGCGTCCGCCGCGAGGCAAAACAGTCAGCACGTGATGTGCTGTCAGAATTGCACGCTCAGAGCCAACCGATACGAGCGTTCCAGAACCGAGAAGTCTAGCATCGTCCGATCTGCGCGGTGGGCTCTTGACATCAACGAAGCCGATGCTATATCGAGCAACGGCTCTCGCGGCAGATTCCAGAACTACCTCGGGTAAGTCTTTGAGCGGGTATTCCTCTACATTAACCATTGGTACCTCAACGCTAGTCATTGAGCAGATCTGTTAATCCTCAGATATCGGATGATATACAGAAATTAGAAAGCAACCCACGGTTCAAGTAAAGCTATTGCGAATCATCAGAAAGTCCGGGGCAATGCTTGAGGTGACGGCAAATGCCGGTGCAGACATTACGTCAAAAGAGGAAAATGCGCAATATGTTACAGGTCATGGCAAAACCTTCCCCGTCCAGATACAAGTCGAGCAGGGTCTGCGCTGCTTCGGATTTTGGGAGAAGCTGCGACCGCGCCGGTGTCACACCGTGGCGATTCCTGGCTTTACGCCCGCTCCACCGGCACAAGAACGTCCTTGACAGGGTGCACGACGCGTGCTAACCCAAAACCCTCACAAAGCGATACTCTGCACCTCACCCACCTTGGCCGGGAGGCTCTGAACACCATGAAAACCGTGGCAGAGCGAACATGGCGACGCTCCCGGGGCAGAGGACCGGAATTCCCTTCGCGCGCGCTGCCTGGTGCCAACCCTACCCCCAGTATTGGCTCGGAGGGTCTGCCGCCTTTCCGGGAACGCCCCCTTATTTGGCATTCTTTCGGGCTGTTCTTTCCGTAACGAATGGGCAGGGAGGGTAACATGCAAAGAAGCATCCTGGGTTGGTGCCTCGTGGCCTCGCTGCTGTTTCTATCCTTTATCCCCGTGACCGTTTCAGCCGCCACGGTTCAGGCCCGTTCCGGAAATGCCACCGGCTTTGCGGATGGCCCGGAATACTTTTGCTACGCCCGCACCGCCTACTACAGCGATAACGGTCTCCCTGTGCCGTCACAGTTCAGCATCATTTCGGGTGGCACCATCTGGCCGGGAGTCAATAAAGGGGGCATGATCGCCCTGCTGGCGCCCGGTTCCTGGGTGCAGATGGCGACAACCATAGCCACGACCTGCGTGGGGGTAGAGTTTTGGGGCGATCAGAACGACGGCTACGCACGGGTGCTGGTTGACGGTCTCCAGGTCTGGCTTGGCAATATCGGCGGGGATCCCGCAACCTCCCCCGTGTATATCGAGGTTTCCAATCTGGCTGAGACCACCCATACGCTCAAGGTCGAGTGGGTGGGGACAGCGGGTTCGAGCGGGGGGACGGATGTCGGGACCTGGTTTTTCGGGATCGGGAAGAAACAGCCGCCTCCGCTCATTACCTCTGTAACAGCGCCAGGGGACCCCGTACAGATCGATGGCATCACAACCTACACCGTGGATGGAAGCAACTTCATGCCGGGTATATCCTCCTCCGTCTCAGGGCCCGGGGCTGGCGTGATCGAGACCCGATATGTCTCTCCCGCTGAACTCCAGGTGGACATCGCCTATACGGAAGAGGCTTCAGGCACGACCCAGACTCTCACGGTGACCAATCCCGGAGGGCTCAGCGGTTCCTTTTCCTTCAGCGCGCCGGGTCTTGAGCCTCTCCCCTTCCAGGTCGATGCTGCCACTGCCTCCTTCAATCCCAAGCAGACGGATCATTTCACTATTCGAGGTCGAGTGCATGGTCTATCCCTTACTGATGCCGAGACCGTTTACTTTGAAGCGGGTTTGCTATCAGATGAGATCCCCGTTGGGAACTTCGAGAGGGATGGGGAAAAGTACAGCCATACGGCTCAATGGGAAGAAAAGGGGGTTTTCGTTCTCGAAATCGATCTGGCTGAGGGTACATTTCAGGCAACCGGTACGAAGCTGAGCCTCGCCGGTTTCACCAATCCCCTCCCGGTGAAGCTGCAGGCGGGGTCGTTCAAGGAATGCGCCATGATTCATTTCCGCGTGTCAGCCACCAAGTGGACCTATCAGAAGGAAACCGACTCGCAGTATCCGTGTGTCTTTGAAGAAGCTCCCCAGGCTGAGCCTAATGGCTTCTTTGTCAATACACGGACGAAAATCCGGATCCAAGTGAGGGTCAATTCAAATCCGGCTCTCATCAAAGGGAGTATTAAACTCTATCGGGTGAACGCCAAGTTCAAAGTGACGGGCAAACCCATCTGTGCCCTTTACGATGACGGCAAGGCAACTCATGGTGACCAGCAGGCTGGGGACGGGATCTTCAGCTGCCTTGCGAATCTCAGCGAGACTGCGGCGGGTGAGCTTCGCCTGGCGGTGCGGGCCCAGGTGGGGAGCAGGGTGATCCTCTCACCAAGCACCACGGTTGATGTGATCTCAAGAATGACCCGGAGGGAGATCGACCGGACTCTGAGCGCCAATGCCAAAGCTGCAAGCATCTGGAAGAACATGCGGGCCCGGCACGGCAACACTCCGAAAGCCTGTGAGAAGGCCCTCCCCGGCATAAGAAAGGTAATTGGGATAAGAAGTGCCGGGCTCTCAAACGATGGGAGTACGATTCAGCTCAGCTTTGACAGTGGCATGAAGGGAGTTCTCGTCCTCCCCTTGAATCCCCCACCTGCTGTGACCGGCAATCCTGTCTCGCGAAAGGATGCAGCGCAAGATCCCTCCTCGATCTTTCACAAAGCCGAGAAGCAGGGCCGGTTGGGCTCTGGACAACGGGCGATCCTGCGGGGGCCTTCTCTCAACACTCCCGCCCAGAGCGCGGTCGGCAACTGCAGGGTCTTCCTCTATGCTCCCTTCAAATGGGATTTCGGCAACGATGAGATCGATCTCTTCGGCAGGGCCAAAGACTATTTCACGGTTCTGGCCGCCAAAAACAGGATGACGTTCAATCCTGTCGATAACTGCGTGGACAAAGAGTCAGGGGACAGCAATTGCACTGAATCTCTCCTCGACAAGCTCACCGACTACGGCACGATCGTATTCGACACCCACGGGGCAGTTCTCGATGATGGAAACGTCACCCTCTCAACGCATACCATTGTTACCCGAGAGAACCTTAATACTAACAGAATACAGCGTATGCTCGGTGCCCAAAGAACCGATCTTTCGCTATTTGCATATGAGTGGTGGCGACAAGAAGGGGAAGAAATAGTCAAGTATATTGATACGTACTACGGCATCGGGCCGCGATTCATCAGCAGGCTCCCGGGGAGATTCAATAATGCCATTATTTACGCGGGCGCTTGTTACAGCCTGGATAATGATACCCTCGCCAAGGCCTTCATCAACAAGGGTGCCGCAGTCTACTTCGGCTTTGACAACGCCACAAGCACGTCGCATTCGAGAGTGATGTTCGGCAGTGGCAACCACGACCATGACAGGGACCCGGGGGTCTTTGACGGGATGATCAAACACCGAAAAACCGCGCGTGAAGCGTATTGGGACATCCCCAAGGAAAGTCAGGATGGCGGCACTTATGCCAGGCATTATGAAGCCTGGTTGGATGGAAAATACTATAATAGTTTCTTTAAAGCGAAAACACGGGCGACCAAAGGCGACGTCGTCTATAACTGCACTAACGACCCGAATGACCTTCAAAAGTACAAATACGTAGACGTCCTATGGAATACATACGGCCTGATTGAAACCGTCCAGCCGCCCAACCCGCCAAGCTCGGCATGGCAGGATAAGGGAGGGGGATGGGACAATTATGGTTGGGATGGCAAGACCGGCGCTTTTCAGGGTGATACCTTTGAAGTGGAATGGGATGTGACTGCAGGTGAGCGCAGTTGGCACCGCAAAATCAAAGTGGAAGCGGGCAGGGATGAGAACACGGGCGAAGTGGACAGGGTTCTGTCCGTTACGGGTAATATCATCTATACCGCGAACTATGCCAGCTACGAGGATCGAGAGGAGATATCGATCAACGGGGGGAATATAAAGCTTACCGGAAAGGACCCCGGGGCACTGTATTTCAGTATCGGTGGACCGGCAGTCTGCGATGTTATACCGCCTAAGACAGGCTGGAGTTGGAGCAAAGTAAGAGACCGCTACGCCAAGGGGAAGACCACGGAAACTCTAATGGATTACAACTGCAGCGAAAACAGTTTTATTCATGTCATAATCTGGTCTGAGGACCCGAGCAAATGACCCGAAAATCAGGCACCACAAACAGAAGATGGTCCTTGTTCCAGCCAGGATGGTGTACCCTTCCGGCTGGACAAAAATCACGTTTCTTCAGAGTGGAAACGCCTTGCCATCTTCCTCTGCCCGACCAGACTGTCCTGTCCATTCCATTGTGCACGGAGGCGATTACCTCCTTGAAAACATCTCCAGGAATGGCTCTCAGCGCCTCGGCTCCTCGGCTGGCAGCGATGTGGAAGCACCTACCTGTACCAGCTCACTCAAAATCCTGGTGAGGAGGGCTTATCGAGATGACAGCACCGCATGAGGCCAATGGCATCGTTGAACAGCTGTTCAGCGTCATCCCTCCGGGGGAACCCGTTTCCAGGCGGAGAGTCCTCAAGATTTGCGGGGCCACGGTGGCCTGGATCGCTTCATGGGACTACTTGCGGATGGGTCGCAGCCTGGGGGTTCCGTTGATCATCACCGAACAGGCCACCGGGCTGGTGGTTGCCGATCCTGCGAGATGCGTTGGCTGCCGGCGGTGTGAGCTCGCCTGTACCGAGTATAATGACGGGAAATCGTCTCCCGAGACTGCGCGCATCAAGGTGAGGCGGAATCTCCATTTCGGTCCGTCGGGACTCTATGCGGAGAAGGGAAGGGACGGGGACTGGGGAACCGGACTGATTGTCCAGGAGTTCTGCAAACAGTGTCCTCATCCCGTCCCCTGTGCCGATGCCTGCCCCAATGGCGCCATCAAAGTGAAACCGCCCCTAAACGCCAGGGTCATCGACCCGGCCGCATGCACCGGCTGTAAACTCTGTCTAAAAGCCTGTCCGTGGGAGATGATCGCTTTCGATCCGGAAACGAGCAAGGCCACCAAGTGTTTTCTGTGCGACGGCCAGCCAAAATGTGTCGAGGCCTGTCCGGCGGAGGCCCTGAGGTTTATTCCCTGGGTTGACTTGACCGGCAGAGTGCCACCCCGGATCACCCCCATCTTGAACAAATCCGTGGCATGCGTGGATTGCCACCAATAAGAGCGGCAAGGAGCGAGGGCAGAATGGCGCAATATGGCGGGTGGGCAGGAAAGGTGTTGCGAGTTGACTTGTCGACCGGGAAGATCACCACGGAAGACACGATCGAGAAATACAGAGACACCATTGGCGGCACGGGACTGGGATACCAGGTCCTCTGGGAGGAAGTGGCGCCGGAGGTAAAGGCTTTCGATCCCGAGAACAAGATCATCTTTGCCACCGGCCCTTTGGCCGGCACCAGCGCACCCTGCAGCGGCCGGACCGCGATCACCATGCTGTGGCCGGTCTGCTGGCCGAAGCAGCTGGTCGGGTCGGGACATATGGGGGGCCATTTCGCCGCGGAACTGAAATATGCCGGGTTTGATGCCGTTATCATCGAAGGCCGGGCCCATTACCCCGTCTGGCTCGCCATCACCGACGGCAAGGCGGAAATCAGGGATGCCCGCCGACTCTGGGGACAGGGTATCCGCCGGACTACTCACGAACTCTCGATGGAGCTGGGGCCGGAGGCCGTGGTAGCTGCCATCGGCCCAGCCGGGGAAAACATGGTTCCCATGTCCGTGATCATCAACTCGGTTTCCCATTCCGCGGCGGGCGGGGCCGTGATGGGATCAAAGAACCTGAAGGCCATCGGCGTTCGGGGCACCGGCAGTATTCGGATCGGCGGGAACAAAGAGGAATGGGAAAGGGCGGTCAAGTATCATCTGTCGCTCATCGGTGCCAACAATCAAAACGTGGTGCCCAACAGTCCACAGCCCTGGGCGGAGTATTACAACCCGGGATCGCGATGGGTTGCTTCGAGAGGGCGATCGTGGGGTGCCGCCACCCCGCCTGTTGATACCGGTACCTGTGAACCGCACAACCTCAACCGCATGGCCTATCGCACCAACAACGCCGCCTTTTTTCTGGGCGAAAAGGCATGGCAGTATACGGTGAGGGGCAACGGCTGCAGCGCTTGTCCCATCCGCTGCCACACCCGCATCAAGGTCCCCGCCGTCGGCTCAAAGTACGGCATCGCGGAAACCGGTCAGAGCACCTGCGTCCGCATCGTTTTCGGCAAGTGGTTTTTCAGGAACTTCCCGGATGGTCCCCTGGGGCAGACTTCCATCGAAGCGGCGATGGTGGGGATGCACCATGCTGACGACCTCGGCCTGTGGGACAACTATGGCCAGCTCCAGCGCGACTTCCAGTATTGCTACTACGAAGGAATCTTCGCGAGCAAAGTGGGAGACAAGGAATTCAAGAGTTTTTCCTGGGACAAGTATGAAAAGGGTGATCCCGCCTTTCTATTCGAATTGCTGCCGAGGATTGCCAGCAAGGACGGTGAGCTGGCCACGGCGCTCGGCCTCGGGACCGGATACATGCTGGAGCGGTGGGGTATTGCCGAAGCGGACTGGAAGAGTAATCCTGCCCTGCAATACTGGAAACTGGGGCATCCCAAACATCATGCCAACGAAGACGCAGGCCAGTGCGGTGTCATCATTAATACGCAATACAATCGCGACGCCCAGTGTCACTCCCACACCAATTTCATCCGCAACGGGCTCCCCCTGGAGATCCAGAAGAAGCTGGCAGTCGAGCTCTGGGGTTCCGATGCCGCCGTCGATGCCCCGGGGGCGTTCACCTCCATGAACGTCTCCAAGGCCAGGATGGCAAAATGGTCGCTATTGCGCAAGGAACTGCACGACTCCATCGCCCTCTGCAACTGGATGGGGCCGTGGTCCTCATCGCCGCTCAAGGAACGGGGTTATAAAGGGGATGACACCATCGAGTCCCTCCTTTACAGCCTGGCTACCGGCGACAGGAAAGCACCCCAGGAACTCGACGAGGCTGCCGAGCGGATTTTCGTCCTCCACCGCGCCCTCACCATCCGAGGCATGGGCACCAAAGAGATGCGCACCCGGCATGATACCATCCCGGACTGGATATACGGGGATGGCAAAGACCGCGTGCCGTTCACCACCGGAACGATCCAGATGGACAGAGAGGATATCCAGAAGGCGATGCGGATGTTCTATGAGGAGTTTGGCTGGAACGGGGAAACTGGTGCGCCCACTCGCGAGACCTATCGCCGGCTGGGACTGTCGAAGGTCGCCGAGGAGCTCGAGAAAAAGGGGCTGGTGGGGTGATGGAAACCGCGGTGCTTGCTGAAATCGTCCGGGAACGCAGTCGAGCAGGAGAACTGTTTGCGCTGGCCGATCTCGAGACGGAACTGGCCGGTCGCCACCTCCTTCCTGCCGACGCAACGACGGAGCCGGTCGTGTTTTCCACGCTCATTGCGGAAACCATGACCAACCACCCCGACATCAAGCAGCTCGGGGACGACGCCAACCACGCCTGGTATTTTTCCGAACAGTTCATGACCGGCGCCTACGCGCGGATGTTGCTGCTCAAGGGTCGAGGGCCGCTGAACCTGATGGCGGAGGTGATTCGGGAACATTCCCGCGTCTATCCGCAGCCGGTCCCCATCACTCTCTTTCGAGCCGCTCCCTTCCATTTGAGCGATGACGAGCTTTCCGTTTGTCTACAGGAGATGACGGGCCAGTCCGCGTACCAGGACATTGCGTGTTTGACTACTTCAATCGGGAATACTTTCGCCTTCTCCACCGACCATCTCGAACCCGGTTATGCGGCCATGCTCGCGGAATGGGCTGATGTGGGACAGGTCGAGAACCCATAGGGTCTTGCCGGCGTAACCTCAAAAGGCGGAGAGGGGTACGGACTTCCCAATGTTCTGGAGGGTGGCGAGTAATGAGTCCCGAGTGCCGAGTGTGATTCGAACCTTTTGGTTTATCTTCAGAGGTACCGAAACAACGTGAGTTACTGCTCCCTGCGAACATGCAGAGGCAAGATCTTACCTGACGCTTTGCGGTGGATGCGCTCGGCCCGGCTCTCCGCGCGGCTGCGCCCGACCGTTAGAGCCAACCACAAAACATTGGATGGAGGCGGGAATAAAGCATGAAGAAACGTCTTCGAAAGAAGAAGCATCGGGGTGAGTTCACCGAGTGGGGGCGGCGGCTCGTGATCCGTCGCAATCAGAAGGATGAGTTCGACGAATTTCTGGACGACTTCATCAGCATGATGGAAGCGAACGACTGCCTTTGCGGCGGCGGTGGCGACGAAGATTCACTGGAGGTGATTATTGAACTTGGCAGGTCAGCCGACGATCGGGATGCAAAGGTGAAGAGCATTACGGCATGGCTGGAGGCTCGCCCGGATGTCCAGTCATGGAAGGTGGGCGAGGAGTTTGACTTGTGGCATGGGAAGTGCGAAGAGGATGCGCAGGAGACCGACCAATCACCGCCATCCGACTCTCGTTAGGCCCCGCGGGTTCGCTTCGTTCCATAAGCTTTGTCTGAACCAGCGACGAGGTGCAATAATTTCCCGGAAGTTTTTCTCGAAGTGGTTACGAGGGAATCAGAGCCATGAACAAGGTTGTGATCGTTGCCCCGGAGGGCGGTAAAGGCATTGCCGGAGACTTCCGGCTCTGGGGGTCCGTGGTGAGAGGAGCCAAGGTCCAATGCGATGAGTAGACGAAGAGCCAGAACCGCGGCCAATGACAAAAAAAGCGCCGCATAAGACGTGCGGCGCTGCTGAAGGTTGGGGCTGTTGCCGTTACTGGTGCTATTTGAGGGTGACCGCCCGTGAATCCAGCCCGAGTACCCCGCGCTTGCTTTCGATGTGGTTGATGATGAGGGCGGCAGCCTTTGCAGGGTCGGGTTCGACGGCGAAGGTGGCGCCGACCGCATCCCTGAGCCCCTCGGTGAGGAGCTTCACGATGTTCATGCTGCCGGTAATGGGTGGCATGGGGCCAAGGTGGGTGAAGACACCCGAAGCCACGAAGTAGCAGCCGATGGTGACGGCTTTCTCGGAATACCATTCGGGCGCCGAACCGGCCACCGGGAGGGCGCTGATATCACACCCGAGGGTGTTGGCAAGGGCTGCCAGCAGCACGAGAATACGAACGTTGTCCACACAGCTTCCTAGATGCAGGACCGGAGGAATTCCAAGTGCCCCGCAGACTTCCTTGAGTCCCGGTCCGGCCTTATCGAGGGCCTCGAGGGTCTTGAAGCCGGCGCGAGCAGTGGCCACCGAAACGCAGCCGGTGTCTACGACCAGGATGTCGTTGGCAATGAGGCGCGAAGTCAGGTTAACATGGCCGAAGTCCTGCTGGATGCGTGGGTTGTTGCAGCCCACCACGCCCGCTGCGCCCCGGATTTTGCCTGCCTTGATGGCGTCAAGCAAGGGCCCGGCAGAGCCGCCGAGGGCAGTAACGATCGCCTCGACGCTGATGCCGGAAATCACTTCCTGGGGCGTTGCCGGAAGATAGACTCGATTGTGGTTGCGATTGGCGTAATTCTCGATGGCCATCCTGACCAGCGAGGTCGCCTTGTCGTAAGCATTCTCGGGGGTAAATTCGTGATGTTCCATGCCCGGAAATTTGGCCTTGTCCGAGGTCGAGATCATTTTGGTATGGTAGCAGGCGGCGGTTTCGCTGATGGCGGGCATGATGCACTGGTAGTCGACAATCATCATCTCCACCGCTCCGGTAACCAGCACCAGCTCGGATGACAGGTGGTTGCCCGCCATGGGCACCCCGTGGCGCATCATGAGCTCGTTGCCGGTGCAGCAAACCCCCGCCAGGTTAATGCCCTTCGCCCCTTTTGTTTCCGCCAGCTTGAGCATGGCCGGGTCCTGGGAGGCGGCCACCAGGGTTTCGGACACTACCGGGTTGTGCCCGTGCAGGACGATATTGACCTGGTCGGTTTTGAGCACCCCCACGTTGCTGGTACTTTTGCCGGGTTGCGGGGTGCCGAACAGGATGTCGCTCACCTCAGTCGCGATCATGGAGCCGCCCCAGCCGTCGGAAAGGGCGTTGCGCAGGCCGTGGAGGAGGATACTCATCCAGTCGTTGTCCACCCCCATGTGAGTGCGGTGCATCATTTCGGAGGTTTCTCGATCAATCCCGCGCGGGGTGATGCCAAGTTTTTCCCAAAGCTCGCGGCGGGCTTTGGGGGCGCGGTTGATTAAGGTGAGGCGGCGCTTCTTCGAGCCGTATTCATCGAACATGGCGTCGGCCAGCTCATCGGCAATGGCCAGATCGTCTTTTCCCTCGGTCTGAATGCTGAATTCGGCAGCTACCCGCCTGAGCTTCGCCGGGTCCTTGATGCCGTAACCGGGGGCCTTTCCTTTAGCCACATTGCTGAGCACTTCGACCAGGTCGCGGCCGTGATCGGAGTGGCTGGCAGCACCGCCGGCGATCATGCGCCCGAGGTTGCGGGCCACAATGATATCCGCCGTCGCGCCACACACTCCCTTCTGAGGGCCTTCGCCGAAGGGATCGATCCGGCACGGCCCCATCATGCAGATGCGGCAGGAGAGGCCCATTTCGCAGAAACCGCAATGGGGCTGCTGAGCCTGATAACGGTCCCAAACGGTTTCCACCTGATCCTGGGCGGCCTTCTCGAGCAACAGTCGGCTGTCGGGAACGATACTGTATTTGGAAAAATCCTTCTGATAGTGCATCGTCAATCCTCCCTTTAAAACTGTGAAGCGGTCAGACGGTGAAGCGGTCGAGGCGTTTCAACCATACTCCTCACCCCTCACACCTGACGCCTCACGCCTTATCCCTAACCCCTCACGGTCCACTGCTTTCCCTTCATGAGCAGGTCGAACCCGGGCGAAGGGGGACGCATGGCGGCCTCCATCGCAGTGAGCAGGCGGGCAATGACACGCTCGGTTTCCCGGCGAAAGGCCGCTTTCGGTTCTTCAAAGGTGAGGGCACCGACCACGCAGGTTTCGACGCAGGCCGGAATGAGTCCCTGTTCCTGGCGGTCGAGGCAATTGTCGCATTTCACCGCCACCACTTTCCGGGGTGGGGCGGCGTAATCCTGGTGATAGCGAATGACCCCGAACGGACAGGCCATGGCACATGAGGCGCAGTTGATGCAAAGGTCTGGATCGATGAGGACGGTACCGGTGGTAATGTGCCGGCGAATGGCACCAGCGAGGCACGCCAGCATACAGGGTGCCGGATCGCAGTGACGACAGCGGTTGGGAAACCCCTCGCCAACGGAACCCGCTCCCACGTGAATGCGGGCCTGCGGGCGCGGTTCCTCAAGGGTAGCAAGAAAAAGGCTCTTGGCCCGCGAATGCGCGGCGGCACATGCCAGCATACACTGCATGCAACCAACACAGCGCTCAGGATGGACGATCACCGTTTTCATAGGGACACCTCCTTCACTCTTTACTCTTTGGCTTTCACTTTCACCAACCAGCCTTGCGGCATGGGGCCAGAGTGCCGTAGTTGAATCCCGGCTCGAGCAGGCGCTCCCGATTTTTCACCACGGGAACTCGAGCAGCGATGGTGTTCATGAGGATACCGCCCTGTTCGACGCGGCCGACCAGGGCGGCGCCCACCAGCAATTCGTCTTTGAAGACCAGCTTGCGATAGGTCCCCAGCCTCGAGTTGCGTTCGGCCAGGACCTGGTAGGCGGGATCAGGAGGGGGATTGACCAGCCCGGCGGTGAGGACATCCACCTCGAAGATGCGAATGACATTGCGGCTGAGGCTTCCACGGAAGGAGACCGACCGTCCTGCCATGTTCATGCCGGCAATCCGCCCCATCTCCACTGCCACCGGCCAAATCGCATTCATCCACCGCTGGCCCCGGGCCAGGTCGAAATGCTCAGCCACATCCCCTGCTGCATAGACCCCTTCAACGGCGGTCTGCAGATGGTCGTCCACCACGATTCCGGAATCGACCTGAACCCGGTCGTTGCCGAGAAACGCGACCGACGGTCGGACTCCTTTGCCGACCACGATCAGCTGGCACTCGAGGATCTGGCCATCACTCAAAACGGCACGAACCATGCGCTGGTGCTGATTGCTTTCCACCGCGGTGACTTCAATCCCAACCTGCACGCTGAGTCCGTGCCGTTCGAGTTCCGTTTGAATGATTCGCCCAGCGTCGGCGTCCACCTGCATGGCGAGGGGATGAGCAGAGCGGATCAGCATGGTCACCTTCATGCCCCGCCTCAACAGCCCATACGCCGCTTTGAAACCGACCAGACCACCGCCCAGCACCAGAGCCTGGCTAGTTCCGTCGAGATGGGCGATGATGCGGCGGACATCATCGGCGGTGCGCATGGTAAAAACCCCTCGCGCGCCGGCGCCGTCAACCCCCAGGAGGCGAGGGTCGGCGCCCGAGGCGATGAGCAGTCGATCATAAGGCACGCACCGGCCGCGATCAGTTTGCACCATCCGCCCCTGCCAGTCGATGGCCACAGCCTCATGGCCGAGGAGGGCTTCAGCCCGCATTCGCTCGTAGTAGTCGGGGGGGCGGAGAGGCAGTTGTGAAAAGTCGGCCGCCGCCGCCAGTACCTGGCTGATCATAGGACGGCTGTACGGCAGCTGTTGCTCGCGGGCGATGAAGGTGATGAGCGCCTCCGGGTCCAGAGAACGGATGGTTTCGGCGGCGCTTGCGCCGGCGATGCCATTGCCGATGATGACATGTCGCTGCATTGCATGCACCTCCCGGAATCGGCTTGGATAGGCTTGGTGCCGCTCCACAAAATGAAGTGACCACATTATCCCCGGGCGTCATTCCGGCATGCTTATGGCCGGAATCCATGAATTGCCTGGATACTGGCTTTCGCCGGTATGACAAAAGGAGGGTGGACAAATATTTGTGTGGAGCTGTACTCAGTGTGACTTGATTGAATCCTCCAGTTGAACCCTCTCACCAGAACGTTGCAGAAAGAACACAGACTCTGTGCGCTGCGGCTAAATACGAAGCAGATCGGACGGTCGGGAACAGGTAGAAATCCAACGCTGATTGCACCATGGGGGTCAACAGATTTTTTCTATACCTGCAACTGCAGAAAGGGAAGCATTTCTTTTCAACAATCTTCCCCCCGAACACCATGCCGGAAGCGACCGGGCAACGGGCATGGAGTCCTGATACACTCTTGCTTGGAGGAGACAACTGTGTCAATGATGGGTCAGTATGTTCTATCGTGTTTGCACTTTCGAAACCCCGGTGGCAAGAAGCTTCCAACGGATAAGGAAAACTGAAACCATGGAACCAGAAATCAAGCAGGCAGGAGAGGATCTCTTCAACTTTGCAGTGGACCGCGACGACATCAAGAGCCTGCTCGAGGCCCTTCCCGAAGACGCCCCCATTGAACGAAGCAGGGTGGAGTACGAACTGGCAATCCTCAGAATCATCAGCGTAGGATGGAGCCTTTCCTATTTTCTCGGGCGCTGGGAGCACAAACACCACCTGACCGAGCTTTACTGGGAGGCGATCCGGGAATTTGCGCAGAGCGTTTCGGCCTCGGCGGGGCTGCTCGCTGGCAAGGACATCGATTATTTCCAGGTACTCAAAGATCGCCTGGCGGGTTACGTCGAGGCCATGGAGCGCCAACCGGAAGCCCGGGAACCGGCTGCCGTCATCGGCCCTGAATTCGCCCGCCGCTGCGGGAACGGCGAAGAAATCCATACGATCATGGCCGGTACCAGGATGTTCATCGCCAGCATGGCGAGTGTCAAGGCCTATCTTGAAGGCCTAAGGCAGCAAGAGGTGCCCAGAACCGGGTTGTCCTGAAAGGGGTATTCCGGGAGCTAAGCTCCAGGAGCCAACAGCCAAGGGCCGAGAGCTATCAGCCAATTGCCAAGAGCTATCAGGCAATTGCCAACAGCCAGGCAGCAAGAGGAATCATCATGAAGAAGGTGACATTACCGTTAGCATGGATTGGGGTGGTTCTGTTCATGGGCCTGGCCATGGCTGCGGGGCCTGACACGGACACCATCCCGCCCGAGCTCGAACGCTGGAAACCATGGGTCCTGCATGGACAGGAGACGCATTTCTGTCCCTTAACCTACAACCAGGGTGAGGCCTTCCAGTGTGTCTGGCCGTCCTCGCTGAAGCTTACGGTGGATGCCTCAGGGGGGCGGTTTGTCCAGGAATGGCGGGTCTTCATCAGGGACTGGGTCGCCCTGCCCGGCAGCGCCGGTCTGTGGCCTCAGGACGTCAAGGTGGACGGGAAGGCTGTGACCGTCATTCGGCGGGCTGAACTGCCGGTGGTGCATCTTACACCGGGCAAACACGTCATCGACGGGACCTTTACCTGGAACACGATGCCTGAGCTGATGCACATACCGGCGGCCAGTGGGCTGGTCATTCTGACCATTGAGGGCCAGCGGACCATGCTGCCGCACCTCGATGACGCCGGGCGACTCTGGCTGCAGCAGCGGGCGACCCCGGGCAGCCAGGAAGACCGGGCGGAAGTCAGGATCTATCGGCTGGTCGACGACACCATCCCCATGCAGCTGACGAACCTTCTCAAGCTCAGCATTTCCGGCCAGGCCCGGGAAATCAAATTGGATGGGGTGCTGCTGGACCAGGCCATACCCATGAGCATGGATAGTCCGCTCCCGGCAAGGCTCAGCCCCACAGGCGAATTGCTCCTGCAGGTCCGTCCCGGCCGCTGGGAAGTTCGTATCATCACCCGGTTCGAAGTGCCGGTGCGACAGCTTGGCCCGGTGAAGGGGGTCCACGGGCAGGAAGTATGGTCATTCAAGGCCCAGAACTCACTGCGGATGGTGCAGCTTGAAGGGGTTGCCGGGGTGGATCCGAAACAGACAGACGCACCTGAGGCTTGGCATAACCTGCCCGCCTATGTAGTGCCGCCCGGTGCGCTGCTGACGTTTAAGGAAATCCGCCGTGGCGATCCCGAGCCCGCGCCGGATATGCTCAACCTCAGGCGGACCTGGTGGCTGGATTTTGCCGGGACCGGCTTTACCGTCCAGGACCGGATCGAGGGCACCATGAGCCGTCACTGGTACCTGGCCATGAACCCCCCAGGGCTCCTCGGGCGGGTGTCGGTGGATGGCGCCGACCAGCTCATCACCAGCCAGGGTTCGGACAAGAAGGCAGGCGTGGAACTCCGCAAAGGGCACCTCAACCTGGTGGCCGAATCCCGCTACGAAGCCCCTCCGCGGGTAGTGCCCGCGGTCGGCTGGGATCATGACTTTCAGTCGGTTTCGGCGGTGCTCAACCTGCCGCCGGGCTGGCGCCTCCTGAGTGCGGACGGAGTGGATGTCATCCCTGGAACCTGGTTTGAACAGTGGACGCTCCTCGACCTCTTTCTGGTGCTCATCATTGCTCTGGCGGTATTCAAACTGTGGAACTGGCGCCGGGGTCTCCTGGCCCTGGCGACTCTGGGCCTCACCTACCATGAACCCGGCGCCCCACAGCTCGCCTGGCTCGCTCTGCTGGCAGCGGTAGCGCTGCTGCGGTTTCTTCCGGAAGGATGGGTGCGCCGCTGGGTAGTCGCCTTCCGCCTGGCTGCCCTGGTTCTCCTGCTGGTGATCGCCATCCCGTTTATGGTGCAACAAATCCGCTCGGGAATCTATCCTCAACTGGAACCCCTCGGGTCGGGCCGAGGCATGGTGTGGGATGCAGGGATGAAATACCTTGCGGAAGTCCCCGAAGAAGAGGAGCCGAAGGTACCGTCGGCGAAAAAGCACATGGCGCCAGCTCCTTCGGTGAGTCGCTCGGAATCCCTTCGATTGAAGGTGGTTCCGGCCCCCGAACGGGCTGCTCTGACGCAGGATCCCAAAGCCCTCATCCAGACTGGTCCGGGCCTGCCCACCTGGTCATGGCGCGCCATCAGCATGAAGTGGAACGGCCCCGTGGCGCGTAATCAGGAAATCCGGTTCTGGCTCCTGTCGCCTTCCGTGAATATGGCACTCGCTTTCGCACGGGTGCTGTTGCTGGCATTCCTTGTCCTGCTCATGCTCGATCTGCGCCAGTGGAAGGCACGCGGCTTTGCGACGGCAGTGCTGGCAATTCTCTGGGGGCTATTCTGGCTGCCACAGGCGGTGACAGCGGCCGCCGGCGACGCTGTTTTTCCTCCTCCTGAGCTGCTGAAGCAGCTCGAAAGTCGTCTCTTGAAACCACCGGACTGCCTTCCCAGTTGCGCCGAAAGCCCTGCCATGGAGCTCCAGGTGACTGCCGATACGCTTCAACTCCTGCTCCAGGTGCATGCCGCCACCAATGCCGCCGTGCCCCTGCCGGGAAATACCAGGTCCTGGCTCCCGGAAAAGGTGCTCCTGGACGATCGGCCGGCAGAGGGGCTGTTCCGTGACAAAGAAGGGGTGCTCTGGCTCCTGGCGCCGCCGGGCCTCCACACGGTAACCCTTGAGGGCAAAGTGCCCGCGGGGGATGCCTTCCAGCTATCCATGCCTCTGCGACCTCATCACGTGAAGCTCCACAGCACCGGCTGGCAGGTTCAGGGATTGCACGAGGACGGGCAGGTCGAGGCCAGCCTTCAGTTCACGCGGCAAGCCAGGGACGGGATGCCGCCGGGGGAGGGGATCGGTACCACCCTGCCGCCCTTTCTCCAGGTGGAACGGGAGCTCTCGCTGGGCTTGACCTGGCAGGTTGCCACCCGGGTGCGCCGGGTGACTCCTGCGGGCAGCGCCGTAGTCGCTGCGGTGCCGCTTCTGCCTGGCGAGGCGGTGACGACCACCGGCATGCGGGTGGTGGAGGGGAAAGCGCTGGTCAACATGGAGCCGGCTGCGAGTGAGATTGCCTGGACGTCGGTCCTGGAGCGGCAGCCGGAAATTCGGCTCGAAGCCACCGCCGGTGACGGTGGGGTGGCCTGGAGTGAAACTTGGATCCTGGATGCGAGCCCCATTTGGCACTGCGATCTGACAGGCATTCCGGTGATTCATCATCAGGACGGGACGGGCTTTTGGAAACCGCAATGGCAGCCTTGGCCGGGGGAGCGCGTCATCATCAGGGTGTCGCGTCCGGAGGCCATTCCTGGGCAACTGGTTACCATCGATGAAGCAAAACTCGAGCTGATGCCCGGTGAACGCTTTCGCAAGGCTGGCTTGGCGCTCACCGTTCGTGCCAGCCAGGGCGGACAGCACCCCGTGACTCTCCCTTCTGAAGCGAGCCTGCAACAGGTCCAGATCAACGGCAAGACCCAGCCGATCCGGCAGGAGGGCAGGGCGGTGATGATTCCTCTGCAGCCCGGCACCCAGCAAGTCTCGATCGAGTGGCACGAGGACTGCGAAGGCGGCTTGATAAGCAGGGGGCCCGAGGTGATGATCGGAGATCCCGAGCAGCGGGCGGTCAATGCGGTGGTGGTCTTCAAGATGGAACCCAACCGTTGGCTGCTATGGACCTGGGGGCCGCGGCTGGGACCGGCGGTGCTGTTCTGGAGTTATCTGCTGATCGTTGTGATCGTGGGCTGCGGGTTGGGCAGAATCTCCTGGACCCCCCTGAAGACTCGCCACTGGCTGCTGCTCGGGCTGGGGCTGACCCAGGTCGAACCCCTCGTCGCCATCCTCATCGTCGGCTGGCTGCTGGCGCTCGGCCTGCGAGAGAAACAAGCCCTCCCGGAAGCCCCCTTCACCTACGATCTGGCCCAGGTTATGCTCGTGATCTGGACCCTGGCCGCCCTGGCAGGGCTCTACCTTGCTATCGAACAAGGCCTGCTCGGGATCCCCGACATGCAGATCGCGGGCAACGGTTCGTCGGATCACCTGCTGCGCTGGACCGAAGATCGCATCGGCGCGGTCATGCCGCAACCCTGGGTGCTTTCGCTCCCCATGTTCGTCTACCGGACGCTCATGCTCCTCTGTGCCCTGTGGCTGGCCCAGGCCCTGCTCCGCTGGCTCACGTGGGCCTGGCACTGCTTCAGCAAAGGCGCATTGTGGAAGCGCAGAGCGCCTGGGGAACAACCCCCGGAGGCCACGGACCGGTAGCTGCAGGGATCAGCCCAGCCCCGGAGCCGGCAGGAAAGCCTCGAGATTTCACTGACGCCCCTGCTGGAGCTCGAGGCGAAACTCAGGATTCTCCGCCGATTGCCCTGAGAGCTGCCAAATCCTGCTCTTTGCCGATCACTACCAGGATATCGCTCGGTTTGATGACGAAATCGGGGGACGGCAGGAAGAGGAAGCGAGTGGGGACCAGTTCCTTGACAGCCAGAACAAAGATCCCGTACTTTTTCCGCACGTCGAGTTCAGCCAGGGTATGGCCATAGAAGCTGTTCGGCGGTGCTACATCCATAACCTGATAGTCTTCCTCCAGCGGCACGAAGTCGAGCAGGTTGGGGTTCAGGATCTGCGCTGCCACCCGCCGGGCCGTTTCCCGTTCCGGGAAAACCACCTCGCTGGCACCTACGGCCTTCAGGATGGCCGCATGGTCTTCCGTCGTAGCTTTGGCCCAGATCTGCTTCACGCCGATCTTCCTGAGATGCAGGGTGGCCAGGATACTGGCTTCGAGGCTTTCTCCCATGCTGACCACGGCCTCGTCAAAATCCGCGGTGACCACGGCACCCAGGCTTTTGCAGTCCCTCACATCCAGGATGAGAGCACGCTGTACCTGGTCAAGAACAGCCTCCACCATGGCTTCCCTGCGATCGATGGCCAACACCTCGCATTCTTTGGCCAGCTGGCGGGCCAGTTCCCCGCCAAACTTCCCCAAGCCGATCACCACAATGTATTTTTTCTTTTTCATCCGATCATGATCCTGCTTTCCGGATATTGGACATGCACGTGTTTCACCGGCAGCACCCCCATGGCCAGAGTGAGCGGGCCAAGGCGGCCAACAAACATGGTGGCGCTAATCCAAAGGCGGCCGACCACCGACAGCTTGTCCGTCAAGCCCGTGGAAAGGCCCACCGTGCCAAAAGCTGAAATCTGTTCGAACAACACATCGTGGAATCCGACGCCGTCTTTGCCTGCTTCCGTAGCCAGGAGCAGCAGGACGCCCAGGAGATTCCAAAGTACCGACAGGCGGATCAAAATCATGGTGCGGTCAAGGATCGGGCTGGGGACCCGACGATCAAGAATAACCACTTGGTCCACCCCCCACAGCTTGGCCCTCAACTCGGCGAGGGAAATCACCAGGGCGGTGGTCTTCACGCCGCCGGCGCAGGATCCGGGTGAGCCCCCGATGAACATGAGCACGATAATGAGCAGGAGTGAGCTCAACGGTAGGAGCCCGATCTCCACGCTGTTGAAGCCGGCGGTGCGAGAAGTGACCGATTGAAACAGGGCGGAGGAAAGCTTCATGTCCCAGTTGGTTTCGGACGGGGTCAAGCCCAGCGCCAGCAGCCCCAGCCAACCTGCGAAGATCAGCACCAGGCTGGTGGACAATACCAGCCGAGCGTGAGTGGAAAGAAACGGCTGGTCCACGGTCATCGTCCCAGCCACCCAGCCTTTGCCACGCTGCCAGAGTTCTGCAAGCACCGTGTGACCCAGGCCGCCCAGAACGATGAGGGACATCAGGGTGATCATGATCAGCGGATTGTCCCGCAGTCCGATAAGGTTGTCCCGGTAGATGGAGAATCCGGCATTGCAGAAGGCCGAAACGGCATGGAAGAAGGCCGAGAACAAGGCCTGAAGAACAGGGACGTTACGGCTGAGAAGGGCCGGGAAAAGCAGGAGCACCCCCGCCAGTTCGATGCTCAGGGTGATGAGCAGGATCTGGATGAATTGCTTCCTGAAGGCAATCCCGAGATCCTGCTGGAAGAAGGCATCGTGCAGGGCTGCCTGGGACGCAAGGGAGAGGCGCCGTCCAAGCATGAGATATACCAGGGCGGTAAAGGTCATGATGCCTAACCCGCCGACCTGGATGAGGCCGACGATCAACGCCTGGCCAAACCGCGTGAAAGCCGTGCCGGTATCAACTACCACCAGTCCCGTCACGCAAACTGCGGAGGTCGAGGTGAAGAGCGCGTCGACAAAACCCACGTTGCCTTTGGTTTGCGACCACGGCAGAAGAAGCAGCAGGGTGCCCGCCAGAATGGCCCCGGCAAAACTGCCGATCAAAATCGTCTGAGGCATTTTGCCGTAAGGCAGCAACCGTCTGAAAAGCGATTTTTGCACCATATCGTTCAGTGGGAGAGGCCATGTCATTTGGGAAAAGGCCCCTCTTTCCCCCTCGCTGCCGTTTTCCACTTCTCAGCCAGTAGTCCCTCCGACTTTTCAACCACCTATATTGCCAAAGAGCGCAATAATCAAGTGGCATGGAGAGCTGCGAAAATGTTCTTGACCCTCTTCGGAGCTCCTGCTAAGCACAAAGGCTCAGGAACTTATTTCTCAACCAACGCCGTCCGGATGAGCATGAATCAGCAGGCAAGAAGCGCCCTTGAAGTCAGAGGACCTGTCCGCTCAGGGAAGATTTCGAAGCGGGAGGGTGCTTATCATGGACAATCCGCCTGATGGATGCTCGATCTTCTTAAGGAACCCTATCCAAAGCGCAGGAGGAGGTAATGATTGATTTCACCTTTACCGATGAGCAGGAAATGTTCCGAAAAGCGGCCCGGGAATTTGCGGAAAGTCGGGTAGCACCCTTCATTCCGGAAATGGAACAAACCGGCAAAGTCCCTCCCGATCTGGTCAAGGCCCTCGGCGAAGCGGAAATGATGGCCATCACCATTCCTGAGGAGTACGGCGGGTTGGGACTAGGCTTTGTGGCGCGGATGATCGCGCTCGAAGAGATCAGCCGGATTTCCACTGCCACCGCCATGATGCTCCAGGTGTTTGCCTTGGGGATCGATCCCATCGTTCGCTTTGGAACGGAAGAACAGAAGCGAAAATACCTGCCAGAATTAGCCACAGGGAAACGACTTGCCTCAGTAGCCGTCACCGAACCGACCGGCGGATCGGACCCAACGGGCGGGCGGACCACCTATGTCAAGGACGGCAGCGACTTTATCGTTACCGGCCGCAAATGTTTCATCACCAACGCGCATATCGCCGACACCATCACCGTTCTTGCCAAGGACGAAACCAATCCCAAGGCTTTTTCGGCGCTGATTGTCGAAAAGGGCACCGAGGGCTTCCGAGCGACCCATGAAGAGCACAAAGTCGGTATGAAAGGCTGCAACACCGGTGAGCTGAGCCTCGAGCAATGCCGGGTGCCGGCGGCGCAGTTGCTGGGTCAGGAAGGAAAGGGGCTGCGCGTCACCATGTCGGCTATCGGCGATGAGGGGCGCGGTGGCATGGTGGGTTGTGCCATCGGCCTGCACACCGCCTGTCTGGAAGCGTCGATTAAGTTTGCCAGCGAGCGGGTCCTCTACGGCAAGCCAATCAGCAACCTTCAGGCCATTCAGATGAAGCTGGCCGAGATGAAAATCGATCTGGAAGCGGGGCGCCTCCTTGCCTACCGAGCTGCGGCCATGCAGGACCGGGGCGAAGCGAGCAGCAATGA
>Ga0255347_1001663_pt1 | contig 34340 bp, 38 predicted proteins | sample wastewater_treat_2_FD_192479 | JGI IMG/M metagenome (GOLD analysis project Ga0255347, IMG submission 192479) | Wastewater microbial communities from Lulu Island WWTP, Vancouver, Canada - plant24 | ecosystem: Engineered > WWTP > Wastewater > Unclassified | place: Canada: Vancouver, British... | reverse complement strand
TTCGGCCTGCCTGGAGCTGCTTACATAGGGTCGCCTTCTTTGAAGATTAAGAAACTGTCAATTGCAGGAGAGTAAAAGAATAGGAAATTAAAAAAGGCAATCCGTTGGGATTGCCTTTTTTTTCTTAATCAACCCTTTCCCGTTCGTTAAACAATAAAGTTATGCAGTATAAACCTGCCAAACCAACCAAACCGTAAACCAAGCGGCTGAATAGGGCTGTCTGGCCGCCAAAAATGGCTGCTACCAGGTCAAACTGGAATAAGGCTATCAGTCCCCAATTTATGGCTCCAATAATTACTAATAACAATGCAAATTTATCCAATTATCAATATCCTCCTATGAATATAATATAGGACTATTATTTCAAAAATTTTCTAAATTATGCATTATCTCAAAAAACTCTGAAATTCACAAATTATTAACAAAAATTTTCAGGATGAATATAATAAACTAAATCGTTATTTGATGATTAGGAGGTTATATATGGAGTGTAATAAATGTGAAGATGTTGTAGAAGTTAATGCTGATGCAAATGCTCAGTGCGATTCTGTTCGGGGCATAAGGGGAAGAAGAGGAAGGAACATTAAAGGTCGTGACAGGGACCGGGTTTTAGGCACGGGCAATATTGATTCTTCCTTGTTGTTTTTCTTCTTGCTCCTGGTTGTCATAGTGAGTGAAAGTGACTGTGATATAGAATTTGAAACCTTGCTGTGGTTCTTCCTTTTACTGGTGGCATTATTCAACTTTTTTGACTGAATTATTATTTAAAATGGTCCAAACATAAAAATCCTGCTTGATTCTTCAAGCAGGTTCATTTTTTGCTAAAATTTCGGATACACTATGAAATCCTTGAAGAGGAATCCGCCGTAATCAATCATTACACCCTTCAAACCGATTTCGCTGTCCTTGGATACTATTATGTCAAAATCGTCAACCTTGTATAAGTTATCATCTTCCGTTTGTTTCGCCGAAACAATTTTATATTTGTAGCCTGCTCACCCAACCGGATATTTCATCAAGGTTATGGGTATGTTTTTTTCCTTCATGAGCTGGAATTTTTCTTTTGCCCTGTCGGTTATCTCTATATTCATGAATCCTCCTCCGCTTTTTGCCTAAATCTTACTTGATTAATAAATATATTCAGTGATTAAATCACAAATATTCAAAATCCCCTAAAGCCGGCTTCCTATAGGCTAAGAAGCTTATTTTTTATCTCTTCCCTGTTATTATTGACAATAATTCTGTCAGTAATCTCAACGGGCCTGTTTTTTAAAGTATATATCATATGAGACAAATCAATTGCTTCCTCAACATCATGGGTTATGAAGATCACTGTTCTTTGGCTTTTTTCCCACATTCTTTTAAATAAGTAAATCATTTCGTTTTTCAGTTTAAAATCAAAACCTTTAAAGGGTTCATCCATGATCAGTATATGGGAAGGGTAGGCAAAAGCCCTTGCCAGGGATACCCTTTGTGCCATGCCACCGCTTAAGGCATCAATTTTATAGTTTTTATACTGGCTTAATTCAACCATTTCCAAATAGGTGTCAATTATTTTTACCCTTTTTTCATCCTTGTAAACATCTTTCAGGACAAAATCCATGTTTTCATAAACACTGTACCATTTAAGGAGGCGAGGCTCCTGAAAAACGTAAGAAAACAAGGAATTATCGACACCTTCAACTAAACCCTCATCAAGGGGGACTATGCCTGCCACAATATTTGCAATTGTGGTTTTTCCAACACCTGAAGGGCCAAAGAGGCAGGTTATTTTATTCTTTTCAAAGCTTATGTTGAAATCTTTTAATAAAACCAGGTCATCAAATTTTTTGCCGGCATGAACTAATTTAATCATGTTGGTCTCCTGATCTGAATATGAATTTAAGCAAGCCCTCAAACAAAAAGCTTAGAGAAATAATTATTATCGTCCAGGCAAACAAATCGGGGATTTCAAGGTAGACCTTGGAATCATACAAGAATCTCCCGATGGAATACTTGGGAAGACTTAAGACTTCCGCCGCGGAGGTAACCTTCCAGCCTATACCCAGAGCCGAAATCATTCCTGCCTGAATGTAGGGGAGGGATGAATACAAGTATACCGACTTTATCACCCTTAATTTTTTTATTTTATATACCTGGCACATTTCAAGAAGCTTGACATCCGTTGACCGGATGCCGGTAACCGTATTAGTCCAGATTATGGGAAAGCACATTAAGAAGGCTACAAAAATAGGGACATTGTTATCCTTAAACCACATTATGGCAATGATTATAATGCTCATGACAGGTACTGTTCTCATGATTATTATCAGGGGATTGAACAAATCATACAAGGGTTTGCGGATACCGCATACAATCCCCAGCATAATACCTAAAAGGCAGGATAAAAAAAATCCTGCCAAGGTCCTGTAGGTAGAGTAAAAAATTGTTATGTAGGTTTCTTTAGAAGTCAAAAGATTTATAAGGGCGGAAAATGCAGCATGAGGAGAAGGGAGATAAATCTCCTGATCTATTATCAGAGACCCTATCTCCCAGGCTAAAATCCAGAAAAGTATTATTAATAATTTGCCTTTATTCCGCATAATAGAATTCATCATCCGGCATGCTTCCTCCTAACGAAGCAGGATTTGAATCAAATAATATCTGGTAAAAATCAGTCAAGCCCGGTTTAACATCCTGTGCCTTCCTAAATGTTATGCCGCAATAAGGGATTGCTTTTTCAACCAGGGCGGCATCAGGCATAATCCCATGTTTGGCTACCAATGCCGAAGCATCCTTTTGATTCTCCAGAACCCAGTTGACGGATTCTTCATATTGGTCCAGGAATTCTCTTACAAAATCCGGGTTGTTTTCCGCAAACTCCTTGTTTGCGATGATGCATCCGGTATATAATTCGCTTTTTCCGCCTGTTGCTTCATCCCATGCTTCATTTAAATCAATCAGAATTTTTACATTCGGGTTCTTTAGGGTGGTTTGAGTCACAAAAGGCTGGGGCAAAAGGGCAACAGTCGTATCTTCCGCAATGACGGTCTGGGCCAGACTTGCATGATCAAGTGCATAATCAAGCTCAACTTTGCCTTCAAGACCAGCTTGTTTTAAAATGTAATTCATGGCATAATCAGGGGTTGAGCCTTTAGCACTCATGCCTAAGGTCTTACCTTCCAATTGTGATACGGAGTCAATGTCCTCGGTTCCAACTATATACAGGTTTCCTATGGTATTTACCGCCAGCATCCTAATCTTGCCCTGGGTCTTATTGTATAAAACCGGGGCTAAATTTATGGGAACTGAAGATATTTGTATATCTCCGTTTATGATTTTTCCAGTCAGCGCATCAGGGGCTGCTTCCTGAATGTATTCAACCTTGTATTTTTCACTTTCCAGTGCCTTTTCATCAATCATCTTTATCATACCTATGGATGTGGGTCCTTTAAGCCCTGCAATCGTAACATTAACAGGTGTAACTTCAGCCGGTTCTTCCGCAGGCTGGGGTGTTTCATCCTCAGCTTCCTGGGGTGCCGGATTTTCTGCAGGTTGGTTGGAGCAGCCTGCAAAAAGGTTTAATACTAAAAGTACAACCAATAACAAACTTAATTTTTTCATATTGACCTCCTAATGTTTTTTGGACAAGGCGCTTTTAACGCTAAGTCCTTTAATTTTGCCTAATTTTCCGCTAAGAGCTCCAATGTCGTCATTAGTGCCGTCAACCATGACGGAGATGAGGTTTAGCCCCCTCTCCCTGTAAGGAATACCCATTCTTCCTATAATAATATGAGAATACTCATGCAGAAGCCTGTTCACTTCAGCTACCTGGGATGTATCTTCAATTACAATGCCTATAACTCCAATTCTCTTATACATATACACCTCAACAAAAAAATTCCTTGCACGACAAGGAATAATAATTTAATATTATTAAATTGTTATGTATTCCTTGCTCTTAGAAGTTCCTTAAGCTTAGATATGTTATTAATTTAACACTTTTTCATCTTAAATTCAAGCCCCTAATTATTAAGTTTATTTAATTAATAAGTTTTAATGACCCTTTACAGCTATGTCAATAAATGATAAAATGTGCGTACATGGTGCTTATAAACGAGGTGTTGTATGATTTCTACAAGGTTGTTTCAAGGAAGAGATAACTTAAGTCATATACTGGATATCAGGAAAGAGGTATTGGCCGATAAAGGTGAAATTACGGACATTTATGATGACTTTGCCATAAATGCTCTTTTGTACGATGATGATGTACCTGCAGGAACAGCAAGGCTCTTGTTTAAAGAAGGCAGATTCTTTATTGATATGGTTTGCGTAAAAAATCAATTCAAGGGTTTATACTATGAAGATTTGCTTATCAGGCTCCTGGTCAGGAAGGCAGTTTCCATGGGGGCTGAAAAAACCTACATGGAAGCAGGCGAAGACCTGGTTGAAATCCTGGAAAACATAGGTTTTAAAAGAGAAACAAAAGGAGAAAACCTCATGGTTAAAGTGGGAGACGTGGGCGGCTCCTGCAGCAGCTGATAAAAATAAGCATATAAAAAAATATGGACAAAGGAAAGAGCTTGTTATATAATAAAAAAGCCCAGGGACACAAAAAATATGGCCCTGATAATTGGTCAATATGACTCATTGGTCAAGTGGTTAAGACGCCACCCTCTCACGGTGGAAACAGGGGTTCGACTCCCCTATGGGTTATTACGGTATGGGGACACACCTTTTGTTTTAGCAGAAGGAATGTCCCTTAATTTTAGTGGAGGATAAAAATGGATTACAAAAAATTAGCGGATTTATTGTTTCCTAACATAACAAAGACAATCGAATACTATGAGAATGAAGTATATCCAAAAAGAAACCTGCCTGAAGGAGCCAAGGTAACCAGGCTGGCACCCAGCCCCACGGGCTTCATTCATTTGGGCAACCTTTATGGGGCTTTTGTTGATGAGCGTTTGGCCCACCAAAGCGGCGGTATTTTTATGCTTAGGATTGAAGATACCGATGAAAAGAGGAAGGTAGAGGGGGCAGTTGAAACGATTATTTCATCCCTTGAATACTTCGGTTTGAAATTTGACGAAGGTGCCGGCATTGATGGGGAAAGAGGGGATTACGGCCCCTATTTTCAAAGCAGGAGGGCAGAAATATACCAGTGCTTTGCCAAGCACCTGATTGAAATGGGAAGGGCATATCCCTGCTTTTGCACGGAAGAAGAACTGGAAGAATTAAGAAACAGCCAGATCAAGGAGAATGTAACTACCGGCTATTATGGCAAGTGGGCCAGAGACAGGAACCTTTCCCTTGAAGAAGTGGAGAAACGTTTAAACAACAAGGAAGAATTTGTAATAAGGTTCAGGTCTGAAGGCACGGAAGAAGGGATAATTGAAATAGATGACGCCATTAGAGGCAAATTGACAATTCATGAAAACTATCAGGATATAGTAATTTTAAAAACAAACGGTATACCTACCTATCATTTTGCCCATGTTATAGATGACCACCTGATGCGGGTTACCCATGTGGTGAGAGGGGAAGAATGGCTTTCAACCCTTCCCGTTCACATTGAAATGTTTAAGGCATTCGGCTGGGAAACACCTGTATATTGCCATACCGCCCACTTGATGAAAATGGACGAAGGTGTTAAAAGAAAGCTTTCCAAGAGAAAGGATCCCGAATTAGGCTTGGGCTATTACAGGGAATTAGGTTACCATCCCCGGGCTGTAAGGGAATATCTTCTCACAATCATAAACTCCAACTTTGAAGAATGGAGAATGGCAAACCCGGACAGCCCCATTGATGATTTTGAATTAACCTTGGAGAAAATGAGCACTTCAGGAGCCTTGTTCGATTTAGACAAGCTCAATAACATAAGCAAGGATGTGCTCCTGAAAATTCCGGCAGAAGAAATATTTGAATTCTTGCTTACATGGGCAAATGAATACAAGAAAGAAGCAACCAATCTCTTATCCTCCAATAAGGACGATGTGATTAAACTCCTGGCCGTGGGAAGAGAAGGACTAAATCCCCGTAAAGATTTAATGTATTGTCAGCAAATTTTTGACTTTATCAGCTATTACTTTGATGAATACTTTAAAATTGAAGACGAATATCCCCAGAATATAGATAAAGAAGAAGCCAAAAAACTTCTTTCCGCATACTTAAATACCTACGACCATACCGACGACCAAAATCAGTGGTTTGAAAAAATACGAACCATGGCTTCCGAAAACGGGTATGCGGCTAAGCCCAAGGATTACAAGAAAAACCCGGATATGTACAAGGGCCATGTGGGAGATGTAAGCACCCTCATAAGAATTGCAATCATAGGCCGGGCTTCATCACCCGATATGTGGGAGCTCCAGCAGATAATGGGAGAAGAAAAGGTTAGGAGAAGAATTGAAAAGGCTATATCGAATTTATCCCTTATTTCATCATAAGCGTAAGCAAAGGAACCCAGTTTATAAACAGTTTGAGGCAAGCTTTTAACAGCTTGCCCTTATTACATTCTTAATAGCCCTTATATCATCCTGAGCTTAAGCGAAGGCTCTCATGCACTTAACCGCTTACTAACCTGTACAGTCCGGCAGTAATAAAGCAAACCAAAAATGCAATCCCTGTGGGAATTATGAAAGCTGCAAGGGTCCATTTCAAACTGCCGGTTTCTTTTTTTATGGTCCATAAGCTTGTGGAGCAGGGCCAGTGAAGGAGAGAAAAGAGCATTGCATTAATGGCTGTTAACCGGGTCCAGCCGTTGGATACCAAGATTTGTCTTAAGGAATCGATGCTTTCAAAATCCGTCAACCTGCCTGTTGTCATATATGCCATCAAGAGAACGGGTATAACCGTTTCATTGGCAGGAAAGCCTGCAATGAAGGCCATGAGTATGAAGCCGTCAAGGCCTATAATCCTTCCCAGGGGTTCCAAGAGATTGGCCGCATGTATCAGTATGCTAAAATCACCCACATAAATATTTGCCAGCAGCCATGTGATTGCACCCGCAGGGGCAGCTACCACCGCTGCCCTTGAAAGAACAAATACGGTCCTGTCAATAATCGATGAATATATTATCCTTCCCAGCTGGGGAGCCCTGTAAGGAGGAAGCTCAAGGGTGAAGGTGGAAGGAATTCCTTTCAATATAGTTCCGGACAGGAGGTATGATACAGATAGGGTTGCAAAGACGCCAATGATAACCATGAGGGTGATAAACAAGGCAGGAATGATGCTGTCGATAAAAGTACCGGTATAAGCAAAAAAAGCGGCTGATAAAACGATTATCAAGGGGAACCTTCCGTTGCAAGGGACAAGGTTATTGGTGATGACTGCAATCAACCTTTCCCTTGGGGAGTCGATGATCCTGCATCCTATTACTCCCGCCGCATTGCACCCGAATCCCATGCACATGGTAAGGCACATTTTTCCGTGGGCTCCTGCCTTTTTAAACAAGTGGTCCAAGTTAAAGGCAACCCTGGGCAAGTACCCTAAGTCTTCAAAAAGAGTGAAGAGGGGAAAAAATATGGCCATGGGGGGAAGCATCACGGAAACCACCCAGGCAAGGCTCCGGTAAGCCCCGTCAACCAAGAGGCTCCTGATAAAATCATTAACTCCCATAGCTTTGAACAAGGCATCCAGTTTATATTGCAAACCAAACAGGAAGTTTCCCAACACCCGTGAGGGCAGGTTTGCTCCCTGAACGGTAAGCCAGAAAATTAACCCCAACAAGGCAAGCATGATGGGTATTCCGTATTTTTGCGATGTGATGATGTCATCGATTTTTTTATCCCTGTTAAGCTTGCCCGCATCCTCCTTCACATATTTTTTTTTCAGTTCATTTGCATAGATATAGTTTTGCTCCGTGATTTTTTCCCTGATTTCAGGCCCACACTCTAAATAGGACAAATTCTTAAGGTCTTCGGATTCCCCTTGCTTTAATGACACACTTTCAATAGCTTTCTTTAGCTCATCCATACCTAGGCCGCTTCTTGCGGCTGTCAGCACAACAGGTATCTTTAGTTCATTCTCCAATCCCTGCCTGTCGATCGTGATATTCCTTTTCTTGGCCTCATCAATAAGGTTAATGCATAAGATTGCCTTTTTGGTAAGCCTGGAAACTTGGAGAAGCAAATTCAAATTTCTTTCAAGACAGGTGGCATCGGCAACCACAACTACAGCATCATAATTGCCGTAACACAAAAAATCTCTTGTAACCTCTTCATCCTTAGATGCTGTGAACAAGGAATAGGAACCGGGCAGGTCCACCAAAATATACTCCCTGCCCTTGTATTTATATTCTCCCCTGGCGGAGGTTACGGTCTTTCCGGGCCAGTTTCCAGTATGTTGCTTAAGCCCCGTCAAATAATTAAAAACCGTGCTTTTGCCTGTATTGGGGTTTCCTACCAAGGCTACGACATGCTGGCCATGACCCTTTTCTATTTCATAAATATCTTTTAATGATTCCAATCTGACGGATTGTGCCGTAAGTCCCATCCTGCCACCCCCTAGGTTACTTCTATAAAACTTGATTCCTCGTTTCTAAGGGCAATCATTGCTCCCCTTATCCTGTATACCGTTAAGTTGTTTTTAGGTCCCTTTCTTAAAACTTCAACTTCTGCCCCCCTTGTAAGACCTAAGGCAAGAAATCTTTCCTTTAAATAATCATGGGCAGAGTTTTTTTGTACCTTTACTTTTTTTCCAACACCAACATCAGCTAATTTCATGTCTAACTCCCGTAATATTTTTAATTTTACCGCATAATATTATGAAAACATGTTAGCCAAAGCTAACATTCTAAACTATAATATGACTTTAATAAAATTTTGACACAGGGAGGAGAGCTTATGAAGGAAGAATTTTATACATCAAAAGGATATAAAATCAAAAATGAAGAAGTTCTTTCATCATCCATGGAGGATTATATTGAAATGATATACAGGCTGTCTCAAGAATCAGATGAAGTGAGGGTGAGCGATTTGTCATCAGCCTTGAATGTACAACCTCCCTCGACCACAAAGATGATTAAGAGGTTAGCTAAGGAGAACTATGTTATCTATGAAAGATACGGCTGTATCAAGCTTACGGAAAAGGGAAGAAATATCGGGAGCAAATTGCTGGAAAGGCATAGGATAATATTTGAATTCTTGGAGTGCCTAGGAGTAAAGGAGAATATTTTGGAGCAAACCGAAATAATTGAACATGCCGTAAACGATGAGGTCCTGAGTAAAATAGATGAGTTGACAAAATTCTTGAAAGGTTGTGATAAGTCTTTGTCACCCTGAGCGAAGGGAAGATTCCATTGTCATCCTGAGTGAAGGGAAGGATCCCAGTCAAAACCTATTTTTTAATTCCAATTATCATTAACTTATTTCTCCCTTTTGAATAACATAATGTTAAGAGGTTTTACCGAAATGGGAGGTAGGGCATGGAATATATTTGTGAGCTAAGAAATGTCTCTAAGAGATTTCATACAATAAATAACGAGACAAAGGCTATTGATGACATTTCCTTCAAGGTCAGAAAAGGGGAGATAGTATCCATAGTGGGCCCATCCGGTTCCGGGAAGTCAACGGTTTTGTCCCTTATAGCCGGTTTGGAGCAGCCTTCTGAAGGAGAAGTCATAGTCAATACCAGGAGTATCGGTTTCATGTTTCAAAAGGACCAATTATATGAATGGAGGAATGTTTATAAAAACTGCCTCCTTGGTTTGGAAGTAAAAAACATGGATAATGAAGAAAATAAGATAAAAGTGAAAAGGATGCTTGAGAAATACGGGTTGACCAATTTTAAAAAACATTATCCCAGCCAGCTGTCAGGAGGAATGAGACAAAGAGCTGCCTTAGTGCGGACTTTGGCTATCGAACCTGATTTATTATTGTTGGATGAGCCATTTTCTGCCTTGGATTACCAGACAAGGCTTTCGATAGGAGATGAAGTGGGTACCATTTTAAGAAATGAAAAAATAAGCACCATACTTGTAACCCACGACATACCTGAGGCCGTGAGCATATCGGATAGGGTTATTGTCTTCACAGAAAGGCCGGCCAAGATTAAAAAGGAATATGAAATAGTATTTGATGACTTATCGGGAGAAAGAACACCTATGAAATGCAGGAATACTTTGACCTTTGGAAAATATTTCAGGGAGATATGGAGGGACTTGGATGTTGAAAAGGAAGAATGAGCAGGCTGCAATAATATCAAAGGAGCATGAAGAATATTTAAGATCAATCAACAGGGAAAGACATTTTATCAGAATCACGCAAATCTTGATTTTTATTTTTGGAATAATATTTTGGGAACTGGCTGCCAGAAAAGATTTAATCGATACCTTTCTTACAAGCAGTCCGGGAGCGATTCTTAACCTGATTGTAAAATTTATAAATGACGGAAGCTTGTTCAGGCATTTGCTCATTTCAACAATGGAAACAATAGGCGGATTTTTTGCGGGCACCCTAGGGGGGCTATTGATAGCCATACTTTTATGGTGGTTCAGGAGGCTGGCCCTGATATTGGAACCTTACATCGTAATTTTAAACAGTCTGCCTAAAACAGCCTTAGCTCCCATAATAATTTTGTGGGTAGGGATGGGCTATTCCGGTATAATTGCAACGGCTGCATCCATTTCAATCGTTGTGACCATAATGACCCTGTATACGGGCTTTAACGGAGTGGAAAAGGATAAAATCATTCTTTTAAAAACATTTGGGGCAAACAAGTTCCAAATTCTCAGGAAGGTAATAATTCCCGCCAACATACCCAATATTTTGAGCGTAATAAAGGTCAACATAGGCCTGTCCTGGATAGGGGTAATTGTAGGAGAATTCCTGGTTTCAAAAGCAGGGATAGGGTATTTGATACTCTATGGGAGCCAAACCTTTAAACTGGACCTTGTAATGATGGGAGTATTTGTATTGGGTGTGATTGCAGCAATCATGTACTTCCTGTCTTCCTGGCTTGAGAAAAAAATCATTAAGTATTAAATATGACCTAAAATCTCAACATGTCATCCTGAGCGTAAGCGAAGGATCTAACTGTCTCAAAGAGGCAGTTTTTTCTTATGTTATTAAATCTTGAAACATAATTTAAATTATGTTAAACTGATACGGAAAATCAAAGAAAGGATCAATGCAAATGACAGCTTCTTCAATATTTTATCCCATACTGACCATAATATTATTATACATTTTATTTAAAAACATAAAAAAAAGCATAGGTTACAAGAAAGAAAACATGCAGGTTTTGCTCCTGTTGAACGAGGACGACAGAAGATTTCATTTGTTTAGCAGGCTGCTGATGGCAGTAATGATTTTGCTGACAGGCATAATGATCAGGGGTTTGATGGAGACAAAAACCTATACTTCAGATGATGTAATGATTATGGCCATTCTTCCCATACTGGTAATCACCCTGTACATTCCCTTATCCAGGAAAACAATGATTTCAACATTGGGAATACACAAAAGGTCAAACCTTGTAAGATGGGAAGACATCAAAGGCATCAATTATTATAAACCCAATGAAAAAAATAAGGTCAGGGTAAAAGTAAACTACATGCTCATGAATAAAGAAGTCAGCATGGATCTTACCTTTTTGAAGGATGACCCCCAGCTTGAAGAGTTTAAGGAACACGCAAAAAATTATAAAAATGTAAAAAAGAAGGATAAGAAAAGTGGCAAGTAAATTCATTGACAGTCATGCTCACCTTGATGACGAAAGATTTGACGAGGACAGGGATGAGGTAATTGCCTTCCTCTATGAAAATGACGTTCAAATCGTGCTAAATCCCGGTTCGGATTTAAATTCCTCAAAAAAAGCCCTGGCCCTGGCTGAAAAATATCCCTTTATTTACGCTGCAGTCGGTTTTCATCCCCACGACAGCAAGTACATGAAGGAAGAACATTTGGACATATTTAAAGAAATGGCCGGGAAGAAAAAAGTGATAGCCATAGGCGAAATAGGCCTTGATTACTATTATGACAATTCCGACAGGGATGTGCAGAGAAAATGGTTCAGGGAGCAAATCCGCCTGGCAAGGGAGTTGGACCTTCCTTACATCGTTCATAACAGGGATTCCCACGAAGACGTTTTAAGGATAATGAAGGAAGAGCATTATGAGGGGGCAAGGGGAATCCTCCACTGTTATTCGGGAAGCGCCGAGTTGTCAAGAGAATTTATAAAGCTTGGATTTTACATATCTTTGGGTGGACCCGTAACCTTTAAGAACGCAAGAGTTCCCAAATTGGTTGCAAAGGAAGTTCCCTTTGACAAGCTCCTGATTGAGACGGACTCGCCTTATCTGACACCGGAGCCCTACAGGGGAAAAAGGAACGAACCTAAATATGTAAAATATGTGGCGGAAGAAATAGCCAAGATAAGAAATGTATCCCTTGATGAAGTAGCAGAAAAAACCGGGGAGAATTTCAAGAGATTATTTAATCTGCCATTGTAAGTATCATTGATACGAATAACCCCTAGTGTCATCCGAGATCCTTCACTGCGTTCAGGATGACAATCTGACAATTTGAACAATAGCTCGACAAGAACTGACTTTTAGTTAACATAATTTATTTTATGTAAACCAATGGAGGAACCTTGGAAAAGGTTCTTGTTTGAACGCTTTTTTGACAGCTTGTACGATAACTTGACAATAACTTGACAATAACTGACTTATAGTTAACATAAATAATTTTATGTAAACCGAATGAACCCGGTGAAGAATCAAAAGATTATCATTTGGAGGATCATGAAGCTTAAGAGGGATTTTTACGACAGGGATGCCCGTATTGTGGGGGAAGACTTAATAGGGAAAATCTTAGTGAGAAGATACGATAACACCCTGATAAAGGCAAGAATAGTTGAAACAGAAGCTTACATAGGTGCCATAGACAAGGCAAGCCACGGCTACGGGGGCAAAATAACCCCCAGGACCAAAATTATGTACGGACCGCCAGGCTATGCCTATGTTTATTTTATTTACGGCATGTATTACTGCCTGAATTTTGTGACCGAAAAGGAAGGAACCTGTTCTGCTGTATTAATCAGGGCGGCAGACCCGGTTTTTAACGAGGAAGAAATGGCCCTTAACAGGTACAATAAGCCCTTAAGCCAATTGACCGGATACCAGAGAAAGAACCTTTCAAACGGTCCCGGAAAACTCTGCAGGGCTTTAAGGATAACCACAAAAGACAACGGGGCAGACTTGACCGGAGATGAAATATATGTTGAAGATGACGGTTTCAGGGATTTCAGGACGCAAAGAAGCAAGCGCATCAATATAGACTATGCCGAAGAAGCAAGAGATTTTTTGTGGAGATATACAATTCAATATAATTAAGCTTGACAAATATATCTTGTCCAAATATAATTTGAATATCAAAGTAATTGAGGTGGTTCAATGAGCAATCATGAAACGGTAAATGAAATACTTGTGCGGCTTTTTGCAAATATTTTGGATATCGAGGAAAAATGCCTGAAAATAGGAGAATTTGCTGATTTATCCATAACAGAAATGCATGTGATAGACAACATAGGATTGACCAGTGAGCGCACCATGTCTGATACAGCCAAGGCCGTCAAGGTTACTTCGGGTACATTGACAACTGCCATAGATAACCTTATTAAAAAGGGATATGTGGAAAGACGCCGGTCGTCGGAAGACAGGAGGGTTGTGAAAATCAGGCTGACGGAAAGAGGCCGGGAAGCTTACAAATCCCATGAGGATTTTCACAAGGATTTGGTTACAAGTGCACTCGAACAGTTAAACAGCCAGGAAGAAGAACTCTTAATCAAGGTGCTTACAAATATAGATAAATTTTTCAGTGAAAAATACAAGCATGCAGGATGGTATTAAATCAGGAGCCCGGCATAAAATATACGGGAGGAAAGATATTTTTTTGCGCTCAATTACTTTTAATTTCAAAATATTTGATAATGAAAAGAGGTTAATATGGGTATAAGAATAGTTGTGGACAGCACATCGGATTTAACGGATGAAATTATTGAAAAATACAATATAAAAATGGTTCCTTTGACCGTAAATTTTGAAAATGAATCATTTTTAGACAAGGTTGAATTAAGCACCAAGGAATTTTTTGATAAACTTGAGGCTGCGGAAAAACTTCCAACTACCACCTTGGTGTCACCGGGTACCTTTGTTGAAGTGTTCAGTGAAATCTTATTGGAGGGAGACCAGGTCTTAGGCTTGTTTATTGCTTCCGAATTGTCCGGTACATATGATTCGGCCCGCATGGCAAAAGATATGATCGGCAGCGAGGATATCCACTTAATTGATACAAAAAGTGTTTGTCTGGGTTCATTTGCTCTTGTTTTGGAAGCCATCAGATTAGTTGAGGAGAAAAAGCCCATAGAAGAAATAGTGAATGAATTGGAAGCCCTAAAGGAAAAAACGGTTGTAGTAGCTGCCCTTGACACCTTGAAGTACCTGGAAAAGGGAGGAAGACTTTCAAAAGGCCAGGCAGTCATCGGGTCCCTTTTGAACATCAAGCCTATTATAGCGGTCAAGGACGGGAAAATATCCGTAATCGACAAAATAAGAGGCAGGAATAAAACTATCAAGTGGTTTGATGAATGGATAGAAAAGAATAATTTTGATTTATCCGACAAAACGGTCCTCTTGTTCCACGGGAGAGCTTATGAGCAGTTAAAGGTCTTAAGAAACACAATCGAAGAAAAATATAATATTAAAAACATAATAGAGCAGGAAATCGGAGCCGTTATAGGGACTCACGCAGGACCGGGAGTACTGGGTATCGGGTTCATAAACAAATAACCATAAAAATAAGGGGGCCCCTTCCTTTAAAGGAAGAAGGCCCCTTTTTGTCATTGCTATGAATACCCATAGTGTCATCCTGAGGGCTTTAGCCCGAAGGATCCCATGAGATCCTTCACTTTGCTCAGGATGACAACTTATCTAAAATAAAGTCAGTACGGTTTTTCCTTCTTCGTTAATATCTACATTAACTCTTGCTCCTTCTTTTAATACACCCTTCAAATATGCTTCAGAAATTTCATCTTCTATATATTTCTGAACTGCACGCCTTAAAGGTCTGGCGCCGTATTTTTTGTTATAACCCTTTTCAAGTATATATTCCTTCATTTTATCGGTTACATCCAGGGTTATTTTCTTTTCTTCAGCGTCCCTTTTAACTTCCTTAAGCATCAGGTCCACTATCTGGCTTAATTCTCCCTGGTCAATTCGCTGAATACTATTATGTCATCGATACGATTCAAGAATTCGGGCCTGAAGGTTTGTCTTACAGCATCCTTCACCTTGGATTCCATGGCTTCGTATTCTTCATTGCCAAAACCGATACGGTTGGCCTTGTTTGAGGTACCCGCGTTGGAAGTCATAATGATTACGGTATTCTCAAAGTTTACGGTTCTTCCCTGGTTATCCGTCAATCTTCCGTCTTCCAGGATTTGCAGGAGGATATTGAATACATCTTCGTGGGCTTTTTCTATTTCATCCAATAAAATTACCGAATATGGCCTTCTTCTTACCTTTTCGGTCAGGAATCCCGCCTGGTCAAAGCCCACATATCCCGGAGGAGCTCCTATAAGCTTGGAAACGGTGTGTTTTTCCATGTATTCGGACATGTCAAGCCTTATCATGGCATCCTCGTTACCAAACAATTCATAGGCCAGGGTCTTTGCAAGTTCGGTCTTACCTACCCCTGTTGGTCCTACAAATATAAATGAAGATGGTTTTTTCCTTTTCTTAAATCCCGAGCGGTTCCTCCTGATAGCCCTGGCAAGGCTTGTTACCGCCGGATGCTGGCCTACGACTCTCCTGTGAAGTCTTTCTTCCAAGTGTATTAATTTGTCGGCTTCAGCCTCGCTTATTCTCTGAACGGGTATTTTTGTCCAGGCTTCTATTACATAAGCAATATCATCTTCAGTCAAATATATGTTTTCGCATTCGCCGGATAATTCTTTTATTTTTGCCTCAATTCTGATTTCTTGCACCTTAAGCTCTGCAGCTCTCTCATAATCATCCTTTTCAGCAGCTTCTTCCTTTTCTTCCCTTATCATGGCAAGCTCTGTTTTTAGAGCTTCCAGTTCAATCAAGGCCTTGTTGTTTAAATTTGCCCTTGAACCTGCTTCATCTATTACATCGATGGCCTTATCCGGGAGGAACCTGTCGGTGATATACCTTTCGGACATAATAACAGCCTGTCTGATAACATCATCGGTTATTTTGACATTGTGGTACTGCTCGTAATAGTCCTTGATTCCTTTTATGATCTCGATGGATTCTTCTATGGACGGTTCATCCACCAATACCGGCTGGAATCTCCTTTCCAGGGCAGAATCCTTTTCAATGTGTTTTCTGTATTCATCCAGGGTTGTTGCACCTATGATTTGAACTTCACCCTTGGCCAGGGCCGGCTTCAGAATATTGGCGGCATTCATGGCCCCTCCTTCTGCTTCGCCCGCACCGACTATGTTATGGAGTTCATCAATTACAATTACTATATTGCCGGCTTTTTTGGCCTCATCAATGATTGCCTTCATCCTTGCTTCAAATTGGCCCCTAAATTGGGTACCTGCCACCACGGCAGTCAGGTCAAGAAGGTAGATTTCGGTATTAAACAACTTCACCGGCACCTGCTTTTCAGCTATTCTGACGGCTAATCCTTCCGCTATGGCAGTCTTTCCCACACCCGGCTCACCTATTAAAACAGGATTGTTTTTGGACCGTCTGTTTAATATTTGAACAACTCTGTCAATTTCTTTCTCCCTGCCTACTATCCTGTCTAATTCCCCGTTGCGTGCCTGTTCTGTCAGGTTCAATCCGTAAGTATCCAGGTATTTTAATTTTCTTCGTTTTACTTTTTCCTTTAACTTGGCTCCGCCTCCCGAGCCCGAACCTGTATAGTTAACATCCTGTTCATCTTCGGACGGTATAAACTCACTGTTTGTCGAGCTTGTGTTGCCCGTAAAAGCATTGTTCACAAAATTAATCAAGGAATTGAAACTATTGTTTTCAGGAGTCATATCCTGAGATAATTTTTCCAAATCCATATCACCTATAATTTCGGTCAGTTGACTGTTTAAATTTTCAAAGTCTTCAGGTTTCATTCCGCTTTGTCTGATTAACTGGTCCATGGGTGATATGCCTTGTTTTTTGGCACAAGGAATGCACAAGCCTTTAGTTTGCATTTTACCATCTACTATTTTATTAACATATATTACTGCTACGTTTTTTTTGCATATTGAGCACAGCATCTTTCTCATCTCCTTTTCTTGGGGGCATCCCCCTGTCATGAAGGGGTGTCCCCATTCCGCTTATCTATCTCTGCCTGATAAAGAGGTTAAATCTATCCTACATATAACATGTATTCACTGATTAATGAAATATCCTTCATTATTGATTATAATATAATTTTCTTAAAAATGCATTAAAATTAAAAAAAATTACGCTTGACATACAAGGACAATGATAATATACTATTCCAAATTTTACAAGGGGTATATTCTTCAGACTTTGTCATTTTGAGTCAAAGCGAAGGATTAAAAAAAAATAAAAATATATGTAAAGGAGGAAATATGAAAAAAATCAGAGTCGGTATTGCAGGATACGGCAATATTGCAAGGGGTGTGGAAGCTGCCGCCATGGAAAGTCCGGACATTGAACTGGTTGCAGTTTTTACCAGGAGGCACCCCAAGGAAGTAAAAATTAAAAGCCCGGACGCCAAGGTATTAAACTTTTCGCAGGTTGAAGAATACAAGGATGCAATCGATGTGCTGGTTTTATGTACAGGGTCCGCAAAAGACCTCCCGGTCCATGGAGTGCAATTTGCCAAATTGTTTAACACGGTTGACAGTTACGACAACCATGTCCAAATTCCCCAATACTTTAAAAATGTTAATGAAAGCGCCCTGTCTTCGGGCAAGGTAAGCATAGTTTCAGTGGGGTGGGATCCTGGACTCTTTTCCATGATGAGGATGGTTTCGGAAGCAGTGCTGCCACAGGGCAGTTCATACACCTTCTGGGGCAAGGGAGTCAGCCAGGGTCATTCTGATGCCATAAGAAAGGTTGATTCGGTTAAATACGGCATCCAGTATACCATACCCATTGAGAAAGCTGTTGAAGCCGTAAGAAGAGGAGAAAACCCAAGTTTGAGCGCCAGGGATAAGCATATGCGGGAATGCTATGTTGTTTGCGAGGAAGGTGCGGATAAAAGCAGGATTGAATCTGAGATTAAGAATATGCCCGATTATTTTGCCCCCTACGATACAAGGGTAAACTTTATAAGTGAGGAAGAGTTTAAGAAAAACCATTCAAAAATGCCTCATGGAGGACTTGTAATAAGAAATGGCACCACCGGAGAAGACGAGCAAAACAAACATATCATGGAATTCTCCCTTAAGCTTGACAGCAATCCGGAGTTTACTGGCAGCGTCCTTCTGGCCTTCGCAAGAGCTGCTTACAGGATGAACATGGAAGGGATGAAGGGAGCAAAAACCATATTTGATGTGCCGCTTTTCTACTTATCCCCCAAAAATAGAGACGACCTTATTAAAGAATTATTATAAGAAAACAAAAATAAATATTATAAGGTATTGACATGTTTAGGAAAATTTTATAGAATTATAATAGCTACTCATCAAATGATGAGCAGGTAAAACAGATTTATGGATTATGGGACAAGGCATGTGAATATAATGTATTGTCACGGTTAAAAAATTACAAAAGCAAATCTTGTATTTGTTAGGAAAACGTTTAATCTATATTGTATGCGGTGATGCTGCAGATTATATCTTACTTATATTATTATTCAAATCTACATACAAACTTAATTGTAAAAGGATGGTTAATATGGACACAGTAGTTGTAAAATTCGGAGGAACATCTTTAGCAAGCCAAGAGCTAAGAAAAGAAGCCATATCTCATATATCGTCTTTAAAAGGGGAAGGGAAAAATGTGATAGCCGTTGTTTCGGCTATGGGGAGAAAAGGCGCACCTTATGCGACGGATACCCTGATATCCTTGTTAAGCAAAAATTGTGACCCTGCCACCTTAGACTTACTGATGAGCTGTGGGGAGGTCATATCCGCATGCGTATTTGCCGACAGTCTTATCCGGGAAGGAATAGAAGCCGTTCCTTTAAGCTCCCTTCAGGCAGGCATTGTTACCGACGGGGTATTCGGCAGCGCAGATATATTTGATATTGATACAAAACGAATGAAAATGGAGCTTTATGATAATAAGGTTGTGGTTGTAACCGGTTTTCAGGGAGTGACTGTCCGCAATGACATTACAACCCTGGGAAGGGGCGGAAGCGATACTTCTGCTGTTGTGATAGGCGGATTCATGAATGCGGAATCGGTACATATATTTACCGATGTTCCAGGTATTGCGGTTATAGACCCCAGGCTTGTTCCTAAAGCAAAATATTTGGAACAAATAGATGTTGATTACATGTATGAGTTGGCTCGCTGGGGGGCAGGTGTTATTCATCCCCGTGCCGTTGCGGCAGCCAGGAACTATGATTTTGACCTTTTTGTTCGTTCAACTTTTGATAAAGGACAAGGAACACGAATCATTAAGGATTATAAGATCAAAGGCCCCGTGGCAATGGCGGTTATGAAAGATTGCGCTATTTTTGATGCCGTAAAGACAGATAAACTAATAATTGAAGGGGAGAAGAAAAAAGCGGTGCGACCGTTGCCTGACAGCGGGTATTCCTTGTTAACGGTGGTTTTCGGAAAATATGGCAAGGAAGAAATAAGAGAAGCTATAGGTGCCCTGCCGGCAGGGACAGAACTCTTCCTAAACGGTTTATGCGCACATATATTTGTTGAAGCAGGCAAGGTTGAATCATTAGCCAATGATTTGTACGAGAGATTGTTCGGATAACAATCTTAATCTTCAAATATTATTCATAGTAAATATGGAGGAAGTGTAATGAATTTAAAAAAGGACGTTTGTGTAATAGGCGGAGGTGTCATGGGCCTTGCTACCGCTTATTACCTGCTTAAATCCGGCAAGACGGTTGCTCTGTTGGAAAAAGGCGAAGTTGGAAACGGTGCATCAAGTTCCTGTGACGATATGATATTGTTGCAGTCAAAAAAGCCGGGTATTGTACTGACCTTGGCCATGGAGAGCTTGGAAATGTTTAAGGGACTGTCTGATGAGTTAGGGGCGGATATCGGTTTTTTAACATTGGGAGGCATGATCATCATCGAGGACGAGAAGCAGCTTAAGATTATGGAAGACTTTGTAAAGAAGCAGGTTTCTTACGGACTGGATGTAGAAATAGTAGGCAGGGACGTCCTTTTCAAAAAACAGCCTCATGTTGCCAGGTATATGATAGCTTCCACCTACAGTCCGACTGATTCTCAGGTTAATCCCATGTTGCTGATGAGAGCTTTCTTGCGCAGAGGGATTGATATGGGGATGGATTTATTCAGATACACGCCGGTTGAAGAAATCAGCAAATCAGGCGACCACTGGAAGGTAATGGGAGGAAATGACGTAAGCGTGGAATGTGACAGCATCGTAATAGCTGCAGGAGCCTGGTCAGGGCAAATAGGCCAATTGTTGGGCATCGACATACCCATAAGACCGATAAAAGGTCAAATTGCAATTACCGAGCAGATTGCTCCCATAGGGGAAACAAACTGTTGGACGGCTGCTTATATCGCATCAAAACACGATCCTTCCATATTGCCTTACAAGAGTGAGTTTGACAGGGAGATAGGTTTGGGATTTTCCTTCTCCAGGGCCAGCGAAGGCAATTACCTTATCGGAAGCACCAGGGAGAATGCAGGCTTTGACAAAACCACTAATTTTAAGGCAATTTCAAGAATACTGGAACAAACGAGACAGTATTTTCCAATAATGAACAAAGTTAATATAATTCGCACCATAGCAGGTTTCAGGCCGGGTACAAAAGACGGCAGCCCTATTATAGGTGATATTGACGGCTACCCGGGCTTGTTTATAGCAGCAGGTCACGAAGGTGACGGAATTGCCCTGTCACCCGTTACAGGAAAAATAGTCGCAGAAATGGTATGCGGTACAGGAGAACACAAAAGAGTTGAAGAGCTTAACCTAAGAAGGTTTTCCAATAATTAAAACAATCATAAAGGAACTGCAAGAAAAATAATATTGAATTAGAGCGATTCAAAGTCGCTTTATATAAAAAAATAAGAAGAAGGAGTAAAGGAGTATGAGTTCATTAGGAATTGTTATTTGGATTGCATCTCTTACGTTGTGTGCTGTGTACTTGTATATTGCTTTCAAGCAAAAAAAGGTGGCTGAAGAAAGTTTTGCGAATTATGCAATCGGTGGTGGTAAAATACCATTTTACCTGCTGTTCTTTACACACTTTGCAAACATCATGGGTGTTGGAAACTTTATGGGTCATGCGGGAAGCGCATATGTCAGCGGTTTGCCATGGTTGGCTTTCATAGTAGGAGAACAGGGATCAAAGATAATATTCGCAATATTCTTTGCAGGTTTAGCTGGAAGAATGACTTATAATACCTTCCCTGAGATGATAGACGACCTTATCTCCCGTGATAAGATAACAAGGGCACTTTGCGGCGTACTGGCTTCATCAATAATGATTGCATGGATCGGAGGCCAGGGAAAAGCATTTGGCCAGTTGTTCGCTACATTTACCGGTGTCAGCCCCGAACCCATCATAATAGCATTCTCGGCTATGTTTGTGGTATATACGACCATGGGAGGTATGATGTCCTTAATCTGGATGGACTTGATACAAGGCCTCATATGTGTTGTATTCGGCGGTATATTCTATCTGATTGCCTTCTCAAAAATAGATTTCAGCATGGCAGTATTAGGCCAGCAGTTAGCAGCAGTAGGCAAGGCTGAATTATTCACCTTTGCCGGAACAGATACAATAAGCCTGATTACTAAGTTTGTTACGGGATGTATAGGAATTCTTGTTGCCCAGTTGTATTGGCAGCCCTGCTATGCAGCAAAGAGTCCTTCAGTTGCAAAACGCTCCATGTTCTTCGGTGGTTCCGTAGCCATAATTTACACTGTTTTAACGGCTATGGTAGGATTGGTTATCCTTTCAATAAATCAAGGTTTGGACGCAAACTCCGCAATGCCTTGGTTCATGCTCAATGAAGTTGCTCCTATTGTAACAATAATGATATTCATATTGGTATTTGCCGCAGGTATGTCTTCGGCAGACTCAAACCTTAATGCTGCTGCAATACTCATAACAAATGACCTGGTAAGACCCTTCAGAAAAAATGAGATGAGCGATGCTCAATTGATTAAGCTGACAAGAATCCTGACCGTTGTCTTAGGTGCTGTTGCAGCTTTCGGAGGTATATATGCAAGCACCATAATGAGCTTGTTCTCCAAGGCATATTCAATGGCTGGTGCCGGATTAGTGCCCTTGCTGATTATCGGACTCTTATGGAAAGAAAATCCTGGAGAAGAACACAATATGGGCAAGAAAAACTCCAAGATTACTCCTTGGGGAGCTCGTGTAGGCATAGTGGTTGGTTCTGTTCTTTCCCAGATTACTGCCCTGGGACCAAATGCGGTTCTGATTGCTTTGGCAGCTTCTGCGGTTTGCATTGTAGTAGTATCGCTCTTAACTCAAAATGTCAAGAATAATCCTAAATTCGTAAGTGAGGGCAATGTAAATCCGTTAATTAAAGAGTATTCCGCTAATTAAGGAGTATTAGGCATATATCTTTAAACTTAGCAATATTGTACCTATCTTGCAATCAGATACAAGAATATGTACAATATTGCTAAGGTCAGATGAATGGAGGATACTATGCGTAAAATACTTCAGGATAAAGAAATTGCCGTATTGGAATCTCTTAAGGCAGCACAGGGCCCCATGGGCTCATGGAATTTGGTAGAAAAGTTAGAGGAAAAGGGCTACTATATAAGCTCCGCCACCATAGGAAGAATCTTAAACAGCCTTGAAAAGAGAGGCTATGCAAAAAAAGACGGCAATAACGGAAGAATCATCACTCAAGAGGGTCTGTATGCCTTAAGCAACAATAAAATAAAGAATCATATAAACGAGCAGACTCAAACATTGGAACAAATAATTTCAACAACGGTGTTGGATGATTTCATTATTGTTTTGCAGGCTCGTAAAGCCATAGAAAGAGAAACCGCCCGCCTTGCGGCAGAAAATATTACACACGAAGAACTGTCCCACATTCGCAAAATATTGGATGAGCAAAGAGAAAGGCACGCCAAGGGAGAATCGATTGCCGATTGCGACATAGCCTTTCATAAGGCTATAGCAAAGGCTTCAAGGAACAAGGTTCTTGAAACTTTGTACATGATGCTTTTCAGCTATGGGCAGCAGACAAGTATATTTGAATATATACGCAGGCAGGTAAGAGCTGTCTATATGAAATCCCATACAGAGATTTATGAAGCCTTAAAAAAACATGATGCGGAGCTTGCTGAGAAATGTATGATCGGACATATAGACAGTCTTATAGAAGATGTAACTAAGTATTGGGATTTATTCTATTAAGAATAGGTCAGATTAGGTTGAAATCTGTTTTACGATACAGGAATTGAGGTAATAAAATGCATGATGAATTAATATGCCGTTGTGAGGAAGTTTCCCGCGAGGAAATAGAGAAGGCTATTGAAGATGGCGCGGTAACGACAAATGAAGTAAAGCGTTTTACAAGAGCAGGAATGGGCTTATGCCAGGGACGCACGTGCAGAAGGCTGGTGGAGCGTATATTGTCCGAAAAAACCGGTATTCCTCTCAGTGAAATACAACCGTCGACATACCGCCAGCCGGTGCGTCCGGTAAGGTCAGATTTGATACGAGAGCATAAGGAGAATAAATCAGAAGGAGAAGTAAATGATGAATGATTGGGGAAGAATAATTACAGCCATGGTCACCCCCATGGATGCAAACGGAAATATAAATTATAACAAGGCCCTTGAATTGGCAAAGTATTTAGTAAGAGAAGGAAGCACGGCACTTGTTGTAAATGGAACTACCGGAGAATCTCCAACGGTTACTCAGGATGAAAAACTGAAGCTGCTTTCATTGATTAAAGAATCCCTGGATGTACCTGTAATTGCCGGAGTCGGAACGAATTCAACCGCAGCTTCCGTTGAAAATGCAATTGCTGCTGAAAAAGTCGGTGTTGACGGTCTCTTGGTGGTTGTTCCTTACTATAACAAACCTAATCAAGAATCCATCTATGCGCATTTTGCAGAAGTGGCCAAAGCTGTGAAATTACCGATAATGATGTATAATGTGCCGGGCAGAACCGGTGTCAACATGACTGCCGAAACTGCCGTTGCTCTTTCTAAAATACCCAATATAGCAGCACTGAAGGAAGCATCGGGAGATTTAAACCAGCTGGCTAAGGTGGTACGGGATGCGGAAGAAGGATTCCTGGTATATACGGGGGAAGATGCCCAAATACTGCCCACATTGGCAGTAGGCGGATACGGTGTTGTTTCAGTAACTGCACATGTAGTATGCAGGGATATTAAAAAGATGATAGATAGCTATTTGGGCGGCAATTATGTTGAAGCAGGCAAAATTCACAGAAAACTCATTAAGATAACAGAAGTGATGTTTATGACGGCAAATCCGATTCCTGTAAAGGCAGCCCTTAATCTTTTAGGTATGGATGTAGGCCCTACTCGTCTGCCCTTGGCTGCACCTTCCCAAAATGTAATTGATGCCTTAAAGGATTCCATGTCTGAGTTGGGGCTTCTTTAGGAGGCAAATAATGAACAGGATAATCCATCATCCAATTTTAGGCGAAAAAAAACCTTCAAAGGAAGTTGTAATATATGTAGATGATAAGCCTATTATTGCACATGAAGGGGAAATGATTGCCGCTGCCTTGATTGCCAACGGTATATTCATAAACCGATATACCTTGCACAAGCATAAACCCAGGGGGATATACTGCGCAATCGGCCGTTGCACGGATTGCATAATGACGGTGGACGGTGTTCCCAACATACGTACCTGCATAACCGAAGTCAAGGAAGGTATGAGGATTACCACTCAAAAGGGTGCAGGTGTATGGCAGAAGGAGGATCAGCAATGATTCAAACAGAATTGGCAATAGTCGGTGCAGGTCCTGCCGGGCTTTCTGCAGCCATAGAAGCCCGCAGAGCAGGAGCAGACGTACTATTGATAGATGAAAACGCAAGACCCGGCGGCCAGCTCTTTAAGCAAATACATAAATTCTTCGGCTCTCGGGCTCATAAGGCGGGGACCCGAGGCATAAATATCGGTACTGAGCTTTTAAGAGAGAGTCAGGAATTGGGAATCCGCACCTGTCTGAAGGGTGAAGTCTGCGGCATAGAAAACGGGCAAAACCTTTGGGTGGTTATAGACAGAAACCGCAGCGAAATCGTAAAGGCAAAAAAAATAATACTTGCCACGGGAGCAACAGAGAATGCGGTAGCCTTTCCCGGCTGGGACCTTCCCGGTATTATGGGAGCAGGGGCAGCCCAAACAATGATTAATGTCAATCGTGTTTTGCCGGGCCGGAAAGTTCTGATGTTAGGTTCAGGCAATGTAGGAGTAATAGTATCCTACCAGCTTTTGCAAGCAGGAGCGGATGTGGTTGCTGTTTTGGAAGCAGCTCCCAAACTTGGAGGTTATGGGGTCCATACGGCCAAGGTAGCCCGGGCGGGGGTTCCTTTCTATGTATCCCATACGGTAAAGCAAGCCTTTGGAACCGACCATGTGGAAGCTGTAGAAATAGTAAAATTGGACGCTTCATTCAATCAAATACCCGGCACTGAGCGCATTATGGAAGCAGATACGGTGTGCCTGGCAACAGGTTTGACTCCTTTGACGGAACTGGCATGGCTAGCCGGCTGCAAGTTTAAATATTTACCGGCCCTTGGAGGACATTTGCCCATCCATGATGACAGGATGCGTACAACCAAGGAGAATATCTTTGTTGCAGGTGATATAACCGGAATAGAAGAAGCCAGCACCGCCATGGAAGAAGGAAGGCTGGCAGGCATAAATGCGGCTGCGGATTTAGGATATATAAGTGAAGAAGAAGCAAAAATTCGGTCCAGGGAGATATGGGACAGTCTAAACTGCCTCAGAAGCGGCTATTTCGGACAAAAACGCCGCGAATCAAAAGACCTGATGCTGCAAACCGGAAATGAGGTGATTCAGTGGAAAATTCATTAAAAATTACAGGAGCTCCTTCTTTGGAAGAATTGCACAAGTCACCGGCTTACCCTGACAGGGACAGACTTTACAAGGGACCTATAGCCATAATTGAGTGCATAGAAGAAATTCCCTGCAATCCTTGTGAAGCGGCTTGTTCAAACGGAGCAATCACCATAGGCGAGTCAATAACAAATTTACCTAAGATGGACTTCGAAAAATGTGTTGCTTGCGGCAGGTGCATACCTGCATGTCCCGGTTTGGCAATTTATATAAAGGATTACACATACAGCGATACAAAGGCGCTTTTGTCCTTTCCCTATGAATATTATCCCCTACCTGAGGTCAATGATATAGTCGAGGCAGTTGACAGACACGGAAACACTTTATGCCAGGCTAAGGTGATCAAGGTCCGCAATCCCAAATCCAACGACCATACAGCCGTTGTAACCATCGAATACCCTAAGGAGTATTTCGAAGAAGTCATAAGTATAAAGAGAATAAAATAAAACATGGGGACCCACCATCTATAAGGATGGGGGTCCCCATACAATTTTCATCCTATTTTATGTACCCGCCAAGCATTGTTTTTATGTCATTTACCGTTATGTAAGCTTCAGGATTATGCTCTTTTATCAATTTGATGGCTGCGGGAATTTTCTTTCGTTTCAGCTGAATGAACAAAAGATTCTTAACACTTTCATTTATACCCTTTCCTTCAATTATGGTAACACCATATCCCTGCTCTCTTAGGGCATCAGCAAGAATCTCCCCGTCACTTTGGTCAACAACCACTTGAATTGAAGCTAATCCAACGGCAATTTTTGATTCTATGGTAACACCCAAAAAGTTGCCTAAAGAAAATGCCGCCGCATAAATAAATACTTTAATGGGGTCTTCGGTAATGTTGTTTAAAACAGAGCTTACCACAACAAGCCAAATCATTATTTCAACAAAGCCCAGCAATGCTCCTTTAACTCTTTCGCCCTTGTTGATATATACCAACCTGATGGTTGAAATAGAAACCTCTATAATTTTCGCAAAGAAAATTATAAGATACAGGGCAGGGCCTTGTAAATTCATTAAAAAGTCCATATGTCACCTCTAATTATTAATAAGCTTATTCTAATAGCTTTATGATTAATTTGCAAGAGGTGCAAAAAAATAAATTTATGTAGGTATTGTCATCCTTCATTTTGTCATCCTGAGCGCAGCGAAGGATCCCAAGTATAAATTGCATCTGTCATTTTTCAATAATATAATGTATAATAAACAAAAAATAATATTGTAAAGGAAAGTAAACATGAGACTGAGATATGTTCCCGGCCAGCACGAATATTTGAAAAAGTGCGAAAAAGTCATCATGGAGCCGGAGAAATTAGGATATAAATTAAATAAAGCATTCAAAAATAAAGCCCCGATACATGTTGAGCTGGGCTGCGGCAAAGGCAGGTTCCTAAGAGAAAATGCAGTCAATAACCCTCATATCAATTATTTTGGATTTGAGAAAAGCATAAAGGTTGCATACAGGTGTGCAAAAGCAATCTTTGAAAAAGACCCAACGAATTATTTTATTGTTCTTGCAAGCGGGGATATATTGAAGGAAGTATTTGAAGAAGGCTCAATCGATAGAATCTATCTTAACTTTCCGGACCCGTGGCCAAAAGCCTCCCACTCCAAAAGACGACTGACCCATAAAAACTTCCTGGATGTTTATTGGGCTGTTCTGTCTGAGAAGGGTGAAATCCACTTCAAGACAGATAACAATGATTTATTTGAATACTCACTTGAGCAGTTTTACACAGACAAGTGGGAATTCGTCATGGTAACAAGAGATTTGCACAACAGTATCTACACGGAAGGCAACATTATGACCGAGTATGAAGAAAAGTTCGTAAGCGAAGGCAAAAAAATAAATAAACTGATAGTGAGGAAGAAAAATGTCTGACATAAGATATAATATTGTCTACCTGATACTGATAAATTTGTTTTCTTTTATTCTGTTTTATGTGGACAAGCAAAAATCAATAAAGGGCAAATGGAGAATCAAAGAAAGTACCCTCCATGCAGCAGGCCTCATGGGCGGAATAATCGGGAGCATTGCAGCCATGATATTATTCCACCACAAGACAAAAAAGCCGAAATTTATTGCAATTACTATTATTGCACTGCTTTTTAACGCTTTCCTGGCATATGAATTCATAGTAAATCTATAAAAAATGACTGAGCAAGTTCAGTCATTTTTATGTCATCCTAAGCGTAAGCGAAGGATCTCATTTATTATTAATTGAGTATTTTGTATCAGTCTAATGAATTAATAATCTCAGTCATTTAATTTTATATTTAATTAAATTTCTAAGCCGTTATTGCTTCATTGCTTATCTCTTATATGCAACATTATGCTAATATACTATTTTGATTAAATACGGAGGAATACTTAATAATAAACATTATTTTGTAAATTTTATAGTACCGTTTATGGCAATATATGGTATAATGTATTAGGATATCGATTTCACAGCCAAAACTATTATTAATGAGGGTAAATCATGGAGTATAGGAATGCAACTTTAAGGGATATTAATCAAATCTCGCAGCTTCAAAAAAAATACCATATATCTACAATAAGCGAGGAAGATAAAGCGGACGGCTTCGTGACAACTTTGTTTACAGATGAACAATTCAGGGAATTGATAGAGAAAGAAAACGGGTTAGCCATAGCTTGTGACAATGACAAGGTCATAGCATATGCAATGGCAGCTTCGTGGCAGTATTGGTCGGCTTGGCCCCTTTTTCAACACATGATCAATGACTTGCCTAACATCCAATATTTAGGATACACACTTTCAACGGAAAATTCATACCAATATGGTCCCATATGCATTGACAAGCAATATCGAGGAACCCAAGTCCTGCCAAATCTTTTCGAATTCTCAAGACTCCAAATGAAAGACAGATACCCTGTCTTAATAACATTCATAAACCAGATTAACGGCAGGTCATACAATGCCCATGTGAATAAGCTAAGGCTTGAGGTAATCAAGACTTTTGATTTCAACAACAACCATTATTATGAGTTAGGGTATGATATGAGAAAGAAAACACCGGGAGCAAATATATAAATTAAAAATGTCCAAAAGCAAATTGCATTAAGTTATTTTTCATATATACTGATTGGACAAACATTATAATATGTTAGATTTATATATTAAGGTTGTACCTCAATATATGGTAAGGAGGTGAATGTATGAGAATTTCTGCAATATTTTCAATGGATCAAGATAGTATCGACAAGGATAAGAACAGAATATTTATTTCAATTTTAAAAAGCATTTTGGAAAGCTACGACTTAAATGTTTATAAAAAAATTTTTGAAAGAGGGCCAACTAGAAAATCATATTGCTTTGCATTATATATGAAGGATGCAGAATTTACCAGGGATAAAATAATAATACCAAATAAAAAGATAGTTTTCAAATTATCAACAGCAGAATTAGAAGATGCTATTCACATATATAATGCTTTTTTGCAGAGTTTAAGAAAAACTTTCAAAGTCAGAGAATATGAATTAAAACTTGATAAGATTAGAATAGAGAGAGAAAAAAATATTTATGATGATAAGGTTATCTTTACATGTTTATCACCTATTTTAATTAGACAGCATGAAGGTGATAATAAAAGGACCTGGTATCATACTCTCAATGATGAAGAAGGAAGAAAACTATTTTTGGATAATTTAAAAATCCAACTGATAGAAAAGTTCGGACAAGACCGTATTTTTGATATAAAAGAGATAAAAGTCAATGTGTTGTCAAATAAAAATGTAAAAGTAAAGAATTATTCTATAGAAGTAGTAGGAAATCTATGTACTTTTGAAATGTTCGCAAAACCCTACATATTAGAGTATATTTATAAGGCAGGAATTGGTAGCCAAAAAAGCACCGGTTTTGGTATGTTGGATTTGTTATAGGGGGTGATGCTATGTGTGAAAAGGTTAGATTATATTTGGATGATTGGCTGTTCAACAGCGGTCTTGTAGGTTTTTATAATATTTTAAAAAAGTCTGAAGACAGAGTAACTGTTGGAGAAAACTATTTAGAGTTTGATATAGAAGTGTTAGATAAATTTGATGAAAAATATTTTGAGTATTTTATTTCTACATATGAGAAGAATACTTCCTGGTATAGGATTGTTTCTTTTGAAGATGTAATTAATCATTATGAGCAAAATAATTTTGAAGGGTTTGATAATAAGAATATTGATAATTTAAATAATTATATTTCTGATGTGAAAAAATTTATTAAGAGCAATAGTTATCAGGCAGCTTTTGAGTTTTTAGGATTACTTAATGAAATATCTACTTTAGAAAAGCAATTAACTGCAATAAAAATAAAAAAAGGACAAGATCCAATAGATGTTATCCCCGATGTAAAAAATACTTTTAATATACTGGGAAAAATAATAGATTTTTTCAAACAAAACAATGTAAAGAAATATGTTGCAGCTAAGAACGTCATATATACCATAATTAATAACGGGTGGAACGGTGTATGTTTTTTAAATCCACAGACAAAAGAGAAGGATATGTATAAGGACTATGAAGAATATTTTGTAAAACCAGCTATTGATTATATTAACGAAGATAAATCGAGGTACAAATATGAATGTTTTTCTTGTGCTGGTAAAATAAAAAACTTGAATGATGACCTTGGGTTTTTGAATTCTATCGGGTTTGATGTAAATCGAAAATCATCCCATGTTTGGAATTTTAATAATGATGTGGCTGTTTGTCCTTTATGTAAATTAATTTACTCCTGTGTTCCAGCAGGATTCTCTTATGCTATTGACAGCGGAATATATGTTAACGATAACTTTTCTATGCAAAACGCAATTGATGTTAACAATAAAATTAAGAAGGAAATTTTAAAAACAAATGAAGACAAAAGAGCATTGACATATAGAGCATTAGTTGAGTCTATAAAAGAGCAATTTAGCATTGGTACGAAGTATGAATTATCTGACGTGCAGGTAGTCAGATATATGAATGAAGGATACAGATTTAATATTTTGACGAGAAACATTCTGAAATTGGTTTATGAATGCAGGGAAGAATTAGATAGTCTAATATCATGCGGATATAAAGAAATCAATACCTATTTTAATATCTATGATATGGTTTTAGACAATTTGTTTAACAGTCAAAATTTATATTTGTTAATCCATAAAATGCTGCTATATAAGTTATCGGATTTGAACAATTGTTATTATAATTGGAAACAAACAATTAATGTAATGGAAATAAATTATAAGTTTATAAGGAGGTTAGGATATATGGAGGGTTGTAAAAATGATATTGTAACAATCAGTAACAAGTGTGGATATTATCTGCGGGAAGCTTATAAACAAAAGGACCCAAATACCAATAAATTAAGTGGAATATCTTACCGTTTATTGAATGCATTAAAGGTAAATGATAAGGACATGTTTATGGATACGATACTAAATTGCTATTTATATGTAAAAAAATCGGTACCGCCTGTTTTGCTGGAAGTTTTGAAAGATGAAGAAGATATTTTTAAAACCGTGGGTTATGCGTTTGTCAGCGGTTTGATAGAAGGTCAAGATAATACAAAACAATAAAATGGAGGGGGAAAAATGTCATATTTAAAACCTAAAGGATTAACAATTTCCATAATATTTGAAGCAGAAAGTGCAAATTATGGTGAAGGAGTTGGAAATGTTGCTTCACTAAAAAAGATATCTAGAGGCAAGGGTAATCAGTACACCTATATCTCAAGACAAGCAATAAGATATAACATTGGGGAACAACTTGGGGAAGAGTATGCACCTGTCAAAGCTGAAGGAAGCGGAGAAAAAAAGGTGATTCAGTTTGATGAAAGCGCAACAATAGACAAATATCCAGAAATCGATTTCTTTGGGTATTTAAAAACAGAAAAAGGTACCGGTGGTAAAAAACGCTCAGCTAAAGTAAGATTATCGAATGCAATTTCTCTCGAGCCATATAAAGGTGATTTAGATTTTTTAACCAACAAAGGATTAGCCGACAGACTTAAAGAAGACATGAATATAGCACAGGCAGAGATACATAAGTCTTATTATCGATATACAATAGTTGCTGACTTAGATCAAATAGGAATTGACGAAGAGTATAAAATAGAAATTCCAAATAAAGAAAAGGCCAGAAGGGTTAAAAAATTATTAGACACAATAGCTTTCTTACACAGAGATATCAGAGGAAGAAGAGAAGATTTGAAGCCTTTGTTTGCAATTGGGGGAGTCTATGACATAAAGAATCCTGTATTTCAAAATGTGCTTGATGTTAAGGATAATAGGATAATAGTTGATCAAATAAAAGGTGTTTTATTCGATAATATTGCAGAGGATACTTATTGCGGATTGGTGGAAGGAAAATTTGATAATGACAATGAAATAAAAGCGAAATTAAAACCTTTAACTATGCCTGAGTTTTTTAATAAGCTAAAATCTAAGGTAGATGATTATTATGAAGGCAATTAGAGTTAAACTGCATCAAGATTTGGTAAATTATAAAAAACCTAACAGCTTTCAATTAAAAGAAACATACCCGTTACCCCCATATTCAACAGTTATAGGTATGGTACATACTCTATGTGGGTTTAAAGAGTATAAGGACATGAAAATAAGTGTGATTGGTAAATACAATTCCAAAGTAAACGACCTATATACACGGTATGAATTTAAAAATGGAATGAACTATGAAAGTGGAAGACATCAATTAAAGGTTGGTACATACGGAATTTGCAGGGGTATTTCAACTGTTGAATTGTTAGTTGATGTTGAACTTTTATTGCATATTATTCCTACAGATCAAACGCTTGTCGAAGAAATAGAAAAAGCATTTCTGTTTCCGATTGAATATCCCTCTTTAGGGAGAAGAGAGGATATAGTAACAATTCATCAGGCTAAGGTTGTTGAAATAATATCTGATAGAATTGATGAAACAATTGATATGTTTGAAGTCTACAGTGCCTATATTCCTCTTGAAGAGATGGAAAAGATTAGACTAAAAAACAGGGAAGAAGGAGTAAGTATATCAGGAACAAGGTATAGGCTGAATAAAAATTATGAACTATTCAATATAGGAACAAAAAATAAACCTAAATATATTAGGAAGTGGAACAAGGTTGATGTTGTATACGGAAGCAATATATCCGTACTAAGGAAGAAAATTGTTACAATGGATGAAGATCAAAATATATTATTCGCAATTTGATGGGGGTGTAGCCTTGAAAGAATTTTTGGCTAAAACATACCCAAGAGAAACGATACAGGAACATACGAATAACTTACTTAAAAATTATGAACTATTAAAAACAACATATCCTGATCTAAATATAGATTGGGATATGTTGTATATGGCTTGCCTGTATCATGACTTGGGAAAAATAAACAGGAAGTTTCAAGACAGGTTAAAGTATGGCAAAAAAGATGATTCAGAAATACCGCATGGCATATTGAGCTTAGCATTTATTGAATATGAACAATTAGAAGATAAGGGATACAGCAATGAAGATATTTCCGTTCTGTTCAATGCAGTAGGTTATCACCATGATAGGGAAATCAATTTTAGTCTCAGCGATGTAAAGAAAGAAATCATTGACTTAAAGAAAGAACTCTTGGATTTTGAGTGGGATAAAATAGAGAATATAAAAGTAAAAAACACAATAGAACCTGATTTTTTTGTATTAAAAGATAGGATATACAGGAAAAGAGATGGAGATAAAAAGTTTTTTAAATATGTAATGCTTATGGGGCTTCTTAATAGAATTGACTATGCTTCCAGTGCTCACTTGCCCGTAGAAATCAAAAATGATTTTTTAGTTGAATGTATGGAAAATCTTCTTAATTACTGGAAAAAAGAAAGGCCTGATACAAAATGGAATAAGCTGCAAGAATTTATGATTAAAAATAGAAATCAGAATACTATAGTTGTAGCCCAAACCGGTATGGGTAAGACTGAGGCAGGCCTGCTATGGATTGGAAACAACAAAGGTTTTTTTACACTGCCTCTTAAAACCGCTATAAATTCAATTTATGAAAGGATCATCAATAACATTGTTAAAGAAGACTATAAAAATAAAGTAGGCCTTCTTCATTCAGGCGTAATGAGTATATATCTTAATACTAAGAAGG
>Ga0255347_1001658_pt1 | contig 34374 bp, 30 predicted proteins | sample wastewater_treat_2_FD_192479 | JGI IMG/M metagenome (GOLD analysis project Ga0255347, IMG submission 192479) | Wastewater microbial communities from Lulu Island WWTP, Vancouver, Canada - plant24 | ecosystem: Engineered > WWTP > Wastewater > Unclassified | place: Canada: Vancouver, British... | reverse complement strand
TCGAACCCCCGGAAGCTTTCACTTCAACAGTTTTCAAGACTGCCGGTTTAAACCACTCACCCATCTCTCCTTCCCTTTGGTTTGGGAGTGCAAAGATATATTAAAAAAACATTTACTCAAAAAAAAGGTTATTTTGCGGAGTCGGATTCTTCGGTCTTAGGCTGCTTGGAGAAGAATTTCCATTTGAAAATCAGGAGGTAGATGGCTCCGCAGGTTATGCACGCATCGGCGAAGTTGAAGATGGGACGGAAGAAGATAAAGTTGCGTCCACCCCAAACGGGTACCCATTCGGGGAGTGTGGTGTCTATGATTGGGAAATAGAACATGTCTACCACTTTGCCGAAAAGGAATCCTGAATAGCCGCCTCCTGGGGGAAATAGCTCGGCTACCTGAATGGGTGTGCTTTCGCTGAATATCATCCCGTAGAAAAGAGAGTCAATGATGTTGCCGAGAGCACCGCACAGGATGGCTCCGAGTCCGATGAGAACACCTGTTGGAGTCTCTTCGCGCTTGAGGAGTTTTCTGATATATATGATGATGGCTATGACAAGCACCACCCTGAAGATAGAGAGGATGAATTTGCCAACGTTGCCTCCGAACTGCATTCCGAAGGCCATGCCGTTATTTTCAATAAAGAGTATCTGGAACCAACTGCCGAAGACAGGGATGCTCTGACCTAAAGTCATGTTGGTCTTAACCAGGATTTTGATAATCTGGTCAATAATCAAAAGAAGGATTACAAAGAGGGATATCTTAAAACCTCTGGAAATCTTCATCTTTGTTATTTGTTCATTTCATTCTTACCCTCAACGCTGAGTGTAGCGTGAGGCACAAGTCTAAGTCTCTCCTTGGGTATCAGTTTACCGGTTACACGGCAGATACCGTAGGTCTTGTTTTCGATGCGAATAAGGGCATTCTCGAGGTTCTGTATGAACTTGTACTGACGTGCAGCCAGTTGGCCCGACTCTTCCTTGGAAAGGGAAGAAGCGCCCTCCTCCAGCACCTTGAAGGTGGGAGATGTGTCCTCTGTATCGTTACTTGTGCTATGGTTTACAGCACCTCTGAGCATTTCATACTCTTCTCTGGCTTGAGCCAGCTTTTCAAGGATGAGTTCTTTGAACTCCTGAAGCTCTTCATCAGAGTAACGTACCTTTTCATTTATTTCTACTGGTTTGCCCATGACTTTATATGTTGGTTAAAGTGTAAAAATAGCAATATTATTTCAATTTAACAACAGAAATCCTCAATTCTCCTTCATCCCACTCTACCGGAGTACCATCTTCACATTCTTCGGTGAGTGTAATGGATTTTGAGAGTGTCTGCTCGCATACATAGGTTTTAAAATCACTTAGTGACTCCTCAATTTCAGGATTGTGCTGGATGAATACGTTTATACGATCAGTCACCTCAAATCCGCTCTCTTTGCGCAGATTCTGAATACGATTGATCAGTTCACGTGCCACTCCTTCCCTTCTGAGGGCATCGGTCACAGTGACATCCAGCGCTACGGTAAGTTTGCCTTCGGTAGCGACGAGCCAGCCGGGCATATCCTCGGATGTTATCTCATAATCCTCAGTAGATAGCGTCACTTCTCCCGATGGGAGGGAAAGATTATAGTCTCCGGCCTTCTCGATTTCCGAAATTTCCTGCTGCGAAAGTGTTGCAAAGGCGGATGCTATCTCCTTCATCTGTTTGCCGTATCTCTTGCCGAGAGTCTTGAAGTTGGGTTTTATCTTTTTGGTAATAATTCCTGTAGTATCGTGGATAAATTCCATTTCCTTAACATTCACCTCATTGAGAATGATTTCCTTAACCAATTCAAGCTGCTCCTCTATAGCACGGTCGAGCACGGGAATGATGAGTTTAGCCAGCGGCTGTCGCACCTTTATGTTAACCTTTCTGCGAAGCGCCAATACCATTGAAGAGCTCTTTTGAGCCAGATCCATACGCTCTTCAAGAGCGGAGTCTATATACTCTTCGTTGTAAGCAGGCATACGCTCAAAATGCACCGATTCAGCCCCCGGTACGAGATCGCACCAGAGCAGATCCATATAAAATGGGGCTATCGGAGCTGAGAGCAGAGCCACCGTCTTGAGTGCCTCATGGAGGGTCTGATAAGCTGCAACCTTATCAGGAGTTAGCCCACCGCCCCAGAAGCGCTTGCGATTGAGGCGTACATACCAGTTGCTGAGGTTGTCGCAGACAAAATCCTGAATCAGTCTGCCTGCGGTGGTAAAATCGTAGTCCTCGTATGCTTCAACCGACTTCTTGACAAGAGTATTAAGCAGCGAAATGAGCCATCTGTCAATCTCCTGGCGCTCTGACAGGGGCACTTCCGGTTCAGAACTGTTGAAACCGTCCACATTTGCATAAAGTGCAAAGAATGAATAGGTGTTGTAGAGGGTTCCGAAGAATTTTCTACGTACCTCATCCACTCCGCCCATGTCAAACTTTAGGTTGTCCCAGGGTTGCGCATTGGTAAGCATATACCATCTGAGCGGGTCGGCACCATATTCATCGAGGGTCGAGAATGGATCCACTGCATTGCCAAGGCGCTTGCTCATCTTGTTGCCCTCTTTGTCCAGAACAAGTCCGTTGGAGATAACTCTCTTAAATGCGCACTTATCGCTCACCATGGTAGCTATTGCATGGAGGGTAAAAAACCAACCTCTTGTCTGGTCAACGCCTTCGGCGATGAAATCTGCAGTCTGACCGAAGTCGGGGCTATTGACCTTTGCAAGGGTCTCCTGAGCATAGGGCATCGCTCCCGAATCGAACCAGACATCAATCAGATCGCTCTCCCTTACCATCTTGCGGCCATCATCCGAAACGAGGAAAAGGTCATCGACGTAGGGACGGTGGATATCTATCTTCGCAAAATTCTCATCCGAATAGTCGCCGGGGACAAATCCCTTCTCCTTCAGAGGGTTGGAGGGCATGATCCCTGCGGATACCGATTTCTCCAGTTCCTCGTAAAGCTCTGCTACTGAACCTATACATTTCTCCACAGTGCCATCCTCAGTACGCCAAATAGGTAGCGGAGTACCCCAATAGCGACTTCTGGAGAGGTTCCAGTCCTGAAGGTTCTCCAGCCATTTGCCAAAACGGCCGGTACCTGTGGAAGCAGGCTTCCAGTCAATGGTATCATTGAGTTCCATCATCCTCTCCTGCACGGCGGTGGTTTTGATGAACCATGAGTCAAGCGGATAATATAGCACCGGTTTATCGGTTCTCCAGCAGTGAGGGTAGTTATGGGTTTGTTTCTCTATTTTAAAGGCCTTTCCCTGCTGTTTTAGATCTACGGAAAGATCAATGTCCAAAGTGACGTCATCAGGACCGAGAGTGGGGTCATATTCGTTCTTGACATACCTTCCGGCATACTTTCCATACTCCTCTATATTCACTCTCTCGGCAACGAAAACGGGATCAAGATCCTCAATGGCATAAAATTTTCCGGTAGGGTCGACCATAGCCTGATTGAGGCCTGCGGCATCGACCATTATCAGCGGGGGTACGCCGTTGACCTTTGCTACCTTGTCGTCATCAGCACCGAAAGTTGGAGCAATATGCACGATACCGGTTCCGTCTTCCGTAGTCACAAAGTCTCCCAAAACCACCTTATGAGCGCCTTCCGAGCATTTTACCCAAGGGAACAGCTGCTCGTATCGGATACCTGCCAATTCTTTCCCTTTGATCGGCTCCCCTATTACGCGAAAAGGGATCTTTTCATTGAAGTGAGCATTTAGAAGGGCCTTGGCCACCACATAGATGGCGGGCTCTTTCGTATAGGGATTGAGACTCTCTACTTTAAGATATTCGATATTTGGCCCGACACTAAGCGCGGTATTGGAGGGTAGCGTCCAGGGAGTTGTAGTCCAGGCAAGGAAGAATAGGGGCAGCGGACTATCCTCGAAAAGGAATTGCGACTTTGTATCCTTGATTATCTCAAACTGCACTACCGCGGTGGTATCCTTGACGTCACGATAACATCCCGGCTGATTGAGTTCATGCGAACTGAGTCCCGTGCCGGCTGCCGGGGAATAGGGTTGTATGGAGTATCCTTTATAGAGCAGACCCTTTTCATATATTTTTTTGAGAAGGTACCACAAGGTCTCTATATAGCGGTTGTCATAGGTAATATAGGGATTGTCCATATCCACCCAGTAACCTATAAGTTCGGTAAGTGAGACCCATTCCCTGGTATATTTCATCACCTCCTTGCGGCAGGCTTCATTATATTCCTCTACGGAAATCTTTTTCCCAATATCTTCCTTCGTGATACCAAGCATTTTTTCCACACTAAGCTCTACCGGGAGACCGTGAGTATCCCATCCCGCCTTGCGCTCCACCCTATAACCGCTCTGTGTCTTATATCTGCAAATAACATCTTTTATGGCCCTGGCCATCACATGGTGGATACCGGGCATTCCGTTAGCCGAAGGGGGACCCTCAAAAAAGATGAATTTCGGCGCCTTCTCTCCAGCAGCAAGCACTTTGCGGAAAGTATCCTGCTTGTTCCATTTCTCTAATACTGTACGATTTGTCTCAACCAAATCGAGCTTTTTGTACTCGTTAAAACTCATATTTCATTCATTTGAATTTGCAAAGATACGATAATTCACTAATTTTGACCAATCATTAAAAAATTAAGTATATGGGAGTTATAGACATTATCCTTCTCGTCTGCTTTCTACCCGCGTTTTACTTTGGCATCAAGAATGGTCTTGTCAAACAAATAATATCCGTGGCAGTCGTATATTTCGGCATCGTACTCTCTCTGAGATTTTCAGATAAGGTTTCTACCTGGATTCTGCAACTTGTCACACTATCCGATTTCTGGGTAAAGGCTATTTCATTCGTTTTGATATTTATAGTTGTAGCAATTTTGCTCAATCTTTTCGGCACTCTTATAGAGAAAATATTAAAAATCGCACTGCTCGGATGGCTAAACAGACTCCTCGGAGTGGTTGTTACTCTGGCAATTTTTGTTCTACTTCTTTCTACCATTATCCATTTTGTAGACGCCGCCAACAACACATTCCATTTTATTTCCGAAGATAAAATAGCTGAGTCAAAGCTATATCCCTCTTTGCTCGACCTCTCATACAAGCTTTTTCCCTATTTTGAGTCGTTTTTTTAAAAAATTCTGATTTTTTCAAAAAAATTAAATGGCTGACGCTTGAAGCAACAACTGTTATAGTTGCTTTCTCAAGCATATTTTTTCTCTTTTTTATCTACTACTTTGCCTATGGATTTTTTGGCAGAGCCACGGATTATGAAAAGAGAAAGAGAAATATTGCCTGCATCTGAACTCGACCGAACAGTATCGGGAATGGTGCCTGACGCCGGAAGGGGTTTCGTGCTTCTATACGCGGCAGTCTCATTGCTTTGTCTCTTACTCTCCATTTTCGCGGCTACAGCTTTCATCTAAGAGGGAGCCTGTGTTGAAGATATGTCCTGATGGCGGACGGGACACTGAAGGGTCAGGATGACTCCCTCTTTTTAATGAATCGAAGAGGAGAATGGTAATGAGAAGGAGAACAAATATAAGGCAACATGACAGGACGGATTGCGCAGCAGCCTGCATCGCCTCCATAGCCGGTTGGTATGGATACAGCATACCATTGACCGTCATCAGAGAGGCCTCCGGTACAGGTGCATACGGCACCACGGTCAAAGGTATTCTGGATGCTTGCCGGGAGATAGGATTCACGGCCAAAGGCTATAAGTCGGAAACCGGCGATACCACTCCCCTGCTTGGACTTGGCTGCCCTGCCATTCTTCACATTCTCAAGGAAAACGGAGACCTTCATTTCTATGTTCTCTACAAAATAAATGGTAAAAAAGCCATCGTGATGGATCCTGCAGAGGGCCGTCGTGTTAAAAAAGATATCGACACGTTGCATAAAGAGTGGAGCGGGTACCTGGTTATAATGAGACCAGACCCCGATTTCACCCAATTCCGCGGAAAACGCGGACATTTCTCTAAATACGCTTCACTACTCTTACTAACAAAAAGGGATTACTCCCTTTCTCTTGCCGGGGCTGCTGCCTACATTGTGGCCGGCATCTGCACCGCTCTTTTCTTGCAACATATCATAGACAATGTACTCCCGGTCGGAGATATGAGAGCCCTGGGCGTCACAGGTGCACTTATGATCCTCATAATGGCTGCCGCACTATTTGTCGGGTACGGTCAGGTAATTTTCACCTTGCGTACAGGAATTACTATGGACAGTTATATAATTCTCAAATATATAAACCACCTCTTCTCTCTGCCTGTCGGATTTTTCAAAGGCAGGGGCGCGGGCGAACTCAATTCCAGAATAGGGGATTCAATGCGCATCCGCTCCTTTCTGATAGAAGGTGTCACCACTATACTAACAAGCGTTCTCACACTTGCAGTCTCATTCGTGCTGATGTTTTCATTTTACTGGAAGCTCGCATTGATGACATTTGCTTTCATCCCACTTTTCTGTACGGTCTACATAATTGCCGGAAGGATCAACAGAAAGACCAGCAGGGAGATAATAGAGAGTGCTGCCGAATTTGAGGAGAAGAGCGTAGAAGGCATTTCCTCCATAAAAGTAATCAAGTATTTCGGTAACGGAGAACACTATTACCGCAATATCGAGCGAAAATATGTCACATTTGCAGAGAAACTTTATCGCGGAGGGCGTTATTCAGGCATATTTGCAACATCTGCGGATGCCATCTCCAGATTGCTGACAGTTTGCCTGATACTAATAGGTTCGCTGTTTATCTTTAAAGGAAAACTTAGCGTCGGGGAACTGGTCTCCTTCTACTCTCTAACCTCATTCTTTTCCGGTCCTTTAAGCCAACTGGTGAGATTAACGGACGATTTAGCCGAGTTCAACACGGCATCAGAGAGGATTTTTGAAATCCTCGACCTAAAAAGCGAAGGTGGAGAGTCCCTTCCATACGTGCCGGACAGATGCGAGGATATATTATTCCACAATGTGGAATTTTCCTATCCCGGACATGAACCTTTGCTTAGCAACTTCAACATAACTATACCAAAAGGACAAATAACGGTTATAAAAGGAGCCAGCGGATGTGGGAAAAGTTCCCTCGCCTCACTGCTTATGCGGGACTATAAGGTACAAAAAGGTAAAATAACCCTCGGCGATATCGACATCAGTCAAATTGAGATAGGTCAATGGCGTGACTATATTTCGATTGTTCCCCAGGATGCAGACCTTATCAGCGGTACAATACTGGAAAATATCACCTGCCACGACCCTAAACCTGATGTGGAACGGGTAATAAACATCCTCGAAGAGCTGGGTATGCGTCAATTTATTTCGGGCTTGCAGATGGGACTCCTGACACGCACCGGAGAACATGGATCCCGCATTTCCGGTGGCCAGAGACAGCGTATAGCACTTGCCAGAGTTCTCTACCGTGATCCATTCATATACATACTGGATGAGGCCACCTCATCCCTGGATAGCGAATCGGAGGCATTTATTCTGCGCAAACTGCAAGACCTAAGGGATAAGGGCAAAACCGTAATATTGATTACACACAACAAAGAGAATGCTTTGATTGCAGACAATACTATCACGATGAGTGCGCACTCATAGAGGTCATTTCCGGGCACCTGACCAAAGAACGGAGTAACACAAAAAATTTAGCTTTATGGAAGAAAAAAGATTGAAAGAACTGGGATTGAGGGAAATGACTTCCATTGAACTCCAGTCGGCAGGCGGGACAACTTTGAGTGCCATCTCGCTGTTTGAAAAAGTAAGGGCCATCATCAATTTTATTGCTGACTATCTGCCAAAACTTGTAAAAGGAATCATTGACGGATGGAACAGTCTCAAAGGACCAAAATGATGGAGGAAGTGAACTATGAGAGAGGATTTCATAATACCGGGACTCAGACCTATTGAGGTAAGCGAGTCGGCCTGCATCATCGGCGGCATAGATAAAAAGGCCCAGGATGCACTTTACTACATCGGTTATGTAATTGGACTCGTAGCGCAGTACATCTGCTCTCTGTTCAAAAAAATTAAAAATGTTTTCGGAGGAAAGAATACATAACCATTAATGAGCGGGGATTCCGGGTGCTGACGACACCCGGGAGCCCCTTTTATTAAAAATCAAACCATGGAAAAAACCAGAAAGTGCCTCGTGCTAACGACAGCAATGCTGATTGCAAGCATACTCACCTCTTCGGGGCAGAATTGGACTTTAGAGCAATGTATAAACCATGCATTGGAGCACAACCACGATATCAGAAGTGCCCTAGCCTCACTGGAAGAGAGCGAAAGCGCACTCAACGAGATCTCATGGAGTCTAATTCCCCGGATCGGTGGTGAAATGGGACAGGATTTCAACTGGGAACGACTCTCCCCCTACAAACTCAAGGGTAAACAAAGTACCAACGTCTCCATTGGACTTAATGTGACTCTGTTCGATGGACTAAGGGGATACTTCAGCATCAAAGAGGCCGGTCACTCGCTCAATCAGGCGAAAAACTCCCTTGAAGGGGTGCGTGACGCAGTCAAAGTCAGCGTAATTCGCAGCTGCCTGAAAATGGTGCTGGCGAGAGAATTACACTCCATAGCGGAATACAATTTTGAAAGCATCGTCAGACAGATGGAGAAATGCCGTAAAATGGTATTGGCCGGGCTGCGCCCATTGAGCAGCCTAATGGAGCTTGAGGCACAGGTAGCTCAGGAACAGTACACTATTACCGCAACTGCTGCAGAGATAGAGAGCAGCCGAATTGCTCTTATGCAGCTACTTAACCTCCCTTATGAGAGCCGGTTCAACGTAGAAGTGCCACCGATTGATACGCTGCCACCGGAGGATTTACCGGAATTATCTGCTTACAAGCTGGCTGATGCGCATCCTTCCATAAGGGCAGCAAAGGCTGCGCTGGAGGCGGATAAGGCTGCCATAGGAGTAGCTATGAGCAGCATTTATCCCACCATATCACTCTCCGCGGGGTATGGTACATACTACCACGATGCAGTTGATAAGAAATTCCGCGAGCAATTCAAAGAGCACCTGACCCCTTTTGTAGGATTAACACTCAAAGTGCCTATAAGCAGCTCCATTGCAACAGTCCACAGGATCAGAAGAGCAAAGAGTGTACTCTCAGGAAGCAATGTCGCTTTGGAAAAGGCTCGCAGGCGACTCTCCGATGAGATAGAACTTGCCGTAGCCGAGTGCCGCAGCTGTCGCAGCCGTTGCATTGCCGCGGAAAAGAGTCGCAAGGCCTCCGAAGAGCTTTTACGGATGAATGAATTCAAACTCGAAGTGGGAGAAATCTCAGCTACCGATTATATCATTTCCAAAAACCTTTGCCTAAAAGCAACGTCAGAGCATGTTCAAGCCTACTTCCAGTATATTTTCCAGCGAATGATCGTGGAGCACTACTTAGGCAGATAGAGAACCATTGAAATAGAGAGAATGAAAATAGAGAAAATAAAATTTAAGAAATGGCATATTATTACGCTCATTTCCATAGTGGTACTGATTGTGATAGTTGTAGCTTCCGGTGGAGGCAGCGTGGCGGAAGTGCGTCTGTTCACCATAGAAAAGATGGATTTGGTAGAAACTATTCCGGCCAACGGCAAAGTGAGGCCGGTAATAGAGGTCTCCATAACTCCGGATGTATCGGGAGAGATCGTGGAGCTCAATTGCCGTGAAGGGGATAATGTCAGCAAAGGGGATGTGCTTGTGAAAATCCGCCAGGATGTATATATTTCCATGGTAGAGAGAGCCGAAGCTGTCCTCAACGCGGCCAGAAGCGACTACCTTCAGCAAAAAGCACAGTTTAAGCAAGCTGAAATAAATTATAAGCGCAACAATATTCTTTACAAGGAGAATGTAATATCCGCAGCCGAATATGAGACTTCACAACTCAATTTTGAAATAGCCAGAGAACAGCTTACGGCTGCACAATATGGTGTGAGTAGCGGCAGAGCGGCCCTGAAAGAGGCCACAGAAAATTTAACAAAAACGGTAATCTGCGCCCCTATGGATGGGACTGTCTCGATGATTGCGGTTAAAATCGGAGAAAGGGTTGTCGGTACAAGTCAGATGGCAGGTACTGAAATAATGCGGATAGCTGACTTGAGCGATATGGAAGTAGTGGTAGATGTCAACGAAAATGATATTCTTAAACTCAATCCCGGAAACAGCGCAAAAATAGATATTGATGCCTGTCCGGGACAACTATTTGAAGGAGTTGTGACACAAATTGCAAATTCTGCCACAAATTTATACTCAAACTTTGAACAAGTTACTACCTTTGAGGTCAGGATCGGCATCAAAAGTGATACAATAGCAGGAGTAACTTTCCCTGAAGCACTACCTTTCAGACCGGGAATGTCGGCAAGAGTTACAATAGTGACAGGTCAAAGGGCAGATATAGTGACCGTCCCCATCGAGGCTGTTTTCATCCGCAACTCTATGGAGTATGTCTGGAAAGTGGATGAAAAAAATAGCGTACACGCTACACCTGTGGTGTCGGGCATACAGGACTTCAGCTCCATTGAGATTGTCTCGGGACTGGAACCCGGAAACAGGATAGTAGCCGGACCCTACTCAGCCGTAAGCAAAGAGTTGGAAGAGGGGATGAAAGTGCGTGGAACGACATATTGAAGAATAATAAATTGACATGAAAGATACCGTATTACTACTGCTGGAGACCAGCACCGAGGTTTGCTCCACAGTTCTGACTAAAGGAGCCAAAGTGATAGCCTCCCGATATTGCGACCTGCCCAAGAGCCATGCTTCAAAACTTGCGGTGCAAATCAGTGAAGTCCTGGCTGAAGGCGGTATAACTGTCTCAGATTGTGATGCCGTAGCTGTGAGCGAAGGTCCCGGCTCTTATACAGGGCTTAGAGTAGGCGTTTCTACTGCCAAGGGTCTCTGTTTCGGTTCCGGCAAACCTCTGATTGCCATTTCCACTCTGAAGATTCTGGCAATGGCCGCAGTAGGCAAGGCTGATAAGATTATAGCCCTTATCGATGCCCGAAGGATGGAGGCCTATTGTGCTGTTTTTGACAGTAACGGAAAGCCTCTGAGCAAAGTGGAGTCTCTTATTTTTGACAAGGAGAGCTTTAAAGAGCTACTGGATGAAGGCAGCGTAATCTTTATCGGGAATGCAGCAGATAAGTTACGGGAAATAATCAGCCATCCAAATGCTATTTTTGAACAGTGCAGTCCTTTGGCGGAGAATATGATTATTCCCGCTACAGAGGCATTCGCAAAAAAAGAGTTCAAAGATGTTGCCTACTTTGAACCCTTCTATTTAAAAGATTTCGTTGCCGGTATCAGCAAGAAGCAGTTGCTCTAGAGCTGCGCTTTGATCACTTTTTCCAATTCATCCTTTTCAAACAGGTCTTTGCCGGCGATTGTGCCATCCCTTCCTATTATGAAAAATGTTGGTAACTGGGTTATATTGTAGGCTGTCATCGCGGGTGAACTGATGCCGTTACCATCATTTACTGAGGTCCATGGTAGTTGCTGAGACCTTACGATAGAGGCCCAGGAGGCCTTGTCAATATCCAGAGAAACCTGGTAGACCTCCAGCCCCTTGGAATTGTATTTTTGATAGAGTTCTGCAAGATCATTGTTGAACATTTTGTGAGCATCCTGGGCTACGCTCCAAAAGGAGAGGATAATCACTTTGCCGGTAAAATCAGAAAGACGCTTCATCTCTCCATTGTTATCGGGCATTTCCAGATCGGGAAAGAGCGCTTCTTTAGCATTGGAAAATTTATTGCTCAACTCGAAAGCCCTTTCTCTGGCCGCAATCTCATCTTTGAGTGCAAGTACATACTCGGATTGCGGGTATACTACCTTTAGCGAGTCATAAACCTGCTTAAATATGAAAAAATCACTCACCTCACCAAATACCGGGAGATTATCGTTGAAACGCTGAAACAGCGTTGTGGCTGCCGTAATGGAGTTGGGGTGGCCAAAAATATGCTTCAAGGCAGTTTTACGATACTCTATATAGGTCTTTCCCATATCCAGGCCGACATCTTCGCCTGAGAGACTCTTGTCAGCCAACTCGGAGAGCTGCGCAGAGGTCTTGAGGAACTCCTGGTCAATGGCCTGCAAAAGTAGTGATTCTTCGCTACCTGTTACTGTAAAATTACCTTCCAGGTCAGCGTTAAGAATAACCTTATCTTTGGGTAGGAGGACCATGGAGGCTAGCTTGGTGCCTTCGTGATAGAGATAGTAGAAGCCCGGCGAGGTACCGGAAAGCTTCACCTTATAAGTAAAGCTGCCATCAGGTGCAGTGGTGATGGTGTCAACCACCTGTATTTTACTAAAGTTGAGTTTCCGGAGCACAATCTGTGCCTGATCTGCACCCTCTATTGAGGCCTCAATTACTGCTGTAGGCTGCTGGGAGCAGGCTGCGAAGAGTAGAGCCGCAAGGGCTATTGAAAAATATCTCTTCATTTTTCTATATTTTGTTGAAAGCATTGGATATCGAAGTGGCAATCTCTTTGAATTGCTCCGGAGTCAAGGAAATTTTTTTCTTACGAAAATCAAGATCTCCTTCCGTACGGAGCGGCACAAGGTGGATGTGCGCATGGGGAACTTCCATCCCCAGCACGGCCATACCTATTCTTTTACAGGAAATTACACTCTTCTGAGCTATAGCTACCTTACGAGCAAATGCAAACAATCCCCTATAGGTCTCCTCGTCCAGGTCAAAAATATAATCAACCTCAATTTTGGGAATAACGAGGGTGTGTCCCTCAGCCAGAGGGTTTATGTCGAGAAATGCGTAGAACCTGTCGTCCTCCGCCACTTTGTAAGATGGTATTTCACCATTTACAATCCTTGTGAAAATTGATGCCATATCTGTGACTATATTGAAATATCGAGAATTTCAAACTTTAAAATACCTGAAGGTACTACTGCCTCAACTATATCACCTTTACGGCGACCTATGAGGGCTTTGCCGATAGGAGTGGCAGCAGCGAGTTTGCCCTCTTTAAAGTTGGCCTCGCTCTCTCCAACGAGAGTATACTCCACAATGGAGTTGTTTCCAAGATTTTTGATCTTAACCTTGTTGAGCATCTGCACCTCATCGGTATTGATTTTAGACTCATCTATGACTCTTGCAGTTGCAATAAGGCTCTCCATTTTGGCTATTTTTAGCTCAAGAAGCCCCTGTGCCTCTTTAGCTGCATCATATTCGGCATTTTCGGAAAGGTCACCCTTATCTCTGGCATCTGCTATCTGTCTTGATATGACAGGTCTCTGGGCAAACAATTGCGCCAGCTCCTCACGAAGTTTTTGAAGACCTTCACGTGTAACATAATTTATCTCTGTAGACATCTCTATAAATATTATAAAAAATCAAAAAGGAATCCCGTTTGGGATCCTTTCATTTGTAAATCACTCCGCAAAAATAGTTAAAAAAATCAATATTCCTTCCATTTGGGACGCATAATCTCAGAATAAATGATGAGATTGCGTGGCTCTATTTCAACTTTTACACCCTTTGCGGACTCATTATTTTTTTTATCTAATGAATATTGCTCTTCTTTAATAGTTACAGTACTCCTGACGCCTTCCTCGGCTCCAAACTCAACAGGCGTGACAACTACTGACTCCGGTTCCATATAGGTTTCAACCCCATCCTCAACCTCTGAAAAGTGCTCGTCAGCCTCCTCCAGGATTCGCCTCAACTCTTCAAGAGCACCTTGCGGAGAGTTGGGTCTTACAGGATGTGATGGACGCGAGTTAGTGCCCGGCAAGCCCATATGACCGGTCTTACCTGATTGTTGCTGTTTTTTCTTACTGCCGTTAATAGCCGCGAACATCATGGCAGTAAAAAACACAATAACTCCTACTAATATATCTAAATCCATAACCCAGAGATTTATACAAAGTTAGAAAATATTCTTATCAATACAGCATTTTTTGTCAAGCAAAAGTTGCTGGCGCAACTCCTCCAAAGAACCGAAACGGCGCTCATCACGCAATCTCTCAATAAAAGATATCCTGATATCCAGACCGTATATATCCTCATCAAAGTCGAGAATATGCGTCTCTATCCTACGGCTGGTATCGCTGGAGACAGTAGGTCGCGTACCTATGTTGCAGATGCCCTTATAGGTACCACCGGTTACCTCAACTTTCACAAAATAGACTCCGGTCGCAGGAACCAGCTTGAGAGGCTCATACAGCTGCATATTGGCGGTCGGAAAACCTATTGTACGGCCAAGACGATTACCTGAGACAACCACTCCATGAAGAGAATAACGATAACCAAGCCATTCATTAGCACAAGCGATATCCCCTTTGAGCAAACAGTTGCGGATAGCAGTGGAACTGATCACCCTCTTCCCTGTCTGGAATTTTCCTACACGCACAGTACGAATACCGCAGGAGGCAGCAATTTCTTCAATATTCTTCTCATCTTTCCCATGTCCAAGACGATGGTCATATCCCACTACCAGCGTGGAAACGTTGTATTTTTCTATAAGATAGCCTCTGAAAAACTCTTCTGTGGATAATTGGCTGAACTCTTTGTCAAAACAGATTACCTCAAATCTGTCAATCCCCAAAGAGAAGCTCAATTCGCGCTTCTCTTCGAGGGTTGTCAGTAGTCTGAGCTTGTAGGCATCTTGCTGAAGTACGTTTCTCGGATGGGGCCAGAAAGAGATAATCATACTCTCTCCTCCCTGCTCTGCTGCAATGGAGGTGAGCTTCTCTATGACCTTTCTGTGGCCTAGGTGAAGTCCGTCAAAAAAACCTGTAGCCGCTACAACCATTTTACAAGTTCGAAATCCTGCCTATGAGGCATCTTCTCATTTTTAGCATACAAGCGCATTGCCATATGGAAAGAGCCTGCCATATCCGGAACGACGTTGGCTCTATATGTAGCTATGCCATTCTCAAAGGAAACAGTCTTGAATTCAAAGCTTTCACGAATCTTGAATTCTCCTCTTCTATTCTGAGTTGCCACTATCAGTTCAACTCCGAGATCCTCAGGAGTGAGATCTCCTATGGCAATAACCAATTCCGCTGTAAATTCCTTTCCGAGGGTAAGTGAATCCTTGGTATTATCGGGCTTGGAGAGTGAAATTATTTCCAGATGAGGCCACTCCCTGCGGAGACGCTTCTTCCAGAATGCCATTTCCCTCGCTTTTGCGAAATCTGAAGCAACCATCTCGCTCTGACGTTTCGCCAGAGGAATATAATACTGGTTAAGATAATCAGTCATCATCCTGTTGGTAGTAAAGTTGCTGGCTACCTGGGATACGGTATTTTTGATGATTTCAATCCAATCTGCCGAGATGCCCTTCTTGTCCTTGTCATAGAAGATAGGAGCTATCTCGTTCTCTATGATGGTGTAAATGGTAGCAGAGTCCAACTCATCCTGGAATTGCTGATCATCGTAGGTGCGCTCCATCGGAAGAGCCCATCCGGCTCCCGGTTTGTAGCCCTCCACCCACCATCCATCGAGTACGGAGAAATGCATTACTCCATTCATCACGGCTTTTTCACCACTTGTACCGGAGGCCTCCAGGGGACGGGTAGGATTGTTCATCCATACATCGACACCCGGTATTAGAAGTTTTGCAATTGTGATATCATAGTTGGGTATGAATACTATCTTGCCTATGAACTGGGGCATCTTGGAAATATCTATGATTCTCTTGATCAGATCCTGACCCGCTTTATCTGCGGGATGCGCTTTTCCTGCAAAAAGGAATTGTACGGGGCGATCAGGGTTATTGATTATGTCATTGAGCCTATCAAGATTGCTGAAAAGCAGGGTTGCTCTCTTGTAGGTTGCAAAGCGACGGGCAAATCCTATGGTAAGAATATCATCGCGCAGAGTCTTTTTAATCTTGACAATCTGGTGAGGGGAATAGTGGCTGGTAGCGGCAGTGTCGCTCATTATATCCTTTACGGCTTTGATGAGCTTACTGCGCAACTGCTGTCTTATACTCCAGATCTTCTCATCTGATACTTTGTGTATGCCGTCGAAGCAACTCTTGTCGTAGTGGTGAGTCTTGAACTCCTCGCCGAAAACCTCTGCGTGGACCTCTTTCCACTCGGGAGCCGTCCATGTAGGATAGTGAACTCCGTTGGTTACATGGCTCACATGTAGCTCTTCCGGCAGATAACCCGGCCACATTCCTGAAAAAATCTTCTGGGAAACCACTCCGTGCAACCAACTTACCCCATTTACCTCCTGAGAAAGGTTAGCAGCCAGTACGCTCATGGAGAACTTCTCTGAAGGATTGTCGACATCCATCTTACCGAGCCCCATAAGAGTCTTCCAATCAATCTTGAACTTATCGGGATAGTGCGCTATATATGCCCTCAGCATATCCTCGGTAAATGCATCGTGTCCTGCAGGGACAGGAGTGTGAGTTGTAAAGAGGGAGGAGGCCCTTACCACCTCCATTGCCTCAGGGAAGGAGAGATTTTCCTTAGAAATATATTCATATAGACGCTCAAGGCCAATGAAGGCAGCATGGCCCTCATTGCAGTGATAGACCTCTGCATCTTTACCAAGAGCCCTGAGTGCCCTTATGCCACCCACTCCCAGCAGAAACTCCTGTTTAAGACGATTTTCCCAGTCACCGCCATAAAGTTGGTGAGTGATCTGCCTATCCTCCGGACGGTTGTCCTCAAAATCGGTATCGAGCAGATATAGTTCGGTGCGACCGACATCTACTCTCCAAACCCTTGCGTATAGATTACGACCGGGGAAGGCTATTTTAACCGTCACCCAATTGTGAGCAGAATCCCTTACGGGAGTAGCAGGAATTTTCATGAAGTTTTGCGGTTCATATTCGGAAATCTGATCTCCCATTGCCGAAAGGTGTTGGGTGAAGTATCCGTATCTGTAAAGCAGACCGACAGCAGTAAGATTAACCTGCATATCACTTGCTTCCTTGAGGTAGTCGCCGGCAAGGATTCCTAATCCTCCGGAATAGATCTTTAGCGAGGTGTCCAAACCATATTCCATACAGAAATAGGCCACCTTCGGACCCTTACGATGCCTTTTCCCCTCCATATAGGCATGAAAATCGGCATAAACCGCTTCAAGACGCGCGAGGAAAGCGGAATCATTCTCCAGTTCCTTATATCTCTTTAAATCTATCTTGTCTAGTAGAGATATGGGATTACCCTTACATTTTTCCCAAAGTTTTGCATCTAAAGAAATGAAGAGATCAATGGCATCCTGATTCCAGCACCACCATAGATTTCTCGCCAAAGTATCAAGATGTCTGAGACTTTGGGGCAGCTCCCTATTGACAAGCACATTAGTCCAGAAAGGATCATTGGTGGTGAGCTTATTATATGACTGGGGCATATCATCCACTATGCCGAGAAATTCACCTTTGGCTTCAACCAACTTTTCAATGGCAAGCGAGAAAGCTCTCTTGTAGTACTTTATATTATTCTCCCACAGGGCAATCTCTGAAACCTCCTTTGCATTCTCCTTGTATGACTTTTTCTCTGCAGGAGAAAGAGCTGCAATCTCACGAATACGGTTGACTACGTCATTTACAACCTCATCATAATTGGAATCGGTGCGGGTGATTATATCTATCGATTTACGACTCTTATCTTTGGGATAATGTTCCTGTACCCAAAGACCAAATCCCGCAAGGGTAGTAGTAACGGTTGGTACCTTGAATGCAAGCGACTCGAGTGGAGTATAGCCCCAGGGCTCATAGTAAGAGGGGAACACGGTAAGGTCCATACCTACAAGCAAATCATAGTAACTCATATCGAATATACCATCACTGCCGTTGAGGTAGGTAGGGATAAAGAAGACCTTGACCTTATCTCCGGAACTATTGTTCAGTTTAAGTGCCCTAAGACGGTTCTCCACCATATCATAGTCATCGCTCAAAAGATGTGACACATTGGTAGTATAATTTGAATCGGCACCGTGAAGCTTTGCCAAAAGCTCCTTGTCAGGGCCGTTATGCCCTGATGGCACCATTATAAAGGCCAGCACCGGCTTACCTTTGTAACCGCCGCTGTTTAGACGACTCAGAGCATCAATAAAGATATCGATACCCTTATTTGTACACTCGTAACGCCCGCTGATACATATCAGCAAAGCATCTTCCTCGTACTGCTCCCCCGACATGATGGAAGCCACCTCAATCAGTTTCTTTCTGGCTCTTGCCTCATACTCGGGAAATTGCTCCTCAGGGGGAGTTATACTCTTTTCAAAACCATTAGGGGTAATGACATCCACCTCTCTGCCCAGGAACTGCTTGCACTCCATAGCCGTAATTTGACTCACCGTAGTGAATACGTTGGCATTAAGAGCAGCCGCTTTCTCCAGCGAATGACGGGAAACCACACCAAACTCTCTTGCAATGTCATCCGCATTGAGGTTGGAGAGCTGATCATAGAGGGGAAGATTTCTACCGGCTACACTGCGACCGATAACGGTAGCGTGAGTGGTAAAAATAGTACCTATTGGGAGCTCCCGTTGCTTTATGTAGAGAAGACCGGATCCTGTCATCCACTCGTGGAACTGCGCCACCACACGCTTATTCGGGGTGACATTGAAGCGCACGAAATGCTCAATTACATTAGCGGCGGCATAGCCGAAAAGAGCCGACTCAATGTAGTCCCAATTGCCGTTGAGTGAGTCAACCCCAAAGTTTTTCCAAAAGTCCGTCAGGATCTCGTCCTTTCTGGAGATGAACTGGGTGAAGTCCACCAAGATCGCTATGGGATTGCCGGGAACATTCCAGCGGCCTACCCTCACACACAAACCTTCACTCAGAGCAGCCTCTCTCCAGGAACGGAAGAGCATCGGATCCTCGTTAAACTCGGGGTTCTGGGCAATGTCCCTCCATACGTCGGGACCTATGTGAATATGATTTTTCTTAAATTCTTTTCCTAAAAAAAGTGATTTTGTAGCAATGACAGTGTGTATACCGCCTACCTTGTTACAAACTTCCCAACTGATTTCAAACAGGTAGTCGGGCATAATCGAATTTTGTTTCATAAATGTATTATAGTGGTTCTATTTATTTTTTATCCCTCTTCAATGAGCCTATTTTCTCTTTGACTCTGATCTCGAAATCGCTGAATACATTCATATAGTTGATGAATGCCTCATAAGGGGTATTATAGGGATTAAAGTAATTATGTACGGATCCATCGGAGAAAAACTTGGTACACATATAATAGAAATGGTCGCTCTCCTGAAGCTTTCTGTATATGTTGAGCAGTTTCTCATCTTTGGTTTTAAGCACGTCTGCCTCGAGGGCAGATATCTTGTTGAAAGCTTCGTTCTGGAGCTCGTTACCTAGCCAGGCACTGGTATCCCTCTCCTCGTCAGCCCAGGATATAGGGTATGGTACGTGAAGAGGCGCAACAGGCTGGTGGAAGGCAGCTGCCTCCGGAACAGTTCTGAAGCGAATATCACCTTTTGCAAGAATAGCTTCAGGAAGTGCCTTTAAGAAGTCGAAAATACCGGTGTACTCCTTCTGATGCTCACCAAATGTCTCATAATCCATAAAAAGATTTACGATATCCTCACCGGAAAGAGAATCTACTAGCCAGGCCGCATATTTATCTGCGGTAAGAGGCCATCCATCCCAACTCTTATTAGAGAATCTGAAAGCTATGTCATCACTCAGACTGGAGTTTCGGAGCAAAAGCTTCTGTCGGGGATTAATGGCATTGGTATAGACAAAATTTGGACTCTTCCAGCCAAGAATATGTTTTGCACCCTCGGTTAGCATTACATTATATCCTAGATCAGCCACTGCATCTCCTATGGAGTCGGAGTAGATAAGCTCGGTGTTGCGGAATGCGGTGGGTTTTACTCCAAACACCCTTGTAATCATCTCTGCATGCTGTTTCACCTGCTTTTTAAACTCAGCGGGTGATGATAGAGAGGCAAGGCTATGAGAATAGGTCTCCGCGAGGAAATCCACACATCCCGTTGCAGCAAGGGCTTTGAAGCTCTCAATCACCTCAGGTGAATAAATAAGAAATTGCTCTACAGCCACACCGGAGATAGAAAATGTCACTTTGAAATCTTTGCCGTGCTTTTTAATTAGGTCAAGCAGGATATTATTTGCCGGGAGGTAACATTTGTCTGCCACTCTCCTGAGTATAGTCCGGTTAGCAAACTCGTCGAAATAATGAAAATCGTTGCCGATATCAAAAAAGCGGAATTGCCTGAGTCTGTCCGGCTGATGTACCTGAAAGTATAAACAAATTGACTTCATATCTGTAATTTTTATTTTTTTGCGTTTATCGCAGCCTCATAGACCCTCTTGACCTTGGCTGCTGCGTGGTCCCACTTCAAAGAGTTAACCTCTTCAAGGCCACTATCTATCGCCATTTTTGAAAGAGCCGGATAGTTGAGCAAGCCATAGATCGCATCTGCAAGGGCATCTATGTCCCAGAAATCTACCTTGATGGCATATCTTAACACCTCGGCTACACCTGACTGTTTGGAAATGATGGTAGGCACATTGGAAATCATAGCCTCAAGGGGTGAGATACCGAAGGGTTCAGAGACTGAAGGCATCACATAGACATCGGAATATGCAAACATACGCTGCACATCCTGTCCTCTCAAGAAGCCTGTAAGGTGGAATCTGTCTGATATGCCCAATTGTGCCACACGTTTAATGGAGCGATTCATCAAATCACCGCTTCCTGCCATAACGAAGCGAACATTCGGATACATTTTCAGTACCTTATTGGCAGCCTCAATAAAATATTCGGGACCTTTCTGGAAGGTAATGCGACCAAGGAAGGTGACAATTTTTTCTTTCACACCCCGCTGCACTTCGATATCACTACGGCCTGAAAAATCCACTGCATTGTGTACGGTGATAACCTTGGAGGGATCTATGCCGTATTTATTGATTACGATGTTACGTGTCAGATTGCTAACGGTTATGACCTTATCAGCTTCGCGCATGCCTGTCTGCTCCAGACGGAATACTTCTGGATTGACATTTTCGCCTGTACGGTCAAACTCGGTGGCATGAACGTGGATTACCAGCGGCTTCCCGGAAACCTTCTTTGCAGCTATGCCTGCCAGATTGGTAAGCCAGTCATGCGCATGGATGACATCAAACTGATGCTGTTGAGCAATAGCACCTGCAACCATTGCATAACGGGCCACCTCTTCCATAAGGTTTGCCCCATATTTGCCGGAAAACTTATATTTCTCCTTAAAATAACCCTTAAACTCTTCGGTCTGATACTTCTGTTCCTCCGTAACCAGTTCTCTAAATGAGATAGGGTCAATGTAAGGTCTGAGATTGGAGCCTACACGGAGAAAATCCACCTTGCCCAAAAATTCGTCAATATTCTTGCAAGTATCATAAACAGTCACATCGCTGGCATTTATAATCCTTACCGCGCTTTGGTCCTCATCCCCGGAAGCAGAAGGCATCACGAAAAGCACTTCCACATTGTGGTGGGCAAGTCCTTTCGTCAATCCGTAACAGGCGGTACCCAAGCCACCTGCAATATGAGGAGGAAACTCCCATCCAAACATCAGCACTCTCATGGCTACTCCTCCAATTTATATTTGTTTATAAGATATTTGACACGGATAATCTCAGCAGTCGCTGATGCCGATAGTATGGCTCCATGAGGGTGGTGTGGAGGATCTCCGTCATATATCTCAGCTACCATTCCTATTCCGTGGATATTCATATCCTCCTCAAAACCACTTACCAGTGTTTGTGAAGTGCGTAGGTAAGAAGCTCCGTAGAGTTTAAGACAAGAGGCGATGTAGGCACCGAGAAGCCAGGGCCTTGTGCTTCCATTGTGGGTAGCAAGATCACGCTCCACCTGGTTGCCCTCATAGACCCCTTTATAGTGGGGATTCTTAGGTGAAAGAGTCCTGACACCGCGTGTCGTTATGAGTTCCTGATTGATAGAGCGCAGAATATCATCCTGTACCGTCTCGCTGACCGGACTGTAGTCGAGGGAGCAGGCATATATCTGGTTAGGTCTCGTATAAATATTCTGTCCAAGACCATCAACATAGTCTGCAAGATGATGTCTCGATTCAACCCAGAACACATTAAAGAAATTATCTTCTATTTTTTTCTTAATTGCATCACACTCGCGGGTGAAGTCATTTTCTTTTGCAAAACTCTTCTCCATCGCAGAAGCGAAGCAAAGCGCGTTATACCAAAAACAATTGGTCTCAACCTGGTATCCTGCGCGCTCGGTTACGGGACGGCCTCCGGCATAGGCATCCATCCAGGTGAGGGGTACACCGGACTTCTGTGCCCATAACAGACCGTTATTATGAAGGATCACTTCAGGACGCCCCTGGATAAAGGAGTGTATGATATCCTTGAGGATTGGCCCATATTTTGACCAAACCTTAGCCGACTCTTTGGTATAAGAGATGAGATGCTGTACCAACTCGGTTATACGCAGGGGGGCCTCGACCTGATCACATCCTTTTAGAATGGCCTCATTATGGGTGGAAATGGTATCATCGAGAATGCGCCTGAAGAGCTTCACATCACCGTTGTTGTAAAGGGTCAAACCGGGAAGCGCTACGCAAGTCTCTCTCAACAGACCCGATTCGAGCCAGGAGTATCCGGCACAAATTTCAGTTTTATCGTTCCGGAATGTGAAAAGCTGCATTGCTGCATCCCTGAGACAATCTTCATAACTCTCCTGAGGCTCACGCACATTAAGTTCTCGTGTAAATTTAGCTTTTAGGTTGTTCGGGTTACATTCACTAGTGGAGGCGGAGAATATTATCGTCTCACCTTTATTGATAGGCATTTCGAAGTATCCGGGAACGAATAGATCTTCGGTACAGTCAAATCCGCGACGATACTCCTCTCTGTAAACGATGTTGTAGTACCAATCCGGAGAGGGCACATAGTCGCAAGGTTTGGAAATCTGCAAGTTGAGATCGGGAAAACCCTCGTACATTTTAAAAGCCACTCCGTTTTCTATACTCCTGTAACGGGTATCGGCATCACTGTTTGCCCTTGTCAGAGAGTGGATGTTGCGGAATGCAAGAAAAGGCTTGAGCCTAAGGATAGTGTTGCTATGTGCATCCACAAGGGTATATTTGATCAGCAGCTGGTCTTCATTTTTAGTAGAGAAGATGATGCTTTTGCGGAACACCATACCGCCGACACGGTATGTGATGACAGGTATGGGGTCCATTTCAAAGTCAATAATATACTTATGACCTTTGGGTTCAAATACGGAGCCATAGTTATGAATACCGAGGTTAAAAGGTCGTCCGTGCTGAATGAGCGTCTCATCGAGAGAGGATAATAGGATATGCTTGCTCCCGCCGAAATTGTCAACGGGAACTGCCAGTAGGGCATGATATTTTCTCGTATTGCAACACACGATGGTCGTATTTGTATAGCCACCGGCCATATTGGTAGAAATCAACTCCCGCTTGAGAGAGTATTCGAGATTTACCAGTTCCGATTTGTTGAATTTCAAGTAAGCCATATAGTTATATTCTAATTATCGTGATGTTTGCACCTATTTTGACCTTGTTCTGAACCTGCAAAATTAGATATAAAAATTCAATATTTCAATTTTGTCACCTAATCGTCATATCTCAAAACCAGAGCGCTGCGACATGGTATATAGAGTGATAGCAGGTTTTGCCCCTCCTTATACCGGGTAAAGTGCTCTACACCAGCATCATTCCTACCAAAACCGCCAAATTCAGGAGCATCGCTGTCGAGTATCGGTACCCATTTGCCGGCAGGGGCCTCAAAACAGTAATTTTCGAAAGAATGTTCCGGATTGAAACTGAAAACGAATAGAAATGCACCTCTGGTAAAGATGAGAATCTTCTTTTCCTCGTCCTGACGGAGAGATACGATCTTGTATTTCAATATATTGTTGTCGGCAAACAGATGTATCATAGATTTGTCGAAATCACCTAACGATTTGTAACGGAGATAGTCTGCATCGGCCAATGACCACTGTCTGCGTGCATAGAAATATGACCAGGAATTTCCCTCCCTAGGAAAATCGATCCACTCCGGATGCCCAAATTCATTACCCATGAAGTTTAGATAGCCGTCACCGGCAGTTGCAAGTGTAACCAGGCGTATCATCTTGTGGAGTGCCATACCCCTGTCTACAATGATGTTCTCCGACTCCTTGTTCATGGATGAATACATCTCCTTGTCCATAAGCCGGAATATTATCGTCTTATCTCCTACAAGAGCCTGGTCGTGACATTCCGCATAGCTGATGGTCCTCTCGTCAGCACGTTTATTGGTAAGTTGGTAAAAGATATCTCCCATGCTCCAATCCCAATCCGACAACTCTTTGATCCACTTGATCCAGTGATCTGCAACACCCATACTCATCCTGAAATCGAATCCAAAGCCACCCTTTTTTATCGGAGCTGCCAGACCCGGCATGCCGGACATATCCTCGGCAATGGTGAATGCCGATGGTTTTACTTCCTTTACAAGAATATTGGCAAGACCCAGATAAACCAGCGCATCCTCATCCTGACCGCCGTCAAAATAGCAATCATACCCTATAAAATTGCGTTCCAGACCATGATCATAGTAAAGCATGCTGGTAACTCCGTCAAAACGGAATCCATCGAGATTGTACTCCTCCAACCAATATTTACAGTTGGAAAGCAGGAAATAGAGTGTCTCGTCCTTACCATAATCAAAGCAGCGCGAATTCCAGGCGGGATGCTCTCCCCTCTCTTCCGCGTAGAAATAGGTAGTATAAGAGCCGTCGAGACGACTGAGACCCTCCACCTCGTTTTTTACTGCGTGAGAATGGACAATATCCATTATTACGGCAATGCCGAGCCTGTGCGCCTCATCCACCAGTTCCTTGAACTCCTCCGGAGTACCGAATCTGCTGCTAAGAGCAAAAAAATTGGAAACCTGATAGCCAAAAGAGCCATAATAGGGGTGCTCCTGTAGGGCCATAATCTGTATTGTATTATATCCTCCGGCTGCAATCCTGGGGAGGACACTACGCCTGAATTGGCTAAATCCCGCCACCTTCTCCTCTTCAGAACTCATACCGATATGGGTCTCATAGATCAAAGGGTATTTCACCCTGCGACGGAATTTTCTCTTCCATTTGTATGGTGTGGATGGAGCCCATACCTGGGCAGAAAAGATTTTTGTGTGTTCATCCTGGACACAACGAGTGGCATAGGAGGGTAGGCGCTCTCCGCCACCGCCAGGCCATTCGACATACCAACGATAAAGGGTCCCGTGGGATATGATTTCCGCAGGTACTACCAACTCCCAATTACCTCCGTCGGTAGGTGTAAAAGTATACCTCTCCTCCCTTTTCCAGCCATTAAAATCACCTATAAGCCAGATTCTTGTGGCATTGGGTGCCCATTCGCGGAAAACCCATCCCCGGTTATCACGATGCAGCACATAGTAAAGATGGTTGTTGACTACATCGGACAGGCGGCCCTCTCCGGCCATTTGCCGTTTCTTTTGAAGCACCATAGCATTACGGCGCTCTATAATCTCCTTGTAGGGTTCAAGGTATTTGTCTTTTTTATATATTTTCATTGCTGAGATCACTTTTGTTGATGATATTTTCGATCTTCTCCTGCTCTCCGCGTATGGCACTTCGGCAATATTCTATCAGCTCCATAGCTCTTTTGACATCATTTTCAATGCCGGAGAGGTCCCTCTCAGGATCTTCTATGCCTACTACGAGCCGTTCCAGCTCGGTAAAGGCCTCTTCATAACTCATTTTCTCTTTCATATAGCATTATTCTTTATTTCGCTTGATATAACCTCACATTCAACCACCGCATCACTGAACATTACTTTAAGTCGCTCTCCCGGCACGAGTTCCGCACCGGTGGCGATCCTGCGTCCATCTTTTAGCACTACAAGATAACCCTTTTCAATCAGAGTACGCGGATTTGCAGCTATCAGACGCGTCTGCAAAAGGTCTACCCTACGTAAAGCCTCTGAAGCTTTTAAAGAGACGGCACTCCTGATGCGTACTTTCATATTGTCAAAAAGAGCCAGTTCACGGTGACTCTTGCTCTTAAGAGCTAATTTAAGTCGGGAAATCAAGGCTGCCACAGCCTGCTCTTCATGAACAAACATCTCTATGAAAAAATCAGCCAGAGCGGTAGGAGTCTTAAGGTTGTGCCAGGCAACCATATCTATGACATGGTAATCTTTGTCATGCCCTATGCCGGTAAGAACCGGTAGCGGAAACTGGGCTACATTTAGCGCAAGCTCATAATCATCAAAACAGACCAAATCCATGACCGAACCGCCACCCCTAAGTATCAATACTGCATCAAATTCATCAATGCGTTGAGCGATAGTATCGAGGGCAGCAATAATGTCTGAAGGAGCCTCTGCACCCTGCATCGGAGCAGGAAATAGTGTGGTGGCAAAAGTAAAACCATATTGATTGCCGTGAAGATGTTCCATAAAATCGCGGTAACCTGCTGCTGTTTCAGCTGAAATGACCGCAAGACTACGGGGGAGCGCAGGTAACTCAAGAGAAGAGTTAATATCCATCATCCCCTCCTCCGAGAGACGTGCAATAGTTCTCTGACGTTCCAATTCCAAATTTCCAACCGTAAAGGAAGGGTCGATATCCCGTACATTTAGCGAAAGGCCGTATAGCTCACTATAATTTACCTGTACCTTTACCAATATGTTCATTCCGGCTACGATGTCGCTGCCGGTTACGCTACGAAAGTGTGCAGATAAGATGCGATAGGTCTGGGCCCATATTACTGCAGAGCATTTTGCGAGCAACCTTCCACTCTTCTCTTCCTTTTCCACTAATGTCAGATAGCAATGGCCTGAGCGATTTACGCTGCATTCACTTACCTCCGATCTGACCCATAAAGAATCAGTGAAAGCCTCGGCCAGTACCTCGGAGATATCGCTCTGCAACTGGTACAGCGTATAGAGTTTTCTATCATCCATAACATGACAAAGATAATGATTATTGGGTAAATATATTTCTATAATTCAAGTTACTTCCGTACATTTGCAAATAAGAATTCAAAGTGATGATTATCAAAAAGGCCATTTTTGCAGGCAGCAGCGAAAGAGTTACCCAGAAGCCGAAAGCACTCTATCCCGAGTTCGCTTTTATCGGCAGGTCAAATGTCGGCAAATCATCACTCATAAACTCCTTGTGTCAGAATAAAAAGCTTGCCCACACCTCTTCAACTCCGGGCAAGACACAGCTGATCAACCACTTTTTGATAAATGACAGTTGGTATCTCGTAGACCTTCCCGGATACGGCTACGCCAAAATAAGCAAGACCGCTAGAGCCAAATTGGCGAAAATCATAGACGGCTACATAGACCTTTCTCAGGAAATGATACTGCTTTTTGTCTTGCTGGATTCCAGGCATGACATCCAACAGATAGATCTCGATTTTTTGATATCTCTAGGAGAGAGAGCCATTCCATTTTCAATAATTTTTACCAAATGCGACAAATCTCCTAAGAATGTTCTTGAGAAACAGATTGAGAAGAACCGGAACCAACTGCTCGAATATTGGGAAGAACTTCCTCCCATATTTTTAAGCTCTTCTGTAACCGGTTCAGGACGTGAAGAAATTCTTTCGTATATTGACTCCATACTCACAATCCTAAACTCAGAACTCGATACTCAGAACTAAACCATAACTCCATACTCATAACTCTAAACTCAAAACTAAACATATGGTACATAGCGATCATCAATTCAAAATCTTCTCCTGCAGAAACTCGCGCTATCTGGCCGAAAAAATCGCCAAAAGCCTACATACAGAGCTTGGCAAGTCTGAAGTAACCGTATTTAGTGACGGAGAATTTCAGCCGGCATTTCTGGAAAGCGTTCGCGGAGCTACAGTCTTCATCGTCCAGTCGACATTCCCTCCTACTGAGAATCTGTTCGAACTCTTACTAATGATTGATGCAGCAAGAAGGGCATCAGCCTACAAGGTTATTGCCGTAATCCCCTATTTCGGTTGGGCAAGACAAGACCGAAAGGATCGTCCAAGAGTCTCCATAGGTGCAAAACTGGTGGCCAATCTCCTCCACGCCGCCGGTTGCGATAGGGTTATGACCGCCGACCTTCACGCTGATCAAATTCAAGGATTTTTTGACTTCCCCGTTGACCACATCTATGCCAGCAATCTTTTTCTTTCCTACATTAAAGGCCTGAAACTGGAAAATCTCTCCATAGCTTCTCCGGATATGGGTGGTGCCAAAAGGGCGAATGCCTATTCCAGGATACTCAGCGTACCGATGATCATTTGTCATAAATCACGCGAAAAGGCCAATGTTGTGGGAACCATGACGGCCATAGGAGATGTGGAAGATAGAAATATAGTTATTGTAGACGACATTGTCGACACCGCAGGTACCATAACCAAATGTGCAGATATGCTGCTGGATAAAGGTGCCATAAGTGTAAGGGCGGTCTGCACACATGCTGTGCTTTCCGGTAATGCCTGTGCTCGCGTCGCCAAATCCGGCATAAAAGAATTTATCGTTACCGACACCATCCCTATGAGGCAGGATCCGGAAACCGACATATCCAAGTTTACCGTTCTTTCCATAGCCGAAACTTTCGCTGATGTTATCGAAAAGGTCTACAAGTTCAAGTCCATCAGCGACACATTTGTATTCTAGAAACCTTTATGATATGATACTAAATGACAACATCCCCATCGAAGTAGCTCACGAGACGATAGTAACCAAAATGCGTAACTTTTTCCATGCTACAGGCATGAAGAAGGCCGTCCTTGGACTCTCCGGCGGTATCGATTCGGCTGTTGTCATGGCTATAGCTTGCGAAGCACTCGGTAAGGAAAATGTTCATGGTCTGCTAATGCCATCTCAGTTTTCCACTCTCCATTCCGTTTCAGATGCAGTAGACCTTTCCAACAATTTAGGGATCAAATATACGATTGTCCCAATCGAAAAGATCTACAACCGTTTTATGAGGGAGCTCTTCTCCTTTTTTGAGATAGGAAAATGGAGTGTTGCGCAGGAAAATCTCCAGGCACGAATCCGAGGTACAATTCTGATGACCTATTCCAACCGCTTTGATGCTCTTCTGCTCAACACCTCCAATAAAAGCGAGTTATTTGTAGGGTACGGCACCCTTTATGGCGATCTCTGCGGCGCAATGATGGTGATTGCCGATCTTTATAAACTTCAAGTTTATGAAATAGCCGGCTACATCAACTCTTCATTAGGCAATGTAATCCCTGCTTCCACAATACAGAAAACACCTTCGGCTGAACTCAGGCCGGGACAGAAGGATAGCGACTCGCTGCCTCCCTATGATGTGCTTGACCCGATCATCTACGCTCTCCACGAAGAGGGCAGAAGCGCAGAAGAAGTAATTGCGGAAGGAGCAGACAGAGCGATTGTGGAACGTATTATTTCACTTAACCGTACCTACTCTTTCAAACTCGCACAGATACCCCCTGTAATCACCGTCACGGATAAGCCGGTGGCTCCTAACTACAAATGTATCTGATATGGAAATATTGATAGCTGCCTTAATTTTAGTTGGATTCTCAGTCCTGGTGATGAGCGTCTCAATTATTTTCAAAAAGAACGGAAAATTCCCCGACGGAGAAATTTCACATAATAAAGCTCTCCGGGAGAAGGGTATAATCTGTGCCAAGGAGGAAGAGCTCAGGCTCTGGGGGCGTAAAGGAAAAGGTATGCCTGACGCCGGATGCCCCGATGGGGGTTGCGAAACCTGTGTTTTTAATTCAATGCACAATCCGAAAGGATGCTCTATGGAATAATTACTGATCGCAGAGTACCGCTTTGCGAAGCTCGAAATTCTGCCCCAGGTATTTCTTGCGAACTTCAGGATTATTTGCCAGTTGTTCAGCGGTACCGCTTTCCAGAATTGATCCCTCATAAAGAAGATAGGCTCTGTCTGTAATGGCAAGAGTTTCGTGAACGTTGTGGTCGGTTATGATTATACCGATGTTCTTGGTTTTGAGTTTTGCGATAATGTGCTGGATGTCTTCAACGGCTATGGGATCTACACCGGCAAAAGGCTCGTCGAGAAGAATGAATTTAGGATCTATGGCGAGCGCCCTGGCTATCTCACAACGACGTCTTTCACCTCCGGAAAGTTGTATCCCTTGATTTTTGCGCACCTTATGAAGGCCGAACTCCTCAATAAGTGACTCCAAACGTTCATACCGCTCTTCTTTAGAGTAGTCCGCCATTTCCATAACCGACAGAAGATTCTCTTCGACACTGAGCGTACGGAATACGGAGGCCTCCTGAGCAAGGTAACCCAGACCTTTCTGCGCTCTTTTGTACATAGGTAACTTTGTAATCTCCTCTTCATCCAGAAAAATTTTGCCATCATTGGGCTTTATTAATCCTGTAATCATATAGAATGTGGTAGTCTTTCCGGCCCCGTTTGGTCCAAGAAGTCCCACAATTTCACCCTGTTCAACTTCAATAGAGACACCTTTTACAACAGTTCTCTTACCATATTTTTTAACCAGATTTGTACAAAAAAGCTTCATATCGGATATTTCGGTATTCTAAATGGTATCAAGTCCGAGATTTTTCTTGAGTTCGCGGTACTCTTCGGATGTCTTCTGCAAATAGTTTGCCTTATCGGAAGGCATATACAATTTTGAAGTGCTGCATTGATCGGAGAGTTCGTCCATAGTAACCTCAAGACGAAGTGAAGGGAGATCGATGCGCTCCTTAAGAAATGCTTCAAGACGCTTTAGAAAATGACGGTCTATATACTCCTTCTGTGTAATGTTGCTGACTGAAAAAGAGACAACGGAACGAGAAAGATCAATCTGCGGATCTCCCTTGGCAAGAGCGGAAGAGAGATTCGGAGAACGGGACTGACTGGAGACCAACTCTTCCCAAACTTGCTTCAGATTCTCTTCGTTAAGAGTCACCTTGACTATCTCCTGCGCAAATTCCATCTGTTTTGAGGAGGATCCCGATTTTACCTCTTTCATAACATCTTTTATGGAGAGAGATGTTTTTGGAGTCTGTAGTTTGGAGTCTGTAGTTTGTAGTTGTGCGTTCTGCGTTCCGGGTTCCGGGTCACGGGTTGCCGTAGGAGTGGCCTGTACTGCGGCCGGTTGAGCTACGGTGGGTTGTGCTGCCTGTACTGTGGCAGTTGGTTGTGCAACAGAGGGAGCTGTGCCTATACGGGTTATCTTTAGCAGTGCAAATTCGATAAGAAGTCTCGGATTGCCACTGTTTCGGTAGGAAACTTCACATTCAGTAGTAGTTGCAAGTGCCTCATAGAGAAAGTCCGAAGAACATTTTTCGGAAAGTTCCCTATATCTCTTAGCTATCGACGGAGCAAGCTCAAGGAGTGACTGTGATGCATCATGTTTACAAACGAGCAGGTCGCGAAAATGATTGCTCAGACCCGAAATGAAGTGAAGAGCATTGAATCCTTTGGAAAGTATTTCATCAAAGATAAGGAATGCCGCCGCATAATCACCTTTAAGAAACTCATCGGTGAGTTTAAAATAATATTCATAATCCAGCACATTGAGATTACGGATAACCTGCTCGTAGCTTACCTCATGGCCACAAAAAGCCACCGTCTGGTCAAAAAGAGTAAGAGCATCGCGCATAGCTCCGTCCGCTTTCTGAGCAATTATATGAAGAGTATCATCCCCTATGGTCACATGCTCTTTTTGAGCAATATCCTTAAGATTACGCACTATGTTATCCACCGATATCCGATTGAAATCATAAGTCTGACATCTGGAGAGTATGGTGGGGAGTATCTTGTGCTTTTCAGTGGTAGCAAGGATGAATATAGCATAAGAGGGTGGTTCCTCAAGTGTCTTGAGAAAGGCATTGAAAGCCTGCTGTGAGAGCATGTGTACCTCGTCTATGATATAGACACTATATTTGCCTATCTGTGGTGGAATGCGAACTTTGTCTGTAAGGTTGCGGATATCATCTACGGAGTTGTTGGAAGCAGCGTCCAGTTCATGAATGCTATAAGAACGTCCTTCGGCAAATGAGAGGCAGGACTCACAAATACCACAGGGTACCAAATCTTCCGAAATATTGGAGCAGTTGATGGTTTTGGCAAAAATCCTCGCAGCACTGGTTTTTCCAACTCCGCGTGGACCACAGAATAGATATGCATGCGCCAACTGGTTTCTAAGAATGGAATTCTTTAGGGTCCTGGCGATATTCTCCTGTCCAATAAGCGAATCGAAATCATTCGGTCTGTATTTGCGTGCAGATACTATGAACTGTCCCATATTATGTCTCTACGATAGGGTTTGAGTGATTTTACAAAAATAGGAATAATTTATAACTTTGCGCCACTCAAGCGACAATAGATGGATAATTATTCACAAAATATTTATATACAAACACTTCCCTGCGGTATCCAATTTGCGTTCAAAAGGACTCCTTCTCCGGTGGCATATTGTGCCCTCAGCATACGTTCCGGCACACGTCACGAACCGGAAGAACTCCCGGGTACTGCCCATTTTGCGGAGCACATGCTCTTCAAAGGCACGTCAAGGCACTGCCAGCGCGAAATAAACAACCGCCTGGAGCGCCTGGGAGGCGAACTTAACGCATTTACAACCAAAGAAGAGACGGTAGTTCACTCTACCACTCTCAAAGAGGATATCGGTAAGTCAGTAGATCTGCTTTTTGAAATAGTGCTCAGTTCCACATTTCCTGAGAAGGAACTTATCAAGGAGCTCTCGGTAATTATTGATGAAATCAATATGTACAAGGACTCCCCTGCCGAGAGGATATATGATGAGTTTGAAGAGTTGCTCTTTGGCAATCATCCTCTCTCCAGGTCTATTCTCGGAAATGCCAAAAGTCTTAAAAAAATCTCAACGGAAGATTTGCGAAACTATACCAGGTCGAGATTTATACCAACAGCCCTTTGCTTTACGGCTGTTTCGGACATGGATCCGGAAATAGTTGTAAATATGGTTGAAAAGGCCATTTCACGCCACTACACTGGACCGAAAGAGATAGAAACTCCTTTACCGACCCCCTACGAAAGCAACTCTTCACTAGATAAAGGGAGCTTATTCAATAAAGAAGTTTCACGCAAGAATCATCAAGCCCATTGTATCTTAGGTACGAGTGCCTATTCACTCTACGACAAGAATCGTCTTGCACTGCTATTGCTCTGCAATATGCTTGGCGGCCCCTCCTCCAACTCTCGCCTCAACCAGAGCCTTAGGGAACGCTCCGCTCTCGTCTACACTGTGGAATCCTCTTACACCCAGTACTCCGATACCGGCACCTTCGCCATTTACTTCGGATGTGATAAGGGAGATGTAGAAAAATGCCTATCTTTGACAGATAAAGAGATAGGGTATTTCCGCGAGGGCAGATTGACTGAAGCACAGCTCAAAGCTGCTAAAAAGCAACTCCTCGGTCAGCATGCGATCTCTTCGGACAATGGTGAAGTACAGGCATTATCGATGGGCAAAAGTCTGCTATCCTACGGCAATGTAATGCCTGACAGCGAAATCCATCGATTGATAGAAGAGATTACTGCTGAAGATATTCGCCGCGTAGCTTGTGAAGTGCTGGCTCCGGAACGGCTATCGACTCTAATATACAGGTAATTGAGAATGGACCATTTGGGCAGATATCTTATCGCACATTCCTCCTCTCAGGGAGAGGCACTTGAATGGCTCACGAGGCAGACGCACCTTCGTACCAACCGTGGCAGAATGCTCTCAGGTCCTATTCTGGGCAAATTTCTGGAAATGGTTACCAAAATGATATCCCCCTCCAGAGTACTTGAGATAGGTACCTTTACAGGCTACTCCACAATAGCGATTTCGCGCGGACTTGCTCCGGGCGGCACGATCGATTCCATAGAGATCAACGATGAACTCGAAGATCTCATACGCGAGGGATATGAAAAGGCGGGCATCACCGATAGAGTCAGACTCATCTTCGGGGATGTGCTTCAGGTACTTCCTACGCTCGAAGAGGGTTATGACCTGATATTTTTGGATGCCAATAAGCGAGAATATCCTCACTATTTTGAAGCTGCCGTAGGGCTGCTCCGCAGTGGGGGCTTCATCCTGGCGGATAATGTGCTATGGGATGGTAAGGTCTATGAAGAATCCCCAACAACAGATGCTCAGACGCATGGTATCAGTGAATTCAATCGTATTGTGTCAGAGGATCCACGCGTAGAAAATGTCATAATACCTTTGCGTGATGGTATCAACATCATCAGAAAACTCTAAAACAACAATATCAACTCAACAAAACTCAACAGTTATGTCAAAATTTCTAAAAGAATTCAAAGAATTCGCAATGAAGGGTAACGTTATGGATATGGCAATCGGTGTTGTTATCGGTGCAGCATTCGGAGCCA
>Ga0255347_1001653_pt1 | contig 34498 bp, 32 predicted proteins | sample wastewater_treat_2_FD_192479 | JGI IMG/M metagenome (GOLD analysis project Ga0255347, IMG submission 192479) | Wastewater microbial communities from Lulu Island WWTP, Vancouver, Canada - plant24 | ecosystem: Engineered > WWTP > Wastewater > Unclassified | place: Canada: Vancouver, British... | reverse complement strand
TCATCTTTTTCAGAACAGCTCCTTTACGCTCTTTGGAATATTGCATGATAAGATCCTCCTCCGCCCCCAAGGAAACTCTATTATAGAAAAGTTTAGATCATGCGACAACTATCCTGACACAGGGGGCAAAATAAACATTATTAATTCCATTTTGTTCTTTTAACCATGCAACTGTTAAATTAACCGCTTCCTCTTGACTACCACCATTGTTAATATTATTTTTATATTGTTGAGCTCCATTTTCCATTATTGATGTCATATCATCAAGTCTTTGTGATATTTCTGTATTACCAGTTTCTCCACTACTACTGCCACCTCCACCTCCGCTGCCACAACTGCACAACGCGATCGCTACAAAAATCACTAAAAGAAAATTCAATAAAACTTGAGTTGAAAATCTGTATTTCTTCATCGCCATCCTCCCGTTCAGAAAATAAAAAACCCTTGCATCCGTTCAAGACACAAGGGGTTTGATGTTTGTTATTTGATTGTAAATAATATTTACAAAATTAAATCTGTCTGTCTGTCTGTCGATGCAGGCTTCGTGCCATCATTTGTTTATGCGATCCTGATTGAGATTTTTAAAGCAGACTTCTATGTTCTTAACAGGAGCAATGGATATTACAAGTTTAAGCGTATGTCAATCCCTCAATAATAGGTATTTTTGATACTTAAAAAGTGGTTATTATCAGAATATTTCGGTTCAATCGCAGGACGCTTGAACCAACTGCTATCTATAACCATGTGGATTATTGGATTGCCAGCGCCAGGTGTCCTGGCACATATCGGCAATGTCCCGCCGGGATTGCCAGGACAGCAGCTTTTTCGCCAGAGATGTGTCGGCATAGCAGGCGGCAATATCTCCCGGACGGCGCTTAACAATCTCGAAAGGTATCTTTTTGCCGGAAGCCTTTTCGAACGCGCGCACCATTTCCAAGACGGAATATCCCCTTCCCGTCCCAATGTTCACGACCAGCGGATTTTTAAACTTAACCTTTTCCATTTTTTTCAGAGCGGCAACATGACTTTCAGCCAGGTCTACGACATGGATATAATCGCGCACGCCTGTGCCGTCTGATGTCGTGTAATCGTTGCCGAATACACTGAGTCGTTTTAACTTTCCAACGGCAACCTGACTTAAATAAGGCATGAGATTGTTGGGAATACCCTGTGGATCTTCGCCAATCAAACCGCTTTCATGGGCACCGACAGGGTTGAAATAGCGTAATATCGAAATACGCCACGATTGATCTGTCCTATAAATATCCTGGAGAATTTGTTCGATGATCAGTTTTGATCTTGCATAAGGATTTGCTGGCGACGGTAAACAGTTTTCATGGATAGGTATGACGGTTGAATCACCGTAGATGGATGCTGAAGAGCTAAAAACAATGTTCTTTACGCCATAGCAGGACATCACGGAAAAAAGCGTCAAAGATCCTTCAATATTATTTTTATAATAGCGAAGCGGTTGGAGAACCGACTCTCCGACCGCTTTTAAACCGGCAAAGTGGATCACCGCGCTGATCTGATGCTTCTCAAATACTTTCTGCAGACCAGCTTGACTTCGAATATCTGCTTTAAAGAAAATCGGCATCTTACCGGTTATCTTTTTTATATGAGATAAAACTGCCATTTTACTGTTGGAAAGATTGTCTACAATCACAGGATCATAACCGGCGTTGATCAATTCCACAGCCGTGTGGCTTCCGATGTAGCCCGTTCCGCCTGTTACAAGGATTTTAGGTTTTGCGAGACTTTTTTCTTTGTTTAATGCTGACATTCTTTACACATGCCTTTTCATTGAATGTTTGATTTCCCTGATTCTGCGAACAAGCAGGCAACAGCAATTCAAAATATTTTGCGGGGAGTAGATAGCCAGTTCATCCCTGTAATAAAAATCAAAAAGGGATTTCGCTGTCTCCTCATCCTCTCTTTTATCTTCTGACACATAGTACAAAACGTCACCAGCTGCTTTTTTTGCACTCAAAATAATATCGGCAATCTCTCTCCTGTCAGTAAATATTCCATTGTGGGCTAAGCCCAGAATGGAAGGATTTTCTTTTTCCAGGCGGTCAATTGTTGCCAGATAATCATTAAATCCGGTAAAGAAAACGGGGAAAAATCCTCGTCTGGGATAATAATTCCCAAGACTATCTGAAACTAAAAGAGTACTGAAGGAAGGGATATGGACTAGAATATTTCCGGGTGAGTGTCCTCGTACTGTTAAAAAACGGATCTTTAGTTCTCCAAGATCGAGTTCTTCTTCATCTTGAACAACTTTACTGCCGGCAAGTGATGGCGTCTTCTTAACCGCCAATGCTTGCGGGCATACGCCTCGGGAAATCAGTGCCTCCAGCATATGAATATCTTCAGCTATTAAAGAATGCGCTGCTTTCGGATGCGAAAGAAAAGCTTCCGCACCCTCTCCTGCGATAACTGTTGCCCGCGGAAATGAATTTTTCAGATAGTCAAGCCCGGTAATGTGATCGCTATGTGGGTGAGTGACAATCAGATAATCCGGTTCAGTCGAGATCGACCAAAGCTGCTCCTGAACTAATCCGGCTGTTGCCGATATTCCCATCTCCACCAGAGCAGATGATTTCTCCCCTACAATTAAATAATGATGGAAGTATTTATTGCCCAATAGCCAAAGGCAATCATTAATTTTTTCCGGATACATATCTTTTATGTTGGACATTGGGGTCCCCGAAGATGAAAATGGTCGGGGCGGCAAGATTTGAACTTGCGGCATCCTGCTCCCAAAGCAGGCGCGCTACCAGGCTGCGCTACGCCCCGACATTTAATTTTTCAATTTCTCTTCAAGGGCTTTTTTCAGCTTCGCAAAGGCTTGGCCCCGGTGACTTACCCTGTTTTTTAATTCCGGCGGCATTTCAGCCGCTGTCTTCTTCAGTTCCGGCACATAGAACACAGGGTCGTAACCGAATCCGTTATCGCCATGACGATTGTCAATAATCAGTCCGCTCCATTTTGATTCAAATGAATCATAACTGCCGTCGGTTCTGTATAAGACAAGTGCGCAGGAGAAAGAAGCGGTTCTTTTTTCCTGCGGCACATTCTTTAATTTCGACAGTAGAAGGGTAATATTATCGTCATCCGTTGCCATCTCTCCTGCATAGCGCGCAGAATAAATACCCGGTTCTCCCCCTAGTGCGTCCACACTTAATCCGGAATCATCCGCCAGGACAGTTTCGCCCGTAAATGCTGAAATTATTCTTGCCTTCTTTAATGCGTTTTCCAGAAAGGTTTTGCCGTCTTCGATAATTTCCGGCACTCCAGAATAATTTTTTAATGAAACGAGCTCAATTCCCATCCCGGCAAGCATTTCCCTGATTTCCTTTACTTTGCCTTCATTGCCGGAAGCGAACACGATTTTCATATTGTGAGCTCACCTATAACTTCTTTTTGTTTTTCAATAATCTGTCTAATGCCCTGTTCTGCCATTTCCGTCATCTTATTGAACTGTTGTTTGCTGAAAGGCTTTCGTTCTGCCGTTCCCTGTACTTCGATAAAATGGCCTTCCCCGGTCATGACAAAGTTCATATCCACTTCCGCGCGCGAATCTTCCTCATATTCGAGATCAAGTAAAATCTGATTGTCAATAATTCCGACACTAACAGCCGACAAATAATCATTGACAGGAATTTTTTCTATTAAATTATCGTCTCGCATCTTTTTAAACAAATCCACCAGCGCGATAAATGCACCGGTCACTGATGCCGTCCTGGTTCCGCCATCAGCCTCGATCACATCACAATCCAGATAAATCGTTTTTTCACCAAACGATGTTAAATCCGTCACCGCTCGAAGAGACCGTCCAATCATTCTTTGAATTTCGTGTGTGCGACCGCTCAATTTTCCCCTCGCTGACTCACGCACCGACCTGGTTTCTGTGGACATCGGCAACATCGAATACTCAGCAGTTAACCAACCCTTCCCCGTATTTTTCAGAAAAGGCGCTGGTCTTTCATCCAGAGAAGCCGCGCAAATGACTCTCGTATTACCAAATTCCACTAAAACAGAACCGGCTGCTTTCTTTAAATAATGATTGGTGATTTTTATCGGCCTCATATCTTCGGGTTTGCGGCCTGATTTCCTTTCAATCACGCTTCACCTGGAAAAAGTTTTTATGCTTCTGGCCAGAGCACTGGCAATCTCTGCCTGGGTCTTTTCGTTTAGCAGTTTCTTTCTATCTCCGGCATTGGTGGCAAACCCCATCTCCACGGATAGTGCCGGTATTGCCATTCCATCGGTTATCGGCAAATCAGCCTTTCTCAGGCCTCTTCCCTTGCGGGGGAATAAATTACTCATATTTTCCTGGACAATTTTTGCCATCTTTAAAGAGTCACTCTGACATTTCTTGTGTATACTATTCCTGCCGGTAGCAGCGGCTTTTTGTCCTTTCATGACGCCCTCCCCGCATTCCGGATAGTATATTTCAAAACCGGCAGCCTCTTTGCCAAATCCGCCGTTCACATGCAGACTTATAACAAATTCAGGTTTTATCTGTTCAACAAATTTCCGTCGATCCTCTATGCTCATTGTCTTGTCTTGATCGCGCATCAAAACAACAGCTATTTTTTTGTCGGTGGCCATCTCTTTTTCTATTGCCAAGGCGACCGTCAATGTAATGTCCTTTTCATAAACATCTTTGCTAAGCGCCAGCCCCTTATCTTTCCCGCCGTGCGCCGGGTCCAGCAGGATGATACTCTTTTTTCCTTCAGCCATCGCTTCAAGAAAAAGACCGAACAAGACCACGATCAAGATGCTCAAAACGATCCATAACTTTCTATCATTCAACATAACATTCACCATCCTGAAATCAGTGCCTGCTTATAGCAGAGTCACTTTTTTTGTCAATGATCAAATGGTTGTTAGATTTTTTTAGAAATGGTGTAACCACTCCACCGATTTAACAAATTTTAACTGTTTAATGGAGGCAATAATCTGGTTAAGCTGCTGCAAATTACTGATGTCGATGATAAACGTACAGGTGGCAATCAGATTTTCCGTTTCGACCTGAGCATAGCTGATATTCACGTCAAAAGAAGAAATGATAGAGCTGGTTTCTGTCAAAATGCCTTTAATATCGTCACAGATTACTTTAATATTGACCGGATAAGTATGATCTTCCCTCGTGTTCCACTGAACATTGGCAATTCTGTTCTTGTCCATTCTCTTGATATAGGGACAATTAGCCGTATGGATAATAACACCACGGCCACGGGAAATATAGCCAAGGATATCATCGCCCGGAATCGGATTACAGCACCTAGCAAAATTGATCATGATATCATCTGGATCATCAACATCGATCAGCGACACCCCCATCGACGGTGAGGCAGATTTTTTCATTTTAATTTTTTCCTTCACCGGCTCCTTGATCTCTTCCTCCTGACCGGTCAGGAAATAATTAACGACCCGTTTGGGCGAAATCCGGCCCAATCCCACCAGTGAGATCAAATCATCCAACTGGTTGAGTGAACAGCCATCAATGGCCTTATTCATTTCATTGGATTTCATACAGCTGCTGAATTTCAAATTGTATCTTTTGAATTCCTTTTCCAGCAGCTCCTTACCGAGCGCCGTGCTGTTTCTCTTTTCCTCCAGATTAATCCAATTTCTGATTTTGGATATCGCCCTGGTTGTCACAACATTTTTCAGCCAGTCCTTGCTGGGATGGTGGCCGGCCTGTGTAATAATTTCTACCCTGTCTCCATTCTGCAGCTTATATCGCAGCGGAACAATACTGCGGTTGACCTTCGCGCCGATGCACTGATTGCCAACATCTGTGTGGATGCTGTAGGCAAAATCAATAGGCGTGGCGCCTTTGGGAAAAGATTTGACGTCGCCATGTGGTGTAAAAACGTAAACTTCCTCAGGAAATAAGGCCAGTTTGAGATCGGACATAAACTCCTTTGGATTTTTGATGTCCTGCTGCATTTCCAGCACTTCCCTTAATTTTTTAATCTGATTTTCTTCGCTGTCTTTAAAAGCGCGCCCTTCTTTGTATCGCCAGTGAGCCGCGATACCCTTTTCTGCCCATTCGTGCATATTTCTGGTTCTGATCTGAATCTCCACTCTTTCTCCATAAGGTCCGATGACCGTCGTGTGTAGAGATTGATAACGATTGGCCTTGGGCATTGCGATATAATCTTTGAATCTGCCGGGAACCGGCTTCCATAGCGCGTGTACCAGACTCAAAACCTCATAACAGGTTTTTTCCAAATCAGAATCCAGAATGATGCGGAAGGCAATCAGATCATAAACTTCATCAAAATTGATGCGCTGTTCATGCATCTTTTTATAAATACTGTAGAGGTGCTTGGCTCTGCCTTCGACCCTGCAAGCGATAGCATTCTTCTCCAATTCCTTGGAGATAATGCTTTTAACTTCTTCCGTATATTTTGCGCGAGCTTCTGTTGACTTGGCAATTTTTGCAGTTAAGTCATTATAGGCTGCAGGGGCAATGTACTGAAATGACAAATCCTCAAGCTCCATTCTCATGGAATTGATGCCCAACCGATTAGCCAGGGGAGCGTAGATATCCATAGTTTCTCTGGCAATATAGATCCTTTTTTCTTTGGGATGATACTGCAGGGTTCTCATATTATGAATTCTATCAGCCAGACGAACCAGCAGAATCCGGATATCCGCCGACATCGCCAAAATCATTTTTCGGAAATTTTCCGACTGTCGTTCTTCCTGTGACCTGAATGAAATTCGGCTTATTTTCGTTAATCCACTGACCAGGAAGGCAACGTCTTTGCCAAATTCCCTTTCCAGTTGTTCCGCGGTTGTGAGCGTGTCTTCAATGGTATCGTGCAGCAAACCACTGATGATGGTCGCGGCATCCATCTTCATATCCGTCAGGATACCGGCAACTTCCATCGGGTGCGTAAGATAAGGCTCTCCGGACAGCCGAACCTGACCCTGATGGACGGACGCTGAATAAATATAGGCCTTCTCAATCATTTCCAGGTCTTCGTGTGGAAGATAGTTTTGAGCCTTATCGATAATGTCATTGATACGCAGCATTTGGTTCCCGGTTTTTGTTATGATATGTTCGAAATCAACTCGTCTTTGACGATGTCGCTGATCTGTTTCACGATATTTTCAAGCGCACATGGCTTGATTTCCCCTGTCCTCCGTATTTTCAGTTCAACGCGGCCTTTCGCAAGATCCTTATGTCCCACCGTAATCCTCAAGGGAATGCCAATCAGGTCTGCGTCTTTAAACTTGACGCCAGCCCGCTCATTGCGATCATCCAAAATGACATCAACGCCCGCCGTTGTCAGTGCCTTGTATAAATGCTCCGCCGTCTCCGCTAAGGATGCTTCATTGACGTTCACGGGCGTAACAATGACCTGATAGGGCGCGAGCGGCATCGGCCAGATAATCCCGTTATCGTCATAATTCTGTTCAATGGCCGCCGCAACGGTTCTGCCAATCCCAATCCCATAGCACCCCATGATCATCACTTTTTCCTGGCCATCCTTGTCCAAATAAACAGCTTTCATCGCTTTACTGTATTTTGTTCCGAGTTTGAAAACATGGCCTACTTCAATGCCTCGGGCTAATTTGAGATTGCCGCCGCAACGGGGGCATTCATCATTTTCTGTCACCACGCGAAAATCCGCAAAAGCCTCCGCTTTGAAATCCCGGCCGATATTCACATTCTTGAAATGAGCATCTTCATTATTCGCGCCTGTCACGAAATTTACCATCCCCATAACGGAATAATCCATCAGAACCGGAATTTTGATCTTTACGGGGCCGGCAAATCCCCGCGGGGCTCCGGTGACTTCCTTGATCATTTCATCAGAGGCGAGCTCCAGCTCGACCACATTAAGGTAATTCTTCACTTTGATTTCATTGATATCCTTATCGCCGCGAATCAGCACGGCGTAGGGCTTTCCATCGCCGCAAAAAATCATTGTTTTCACGATATTTTGCGGCTCAATTTTTAAGAACTCGCTCACCTCTTCGATCGAGCGCGCATTGGGCGTGAGAACCTCTTCTAACGGCAACCATTCCTTTTCACCAATCTTTTTAATAAGGGGGGAAGGGACTTCCGCCTTTTCCAGATTGGCGGCGTATGAACAGTTTTGGCAGAAGGCGATCGCATCTTCACCGGAGTCAGCCATGACCATGAACTCATGAGAATACTTACCGCCAATACTGCCCGAATCGGCTTCAACAGGACGGAATTTCAGGCCGCAACGCCGAAATATATTATTATACGCGTCAAACATCTTTGCGTAACTTTTCTCTGCTCCCTCCTCATCCACGTCAAAACTGTACGCATCTTTCATACCAAATTCACGGCAGCGCATCACCCCGAAACGTGGGCGCACCTCGTCTCGAAACTTAGTCTGAATCTGATAAAGATTACGGGGCAATTGACGGTAAGTTTTTATATCATTGCGTACCAGTGACGTGATCACTTCTTCATGCGTAGGCCCCAGGCAGTACTCATGATCATGACGGTCGTGAAACCGCAGCAGTTCTTTACCGTAATGGACCCAGCGTCCAGACTCCTGCCAGAGCTCCGCCGGCTGCACCACAGGCATGAATACTTCCTGGGCGCCGGCTCGGTCCATTTCCTCCCTGATAATTTGTTCCAGTTTGCGGATCACCCGATATCCCAAAGGCAGATAGGAATAGATGCCGCTGGCTAATTTTCGGATCATGCCCGATCTGACCATCAGTTGATGACTGATCACCTCCGCATCTGAAGGCATTTCCCTGACGGTTGGTAGAAACATTTCTGAGTAACGCATTAGTCCAATGTCCTTTCTTCAATCATGCACTCGATTTCTTCCAGTAATACTTTAACAAAATCAATTTCTTTAACTTTCTTCAGAGCCTTCCCTTTTTTAAAAAGAATACCCTGTCGCCTGCCCCCGGCAATACCGACATCGGCATCTGCAGCTTCACCGGGACCGTTCACAACACACCCCATTAACGCCACTTTGATGTACTCTTTTCTGCCGGCAAGGGCTTGTTCTATTTTTTTGGTTAAACCGGGAACATCAATCTCGCAACGTCCACATGTCGGGCAGGATATGATCTCAGGTCCCACTTTTCTGATTTTAAGGGCGCGAAGAATTCCATAGGCGACGGGCATCTCCAAGACAGGATTGCCGGTTACCGATACTCGTATGGTGTCTCCGATACCTTCATACAAAAGCATTCCTATACCCAATGAGGATTTAATCGCGGCACTCATCAATGATCCCGCCTCCGTCACACCTAAATGCAGGGGGTTATTTGTTTTGGCTGAAATAGTCCGATAGGCTTTGATCATGTTGGGCACATCAGAAGACTTCAAAGAGAGTTTTAACAAATCAAACCCTTCATTTTCAAATAACGCGATGTTCTGCAGCGCGCTTTCAACCAGTGCCTCAGCCGTTGGCCCACCGTATTTTAACAACATCTCTTTCTGCAAAGAACCGGAATTAATACCTATACGAATGACCGTTCGTCTTTTTTTCGCCACTTGAATAATTTTCTTAATTTTATCTCTGGCTATATTTCCGGGATTGATCCTGATACCGTCGGCCCCGTACTTCATCGCTGCCAGGGCCAGCTGATCGTTAAAATGAATATCTGCAATCAGGGGAATATCAATTTTCTTTTTGATGTCCAGGATGGACGCAGCGGCTTTTTCATCAGGCAGGGCCACGCGAACGATTTCGCATCCCGCTTTCTGCAAATCTTTAATCTGGGCTACAGTTGCCTTCACATCCCGCGTATCCGTGTTCGCCATGGATTGCACGACAACGGGAACACCACCACCAATGCAAACCCCTCCCAGATAAATCTTTTTTGTTTTTTTTCTTCTGATGATCAATGAGTTTTCCACGAAAGCCTTTTACAAAGATGTTCTATGATTAATGTATAATATCTGATTGAATCTTCAAGTCAAATAAACTAAATTCTTGCGGCAATCATAAGATGATCTTCAATGAACCATCGAAAACGCTAAGATGAATTTATTTGCCCTGCCAGCAATGCAGACACAACTGATCCGCCGGAAGACCGATGGCTTTAATCATGTCTTCAATGGTCATGTATTTCAGTGAGGTAACGTTGATATCTTGACGGATCCAATCGATCATATGAGCATATTTTTTTGAATAGATATCCAGATAGGCGGATGGGTCTTCAATGGTCTTCCCTTCCAGTGCCTGAATTGCTTTTCGACCCGCCAGTTCTCCCGTTGTTCTTGTGGAAGAACCGTAAATACATGGAAACATCAAGGGAGGACAAGCAGGGCGGACATGGATTTCCCTCGCTCCGTTATCCCATAATTTTTTGATGGTTAAATTTTTCAATTGTGTTCCGCGAACAATGGAATCATCACAAATAATAATGCGATTCCCCTCAATGACCTCACGCACAGCGCAGAGTTTCATCGTGGCAACCAGATCCCTTATTTCCTGCGTCGGCGGTGTGTAACTGCGGCCGTAACCCGGAGTATACTTGACAAGAGCCCTGCGATATGGAATGCACGACTCCTTCGCATAGCCGATAGCATGTCCCACTCCTGAATCAGGAACTCCGGAAACAAAATCGGCTTTCACATCATCACGCTTGGCTAAAAAAGCGCCGCACCGTTCTCTGGCGCCCTCTACGCTTATCCCTTCATAAGATGACGAAGGGTAGCCCGTGTAGATCCATAAAAACGAACATATCTTTTTTTCTGTCCCCGCGGGCTTCATGGTTTTTATGCCATCAGGAGTCAACAGTACAATTTCTCCAGGCCCCAGAAATTGAACCAGCTCATAATCAAGGTTTTCAAATGAGCTCGCTTCTGTAGCGACGGCATATGATTTCATTTGAGTATCTTTGCTTTTGCCAATCGCCAGAGGGAAGCGTCCGAATTTATCTCTTGCGGCGTAAATTCCTTCAGTGGTCATGACCAGTGCACAAATCGAACCTTCGATAGAGCCGCGCATACCCGCGATACCTTCTACAATATTATCACCCCGGTTAATCAAGCAGGCAACGATTTCCGCGTTATTCACTCCTCCGTCTGCCATTTCTCCGAACGAAGCCCCTTCGTTCAGCAGCTCACTGACCAGCTCACTTTTGTTCGTGATGAGTCCGGATGCGGCAACAGCATAAACTCCGAATTTCGAACGAAATATCAAAGGCTGGGGAGTTTCATCATCGATCGCGCCAATACCGAAGTAACCATCCAGTTTCTTATAGTCCTCAACAAATCGTGACTTAAACTGAACCTGGGAGATGCTGTGAACTGTTTTATAAAAGCCCTTGGTACCCAGCACGGCCATGCCACCGTTCTCTGTTCCTAAATGAGAATGATAATCGGTTCCATAAAAAAGCGTTTTAGCACAATTGTCTGATGACACGACTCCGAAAATGCCGCCCATTTATTGTTTCTCCTGCCTTGTTCAATGTTATTATCACTAACTACCCTCTGACATTGGGAGCAAATTTTTCGATAAGTCTTTGATGAACATTATCAGGAACCAGGCCTTTGACTGATCCGCCGAGACTGGCAACCTCTTTGATCAGTTTTGAGCTGGTATAGAACCACTTAAAGCCACTCATCAAAAACACGGTTTCGATATTTTTTGTTTGTCGTCGGTTCATGAGAGCCATCTGAAATTCATATTCAAAATCAGAAAGGGCGCGCATACCCCGTAAAATAATATTAGCACCGCTCATTTTCATGTAATCCACGAGAAGACCCGAGTAGCAGTCCACTCTGATCTCCTTGGTGTCTTTGAAAATCTCCCGAATCATTGCCATTCTCTCTTCAACGGAAAAAAGGTGAGATTTATTAGGGTTAAAAGCGATCAAGACAATAATTTCATCGAACATTCTAACGGCTCTTTTCACAATGTCCACATGACCGTTTGTCATGGGATCAAATGAGCCCGGATAAATTGCGATTCTCTTTGTAAAACTATCCTGCATCTTCTATTCTCCATTTTAAAAATGTTAAGACGTTCTCACCGTATTTTCTTTGATCGAATAAATAATAGTTACATTCCGGAAACTCCACAATATTTTCTTTTACCGAATGTTGAATGACCATTAGACTATTTCTGTGATATATTTTATATTTATTTAAATGTACCAATGTTGAACTGACGAAACTTCTGTTATAAGGAGGATCAGCAAAAATAATATCAAAAGTACATTTTTTCTTAAACAGTCCACTCAACCCTTTTTCAATATCCTTGTTGATTACAAAACATTTTTTATGAAAGCCACACGCATCAATATTTTTTTCAATCACCGCAGCGAGGCTTTTATTTTTTTCTATAAGGAAAATTTTTTCCGCACCGCGACTCGCTGCCTCCACACCGACGATTCCCGATCCCGCAAAAAGATCAAGAAATGTCTTCCCTCCTTGCGCTCCCAGTATATTAAAAAGTGCCTCTCTCAAAAAATCGGATGTCGGTCGTTCTTTTGATTCGTGGGGAAAACGCAACACTTTGCCCCTTAATACACCTCCCGTAAGTCTCATCAGTTCTAACGCGATTTTGTAAAGACTGACATCTTTAGCTGATAGTCTTTCCTTCTGTTTTATTTTTTGTAAACACTTTCAGCACCCACCAAACAGGACCGGAAATCGCATACCCCAGAAAAATAACAAAAAACATGATTTCAGGTTCAACTACAATAATGATCAATAAAATCGTTGACCAGAAAAAAATAGTAAATGGTTTACGGGCAAGGAGAGACATATCTTTAAAGCTGTAGTATTTGACACTACTGACCATTAATAATGAGATGATAATGACAAAAATCATTATAAAGACATTATGAAACTTGCCCTCTGCTCCAACATAATCAAAAAAAATCACAGTGCTTGCAATAACGGAAGCAGCTGCGGGGATAGGCAAACCATTGAAGACTTTACTTTCGACAATTCCGATTTGAATATTGAATCTGGCCAACCTTAAGGCGCCGCAAAGGACAAATAAAAAGGCGATAATCCATCCCCACTTCCCGTAAATCGACAATGACCAACTATAGGCCAAAAGGGCCGGCGCAATGCCAAACGATATTACATCTGCAAGAGAGTCATATTCCGCTCCAAATTTACTGGTGGTATTGGTCAGACGGGCCACCCTGCCGTCCAGTCCGTCAAAAACGACTGATACAAGAACAGCAATTGCCGCCGGAACAAAATGCTCTTTATATGAAGCGATGATAGAATAAAATCCACAAAATAAACTTGCTGATGTGAATAAATTCGGCAGCAGATAAATCCCTTTTTTCATTCTCGTTCTCTGAGGAGAATTACTCACATTCATGGCAAATGCCCCAAGGTAGTCTGCCCCGCTTTAACCTTATCTCTCAAGTTGACCGAAATTTTTGAATCAGGCGGCAAATAGAGTTCGACGCGCGACCCAAAACAGATTAAACCGAGCCTTTCTCCCTTTGTCAAATGCGAACCAGAATGGACCCAGCAAACAATGCGTCGTGCGATAAGGCCGGCAATCTGAACAGCCCAGATAATATGCCCATCCTCTGTTTTGATCATGATTTCATTGCGCTCGTTATCCAGAGACGCCTTATCAAGATTTGCAGAAAAAAACTTGCCTTCGTGGTACTGAATGGCCGCAACTTTTCCTGTATAGGGGGAACGATTAACGTGAACATTAAAAACATTCATGAAAATACTTATTTTTTTAAATTTTCCCGATATTGAACCGTCGATCTCGATATCTTCAATCTTTATGACTTTGCCATCCGCAGGACTGATAATCGCTCTTTCATCTTCTTGAAATGACCTTTCAGGGTTTCGAAAAAAGCAGATGATAAAAATGGTGAGGATCGCAAAAAAGCCGACCAGCCAATAGCTCCCTCCTCCCAGAAAGGCGACAAACACTGTAATGATTAGGGAAACAGCAATAAAAGGGTAACCTTCCGGAACAATAATGCTATCATGTTTCATAGATATCTATCATTAATCTTTAGTACAATTAACACCTAATATTGACCCAACGAATCATGATTATTCTTCTCATGAGCGTTTCGTGTTAAATGATTTTCTCTGATATATCAATTGACTAAGCTTGTCAATAAATCTTTAATTTTTATACTGAAAATATTTACCTGTTTGCTATTGCACATAACAAATGAATTCGATATATTGCCATATATTATCGCTGTTTTTCGAGCTTTTATGAAGAAAATGAAGTGGAACATCATCCTGGCAATTTTAGCATGCCTTGCTTTTTCTTTTCTCCTATTGATTCGCATGAACTTCTTTCAAGAGAAACATGAAAAAACACACACCTCTCACTTCTCAAAACCATTGCTGACCCAAGATTCCTGGATGAATATATTGCAAAACGATAAAAAAATTGGATATCTCCATCGATCTCTTAGCAAAAACAACGACCAGTATCTATTCAATGAAAAAGTTTTGATGGAAATCAATTCCATGGGAGTCACACAAGCGTTAAAGATCATGACAGAGGGGCATTTAAATTCTGATATGACCCTTCTGTCTTTTAATTTTAATTTGAGTTCAAGTATTTTCAATTTTGACGCTAAAGGCCATGTGGTCGATAAAAAGCTTATTTTACTGACCGGATTACCAGATGCGCCAGAAAAAATAGAAATCCCGCTCAAAGATATTCCGCTGATGAGTGGCAGTCTTTACGATGCAGCGTTTTATCACGACATGGAAAGTAATTCTTCGCGTAATTTTAATATATTTGACCCCTCAACCATGTCGATTCGTCCAATTAAGATTACCAGAGAACCCGATGAAATCATTCCCATGATGGGGAAACGAGTATTATCGAAAAAATATTGTGCTGATTTCATGGGCGCAAAGCATTGTGCGTGGCTGGATAAAAGCGGTCTTGTAATAAAAGAAACAGGAATGTTGGGCCTTTCCATGGAAAAAACAAACCGGGAGGACGCCCTGAGGGGAATGGATCATGGAGCAAGCCTAGATGTTACCGAGATCGCCTCCATTGCTTCCAATATTAAAATCGACCAACCGGACAAGCTCAATAAAATTACAATAAAATTAACAGGTGCCGGCACTGAGCTATTTCTCAATGGTGACAGGCAGAGGTATCAAAACCATATTCTCACAGTTGAACGAGAAAAAAAACAAACACCCCGTTTAGAAAAAAAACTCCCTGATGAAATTTCAGTTCTTCTCAAACCCTCGCCATTGATACAATCGGAAGACCCACAAATAAAAGATGCGTTAAAAAGAATCTTTCATCCGTCAGATTCAACGGAGCAAAAAGCAAGAAAAATTGTTGATTGGGTATATCGTAACATTGAGAAAAAACCAACACTTTCCGTCCCCAATGCTCTAGAGGTTTTAAAAAATAAATCGGGTGACTGTAATGAACATACTGTGCTCACAGTTGCGTTATTACGAGCAGCCGGAATACCGGCAACCTCGGAAGCCGGATTGGTTTATCTTCGAGGAAGATTCTACTATCACGCATGGTGTGTTTTTTATCTAGATCAGTGGATTACAGCCGACGCCGTGTTTAATCAGTTACCGGCCGACGTGACCCACATTCGATTCATTAGAGGAGAAACGGATAAACAACTTAATTTGATAAGCGTTATCGGCAAAATCAATCTGGAGGTCCTGACAATAAACAATGATTAAACTATCTGATTTGACTAAGGATTATGGAACCACTGTTGCCGTAAACAGAATCAATTTGAACATTCCCGCGGGCGAGATTTACGGCTTTATTGGGCCCAATGGAGCGGGAAAAACCACGACCATTCGAATGATGGGCGGCGTGTTGGCGCCGACCTCCGGCAGTATTTTTATCGGTGGTTTAGATTTAGCCGAAAAGCCTGTAGAGAGCAAAAAAATGATTGGCTTTGTCCCTGATAGGCCATTTCTTTATCAGAAGCTAACCGGAATGGAGTTTATGAATTTTTCTGCAGATTTATACAATGTGGATCCTGGATTATTCCCGGAAAAGGCCAAGCAACTTTTACAACAATTTGCCCTTTTACATTGGGCAGATGAGTTGATCGAAGCCTACTCTCACGGAATGAAACAGAGATTGATCATTGCTTCCGCTCTATTACACGATCCCCAAATATTAATTATTGACGAGCCTATGGTGGGTCTGGATCCGGAAGCGGTTCACATGGTGAAAGATATTTTTAAATCTCTGGCTGCCAATCAAACAACCATTTTTATTTCCACACACACGTTAAGTATTGCCGAGGATTTGTGCCACCGTATCGGCTTGATCCATAAAGGTATGTTGCTGGCAGAAGGCAGTCTCGATGAATTAAAGCAAATTGCCAAACTTGGCCAAGCCAAACTCGAAGAAGTTTTCCTTACCATCATCAAAGAAAACGCTTTTTTATGACCACCATTATTAGTTTATTGAAACCCCGAATTCGATCATCCATCAACAGTCTCCGACGTGGCGACAAGAAAAACAGTTGGGCACGCCTCTTCATGTTCAGCGCAATCGGCATTCTATTCTGGATTGGTATCTTTGCAATTTCTTACCGTGTGTTATTATATTTTCATAATGTGCAGGACTTCGGAGATATTTTAGCGATGAAGTTTCTGTCCATGATTATTATTACTTTTTTTGCTCTTCTGCTGTTTAGTAATATTATTAATTGCCTTGCCCATCTTTATTTGAGCCAGGACTTACCTCTTCTACATTCGCTTCCTGTTTCATCACAAGAGATTTTTTTATCTCGTTGGATGATCAGCACGTTTGACAGTTCATGGATGATTCTTATTTTCAGCATCCCGATATTTTTGTCATATGGCATCATCTATCATGCAAGCATTGTATACTATTTAGTTTTCTTCATCGCTATGATTGTTTTGTGCCTGATCTCCTCAAATCTCAGTGGAATTTTAGTTCTCTCCGGCGCTAAAATATTACCAGCAGGACGTATTAGGACAATCCTGATTCTTCTGGGCGCTGTTATGGTCATTATTCTTATCCTGGCTCTTCGTCTGACACGACCGGAACAATTGGTCAACCCTGAAAGCTTTGCTTCTGTGGTTCTTTATTTAAATTCCATGCAAACCCCTGACTCGGTGTTTCTACCAACAACATGGATAACCGATGCTATCAGATATGCTCTCACTGATAATCCGCAGAACTGTCTTCTCAATGTTACGCTTTCTGCAGCTTTTGCCGTTATGCTTATCTTTATCAATAATATGGTTGCTGATAAAATCTATTTCAAGGGTTTTTCCAAATCACTGGCAACACCTCCACGGCTATTTGCCCCATTAAAATATAAAAAATTTTATTGGGAGAACATACTGAACTTTCTTTCACGCGAAACCAAAGCTTTTGCCATTAAGGAAATCAGGACCTTTTTTAGAGACTCTTCTCAATGGCCGCAATTGTTTCTCATGGGTGCCCTCATTGTGATCTACCTATACAACTTCTCTGTGTTACCTTTGGAAAGCGCCCCCATAAAAACAATTTACCTGCAGAATTTATTTTCTTTCCTGAATATCGGCCTGGCCTCTTCCGTCCTGTCAGCCATATCCGCTCGTTTTGTTTTCCCTGCAGTGAGTATGGAGGGAGAAGCTTTCTGGATTGTTCGGGCGGCACCGGTGCAGGCAAAAAATTTCCTTTGGATTAAATTTTTTCTGTACTATATACCGCTGATCGTTCTGACTGAAAGCTTGATAATAACTTCCAACATTCTTTTAGGAGTTTCAACTTTCATGATGGTGCTTTCTGTTATCACAACCTTCTTCCTCGTTCCAGCTATCGTTGGGCTGGCTACAGGACTAGGAGCTGTTTATTCTGATTTTAAATCGGAAAACCCGGCAAATGTTGTTACGAGTTTTGGTGGATTACTTTTCATGATTCTCAGCTTCAGCTTAATTGCGCTTGTTATTATTCTGGAAGCCGGCCCCGTATATCAAATATTTATGGCTGGTATGAAAGGACACCATCTTTCTTTTCTCCAGATTGTCTGGACAGTGGTTTCTTTCTTTCTGGCGTTGTTTCTGTGTATATTTTCTACGTTGTATCCGATACACATTGGCGTAAAAAGTTTACATACAAAATAAAAAGTTGATGCTACCCATTGTAACACTCTTTAAACATCTCGAATTAAACGGGCGTAAAATAATAAATTGTCTTGATTTTACTTAACAAATAAGTTAAATAATTAAAAATAATTTAAAATTCCAGCTTCTTACAATGAAGCTCTGGAAGTTCTTTTGTATTGGGAGATCTGTAATTTTTATTTTTATTGTTTAATAATTTCAATGAAGATTTTTAATTGAATAAAGTGTTCCTATTAGAAAAATATTTTATTCATATAAGAGTTATCCCAATCCAACTGTATACTGTTTCAAAGCGTTATCAGGAGTAACATGGAAAAAATTTGTATTGTAAAACGTCGGCGGGAATATACTCAACCGGAAATCAAAGTTACCGTTACTCAGCCGGAAATTAGTGAATCTATTACTCCCGAGAATTCTGTGAGCGGTGTGGTGATTGAGAAAAACATTGACTATACAGACAATAATATCCCTGAACCCACAATCACTCCACAGGAAATAAGCAATACAATTATCCCCGAGCCTATTGACAGCGACATAACTGTCGAAAATACTGTCGAAGTCAACGATAAAAAAATCGTTGAAGAATTCGTAGATCACTCTTCATCCGTGATTTCTATCATCATGACCAAAGAACAATCCATGCTGTTACAGCAGTCTGAGTATATAAAGGAATTATTAAGCGGTGCCAAAAGTGATCCCGCTTTGGAGATCAAGTTAACGACTGACGGCAAACTTTGTTTTAATTACCGATTCAAAGATTCATTGCTCATAAGAATGTTAGCTCCTGGCCAGGTATGTCAGATGCTTCAGGTAAGTCGTAGTTTTTTGCAAAAAATGATTCAGCAAAACAAAATCAAAAGTTATAAATTGGGCAAGATGAGACGTTTTTTATTAGAAGATATATTGGAATATTTGAGTAACGATACTGAATTCAATCAATATAATGCTGAAAAATAACATGAGATATCACGGTGAGGGTAAACGAATAAATTCGATAACACCTTTAATGGGAGATGAGAGATGTATAGCGAGTACTGGAATTTAATTAAGCCACCCTTCGATAACGTTCCTGATTCATCAATGTACGTTGATTGCCATGTTTCCATGGAAGACGTCATTGCGGAAACAATTTATGCGATTAAGGAAGGCAATGAATGTTTGACAGTCATTGTGGGCGAAGTCGGTCTTGGAAAAACTCTTTCTCTTCGGGTCATTATAGATTCATTAGAACCTGAAAAATATAAAGTCGCGTTAATCACAAACCCGGCTCTTTCTTTTATACAGCTCTTGAGAGAAATCATCGGCCAAATTACAGGGAAGCAATGTTTGGAAAAAAAGAAAGTTGATCTACTGGAAATCTTCAATCGTCTTTTATTTGAAACAGCCGATCAAGGGAAAAAAATTGTCATTGTCATAGACGAAGCTAATGTTTTATCTCCTTCTGTTCTGGATGATGTCCGTCTTTTAACCAACATGCAGGACGATGACCGTAACCTCTTTACTTTATTGCTTGTGGGACAGATGGAATTTGCCAGAATGTTAGAAAGGCCAAAACATGCCAATTTATTTCAACGCGTCGGTACTTATGGCCATCTGGAGAAACTCCCTTCGAAAGATGCCGTCCAGTCTTATATTGAGGCAAGATTAAAAATCGCGGGCACTGAAAAAAAGATATTTACAGATGATGCCATTGCGGTCATCTGGGAATTTTCAGAACATGGTGTGCCTCGATTAATCAATAAAATTTGTAAGCTTTGTTTGAAAGCCGGCGAAACGAATGAGTTCGCCACAATCAATGCAGAAGTTGCAGCTCAGATAGCCGATCGTTTCCAAAAGCTCGGTAAAACGGCAAGGCGCGCTCCTGGTCGACCAACCTCAGATCCAGCTGAAAAAGGAACTGAAGAAGCTGCAGTTGAAAAATTACCTAAAAGAACAAGATCTTTAGCTCCAAAACCGGAAACACCGGAAATAAAACCGTCGGTAAAGCCCACGCCACCGTCGCCTGCAGAGGAAGCAATCTCGCTGCAGCCAAGGCCTGTAATGCCACAACAGCCACCTGTTAGGCCAGCGCCTCAGCCTATTGTGGAAGACATACCGGTACAACCAAGGCCTGTAATGCCACAACAGCCACCTGTTAGGCCAGCGCCTCAGCCTATTGTGGAAGACATACCGGTACAACCAAGGCCTGTCATACCCCAACAGCCGCCTGTTAGGCCAGCGCCTCAGCCTATTGTGGAAGACATACCGGTACAACCAAGGCCTGTCATACCCCAACAGCCACCTGTTAGGCCAGCGCCTTTCCCAGTTGAAGAGGCACCAACTGTCCAGCTTAGGCCCGCTATGATGGGCCAGAAGCCTGTAACACAACAAGAACCTGAAACAATAGGAGTAGAGGATCAAGGGGGAGAAATCGTATCCACTCAACCCAGGCCGATAATGCCTGGTTCGCAACCTGTACAACAGATTGTTCCTGAACGGGAAGAAGCAGTACCCTTTCGGTCCGGGACGGTTCTTTTTGGAAAACCGACCGTCGTACCTTTTTCTCCGCGGGCGGAAGCATCAGCGTCTCAACCAAGACCAATCGCCCCACCCAGGCCGCCTGTTGCACCTATTCCAACGAGGAAGGAAGAACCTCTCCCCGCTCAATCAGCTCCAGCAGATTCAATAGAACCACCGGCGCAAGAGGATAATGAATCTTATGAAGACGTATTAATCGGTCAAAATTCCGTGAAATTAACAATCCCAGCTCATGTGATAAGGAATGCGCAAACAGCCGATCCTGAAACTAAAAATAAATTGGCAGGATATTGGTCAGCACAAATTCTTAAAGGGAATCCGCAATTAGCCCATACCTCTGCCGATCCTGTTTCTTTATGGTTTGATGTAAAAAACGTTATTTTAAAGAAATTTAACAGCCGCTAAAAAACGGATAAATCATTTTCAGAACATAAAATCTCAGACACTCTGAATAATGCTGTATAATCAAAACATGGCCGTGAAAACCTCAAGACATAACATTAAAAAAGACTCTATTTCTGCAGCTGATTATGTCAATTGGGGTTTTATTCATATAGAAAACAAAAATTATGACGAAGCATTAAAATGTTTTAATTTTACAACGGAACTGGAGCCAGACAATCCTCAACATTTCATTACAATGGGGTATATCTATGAAAAAATTGACATGCTGGACTCTGCAAAGAAATGCTATGAAAAAGCTCTGAAAGTCAAACCCGACGATATCGATGCTATGCTTCTAATTGGTCACATATTTGAATTGCAGGGGGATTATCATAATGCCGTTAGTCAATACACGAAGTCTATCGAGGTTTCTCCTAAGGCTGTGGAGCCTCACTATTGTTTGGCAGTCCTTTATGATAAGCATGATATGTATGACGAAGCAGCGGAGGAGTATGAAACGCTTCTGGAGATTGATCCAAAGCACACCAAGGCTCTTCACAATTTGGGAAGAATCCATTTTCAAGACGGAGATTATGCGAACGCATTAAAATATTTTCAAAAAGTTATATCGTTAGAGCCGGATAACATTAATGCCCTGAACGATTTGGGTTCGGTCTATGAAATAACGAAAAATTATATTCAGGCAATATCCACATACCGCAGAGCATTAAAAGTAAACCCTATACATGAGGAAACAAATTTTAATTTAGCAAATGCTTACTTTTCATTATACTTATCCAACCCCCGCGTTGTCAGTATAGATTCTATCATAGAACGCCTTTATGCAGTCCTTGCTCAAAACCCGAACAACCGAAAAGTTCGCGATCTTTTAAACAAAATCAAATCACCTTAATTTACGGAAAAATCAGTGAGATTTTATATCTGGGCGTCGTGAGACCGTAAGTACCGGGGAATAAAAGTATCAGGGTCAAGCAATTCATTTTTTTCATACTTTTCCTTGCCTAATATGCCGACACATGACCCCCGACAATAGCTCTGATATGGAAACACAATTTCGTTCGACGGCACATTGAAAATATCGGCATATTTTATCGCTCCATCACCAATATAAATTGTATTCTGAACGTTATTCATTTCAGAAGGCTTAACAACCTGTTCATTGCCTATTTGTTCAAGCAAACCATTCTCTTGGAATTGAAAGCAGGCACAATAGACTTGGCCGCGCCCCGCATCCATTACCGAACAAATCTTCTTTGAGGTTTTGCCTACATTCAAGGCAAGAGCTGCAAGAGAAGAAACTCCGACAGCGGGTTTTCCTGAAGCCAACGTGAATCCTTTAAGTGTACTGGCTCCAATACGCAACCCCGTAAAGGACCCCGGTCCTATTGTGCAGGCAAATAAGTCGAAGTCATTAATTTTAATGCCGGTTTGATAGCAGGCATGCTCGATAACGGGTAGAAGAACTTCCGAATGATTCAGCCCCATATTGATGATTGTTTCATAAAGTACGACTTCATCACACAATATAGAAACAGAAGCTGTTTTAGAAGAAGTGTCAAAAGCCAGGATCCGCATATTATTTAAAAAATTTTACGACATCGTTAACGACTTTAATGTTCAGCCGTTCAATGTCGATCAAGATGACAAACATCATTAACATTAATAAAACAACAAACCCGATCTGCTGCGATACTTCTCGCACTTTTAAACTGACTTCCTTCCTGGTCACAATTTCAATAATATAAAAGAAAATATGACCACCGTCGAGAACCGGTATTGGAAACAGATTAATCACACCCAGATTGATTGAAAGAATGGCCATAAAAAGGACAAAAGGAATGATGCCTTCCTTCACCTGGGCTCCTGCGACTTGAGCGATAAATATCGGCCCCCCCAATGTTCTCGGCGATATAACACCTTCAATCATCTTAACGACAGAAATCACCGTTAACTTGCTGATTTCCCAAGTTTTGCCGAGTGACGACCAAATAGCATTGAAAGGATTTTTCTTTTGAGTGACGGTTTTTCCTGCAGGTGATATGCCTATCAGATAGGCAGGTACTTCTTCACCAAAGATGTTTTTCGACGTCGATAATAAAGGTGTCACCGTGAGGCGCTTCTGCTCCGCCCCCCTTTGAATGACAACTTCCATTGGTTTGTCTTTCACCGCCGAGGTTATGGCTCGGATGTCTTCCCAGAAAACAATTTTTTGTCCATTCATGGAAATGATTTTATCTCCGTTCTGCATGCCCCCCTGAAAAGCGGCTGAATTTTTTTGTACTTCTCCAATATCCGCCGTCAACGTCGGCAAACCGTACATCATCACAACACTGAAGATCAAGATCGCCAGCACAAAATTAAAAGCCGGCCCAGCCGAAACAATCAGGATTCTCTTCCAAACGGATTGTTTGTAAAAAGATCTTCCCTCATCCTCGGGCGGTAGTTCTTCATTCCCTGACTCACCAAGCAGTTTAACAAAACCTCCCAGTGGAATACAGGACACGACATACTCTGTTTCGCCTATTTTTTTACCGAAAATTTTTGGTCCGAAACCAAGGGAAAATTTCAAAACGCCCACCCCCGAAAATCTGGCTGCCAGAAAATGGCCGAGCTCATGGGCAAAAATAAGCACTCCAAGCAAAATAATAAAAGAAATTAAAGTGATCAATGATTCATCCTTTCTATGGTTGCATAAGATTTCAGCCTTGCACACCGGTCGGCATCTAAAATATCCTCCAGAGAAGGCCTTTTGATAGGTCTATGTTTTTTTAAAACTTTTTCAATAACTACGGGAATATCCACAAAACGAATCTTATTTTGAATGAAAGCTTCCACCGCAACCTCATCAGCCGCGTTCAAAACTGCGGGAGATGTTCCGCCGTCCATCCCTGCCTGGCGGGCGATATCCAGGCATGGAAATCTCCCGTGATCCGGCTCATAAAATTCCAGCGTCTTCTCTTTGACCAGATTCAACGGCGCGGCATTAATCGGAATTCTATCCGGATAGGTGAGTGCGTAGGCGACAGGTATTTTCATGTCCGGTACACCCATCTGCGCTAACAAAGCCCCGTCAATAAATTCCACCATTGAGTGAATGATGCTCTGGGGATGAATGAGCACATCAATATCCTTCATATCGACATTAAACAACCATTTCGCTTCAATTATTTCCAGCCCTTTATTCATCATGGAAGCGGAATCTATGGTGATTTTTTTTCCCATTTTCCATTTTGGATGTTGAAGGGTTTGCATAAGCGTGACTTTTTGTAATTGACCGGCGGTAAAATGAAAAAAGGGGCCGCCGGAAGCCGTTAGAATGATCCGGCGTAAATGCTTGCGGCTGCCTGCCTGAAGGCACTGAAATATTGCACTGTGCTCACTGTCCACCGGAATAATTTGAATCCGCTTTTTCATAGCTTTTTGCGTGACGATTTCTCCAGCCAATACCATGGTTTCTTTATTGGCCAGAGCAATGTCCTTGCCTGCGTCTATGGCAGCCAGGGTGGGAATCAGACCGTCCGAACCTGAAATCGCCGACACCACAATATCCGCTGACGGGAAGGAAGCGGCTTCCCGCATTCCTTCAATGTCATATAATATCTTTACCCTGTTTTTCGCTTTCAAGGCTGAACGAAGTTTCAGGGCTGTTTCTTTTGCTTTTACAGCGACAACTTTAGGCCTGAACTTTTCGATTTGTTGATATAGCTTTTTAATGTTTTCGCCGGCAACCAAGGCTTCGATCTGAAAAAGATCGGGATTCTTTTCAACAATATCCAGGGTACTGCATCCTATTGAACCGGTTGAACCCAGTAATGTTATCTTTTTCATTTATTCGATCACAAACAGACGACAATAATAGACATAAGGCGCGATAAACAAAAGGCAATCCAGCCGATCCAGAATTCCGCCGTGGCCGTGCAGAAGCGAGCTCGCATCTTTGAAACCGTAATTTCTCTTAATGGCCGACTCACAAATGTCCCCAAGCTGCCCGATAATGCTGCCGGTGAACGCCAGAATTACTATTTTAAATAATGGAATCTCCGGCATGAAAAAGCGGGCAAATATCAGGCAGGCTACTGTACTGCATACAACAAGTGCCACGAAACCTTCAATCGTTTTTCCAGGGCTCACTAGAGGCGCAAGCTTACGTTTGCCAAAATATTTGCCTACATAAAGCGCGGCAATATCCCCGATAAACGCGAGAATCAGAACAAAAATGATCCAGATGATGCCTTGCTCCGTCATCCTTAAATGAATAAAATAAGAAATCAGAAAAGGAATATACATGATGCCGAATATAACTTTGGTAACCGATAAGACATCAAAATGATCCTCTTTAATGGACAAAACAAATAGAATAAACACCGATAAAACTGAAAATGCCAGAACGGCAAGCGTATATTCATGACGACCGGCCAAGGCCAGTAAAGGAATGACAACCGCGAAAAACAGGCCCTGAATTTTTTCTGAAACAAAGCCCGTGCCGAAAACCATATTGTTGTATTCCCACATCCCTCCCAGACTAAATAAAACAACCACTGCCGCAAAAGCCGTTGGAGAACCGAAAAAGATGACGAGCAGCAAGACAGGTACGATCATGAGACCCGTTGCCCACCTCTTGATCAATGAATTATTGATTTTCGACATATTCCGGGACCTTCATTTTTTTCTGCCTGTTTCTTTCGCCATCACATCAGGCTTCTCTCTGATCTGTCCGCTGATCATACCGAAACGCCTTTCTCTTCTCTGAAAGCTGACAATCGCTTTATAAAGATCATCTTTGGTAAAATCCGGCCAGAGAACTTTTGTAAAATACAGTTCCGTGTAGGCCATCTGCCATAACAAAAAATTGCTGATACGGTATTCGCCGCTCGTACGAATCATCAAATCCGGATCGGGCATTCCGGAAGTATATAAATATTTGCCAAACGTTTCTTTATTGATTGCATTGGCGTCTATTTCATGGTTTTCGCAGGCTTCGATAATCCTTTTAACCGCCATGATAATTTCGTCCTGGGCCCCGTAGCTCAACGCCAGATTCAAAACCATTTTGTCGTTTTTAGCCGTGATTTCTTTAACCCTCAGGAGTTTTTCTTTAGCCGAGGGTGTCAAGCGTTTGATATCCCCAATCGTTGTCAATCTGATTTTCTGTTTCTGCAATTCTGCCAGCTCTTTATCCAGGTATTCTTCCAGCAGGAACATCAAGGACTGAACTTCCTTAACCGGGCGCTCCCAGTTTTCAGAAGAAAAAGCAAAAAGCGTGAGATATTCAATGCCGATTTCCCGACAGGCTTTAACCACTGTTCGGACAGCCAGCGCTCCTTTCCTGTGCCCTCTAACCCTGCCCAAGGTATGTTTTTCAGCCCATCGTCCATTGCCATCCATAATAATGGCGATGTGCCGGGGTAATCGATCAGTATCAATTTGGATCACGTTATAGACTCCTCTTTTTCGTCTTCAGTTTAATAGAGAGTCATATTTTTTTCAACTGATAATCATCCGGAATTGCGGTAGAAAAACAAATGGGGAGTCAAAAGCTCCCCATGGATAGATTATTCTACTCAATCTATTTTAAATCTCCATAATTTCTTTTTCTTTCGCGGCAAGTATTTTATCTGTTTTTTCAATATACAGATCAGTAAGTTTTTGTACTTCTTCCTGTGCCGAAAACATTTCGTCCTCGGATATTTTATTATTTTTCTTTAACGTTTTTAATTCTTCATTCGCGTCTCTTCTTGCATTTCGTAGCTTGATTTTCCCTTCCTCGGCCATCTTTTTCACGGTCTTGGCAATCTCTTTACGTCTCTCCTCCGTTAACTGTGGAATGGCTAGGCGTACGGTTTTACCGTCATTGCTGGGCGTCACACCTAGATCCGATTTCTGAATTGCTTTCTCTATAGCGTTAATGATTGAAGCATCCCACGGAACAATGAGAATTTGACGGCTTTCCGGAACAGAAACGTTGGCCACTTGATTAATGGGAGTGGCCGTGCCATAGTAATCAACCTTAATACCATCCAACAGTGCAATGGATGCCCGGCCCGTTCTAACTCTACTGAAAGATTTGTTTAAAGCACCGATCGTTTTTTCCATCTCTTCCTGAAACTTCTGAAAAACGTCTTCTTTCATGTCATTCTCCTACATAAGTACCAATTTTTTTTCCGCAAATTGCTTTATGAATATTACCCTTTTTCTGCAAATTAAATATAATAATAGGCAGTAAATTGTCACGGCAAAGCGTTATCGCCGTCGCATCCATCACTTTAAGATTTTTTGTTAAGACTTCAATATAACTTATTTTATTGAACTTCACAGCTTTTGTATCTTTGTTTGGATCCGCGCTATAAACCCCATCCACTCTTGTGGCTTTCATGATCACGTCTGCGCGTATTTCCATCGCCCTTAACACTGCCGCGGTATCCGTCGAAAAATAGGGATGGCCCGTTCCTCCTGCAAATATAACGATTCTCCCCTTTTCCAAATGTCGAATGGCTCTTCGCTGAATGAATGGCTCAGCGATTTCATGCATTTGAATGGCAGATTGAACACGCGTCGGCAACCCTCTTTCCTCCAGTGCACTTTGGAGAGCAAGGCTGTTAATCACAGTGGCCAGCATCCCCATATAATCAGCCGTTGTCCGGTCCATCCCTTTCGAACTGGCTTCAAGGCCCCGGAAAATATTACCACCGCCGATAACGATACCTAACTCAACGCCCATATTCGCAAGAGACTTTATTTCTTCCGCAATATAGTTTGCGACATCGGGATCCACACCGGTCGATTGTTTTCCCAGAAGCGCCTCTCCGCTGAGCTTTAAAAGAATTCTTTTGTAAGCGGCTTTTTGTTTTATCATTATTGCTGAATATCTTCACCCAGTTGGAAGCGGGCAAAACGGCGAAGAATAATATTTTCTCCAGTTTTCGCAATCATATTACTAACCAGGGTGCCCACTGTAATATCAGTGTTTTTAATGAATTTTTGCTCGGTCAGACAAATATCTTCGTAATACTTCTTGAGCTTTCCTTCGATGATTTTATCCCAGATTTTCTCCGGTTTCTTTTCCTCTCGTAATTGACTGCGATAAATTTCTTTTTCTCTCTCCAAAACCACCGTGGGAATTTCTTCAGGCCTTACATATAATGGGTTGGATGCAGCAATATGCATGGCGATATCTCTGGCCATAACCTGAAAATCTTCTGTTTTAGCCACAAAATCCGTTTCACAGTTGACTTCGACCATCACTCCGATTTTACCGCCCATATGTATATAGGAAGCAACGGTCCCGTCTTTAGCGGCTTTCGATGATCTTTTCGTTGCTGCGGACAGACCCTTCTTTCTTAAATAATCAATTGCTTTTTCAAAATCACCCCCTTCTGCCGCCAGCGCTTCCTTACAGTCCATCATACCGGCACCGGTTTTTGTTCTTAATTCTTTAACCATTGTTGAAGTTATTTCCATCTTTCCTTTCTCCCTTTAAATACATTAATCAGTCCAGAACGGATTATGCGTTACTCTGCGTAAGCTTCCGACTTATCATCATCAATTTCCAGTCGCTCAGGAACGTCCGCTTCGACCGGGATGGGTTCCACTGCGGCATCTGCTTCTTTATTTGACTCCGCTACCAACTTTTCTTCAAATCGTTTTTTACCTTCTAAAACGGCATCGGCGATTTTCGATGTAAACAATTTAATTGCCCTGATGGCGTCATCATTTCCGGGTATAACAAAATCAACGTTGTCAGGATCGCAGTTCGTATCCACAATAGCGGCAATAGGAATTCTTAATTTTTTTGCTTCATTCACGGCGATGTGTTCCTTACTGGGATCAACCACAAAAACGGCAGCCGGCAAGGACCTCATGACCTTGATACCGCCTAAAACATTTTCCAGTTTTTCCTTCTCCTTCTGTAATTTTGTTATCTCTTTCTTGGGAAAGGCTTTAATGGAATCATCATTAAACATATCTGTTAATGTGTTTAAACGGTCTATACTTCTTTTAATCGTAATGAAATTGGTTAACATTCCGCCCAACCAACGTTGATTGACATAAGGCATACCGCATCGCAACGCTTCTTCCTTAATGGCTTCCTGAGATTGTTTTTTCGTTCCAACAAAGAGAATTTCATTTCCCTTACTGACGGTATCGATAACAAAATTATACGCAGCCTGAAAAAGACCAACCGTTTGTTGCAAATCTATAATGTAGATGTTGTTTCTGGCCCCAAAAATGTATGGTTTCATTTTAGGATTCCATTTGTTTGTCTGATGCCCAAAATGAACACCTGCTTCCAGTAAATGTTTCATTGAAATTGCTGACATATGTATCTCCTTTTTAGTTTTTTCCTCCATCCTTTTCAACTTGCTCGGCAAACTTATTAGATGATAAGCAACATACCGGCAATCCAAGGGTGTGTGAAATATATTCGGCGGCAATTAACACAAACAACTCAAATAATCAAGTCTTAATAACAGCTTACGATCAGCGATTGTAAGATACCGTTTACGTTGAGTATTCGGCATTAATTCTTACATAATCGTAAGAAAGATCAGAAGCATAGACATAGTAAGATTTATCGCCCATACCTAAGTCAACCGTCACATCAATTCTATCTTGATGAAAAAGATTTTTTAATGTTTTTGTATCGAACTCCACTGGTGAGTTTTGGGAAAATATCATAGTATCTCCAATAGTTAAGCTCATTTTTTCTTTTTCCATATAAATTCCGGAAGCACCCAACGCAGCAATAATTCGCCCCCAATTTGGATCCTCCCCGAAGAAAGCTGTTTTCACTAAATTCGAATTAGCAATTGAATAGGCAGCCAATTTAGCATCGGATTTTGACTTTCCTCCATGAACCATAACGGAAATAAACTTTGTTGCCCCCTCGCCGTCTTTAACTACCGCATGACATAATTCCATCAAAACATCCGTAAGCATATCTCGAAAACGCTGCAGGCGCGCATGAACTTTTTCCAGCGGGTTATTGCCAGCAAATCCGTTAGCGAAAATGATGGCCATGTCGTTAGTGCTCATACAACCATCAACACTGATGGAGTTAAATGTGGCATTTACAGCCTGATGAAATGCTGTGTTGAGAGCCTTAAAATCAATCAACGCGTCGGTCATGATATACGTTAAAAGAGTAGCCATGTTCGGTTGTATCATACCGGCACCTTTTGCAATACCACAAATGGTCACATCTTTTGCTCCGATAACACCTCTTCTGATGGCTATCTTGGGATATTTATCTGTTGTCATCATGGCCTTCTCAGCATCCATAATTCCTGCTGGATTCAACCCCTTGACCAGTCTCCCGATGCCATTTTCAATTTTTCTCAAAGGAAGTCTCTTGCCGATGATCCCTGTTGAGCCCAACAATACAAGATCTTCTTTTATATGAAGTTCCTCAGACAGGGCATTAGAAATGATCAATGCGTCTCGATGCCCTTCTTTTCCTGTTGCAGCGTTAGCACAACCGCTATTGGTAATGATCGCTTGTGCAATTCCTTTTTTTACGCGTTCTTCATTAATCAGGAGGGGAGCCGCTTTAAAAGTATTTCTGGTGAATACAGCGGCAACTTTTGCCGGAATGGCGGAATAAATCAGACCCAGGTCTTTTTCGTCTCCTTTTTTTATTCCACAGGAGATTCCATTGGCCAGAAAACCGGGGACGCTAATATTTGCTTTTTCTTTCACCATGATCAGCCTCTCTTTACATTATGCGCCGCAGCATTTCTTATATTTTTTACCGCTTCCACAGGGACAAGGGTCATTGCGCCCGATTTTATCACCTTCATGCTTAACTGTTCTGTTTGTGGGCGCGTCCTCTCCCCTGCTCATCACATAATCCTGTTTTTGTTTTTGTCTTATGGCTTCAACTTCTTCTTCTCTTTGAATACGGATCAGGCACATTTTCTCCAACACATCCATTTTGATACGAACAATCATCTCCATAAACATGTCATAACCTTCACGCTGATATTCCCGTACCGGATCTTTCTGGGCATAACCCCGCAGGCCGATTCCCTCTCGTAAATGGTCCATGGCCAGCAAATGCTCTTTCCATTGAGTATCGATCGCCTGTAACATGATGACTTTCATTAAATAATCCATAAGCTCTTTGCCGAACTCATTTTCTTTATCACGCAAAAGCTTCTGAACCCCTTGAATGATATGTTCACGCAACGACGATCTTTCTGTACTATTCCCATCATAATTCATTAAATCAAATTTTGTATTGAATTGTTTCAGCAGAGCATCTTCAAGGCCTTTAAAGTTGATATCTTCTGTTTTTGTCTTTTCGTCAATAAAATCGGATAAAATAGCATCCACTATTTCCTCTACCATATCTTCAATATCAGCCCATAGGTTATCTCCGCGCAACACTTTCTTTCTTTGTTCGTAAATCACTTTTCTCTGTCGGTTCATGACATCATCATAATCCAGCAGGTGTTTACGAATATCAAAGTTTTGTCCTTCTACTCTTTTTTGAGCATTTTCAATGGCACGGGAAATATACTTGTGCTCGATTGGCTGATCTTCTTCGATTCCGATTTTATCCATAATACCGGATATACGCTCAGCACCGAATATGCGCAGCAAGTCATCTTCCAGAGAAAGATAAAATCTTGACGACCCTTTGTCCCCCTGACGTCCTGATCTTCCTCTCAACTGATTGTCAATGCGCCGGCTTTCGTGACGTTCAGTTCCAAGAATGTGCAGACCGCCGAGATCCGCCACACCGTCCCCCAGTTTAATATCGGTACCGCGGCCGGCCATGTTGGTGGAGATCGTTACCATCCCCGGCTGGCCTGCCTGTGCGACGATCTCTGCTTCTTTTTCATGATTCTTGGCATTCAGGACATGATGTTTAATGCCGGAGCGCAGCAGGTGCTTACTGAGCATTTCCGACTTTTCTATGGAAATCGTACCGATCAGGACCGGCCTTTTCTGTTTGTTTAATTCTTTAACTTCCTTAATCACCGCGTTGATTTTCTCCTGCTCGGTTTTATAAATCAGGTCATTGTGGTCATCTCGAATCATCGGCATATTGGTTGGGATCACCAGCACTTCCAAATTGTAAATTTTTTTGAACTCCTCGGCTTCTGTATCGGCGGTTCCTGTCATGCCAGCTAACTTTTTATACATACGGAAATAATTCTGAAACGTGATGGAAGCCAGCGTCTGATTTTCGCGTTCAATTTTGACATTTTCCTTAGCCTCCAGCGCCTGATGCAACCCATCACTATATCGACGACCAGGCATCACCCGTCCGGTAAATTCATCAACAATGACGACTTCTCCGTCTTTAACCAGATAATCGACATCTCTTTTAAACAACGTGTGCGCTCGGAGCGCCTGATTCACGTGATGAAGAATTTCTATGTTGCGTGGCTCGTAAAGATTTTGCACGTTCAAAAGCTTTTCCACATGGGCAACACCTTCTTCTGTTAAAACGACCGTGCGGCTCTTTTCCTCTATCGAATAGTCTTTCTCCTTCCTGAGTCGGGGAATAATCTGGTTAATTTTGTAATACTTGTCTGTAGATTCCTCCGATGGACCGGAAATAATCAAAGGGGTTCGTGCTTCATCGATCAAGATGCTATCCACTTCGTCAACAATGGCATATTGAAAATCACGCTGAACATAATCGTCAAGCGTGAACTTCATATTGTCCCTCAGATAATCAAAACCAAACTCATTATTGGTTCCATAGGTGATATCGCAGTTATAGGCATCTCTGCGCTCCGAATCATCCAAACCATGAACAACGACTCCCACGCTTAACCCCAAAAATTGATAAATCGGCCCCATCCACTGTGCATCTCGTCTGGCCAGATAATCGTTCACTGTAACAACATGACAGCCTTTTTCTTCTAAAGCATTAAGATACAATGGCAACGTCGCGGCAAGCGTTTTACCTTCACCGGTTTTCATTTCGGCGATTTTACCTTCATGCAAAGCAATACCGCCGATAATTTGAGCATCAAAAGGCCGCATGCCCAATGTACGGCGCGACGTTTCTCTCGCCACAGCAAAGGCCTCCGTCAAGATATCATCCAGAGTAAATCCCTTTTTTAATTTTTCCTTAAAATAGGGAGTTTTCGCCTTTAATTGTTCATCGCTCAGAGATGTCATCATTGCTTCAAAATTATTGACCTCATTTAAAAGAATAGACAGCCTCTTCAATTCCCGGTCATTTTTTGTTCCAAAAACTTTTTTCAATATATTTCCCAGCATGGATCACCTTTTAAAAAAAAACCGGCAAACGAACCGGTCATTAAACATTTGAATATCACATTGCCACACGAACAAGAAAACGTGGTTATCTCATATATCTTAAAGGATTGACGGGAAGTTTATTGACATAGACGGTATAATGCAAATGAGAACCTGTGCTTCGTCCCGTGTCGCCGACATAACCGATAATATCTCCTTTTTTCACCCTTACGCCCTGCTTGACAGCAATTCTCGATAGATGGAGAAAAGCTGTTTCAAAGCCGTGCCCGTGGTCTATCCTGATATAATTACCGTCTTGAGCTTCAAATCCACTTTTAAAAACAATTCCATCTGCCGGGGCAACTATTTCTTTACCGAATCGGGTGGATATATCAACACCCTTATGAAATTCATTGCCATCCCCAAATGGTGATTTTCTCCATCCGAATTCAGATGTTATCCATCCTTTTACCGGCCAAAGAGACGGCGTCGAAGCAAGAATAGACTTTTGTTCACTTAAAAAAATCAGCAATTCATTAAAGCTTTTCTCTCGGGTATGGGCATCGGTGTAAAGCTTATTGATATTTTCACGCATACCCGCTATAACTCTATCATCATCCTGATCCAGCAAATCTTTCATTCTTGATTCTTTATCCGAACCGCCGACGCCCAAGGGAAGCTTTTTATCGCGGCTGGTTTCATATGCCAGCGTTCTTATTTTTTTATCGGTTTGCCTGAGAGCTTCCATGCGTTCTGAAAATTCATCTATTCTTGTTGCCAGCTCTTTAAACTGCTGCGATTGTTCTTTGGTCAATGATCTCAACCTTGCCAATTCTGCCCTGTCTCTTTTAATACTGGCATAGTCATACACCACGTACAGAATCACAATTACCGCCAGTATAGAAGCGATCAAAATGTTACGAAGGAAAGCCTTCGGAACCATTATTTTTTTTACACCGCTTTTACGGTTGGGAATAATCATCAATGTAAATAAGTTATCTGACATAAACCACTGTACCATTGAACATGATTATGATCTTATGCTGAAATTAGAAGTTTTAGCTATCATAAAGCAAGATTCAAAGTCAAGAATAACTTGAAATCGCGTTATGTCTTGATTTATCTATTTTTTTACGCTATCGTAATTCCGCAATGGACTGCCCCCCTGTGGTTAGACAGATGAGGTTAGAGCAGTCGGCTCGGGTTTTTGGTTTTGATAAAACAGTTCTTCAAACTCTACCGGCGGTCTGTATCCCAGCGAGGAATGCAGCCGTTTGC
>Ga0255347_1001641_pt1 | contig 34603 bp, 23 predicted proteins | sample wastewater_treat_2_FD_192479 | JGI IMG/M metagenome (GOLD analysis project Ga0255347, IMG submission 192479) | Wastewater microbial communities from Lulu Island WWTP, Vancouver, Canada - plant24 | ecosystem: Engineered > WWTP > Wastewater > Unclassified | place: Canada: Vancouver, British... | reverse complement strand
CGCAAACGGCTGCATTCCTCGCTGGGATACAGACCGCCGGTAGAGTTTGAAGAACTGTTTTATCAAAACCAAAAACCCGAGCCGACTGCTCTAACCTCATCTGTCTAACCACAGGGGGGCAGTCCAAGTCCATCATCCGATCGACCCTGAATAAACAGAAAATATCGCGGTAAAATTTCTTGTAATTTGACGTTATGATAAAAATAAAAGGGACGTAATACTCGTCCCTTTATTTTTAATGGTAGGCGGTGCTGGGATTGAACCAGCGACTTCTACCGTGTGAAGGTAGCACTCTCCCGCTGAGTTAACCGCCCAAGGATGATCGCTATAACGTAAAGTTTGGCTGATTTCAAGGAAAAAAATGTTGCGATGTTTGAGGTCAATCCCCCCGCCATCCGGAGGATGGCGAAGGGATTGAAAGAAGAGTTATAGCTTTTTTTTTCAAAAAGCTAGGAAGGGGAAATCTTACAGCATTTCAAATATACCGGCAGCACCCATACCGCCACCAATGCACATGGAAACAATGCCGCGTTTGCTACCGCGTCGTTTCATTTCATGCAACAATTGAGCAGTCAATTTGGCACCTGTGCATCCTAGCGGATGGCCGATGGCAATGGCACCGCCGTTGGGGTTAATGTCACCGGCCCAATAGCGGTCTTCAATACCGACTACACGGCAGGAATAAATGGCCTGAGATGCAAAAGCTTCGTTAATCTCAAAGACATCAATGTCCTTTGTGGTCAATCCGGCCATTTTCAGAACTTTCGGAATCGCCACGGACGGGCCAACGCCCATTTCTTCCGCCAGGCACCCGGCAACTGCGTAATGGGTTAGCTTTGCGATCGGTTTCAGACCAAGGTCTTTGGCTTTTTCAGCCGTCATCAGCATTGAGAAAGCTGCGCCGTCAGTCATCTGTGAAGAGTTTGCCGCCGTTACATTGCCACCCTGCTTAAAGGGCGATTTCAATTTCGCCATATTTTCCAATGTTGCCGGCCAACGTACGCCGTCGTCCGTATCGAATGGGACATATTCTCTGATGCGTTTACCGTTTTTGATTTTGTATTTCGCCGCACTAATCGGAATAATTTCTTCCTTGAATTTGCCGGCCTTAATGGCTTCAAAAGCCCGGCGGTTACTTTCCACGCCCATTTTATCCATGTCTTCACGCGAAATATTATGATTCGCTGCGACATTTTCCGCCGTATTTCCCATGTTGATATAAACGTTGGGCATACTATCCCATTTCCAGTCCGGGTGCGGACGCATGGCAGCTCCGCCCATGGGAATATGCGTCATGGTTTCGCAGCCGCCTGCAATGATAATTTCAGACCATCCGGCACGAATCTTGGCCGTCGCATCGGCAATGGCCTGAAGACCGGAAGCGCAGAAGCGGTTTACGGTCATACCGGAGACGGAAATCGGAAGACCCGCGCCCATAGCAAGAATTCTTCCCAAATTCATCCCCGTTTCAGCTTCCGGAAAAGCGCAACCAACGATCACGTCATCTATATCTTCAGGCTTCACTTGTGGAACTCTGGCAAGCAAACCTTTAAGCACCTGGATTCCAAACTCATCCGCCCGGGTGTGCGCAAGGCCACCTCTTCTGCGAGCGCCTGGACTTCTTACGGATTCAACAATTACAGCATCACTCATGATTTTCCTCCTTCATTATTCTAGAAGGCGCGGAGGTCTTTTTTCTTAACAATTTATTCAAACCGCCGCGCTCATTGCTTCAAATTAGTTACGTAAAGGCTTGCCCGTGCTCAGCATAGCCGATATCCTATCAACAGTTTTCTGTTCACCGCAAAGACTCAGGAAGGCTTCTCTTTCCAAATCCAGAATTTCCTGCTCCGAGACATAGGTCCCTTCAGCGCAATCACCGCCGGAAAGAACATGTGCTATCTTCCTTGATACAACCAGATCGTAATCGGAAATAAAATTCCCGTACCTCATATTCATCAGGATGGCATCAGCTAAACCACGGAAATTCTCACCCATCACGGGGATGAAAGCGGGCTTCGGCGGTTTATAGAACTTGGCAAGACCCAAGGCAATCTGTTTGGCTTCATAAATCTGCATGTCTCTGTTCATGTTAATCACGCATGTTTTGCGGATGTAGCCCAGGTCCTGGGCTTCCTGCGCGCTGGTGGCAACCTTCGCTGTGGCAATATTTTCAAAAGCCTTAGCATAATGATACTGCATATTCAACCCAGCGTCCACAACGCCGGCAGGAATGCCTTCAGTCATCCGCACGGCCATTTCCTTGCAGCCGCCTCCGGCAGGAATAACGCCGACACCAACTTCAACCAGACCGATGTATGTTTCACCGTTGGCCAGACAGTAATCGCCGTGCATGGCGATTTCACAACCGCCGCCCAGAGCCATACCGGCCGGAGCTGTAACAACCGGTTTGGGTAAATATTTCATCTTCATGAGAGTGTTCTGTAATCCGGCAACCATTTTCTCCAAATCAGTCCACTGTTTTTCACTGATGGCACACAGAACACCGAAGATATCGGCTCCGGCAGAAAACATCCTCTGATCATGGTTGGCTACAACCATTCCCAGGAAATCCTTATCCACAATATCACAGCTATCCGATATCATCTGAATCATATCAACATTAATGGAGTTCATCTTGGTATGGAATTCCAAACAGGCAACACCATCACCAATATCCACCAGCGTTGCAGCCGAATTTGCTGTGACGATTTTCTTTCTTTCTTTGAGACCGGGGAGCAGAATAATCTTGGGATTTTCATCCAGTTTCACGTAACCCTTCTTTTTGAAGTCATAGTAGGACTTGACACCTTTGCTGTCCACTTTGTAGAAAGTTTTACAGCCTTTTTTCAGCATTTCTTCAATTTTGGCCGGCACTTTCTTGCCGAGTTTTTTCATGACCTCAACGGCTTCCTTAACCCCCACGGCATCCCATGATTCGAAAGGACCTAACTGATGATTGTAGCCCCATTTCATAGCGTTGTCGATTTCAACGATGGTGTTACAGATCTCGGGAATTCTGTTGGCAGAATAGATGAAGTTGTTGCACAGGTATTCGCGCAGATATTCCCCGGCAGCATCCTGTCCGTTAAAAGCGATCTTCATCGTGACAGCCACACCGGCATCCGACTGTTTCTTGGCTGCGGAAATGGATTCAAACTTCGGCTTCTGGGCGACAGCATATTCCATCGTCTTCCAGTCCAGGGCATATTTGACATTTTTGCCGCTTTCGTTTTTAACTTTCTTGTAGAAACCGCCCTTGGTTTTGTTCCCCAGCCATTTTTTCTCCATCATCTTCGTCTGAAAATCAAGAGGCAGGAACGTGTCACGGCATTCATCCTTGGGAACAGCGTCATACAGATTTTTGCTGACATGCGCACCGATATCCAAACCGACCAGATCCATGGTTCCGAAGATGGCGGTACCCGGACGACCGACGGCCTTACCGACAATGGCATCAATTTCTTCAATCGTCATGCCTTTTTCAACCATAACCTTCTGGGCATTGCTCAAATCATATACGCCGATACGATTACCGATGAAGTTGGGGACATCTTTACAGATCACAACACCTTTACCCAGAACTTCTTCACTAAATTTCTTCATAAAGGCGACGATTTTCTTATCCGTTTCCTTGCCGGGAATGATTTCCATTAGTTTCATATAACGCGGAGGATTGAAGAAATGAGTCCCCAAGAAACGTTTTTTCAAATCTTTACTGAAATTAGCGGAAATATCCTTGATGGGAAGACCGGATGTATTCGTGGAAACGATACAGGTCGGCTTGACAACTTTTTCAACCCTGGCAAAAAGATCCTGCTTGATTTTCAGGTTTTCGACAACAACTTCGCATACCCAGTCACAATCGGCCAGTAAGCTCAAATCGTCGTCAAAGTTACCGGTTTTAATCATGGAAGCGTTTGATTTAGCGTAAAAGCTTGCTGGTTTCGATTTAATCGCCCCTTTCAGCCCATTCTCGGCAAACCTGTTTCGCCAAGCCGGGCTTTTTTCAGTTAATCCTTTCTTCTTATCATCTTCAGTAAGTCCTCCCGGCGGAATGATATCCAGCAGATAACACTCTATGCCGGCATTCGTTAAATGGGCTGCGATATTCGCACCCATTACACCCGCGCCTAAAACGGCTGCTTTTTTGATCTCAAATGACATGTCTTTCCTCCTTTGCCTTTTCTGACTTTTAACTTTTGGCTGATTATAAAAATCTTTAAATATTCATCATGTTTTTTTTAAGCCTTTGATGAATATCTCCAATGCTATTTTTGTGGTTGCATAAATTTTTTCCTTTCTTTTTGACGGTACTCCCGAAAAAATAAACAGAGAAATAATCCCGTTAAGAAGCCCCCAAAAAGCATTTTGATTTTGTTTCAAATTAATGTCGGCAGAAAATTCCTTCGCATCAATCCCGACCTGCAATATTTTGCCGATAACATCGATGGATCTCGCATTGGCCTTCAGAATCTGAGAATTGAGTTTTTCGGGTAAATTCATTTTAGCCGGTTGCAGCATATACGTCATTAATATTCTGAACAACTCGCCATCATTAAGAAAATAATCGATGTACAGATATGAAATTTCCGTCAACAAATCAGAGGCAGTACCGTTTTTCTCCAGAAGCACGGCAACTTTCTGATTAAAGGTATCGATATCATTTAAGAGAATCTGCGCATAGATTTCTTCCTTGCTGTTGAAATACAGATAAATCGAACCTTTTCCCAACTCGGAAGTTTTTGCAATTTCATCAACGGTAACTTTATTAAAACCTTTTTTGAAGAACAGTGTCCGTGCCGACTTGAGGATTAGTTTTTTGCGGTTATCTTTTTCTTTCCCTCTGCGCTCAAGAAGTCCCACAACACTATTTTTCCTTTAAAATCGCAATAAATAAGAAAACTTTGGTCAGTATCTGACCGACGGTCACTTACTTTCTAGAACAATAAAAAAATAAAGTCAAGGGAAATAATAAAACCGAAAGCAATGGAAGTGTTTCATATATGTAGGAGGATATTTTTCATAAGGACTATTCAAAACACGAACGATTTTTTGATCATGACAGGTATCATACTATCCTTACTATTTTTCTAGCTGTACAGAACGCAACCAAGCAAGTATATAATTGACAGATACCTTGAAATGTTGTTAATTTTAAAACCGAATCAAGAATGATTATCATTGTGAAGTAACAGAATATCTATCGATTTTGATGAACCAATATTTTTCATTCAGGGAACTGTTACAATCCATGCCAACGAGTAATAATCGCTTCCTTAGACTATCCTCAACTGTTCTTTGCATTGTCATCATCATATTATTATTCGTCGAGATTATATTAAATCTGACCCCTCCCATATCACGTGACGCCCTTATTCATCATTTAGCCATTCCGAAACTTTGGATTCAACACGGGGGGGTGTATGAAATCAAGTGGTCCGTATTCTCGTATTACCCGATGAACATTGATATGCTTTATCTCATTCCTCTTTACTTCCATAAAGATTTCCTTGCTAAGTTCATCCATATGGGTTTTGGATTTGGGACGGCAATCATGGTTTATTTTTATTTAAAAAACAGGATTGGTCGAATCGCAGGCCTTTTGGGTACTGTTTTATTCATCAGTACACCCATTGTTTTTCTATTGTCAACACAAGCCTATGTTGATCTTGGGTTAACTTTTTTCACGACTGCCAGCATTTTGTCGTTTATCCGCCTTCGCGATAGCCGTTTCACCGAATTAAAATGGCTGTTGGTTTCATCCGTGTCCATGGGTCTGGCATTGGGAACAAAATATAACGCACTGATTGTCTGGTTTTTTCTCACGGCATCAATCGTTTTTGTTTACGCCAGAGATACGAAAAATCAATCGGACGCTCTGAAACACGGTTTAATTTTCTTTATGATATCGCTTTTCATTTTCTCTCCATGGCTCATTAAAAATACCTTTCTGACAGGCAATCCCCTGTATCCTTTATTCAGAGGTTTCTTTGACATGAGCAACTTTACAAATCAGGAAGGTGCTTATTCTATTACCGCCGGAACAACATCCCGGAGTATCTTTCAATTTCGGGAAATGATGTATGGTGAAAATTTCTGGGATACATTGCTGATCCCTATCCGCTACTTCTTCGAAGGCCAGGACAATGTTCACCGCTATTTTGACGGTGTTTTAAATCCGATCCTGATCCTTCTGCCTCCTTTTGCGTTTATGAGAAAGGAATTCTATCACGACAAACTATTTTTCATAAGCTTCACAGCTTTTGTCATTATCGCAGCCACATTTCTCGACCAAACCAGGATACGCTACATTTTACCGGTCGTCCCTTTTCTCTGCATCCTGACAGTCATGGGTTTTTTTACGATTCTGAAGTGGAACGCAGATCATAGCACTCACTTCAAATATCCGCTGGCAGTAACCGTCACGGCTATATTCATCCTGTTTCTTTTCCAGAATGTCTTATATATTAAAAATCATTATCAAACGATTGCTCCAATGAATTATATTTTGGGCAAAGAGTCACGGGACGACTTTCTTACGCGTCACCTCAGCAGTTATCCGGCCATGAAATATATCAATACCCATGCCCCCTTAGATGCTAAAGTGAGAATCATTTTACTTGCCGGGAGGGGATACTATCTGGACAGAGAATATGAAGATGACCGAAGCATGGGCATGTCATTCGTCAGTCGCCTTGTACAGGCCTCCCACGATGAAAAAACATTTCAAGACTTTATTCATTCTTCGGGATTCACTCACTTCCTTGTGAAGACGGATTTGTTTATCAAATATTTGCAGGATAATTATTCTCCGGATGAATTAAAACAATTTCTCAAAGAAATGCGCTCCGCTACAGAAATAATTTATCAAGATGACCGTTGCACGGTATACAGGATATTACCCCGGCCGCCACACAACGACTAAAGGAAAGGAGAGATAATAGCGGGAGCGATCATATAAATTTGATTCGTTTCAAAGCAAAGAACACCATTCTTAAGAGAAGCCAACCATGACTCCAACGGCTGATATTGGTCGTTCCGTACATCCGTTCCCGATAACGGATTGGAATTTCAATAATTTTCAAATTTAATTTCGCCGCACCGAACAGAAGATCAAAATCACCAAAAGGGTCAAAGTCGCCAAAATAGGAACGATTGGCCACAATTCTTTCGTAATCTTTTTTCCACAGGACCTTTGTTCCACACAAGGTATCCTTAATCGGTTGTCCCAGCAGCCAAGAAAAAGCGAGACTGAAAAATTTATTTCCCATTAAATTCAAAAAACGCATGGCTTCTTTTTCCATGGGATAAACCAGACGCACGCCATTGACGAATTCCGCCTTACCGCTATGGAGAGCCGCGTAAAAACGAGGCAAGTCTTTTGGAGGAACAGTTAAATCAGCATCCAAAATCATCAGAATATCCCCGCTGGCGTGGCTAAAACCAAGACGAACAGCATCCCCCTTCCCTTTGCCGGTCTGTCTAAAAAGCTTCACTTCGCGATGGAAATAGTTTTTCATCGCTCTTTCTATAACTCCATACGTATCATCGGTCGAACCGCCTTCCACAAAAATAAGCTCCGTTTGCGCTCCCATATCAGGAACATTTTCCAAAATACGCTGAATATTACCCGCTTCATTACGTGCTGGAACAATGACCGACACTTTAGGTAATTCCGGCTTGTTCAAAGCAGTAGAGCAAGGTTTTGCTACCATAAAATGCGTTAGAGCCAGAATTTTGAAAGGCCATATTTTAGCGATGAAACGGTTTATCAAAGCATCCATGACCGGTATCCGTATCGGGCATATGATTTCCTCCCAGTTCTTAACAACCTCGCAGTCGGCGAGAGACAGTAGTCCGTTAATGTCCTCAACCGTAAGCCAATTTTGTAAAAGTAATGGTTTTGCGAGACCCAATTTTCTGACAAACTCCAGTGGCAACTCCCACAGCCGGCTATAAAAATTGATGACGATCCTGGATTGCGGCGTAGTGAAATCCAATATTTTTTGAAATACGGCTTGCACATCCCATAGTTCGTTGACCACATCGGAAAAAATGACAAAATCAAATTGATCTTTTAGCTTAAGTTCGTGCGCATCAACATGAACAAAGTGTAAATCGGGATGATTCTCTTTTGCCTGCCTGATCATCTCTTTCGAAAAATCAATACCAACGCCATAAGATGGCTCAAGAGACGCGAGAAGGTCTCCCCCCCCGCAACCAATTTCTATGATGCGGTGGCCGGGTGGAATGATGAAACGCATGACATCCAGCAGCCGCTTATGGTAATAGCGGTTGAATCTTCCCCACTTGTTTTTTCCGACGGCAATTTGATCCCAGTGTGCAATATGCTTTTTTTGATATTCTTGATAATCAGGTGAGTTGTATTCCATTTTAACCTGTGGCCGTCATCGATGTTTTAAATAATGATCTTTCACTGGCTATTTTCTCCGGATACTATAAAAAAGACGCGAGCCTCCGAAGAGAATAAACACACCCCCCAATATCAGCATAAAAAAAGAGTAAACGATGGACGGACTGCCTCCGTACAGAGGGATGCTGTGATTGGGATTGGACTGATCAAATCTTATTTCTAAAGTATCATCAACTTTTAACATCTCCCACTGCTGCTTGGCAATCGCACTGCCTGTGCTGATCTTATGGCCAACGGAAGACATGAACCAGTAATCTACGTAATAGTTGCCGCCACCGTCAGAACCAAGTTTTGAATATTTATTCGTGATGTGGCCAACGGCTTTCCCGTTATAATTCTCAATCCGTTTATATTCCGAATAGGAACCCCAGCTGCCGGCCAGTAAAAACAGGCCGATCCCTATGCAGATCAGACCCCAGAAAATACCGGAAAAGGAAACCCTCAACATTAAACTCCATAATAATTGATCATTTACTGTCCGAAGTTATGTGCCTTATTTTTGCATAAAATACAATAAATTATTTATCAATAAAACTATCTGACCGTCATTTAAAAAGTCAGTTCCGTTCGACCTTTCTTTGCACCACTGAACAAATTCAGATTTCATGATTTTTTTTAAAAAAAAAGCGCCTTGAAATTATTCAAGGCGCTCAAGCCCCATCAGTATCAAGAAAAATATGTATTCGTCTTTTACCTGCTGGCAACTACCGGCTGATAATCAGTGCGGCTTTCTTCGGGCCACTGTAAACCCAAAGTATGAACCAGTCTTCCCAGCCCATTATAAACCCGGTAGGAATCATACATTTTGTCATATTGTGCATTGATTAAATCGCTTTTTGCCGTAATCTTTTCAGCAGATGAATCAAGCACATCAAACAATGTGCGTCTTCCGATGGACCACTGCGAAATATAAGCATCTGCTGTCTTACCGGTTGACGCAACATACTGTTCAAGCATTTTAATTCTCCTCTGGTCTGCCATGTAGGCTTCATAGGAAAGGCGAACGGACTGAATAACTTGTTGCTCAGTTTTTCTGGCGATCTCTTCTCCTTCATTAATCAAATATAATGTTTCCTTGATTCTGGCCTTATTGGTGAATCCATTGAATATATTGAAGGTAAGAGTCGCATTAGCCTGAAAATAATCCTGATAATGGTCTATGCCAGCAAGCGGACCGCTTGCTTCACTGCTCCAGGTATAGCCAGCGCTTACATCAAGTTTGGGATAAACAAGCGCTCTTGCTGTTGTATGCTGATGTTTTCTCGCATCGAGGTCTGCTTTGGCTGATTTTAATGTCGGATGATTTTCCAACGCTATTTTTTCTGCTTCCGGCATCGAGGCAGGAATTTCTGCAAAGGACGGCTGAGGTTTGACCAGGTTTACCGGCACATAGCCGACAACCGCCTGATAATCAGTGCGCGCATTTTCCACATTTGCCTGAGTAACAACCAAGTTTGATTTCGCCAACGATAAACGGGCCGTAATTTGTTCTAAGTCTACACCGCGATCAACACCTGCTTCGCTTCTCAATTTAATCTGGTCAAAGAAACGCTCATGCATAAGAACGTTTTCTTTCGCCAAATCATTCTGTTCAGTAGCCCGTAGATAGTTCAGGTAAACCCTACATACGAGCAATGTAGTATTTTCTGATACTCCTTGTAAACGATAGGCTTCAGACGCGACACGGGCTTTTTGACGATTCGTTTCCGAAAGAGAAGCACCCCCACGGAACAGATTCTGTCTAAGACTTACATTTGCTTCACCCGGTCTTATATGCTCCCGATATGGATTATCCTGGTTAACATATCCCCTGGACAAAGACGAATCGATTGTCGGAAAAAAATCGGCCATGGCCTGCTTTAACTCCTGATCCCTGGCCAGCCTGCTGTAAGCAACAGACGTTATGTCCGGGTTGTTCTGCAGCACCGACTTCACCACATCCTGTAATGTTTCACCTCGAACATCGATTGTTCCCGCAACAAAAAACACAACAAACAAAATAAGAATTTTTTTGCAATAAGGCTTCATAAGCATCCCCCTTTTTACATACGCGATAAATTCGGAAATTAACTTAAACCAACAAAACAAATCTAAAATCTAAATTGTTATTCAGCAAGCTTAAACACGGTCTGTGGGTTAAATATTTTAAATCCACATTTAGGTAAGTATAGAGCAGAGCTTTAAAAAATATTATTCAATCGTACTCTGAACCATATTAGATGGGCTTTGGATTTCTTCACCTAACGAAAACAAATTTTTAACTGCATGTTGCATTTTATTATCATTTCAACGGTTGTCAAGAACTTTTTTAAATTAGATGATAAATTCCAGTATGTTAACATACTTACTGCTTAAAGGATATCCTCGACAATGATATTTTCAGAAGATATTTTTTCGCGTATTTGCTCGCGTTCAATGATTTTTTGCTGTGCCTTTTCCGGCAGCTCCGTAAAAAGAATGACATTCTTTTTCGTTAACAGATCAATCAAGTCTTCAAGAAGACGAATCAAACCGGCATCGGAATGCGCCAAAAGGCTTTTAAGAAACTGGTTGTCCAGGTTATCCTTCAGAAAGCAAAGGACCTCTTCATCATTAATTGATTTTTCTTCTGTACAATCCTTACCGGCAATCGTTCGCAAACCGATAATTTTCCCATCTCCAGAGCGTTCAATATAAGGCATCTTTCACCATCCTTGATAGAGAAGTATGTACGAAAACACTCATTAAGAAATTCTTTATTTTATTTGCAATATTTCGAAACATTTTAAAAAATATTTTTTGAGCTCTTCTTAAAAGTGAATACTTAAAAAAAATATATACTTTTTAATAAAATTTGTGTAATTATTACCATAATTGTCAAAAAAATCATATATTTTTTTGATGTTAATCATAATATTTGAGAAAAGTTACTTATGTCTGAAAACGGTGATGCCGTCGTTGCTAAACACTGGAGCGTCGAAGAGAATCTTGACATCCATGAAGATCCTCTTCTAGATTGCCTGGTCATTCTCACTAAAATCTACGGTCGAAACATTTCAAAAGCCAGTTTGAGCGCCGGCCTGCCCCTGGTACAAAATCGTCTGACGGTTGAGTTATTTATACGGGCCGCCAGCCGTGCAGATCTTGCAGCACGAACACTTGAAAAACCTCTTGAGGACATCGGTTCCGTGCAATTGCCGGCCATATTGCTTCTCCATAATCGTCAGGCCTGCATTTTAGTAGAAAAAAATACCTCTGATGAATACAAAATCATATTACCTCAAAGCGGAAGCGGAGAAAAAGTCATAACAGTTGTTGAATTGAAGAACTTCTACACAGGCTATGCAATTTTTGTCCGACCGAAGTATCTGACGGACAAAAAATCCGTTGCCGAAATAAATTCCGGCGGGGCGAAACACTGGTTCTGGGGCACCCTTCTCGAATCGTGGCGTGTCTACCGGGACGTATTCCTGGCAGCCTTTCTCATCAATGTTTTCAATCTTGCAGGCATCTTTTATGTACTGAATATCTACGACCGGGTTATTCCGAACAATGCCACGGAAACGCTCTGGGTTCTGTCCATCGGAGTGTGTGTCATTTACATCTTTGCTGTGCTGATGCGCACGTTACGGAGCTACTTTATTGACGAAGCGGCAAAAAAGTCCAATCTAAAAATCTCCGCAATGCTCCTTCAGAAAATCCTCGATTTAAAGATGGAAGCCCGTCCGCAATCCATCGGTTCATTTACTAAAAATCTTCAGGAATTTGAAAGTATCCGCGATTTTATTACCTCATTTTCGATCACGGCTGTTATCGATGTACCCTTCACTCTCCTGGGACTTTTTGTCGTCTGGTGGATAGGCGGTTATATTGTTCTGGTTCATGTGATAACGATTATTGTGCTGATTATACACTCGTATTTCATACAGAAACCTCTACAGCGTGTCGTTGAAAAAACCATTAAAGCCTCGGCACAAAAGAACGCCATTCTTGTTGAAGGTGTCGCCGGCCTTGAAACGATCAAGATGCTGGGAGCCGAAGGTCAGATTCAAAGAGCCTGGGAAGAAGCCGTTAGTTACATCTCGAAGTGGGGCAACAAATCGCGCATGATTTCTTCCTCTGTTCAGGACGTTGCTTATTTCATGCAGAACTTCATGGTGGTTGCCGTCGTCGTTGTCGGCGTTTACATGATTACCGCCGGTAAACTTACTTCAGGCGGCCTTGTTGCTTTAGTCATCTTATCACGACAGATTGTAGCTCCCATGGCGCAGGTAACAAACCTCGCCACGCGATATCATCATGCCAGGGAAGCACTGAAGACTTTGGATGAAATCATGAAACTTCCGGTCGAACGACCTGCCGGTAAAACATTTCTACCCCGGAAACGTTTTGATGGTGTAATCGGAATAAAAAACCTCACGTTTTCCTATCCCGGTCAGACGACAAGCGTCCTCAACAATATTACATTGGATATTGCCGCGGGAGAAAAAGTCGGTATTATCGGACCGGTAGGTTCAGGCAAAACGACCCTCGGCAAATTAATGCTTGGTTTATATGAACCGACCAGTGGTATGGTCACCATGGATGGCACAGATATCCGACAGATTGATCCGGCTGAATTGCGACACTTTCTCGGTTATGTTCCCCAGGATATCGTACTTTTCAAAGGAACGGTGCGCGACAACATCACCATGGGCGTAAGGGACATTGATGATCAGAGCGTTCTCCAGGCGGCGGAGATAGCCGGAGTGAGCGAATTTGTCAAGAAACATCCGTCAGGATTCGACATGGAAGTAGAGGAGTTTGGAAGGGGACTTTCCGGTGGACAAAGACAGAGCGTGGCCATGGCCCGTGCCATTCTTCTCGATCCGCCAGTTTTGGTACTGGATGAACCGACGAGCAATATGGACAACCGTTCGGAAATCAGATTAAAAAGTTATCTGGCGAAAGCCGTGACAGAGAAAACCGTCGTCTTGATTACGCATCGTGCATCGCTCCTGGATATGGTCAACCGTCTGATCGTTATCGATAACGGAACCATCATTGCCGACGGCCCGAAAGAGTTCGTGCTCGAGGCAATGAGAAAAGGTCAACTTCGTATTTAGAAAAAAGTTCGGTTTTTTTATGAAAATGAAAATAAATTCTAAAATCAACCAACTATTCCAAAATTTTAAAGATTTTATACAATTATTTCGGGAAATATCTGAAACGGAAGATCCCACCTTTCAACAAACGAAAAAAGGTTCCAGAATCAATCGGATATTCAGAAAAATGCCCGAAGAGGATGTTGACTTTGCCACGGACGTCCGGGCAACCATCCTTTCCCAGACCCCTCAGGGAGGCAGAATGATTATTTGGGCTACCCTTATTCTTTTGTTTATTTTTTTAATCTGGGCATCCTTTTCAGAATTGGAAGAAGTTACCCGGGGAGAAGGCAAGGTGGTTCCGTCCAGTCACTTACAGGTTATACAAAACCTGGAAGGAGGCATCATTTCAGAAATCCTCGTGAATGTAGGCGATGTGGTTAAAAAAGATCAGTTGCTCCTGCGAATGGATGAAACTCGATTTTCTTCATCTTATGAAGAGAATCGAGCCAAGTACCTCTCCAACAAAGCAAAATCAGCCCGCTTGAGAGCTGAAGCCACGGGTTCCGCGCTGGTTATTCCGGCGGATGTCCTAAAGGAAAGACCGGATATTGCCGCACGTGAACGTCAATTGTTTGAAACCCGGAGGATGGAGCTGGGTTCCAGCACTGAAATCAAGCGCCAACAGATTAACCAGCGTACCCAGGAATTAAAAGAGTTGGAGGTAAAACTGTCCGAACTGCAAAGAACGTATGCGCTTTTGCAGAGAGAAATCAGTATGATCAAGCCACTGGTAGCGAAGGGAGCCGCCTCGGACGTGGAAGTTATCCAACTCGAACGACAAGCCAGCCAGATGCAAGGAGATATTGATCGTATCCGTCACGAAATCCCCGGAGCCCAGGCAAAGCTCAGAGAAAGTCAGGTTGCTTTAAATGAGTTAAATCTGAACTACCGCAACAAAGCCAATACGGAATCCAATGAAGTTTTGCGGGAAGTTGATGAAACCGCCAGTTCTTCTCTTGCTTTGAAAGACAGACTGGATAGAACAGCCGTGCGTTCTCCCGTTGATGGCATTGTGAACCGTGTCATGGTGAAAACGATAGGTGGAGTTGTTCAGCCGGGTATGGATCTTGTCGAAATCGTACCCCAGTCCGGCAATTTGATTGTCGAGGCAAAAATCAAACCTGCTGACATAGCTTTTCTCCGTCCTGGGCAGAAAGCCACGATTAAATTCACCGCCTATGATTATACGGTGTATGGTTCTCTCGACGCAGAACTGGAGTCTGTCGGTGCCGACAGCATCACGGATGAAAAAGGAAACAGTTTTTTTCTTGTCAGGTTAAAAACTGACAAAAATTATTTGGGGACCAAGAACCATCCTTTGCCTATCATGCCTGGCATGGTTACCACAGTTGATATCCTTACCGGCAATAAGACCGTCCTCTCCTACATTGTAAAGCCTATCCTCAAAGCAAGATACATGGCTCTGAGAGAACGTTAAAAATCATTGTCATTTGATTGGATATCGTCTAGTATTGATGCTAAACAGGAAACTTATTCTATGACAATCCTTTTGAGCAGCGCCAATACCACTGTCACCACACGATGGACAGAACATTTAAGAGGACATTATAAAACAAGAAAAGCCAAGTCATTAACTGAGGTAAAAAAACTGTGTGTTACCGGAAGATATGAATTGATTCTTCTACACAGGATGCTCATTGACATACCGGCTTTTTCCGAATTATACAAATTATCTCCTGCATCAGGTTTTTTCCTGCTTTCCGACCGCCCCGACGAAAAAGAAGCACTGATATTTCTGAAACTGGGAATCTTGGGATACGGGAATACCTACATGTCGTCTCCCCGTCTTTTGGAAGCTCTGCGTGTCGTTCTCAACGGAGGCGTATGGCTAGGTCAGAAAGTCATCCAGCGTCTGATCGCGGACACCGCCACAGGCAGCACGAAAGTCAGTGATGACAAAGATATTGCTTTATTGGAAATGGCCAAACTTACAAAGGCGGAGCGCCAAATCGCTGAACTGGTTGCACGGGGAGAATCCAATCTGTCCATCGCGGCTGATTTAAATATTACGGAAAGAACGGTCAAAGCCCACCTGACGTCCATCTATTCCAAGACAAAAACAGGCAACCGACTTAATCTCGCTCTTCTGATCAATCTGGGCAAGAGCCCGCAAGAGTAAACACCGGACAGTTCACTTTTTTATTAAGCTAACAGAAAACAATCCCGATACGCTTCGCTATTGGGATTGTTCCGCTTACGCTTCGAAGTTCTTTCCGGTTCGCCGGGACTCGTTCTACCGCTGCGCTACGTGTCGGGTATAATTCGTCCAGCAAGCTTCCGTGCACCTATAGTGACCTTTAGGTTATTTGTTTCTGAAGCTTAGGTCTCATCATCAGCGAGTGTCATTAAAATGCCGCGAAAGGGTAACCCTTTCGCGGCATTCGTCAGGAATTGAATTCAATTTTAACCGTTATGGTCCACATCGACTTGATTTAATAACGAATCGAGCAAGTGTGCAGAATCGAGTGTATCGAAATCAATATGAGTAAACGTGACGCTTGCTTTCTCCACACCACTGCTGTTTAATATCTCCAGTTTCGCATGGCCACTACCGTCATCAACAACATTTAAATAGTCACCGGCATCTTCATTCAGTACGTTGCTGATATCAACCTTATCTCCCTGTGACTTGTCGTAATCTGTAATGGTATCATGTCCACCGTTGGACAACATAAACGTGTCGGCACCCGTTCCACCGGTCAGTGTATTATTGCCGGCGCCACCAACGAGGTTGTCGTTGCCGGCTCCACCAACAAGAACATCATTGCCTTCACCGCCGACGAGGAAGTTAGCATGATCATCACCGGTAAGATGATCATCGTGAGCCGATCCAATGATATTGGGTTCAGCCGTTGTAGCAGACGCTGTGATACCGGTCGTGCTCGCCGAATAGTCCTGAGTACTGTCTTCGGGCAATACATGTATCTTCAACGTATTGCTTGCCGTATCGCCATCGCTGTCCATAATGGTGTAGGTAAAGGTCTCTTTCGAGGTTGTCGTCAAGTCCGTCGGAGCTGTATAACTATAATGTCCGGTCGTGAAGTCCACAATCAACTTACCGCCTATCGTCGTATTGATCGTCAGTTCATTACCGGTCAGTTCACCCGTACCATGAGTTGTTCCGTTATATTCGACGGAAACAATCTTATAGGTACCAGGGCCATCGGCTCCGAAGGATACACCATCAGCCCCTGTAATGAGCTCGCCTTCGACAGACGTCGGAATGACAACCGTCCCCAATAAAACAGCGCTGAGCTGTGATAAATTGGTAACCACAACAGCATCCATCTCCGTCTCTTTTACGCCATCATAGGCAACCGGGTTAAGAGCTGACTGTGTAACCCCTGTACCCATACCCAAAGCAAACGATGTAATATCATTGGCTTTGAGAAAATTCTCCCAGTTGGTTTCTTCACTGGCGTTTATCCCTACACTGCCAGATGGTCTGTTCGGCTCGCCATCAGACAGGAAGTAAGAAATATTTTGAGCACCTGTGAGAGCACCCGAATCATCAAAGGCATCTTGCGCCGTAGTGAGGGCAGCATCATAATTAGTACTTCCTTTGGCTGTGTAACCATTAATCGCCGCTTTAGCCGCAGCGGCATCCATCCAAACAGAACCAACCTTGGCAGCATTGTCGCTAAAGGTTACCAATCTGACCTTGACGTCCCCGTGAGAATCATATTCGTCGATCAATTCTCCCAGTGCCTTTTTAGCTAAAGCCAAACGTGTGTAACCGGATACTCCCGAGGGATCGGCCATCGATCCTGAAACATCCAGAATAATGAGCAGGTTGGTGCCAGCCGTGCTGGTGTTGGCGTCAACAACCGTTCTCTGAGCTCCGGCAATGGGTGTATCGTCGTCAACATCAATCATAAACGTACCATGAGCAGAATCTCCGTTACTGTCCGTCGTCGTATAATTTAAAGTAAACTGAACATTGTTCTCATTCAAACCCGCCGGATGGTGAACCGACGCCAATTGCGAAACAGTGTAGTTGCCGGAGACGGTGTCCGCAAGCGTTACACTCAACACAGCGGTGCCTCCCTGACTGATCGTAAGAACCGTGCCGGCCGGGTTGACCGAGACGGTGAAGCCGGCCGGAACGGTAGCACCTGTCAGCAGGGTCGTCCCTGCTCCGTCATCACCGTAATCGTGAGATAGCGTTCCTGTCATAACAACCGACTGAACATCATCACCGATACCGCCGGGATTTCCTCCGGTCAGAGCGTCATCGTCAAGCTGTAGCATAGCATTCGGTCCAACAGTCGGCACACTCTCACCGGGAATATTCATCGTAATCGTGGATGAGGCCCTGTCGCCATCTGCATCTTCAACGGTATACGTAAAGACTTCACTCCGATCAACATAAGATTCCCCGGACGGTGCAGTGTATTTATATTCACCCGTCGAAAAGTCAATGACAAATTGACCGCCCTCATGTGTTGATGCAATCGTCAGTTTCGTCCCGACAAGATCATCACTATCATACGTAATGCCGTTATGTGTGATGGCCACAATCTTCGAAGATCCCGAACCGTCAGCACCAAAGTTTACATCAGTTCCTTCATCGATCACACCCGAAACAGTTGGCGCATTATCCAAAGAGGCTGTCAGTTTGCCGATCAGATTAAATGTCGTAGCCTTATTTTCCCACGTGAATACCCCCGTAATAGGGTTATTTGACGCATCCTGAAAACCGATGTTTAATGTGTACGTATAATCACCAACAGTTACATCCACCTGATTCGTACCATTGACAATGGTCACAATGTCTCTGGAAGCTTCATTATTACCATCACCCGTATTGGGTGTTTCATTATGATTAAACTGAACGACATGATCCACATGCACGGTTTCACCGCCGACTGTTAAATCAAATGTCACCTTAAGGTATGCTGTCGTGATTGCACTACCGCTCGTAATCGGAAAATTATTATGCGTAAATGTCCCCAACGTGAAGCTTTCATCGATATGAACATTGGATACTTTGGCATCATTAAATACATAACTGGATCTCCCCTTGCTATCACCCCAGTCAATGGTTTCATAGTAGGGATCGCTATCGCTGTTGTATTTGTTGTCTACATTTGCATCCCAGGGATGAGCCGCATCACCATACCAACCTGACGCCAAACTGCTGATCACTCCTTCGGATTCGGGCGCCTGTATAGTGACGACATGTTCTTTGGCATAAGCAGTCGGCATATCATCGTTAAAGGTGATATTCAAAGTTCCTGTTGCCGTTTCACCATCATTGTCGGTTACCGTATATGTCAGCGCCACCGTCGCATCATTTTCAGTGTCATCACCTGGCAGCCCGTTGAGTGTCTCGTGAAGAACGTTGTCCAGTAACGTCACCTTATACTCACCTGTGGTTGTGTCTGTCATTTGAACGGTAAATAATACTCCTCTCGGACCGGTCGCCGTCAGAGTATCGGTCGTATTGTTCCAACTGTATGTCACGGTTTCCTGACCGACAGTACCGGTCTTTCCATCCATTTCCGCAAACGCATTGATCGTCGCGGGAATATTTCCCGTCGTGAAATTCAGCTTTCCTGAAAATGTTGCTTCATTATGATCACCATCCGTATCCGGCACAGCATAATCTCCTAAAGTGCTTGCCGGATTGCCACCGGGCAGACCGTCGTCATCTACATAAGCGTAAGAAGCGCCCGCGGTTGGTGTAATATTGTCGTAGTTGTCTAAAATGGTCCCGATCGCGTCGGCCGTCCCCACGGTCACCGCGCCGTTCGGATTCGTCGCGCTCACGATGTGAGCCGTAAACGTCTCACTACCTTCCTGCAGCTGGTCTACCAGGGTCTGAACGTCGAACGTCGCACTCGTCGATCCCGCAGCGATCGTCACATCCAGGGTCGTGATCTTCGTGTAGTCCAGATCCGCCGTCGCCGTGTCCCCCGGAACGCCGATGACCTGTACCTTCACGATGGTGTCATGGTCGCTCACCACATTCTGCGTCACGGTAAAGGTGACCGGGTTGCCTTCCACGGCGCTCCCGCCGCTGATGCCCGTACCCAGCGAGACCACCGGGGGGGTGTAGTTGTCTAAAATGGTCCCGATCGCGTCGGCCGTCCCCACGGTCACCGCGCCGTTCGGATTCGTCGCGCTCACGATGTGAGCCGTAAACGTCTCACTACCTTCCTGCAGCTGGTCTACCAGGGTCTGAACGTCGAACGTCGCACTCGTCGATCCCGCAGCGATCGTCACATCCAGGGTCGTGATCTTCGTGTAGTCCAGATCCGCCGTCGCCGTGTCCCCCGGAACGCCGATGACCTGTACCTTCACGATGGTGTCATGGTCGCTCACCACATTCTGCGTCACGGTAAAGGTGACCGGGTTGCCTTCCACGGCGCTCCCGCCTTCCAAGCCTGTGCTGATGGATACCACCGGTGGAATATCGTTTTGACCAACGATGGTTATCGTCAAGGTCGCTGTATCGATGTCTCCGTCGGCATCGTGAATCTGATACGTAAAGGTCTCTGTAAGCGTTTCTCCGCCCTGCAGACCCTGAACCACCGGATTGGTGGTGTCCAATGTGTAGCTGTAGGTCCCATCAGCATTAGGAACAAACGTGCCGTATAAAGCCGTTGTGCTGCCAGTCCAGGTATCGAAAACCACAGGAATATCTGCTCCCGGCTGTCCATTCGGATGCAGATCGTTCGTAAATACATTGCCCGTATGCGCCGAACCGTCATCTTTCGCGATACTGTCAAAGTCATCAACCGCGTTCGGTAAATCATCTACGATTTCGACATTAATGGTGGCTGGAGTTGATGTTGCACCACCCTGGTCTGTCGTGCTTATGTGAAAGATGTCTGTCTCTGTGCCCGGACCGTCTGTTGCTGGTTTGGTGAGTTCGTAGGAATATGTGCCGACACCTGTTGAAGGGTCATAGCCGGTAATCGTCAACGTACCGTATAAACCATCAACATGAGTTCCAACCAGATCAGTAATGGCAATTATCGTGCCGTTAATTGTAACGCTGGCGATATCACCAAGTCCATCGGTATCGGATATCGTAAAGGTTCCGGCCGCGGTCGTGGTTTTAGCGGCATCTGAACCGTTCGTCAGACCGGCTTCATACACGACGTCATTGATATACGTAGCACCGCCGATAACACCGGAACCACCGGTTCCACCATCATACGGCACGGGAGTAATGCCATCACCAGCGGTTCCGTTACCCGGATCGACTGTGATGGTCGGTATCGAGTTTTCCGGCTGTTCAACATTGGGATACTCCTGAGCTGCCGCAAAGCTCCACTTGATTCCCGTCGTTTCAGCTCCGCTTTCCGGCGTTACATGTACCCAGTCGGGATTTACTACATAGACGGGATGTCCGCCACCTGAACTTGATTCTGTGCCGGCTGCTGTTGCTTCCACATCTATCGGCTGATCGCCGGCAAGGAGTGCAGCCTGGATTGCTTTCTGTTCGGCAGACGCTTCTGCTGTAACTTCCGGAGAAACGATTCCGTAAACATCTTCATCAATGACCACATCGGATACTCTGCCTAGATCCAACTGAGTAGCAGGAATGGTGTCAAAAATAATGGAAACGCTGCCATCGTCTCCGGTGATAATGCGGTCGTCTGCATAAACAGAGCTGTTTAATTTAAGAACCCTTACCGTCCCATCAGGTGATATGGCTTTTACGGTCCCGTAGAGGATCGCAACTTTTCCTGTTACCTGATGACCCTTGTCACTACCAGATACGACTTGCCCTTTTTCCATTGAGGACTTTTTGATCTCGGCCATGATGTTTTCTCCTTCAATTTATATAAATTATAATTTCGTTCATTCGTTTTATTGTGATTTTATTGTACACATTTTTATATGACAATCTATTGTACCTTGGTACAATTTCATCGAATATTTTTATCCCCGCAAATCCGCTAAAAAATAAACCTGATTCCGGATTCTATGATGCATTTGCCTTCGGCAAAAAAACCAATTGCCTTGACACAACATATATTCTATAATGGCGAAAAAATTGATGAATTTATCAATTCGTTACCCTGATGAATTATGTCAGAAATCAATTCTGGTGATTTTATAAGGATCGTGAACCTTGGTATTTCCTGAATCCACTAAAAATTCAAAGATAATTATTATCGTGCTGTCTTTTATCGTCGTTTTTTCAGGACTTCTGGTATCGGATATCGTCTTTACCAGGGAAAAATTTCATCTTGATCAAAAAATACTTCAAAAAGCGCAGGAGAAGTATGGCCGCGAGGCGCGGATGCGCCTGGTTGCCTGGGAAGAGCTTCTTAAACATGACAACATGACGGATAAGGAAAAGCTGGAAAAAATAAATTCTTTTTTTAATAAAGCAATGGTTTTTGCAAACGATTACGAGCTTTACGGGGTAAAGGATTACTGGGCAACCCCCGTTGAATTTATCTCGCGGGGAGCCGGAGATTGTGAAGATTATGCTATTGCCAAATACTTTAGTCTTAAAATCATGGGAGTATCCGAAGAAAAACTGAGAATTGCCTACGTAAAAGCCCTGCAATACAATATTTTTCACATGGTTATGCTGTATTACAGTGACCCATGGGCGGAACCTTTAATCCTTGATAACCTGGCTGACGCTATCCGGCCGGCATCGGAACGGAAGGATCTTTTGCCCATATTTACCTTTAACGGCGCCGGTTTATGGCTGGCTCATGACCGCGGTCAGGGAAAACTTGCCGGTAAAAGCAGCCGGCTGACGGCATGGAATGATCTTTTGCAAAGAATGACAGAAACAGGAATTTAATTTAGGAGGCATCAATGACTCTTTACAGGCAACTTGTTATTTTTACTGTATTGTTGTTTTTAATTCTTTTGACGGGAACCTGGCTTGCCAAATTGGAAAGCACGCGATCGTTTCTGACCGACCAGCTTGAATCCCACGCTCAGGACACGGCAAGTTCTTTGAGCCTGGCCATTTCCCAATACCCTGATGATATGGTCAGTGTTGAAACGATCATTAACGCCATTTTTGACAGAGGCTATTATGAAACGATCAGATTTATTGATCCCCATGGGAAAATACTATTGGATAGAAATCTGAAAGTTGTCATAAAAGGAGTGCCGCCCTGGTTTATCCGCATGGTTCCGCTGAAAGTACCGGAGGCGAATGCCTATGTCACCTCGGGGTGGAGACAGGCGGGAACAATTTACGTAAAGAGCCACGCCGGTTACGCCTATAACAGTCTTTGGCGGGATATCAAGCATACAACTCTGCTTTTTGTGATCTGTGGCACTTTGCTATTGATTGCCGGTAGTTTTGGGTTGCGCATGCTATTACGACCTCTGGTGCGTGTAGAACAGCAGGCGGAAGCCTTGTGCCGGAAGGAGTATGAAATCCAGACCAGAATACCTCGTACAAGAGAATTGCGCCGCATTGTTCAGGTGATGAACCGGATGACGGAAAAAGTTAAAGAAATGTTTGCCGAACAGGTTATTCAAGCAGAAGGTCTTCGGCAACGAGCATACAATGATCCGCTAACGGGCATCGGCAACCGGCGTTACTTTGAAAGTCAGGTAACTGCTTATCTTGATAACAAGGACATCGATATCAAAGGAATCTTGCTGTTGATACGAATTCATGGATTGGACGTGCTCAATGAGCAACGAGGGTTCCAGGTCGCCGACGAATTGCTCAAGCGGGTGGCGGCTTCGCTGCAGGACATTGCCGCGAAGCTTGCCGGATCCGTGACGGCCCGTCTTTCCGGAAGTGATTTTGTATTATTTCTTCCTGATTATCCACCATCGGAAGCGGAGCGTCTGGCTGGTGACGTCGTCAAAACACTCAGCGGCCTGGCTTCCGCGGAAATCACCGCTACGGATAACGTTTCCAGTGCCGGTGCCTGCGCCTATGACAGGCCGGTGTCTCTGGGCCACATTCTTTCAGAAGCCGATATGGCCCTGGCTACAGCCACACAGTCAGGAGCTAATGGCTGGCATGTCCGTATGGTGATAGAAAGCACAGAGAAAGCTCCTTTTGGTCAACAGCAGTGGAAAGAAGCACTGGAAAAAGCCCTGAAAGACCGTCGAATCGTTCTTTATTCCCAGCCGGTCGTTCAGGCCACGGATAGAAACGTCATCCTTCATCAGGAAATCTTCTCCCGTATTATTCTTGAAACGGGCGAGATACTCAACGCCGGCATATTCATCCCTATTGCTGAACGCCTGAATCTTATGTCTTCCCTTGACCGCTTGATCATTGAAGAGGTAGCGAAACTTGATCGCAATAGACTGGGCGCGGATACCATTGCCGTCAATTTATCGTCCTCCTCTCTCCGGGATGAGTCTTTTGTGCAATGGGTGAAAAATATTCTGACAAACTTAACGGAAAGCCAGCCTAAAATCATTTTTGAGTTCGCCGAATTCGGGGCGGTACAAAATGAAGCCCTTGTCAAATCGTTTTCTTCCGTCATTCGCTCACTGGGGCATAAATTATCTCTGGATCACTACGGTCAAAGTTGCGGAAATCTAAAGTATCTTCAGTCCCTGCGCCCGGATTATGTAAAAATTGACAGCGCTTACACTGGTGAATTGAAAAATGAGAACAGCGACAGCCGTTTCTTTATCAGTTCGATTTGCAGCGTCGCACATAGTATTGATGTCGAGGTCATTGCCGAAGGAGTAGAGACTGAAAATCAATTACAGGTTTTACAGGAACTGAATATTGATGCTGTTCAGGGATACCTGATTGACCGCTCAAAACCGATTACGTCAACGTAACGTCTTCGTGGAACTGTTCAGCTTATTGGCCTATCATGACCCTATGGCAATCTTCAGAATATTCAGCCGCACGGATCTGAAATTTCGCCTGCACACATAAAAAGGACGCCTTGTGGGCGCCCTTTTATGTTGAATGGATTGCGGTCAGATTATTTCTTCAATTCCTGAACCTGCAGAAGAGCTTCAACGCGACGGTTCTTTGCTCTTCCCTCTTCCGTATCATTGGTGGCAATGGGCTTTGTCAGGCCAATTCCAACAGCGTTCAGTCGTTTCGGATCTATTTTTTCCCTCTCGATAAGAGCCTTCATTACAGCCTCGGCGCGCTTTTTGGAGAGCTTCAGATTATAATCTGCCGATGCGATATTGTCCGTGTGTCCTTCAATCGTCGCGTTCAGATTCGGATGATTTTTCATGAAGTCACCGAGTTTCTTAATCTCATTGAAAAATTCTGGTTTTACAATCGTCTTTTTGTAATCAAACTGGACGTAAAGACGTATGACTGCCATCAGCGGACAACCGTCTTCGTCCACTTTGGCAATTTCGGGCGTATCGGGGCATTTATCTTTACAATCGATTACACCATCTTTATCGGAATCCAGTGGACAACCATCTTTGTCAATTGGACAATTCTGAGGCGTATTGGGACATTTGTCTTTGCCGTCGCATATGCCGTCTTTATCGGAATCAACGGGACATCCATCTTTATCCACAATACAACCCTGCGGAGTACCGGGACATAAATCCTTGCCATCGCAAACGCCGTCTTTATCAGAATCCATGGGACAACCATCGCTATCGACAAGACATCCCTGAAGCGTATTGGGACATTTGTCTTTGCTGTCCACAACACCGTCACCATCGGAATCTGCTTCCTGAACTACCGGAGGCGGTTCTTCTTTCGGAGGAGGAACAGGTGCCACACCACCGAAATGGTAATTCAACCCGGCTAAAATCATATGATCCTCGGCTGTCACATCCAAATGATCAAATTCGTAATCACTGGTAAAGAACCGGTACGCAATATCCATCGATAGATTGGGCAGAATTTCCAGGTTAATCCCGGCTAACGCCTGCCACCCAAAATTATTCGCCGAACCTCTAAAATCAGCAAATGACCAGCCAATGCCGCCACCAATATAAGGGCGAATCATTCCTTTCGGATATCTTAAAAGCAGATTGGCCATTAGATTGTTAGCTGAGAACTGTCCTGTCCCGGGCTTATCAACATCCTGATCCGCCAGATACACATATTCTACTTCAGCAGCCAACCATTGAACGGGAAGAACATAACCGGTTTTCGCGCCCGCAGCCCAGCTGTTATCAAATTGAATTTTTTCTGAACTGTTCCCGATTTTCATATCATCCGGTATAACAAATGCACCAAAAGCCCCGACATAGAACGGATGGTAAATTTCTACAGGTTCTTTCGTTGCATATATGGGTTCTGACGCTGACGCAAAAAATGAAAAGGTTAACAGAAAAAATGCTGCTAAACTTAACAGGGTAAAACGATAAGAAGCTCTTTTCACAAGAAATCCTCCTTTCTAAAAATAAGTTATAGATTTTCTTTAAATTATTTCAAATAACTACTGTGTTTAACATATACGATAAAGAACAAAAAGTAAAGATTAAATTCATGATTTTCCATTATAAAATTGTTCATCACACCTAATCATGCCTAATCGTCCAGGGGCATTATCCAACTATAAAAATTTCTGAAAATGCTTTTTTTACTTTTATTTTATAGAGGTATTATGTAACATTACAAAGAAAATGAATGAGGTTTTTAACAGATTATAATAACTGACCAGTAGGCAAGGAGGAAATGAAATGAAAAAATACGTCATCTTAATATTGGCCATTACAGGGCTGATGATGATCAGCAACTGCGCCCACAGGCAAGTCATTGAAGCCAACAACACCATGGTCAAAAATTGCACATTTATTGGAACGGTGAGCAGTAGTTTTAACAGTCCTGATGAGGGGAAAAAATATGTAATGAATCAGGCGGCGGAAAAAGGCGCGACGCATGTCATTATCAAGTTAACTGCCGAAGGCAAGAAAAGTCCCGGGAAATATAATGTGAGCGCGAGATGTTATCAATGCGATGCACGGAACGATTAAGTCGACTCCATAATAAGATTGAATCATATTCAATGGCACCCTGTATAAAAACAAAAGAGGATTGACCCTATGTATGACAAACTTCGCAGCCCGATGAACATAGGAACACTGACCATCCCGAACCGGGTCGTCATGACCGCAATGGGCGTATTCATCGCGGCACCCGGCGGCGGTGTCAATGACGACATCATCGCGTATTACGAAGCCCGGGCAAAGGGCGGCGTCGGTCTCATCACCACCGAAGTCACCCGCATTGATGACGGTCCTGCCGGCGGTGAGCCTTGCCAGCTCGCGGCGAGAAAGCCTTCCGACGTTCTGGAGCTTCAACGGCTGGTTGAAACCATTCACAAATACAGCACAAAACTGTTTGTCCAGCTCCAGCATCCGGGACGCGAAGCCGCGCCGTTCATTACAGGTGAGCAACCGGTCGCTCCTTCTGCTCTTGCCAGTCCGCTGGGCGGCGCGACACCCCGCGAGCTGACAACGGCGGAATGCCAGGAACTCGTTCAGAAATTTATCAACGCGGCTCAGATCGTCCAGATGTCGGGGGCGGACGGCGTTGAGCTCCACGGGGCGCACGGCTATCTTATCAACGAGTTCCTTTCGCCGGCAATGAACCTGAGGACTGACCGTTACGGCGGAAACTTCGCGAACCGAATGCGGTTCCTGACCGAAATTATCGCGGGAATCCGGGAGAGATGCGGAGACAACTTTCCCCTGTCCGTGCGCATCAATGCCGAGGAGATGCTCGAAGGCGGTATCGACCTTCGCTCGGCGGTGAAAATCGCGGCTGAACTGGAGAAGGCAGGCGCGGACGCGATCAACGTGAGCTGCTACACGATTGGCTGTATCGAGCCAGGAACTTATGAGCAGGGTTGGAAAAAGTATATGGCAGCCGCGATTAAAAAAGCGGTTAAAATACCGGTCATCGCCGTGTGCAACATCAAGGAGCCGGCCGCCGCCGAGCAGATTCTGGAAGAGGGGTGTTGTGATTTCGTCGGTGTAGCGCGTGGACATCTGGCCGACCCCCAATGGTGCAACAAGGCATTTTCCGGCCGCGAGTCTGAAATTCGCAAGTGCATCGGTTGTCTGGCTTGCTTTGGCGAGATCGTAAAACTCAGGCGGATCAAATGCGCGGTTAACCCCGTAACCGGGCGCGAACGCGAGTATGCCCAGCCGTTAAAAAACGGGGCTGGACGGACGGTCGCGGTGATCGGTGCAGGACCCGCCGGCATCGAAGCGGCTTTAACGCTAAAGGAGCGGGGATTTACTCCCGTGCTGTTTGACGACGGGGCCCGGATGGGCGGTACGCTGAACACCGCCGATAAGGGGTACGGCAGGGAGAAGATCACGCGCTACGTGGATTCCCTGATTGTGCAGGTGCAGAAGGAGGGAATTGCCGTCCGGCTGGATGAGAAGGCGACTGTTGAATCCGTGAAGGCGCTCAACCCCTGCGGTGTTTTTGTGGCCTGCGGCGCAGAGCCTCTGGTCCCAACAATCCCGGGCATAGACGGTGCGAATGTATTCACGGCCGAGGACGTTCTGCTGGGCCGCACAAGCCCGAAGAACAGGATCGCCGTCATCGGCTCGGGCATGACCGGAATCGAGACCGCCGAGGTGCTGGCCGGGTGCGGGTGCCATCTGACGCTGGTCGAGCTCTTGCCCGCCGTCGGCCCCGGCATGTACGCGACGGTCGTCGCCGATGTGATGAGCCGGATCATCCCGCATAACCCAAAAGTCCTGACTGGTCACCGGCTGGAACGGGTCAGACCGGACGGCGTGGATCTGACGAGACTGGAAGATGGTGAAAAGGTATTTGTGGAGGCGGACGCCGTTGTGCTCGCCATGGGCGTACGGCCCCGCAAGGCCATCGTGGACGAATTCAAGGCGGCGTTCTCGAACGTGCGGGTCGTGGGGGATGCCGCGAAGGGCGGACGGATCCTCGAGGCAACCCAAGATGCCCACGGCAAGGCATTTGTTTTTGAAACATAGATAAATCACCAAAAAACACAAAAGGAGAAGGAACAATGAAGTCTGGAAGCTATTTTATTCCCAAGGAGAAAATCGCGGGGTTCATGAAGAACGCGGCCATGAACAGTCAAGAGGGGATCTTTCTGTATGGCCTAACGGACCCGAAGGTCAAAAACCTGTTGCCGCCACCCCTTGAACTCACCGACCCGGCCAAGCCGATGTTCTTTGTGTACATTGTAAACATCCGGGAGCCGACCTTTGCCCCGTGGTACATGGAGGGCGGCATCGGCCTGATGGCAAAATACGAAGACAAGGCGGGCTTGTATTTCCTGAACCTCCAGCTCAGTGGCCCCGGAGCCCTGATGGGGGCATTTTCCGGCCGCGAGGGCTCGGGGCTGCCCAAGAAGCTATGCGAGCGAATCCTCGTCGAGCGCGTGGGTGACAGCGCGCATTGCTGCATCGAGCGCAAGGGAGTTCGCCTGATTGACGTGGAGCTGGAGATCGGCAAGTACAACAGCCCGAACTTCCATCTGGAGGCGGAGGCCTGCATGACGCAGAAAGAACCGTTGGTAACAGGAGGCGGATGTCTTTTGCACATGTACCGCATGGGTAAGGACAGTTTCACGGACATGGAGCTCTTCTTTTACGACAGCCCAATGCGGTATTACACATGGGAGCCCGCTTCGGCGAAGGTCGAGTTGCGATCCTCCATTGACGACCCGTGGGCGGATGTCCCGGTGGTCGAGGTGCTGGGCGCGGGCTGGTCGAAGTGCGACAACTGGGTCAACGGCCTCACCCCGCTCTACAAGTTCACCGACAGCGAAGCGCTGGACACGATGCAGTACCTGTTCTCGGGTCGCTACGACCGCTGCACACTGAGCCAGAGCCATCAGCATTACGAATAACCACCCGGACCCATCAAGCTCGAAAGGAGAGCAAATCATGAACATGGACAAGGAATACTTTGTGGACAAGACCGCCATTGTGACCGGCGCGGCGTCGGGCATCGGGCTGGCGCTCATCGAAGAACTTTTGGCCTACGGCGCAAAAAAAGTGGTGCTGGCCGATTTCAATCGGGAGAACCTTGAAAAGCACACGACCCGGCTGGCCGCTCAGTACCCGGGCAAAGTAGAGGGCATCCTCTGCAACGTCACCTCGGAAGAAGAGGTCAAGGCGATGATTGCCAGTGCAGTGGAGTTCTTCGGCGGCACGTTGGATCTTCTGATCAACAACGCCGGCGCCGGTTTTTCCGGATTGTTTGTAACGCCATTGAATCCGGGTGCGGTGAAGATGCTCGGCTTGCGGGAGCAGACCAACGCGGACTGGGAAAAGGCGTTCGCGTTGAACTTTTATGGCGCCCTGTATGGATGCCGGGCCGCGATCCCATTGATGCAGAAACAAGGCGGAGGCCAGATCATCAATGTCATCTCGGGCATTGCGTTCTACAATATGCCCTATCAGTCGGCCTACGCCGCCACGAAGGCGGCGCTGAACGCCATGACGCTTTCGCTGCGCGCCGAGTTCTGGGATGAGCATATCAAAATCTCCTCCGCAACTCCCGGCACCACCGCCACCGCCATCTGGGATGGTGTGGAAATGCCCGAGGGCACACAGACGCCCCAGGAATCGGCGCAGAGAGTCCTGGCCGGTGTCGCCATCAACAAGCGGATTATTTTTGGCGACGATAGCGATGTGTCAGGCTCCAAAAGCTGCTTCAGCGACGATTGCCAGGAAATTCCCGACCAGTACCTGCTCAACATTGCCCGCCAGCGCAGGAGCGGCAAAATGGTTGTATAGCAGATATAATTGTTAATCAACCCAGATTATGCAATAGAAGAATTTGAAATGTTTTGAATTAATTTGTGTCATTTCAACCCTGAGGGAAATCTTTAGCATACAAGATTTACTAACACTTTTCGTCTCTACGATCCTCAAAATGCTATCTTTGATTTTCTTAGGTCCTTTTTGCGTCATCTGGGTTAAATTTTGTTATCACAGGAGATATGTCGGATTTAACATTGAAACACATTTTGATAAGCTCTGAAAAGTTGCCTGGCCGGTGAGTCCGTACGACAGCAGCTATTTGTTTGCCCTATCCATTAAATGTTCTACTATTTCGGCCTGTTGAACCTGGCAAAAACCCTGAAGGGAACGGCAACCGGATTAAGCGTGTTATATTTTTGTTTTAAGGAAATGTAATCTTCTATTTTTTTCATTGCCTCTTCAGGCGTATCGACAAATTCTATACCTGCTTCATAGGACTCGTCCTCAATAATAACTTTAAGCCATTTTACCTTTCCGAGCGTTTTAATGTTCTGTTGCAAAGCCTTCAGCGTCAGCTCCATGTTCAACAGGGTATCTACCGGCAGCGGGATCTTCCCCTTAATTTTTGCACCGGTCGCCGATATGTCTTTACTTCGTTCCATGGTCAATTTTTCATCCGGCAGATTCTTGCCGTCAGAAACAATCGTAATGATGACTTCATGTTCTTCATTGAGCCGTTGGGCCTTTCTTTTCTCAGTTGGTTCGGGAGGAACCTTCTTCATTGTTGCATTTTGTTTCTTCTGCTTTTCTTTTCCATTTTCGTTCATTGAGTATTCCCCCTCAATATTCAGTATGATCGTTTTCAGTGATTAATCACGCCACCCGGCGAGGCGCGCCCAAAGCCACCATGCGGCTTGGCCCTTCAGAATACAATTCAATCCCTGACTATGCGCACAGCATCCGTCACAAACCGTTGACGCCAATCCGGTTAATTGATGAGTGGGGTTAGACGCAATCCACTTGGCTGCCCAGTTTGCATCCTGATATCCATCTCCGTTGCTGTCATAGTCACAGTTATCATTGGCCTTCATAAGCATGAAATTGGTGGCGCCATCCGGATCGTAACTTTCAATATCGGCAAAATCAAAAAGTATTTTATGATTGGCCATACAACAGTTTCGAATCTGCTGATTGCGCAAAAAGAGATTCCCGGCCGTTCCGGTTCCATCCAGGTGACCGGTCATATACACAAATTTAATACCCGGATAGTCGGCTTCCAGCTGCGCCATCGGCGTGAGATACTCACTGATGATGGACTGTGCGGTCGCCGATGAAACCTGTCCGCACCAGGACCAGATGACAACATTGACGTCAGGATGACCAATGCCCCGTCCCGTGGCAGGATTGGGCTTGCCCAAATAACCGCGTGTATTATTCACCCAGTCAGGATAGTATCCAACGTCCCCTGCCATTGCTCCATCTCGAAGATCAAGCGCACCGGCCGTTCCGCCCTGATTCCAGGCATAAAGGCTATCGGCAGACGCCAAGGCCTCCATGCCGGTGATGAGTTGACTGCCATGCGACGTATGTCCGTAAGCGATATGTAAGTCGGATTTAGCGGCATGAATGTATTGCGTCGGGATAGAATAAAACTCGGCCGCGGATAAATGATTGGCAACCACGGCACCGGTTGAAGCAACAGCTATAAAATTCTGTCCTGTAACATTGGCATGATGGACGGTTACACTTAAGCTGGCGGGATGAAAAGAGTAGCCGGCCAGAAAAGGCGTGATCGTGTAACTGCCGTTTTCAACATGACTGAAGCTGTAATTGCCGCCGGCATCAGTTACCGTTGAAGCGGATGCCGCTCCGGTCAGGTTGATCGTTATACCGGTCTGTGCAGCGCCATCAACTTTGCCTGAAATGCTGTACATCGGCGTCGCAACGGCCGTTGCAGTAAAGTGAATATTCGTTTGATGAGCCCCGCTGACCGTTACGTTTCTCGTTGCTGGCGAAAATGAATAACCAGTGAGAGAGGGTGTCACGGCATAATCTCCATTTACCAAATTTGAAAAACTGTAGCTACCGCTGGCATCGGTTACCACGGATGCTGATGCCGCACCGGTGAGGGTGATGGTTACGCCGGACAATACATCTCCGCTGATTTTTCCACTCACATTGAATTTGGCAGGAGACATGTAACCACCATCATCCCCGTCTCCCCCTCCGCAGTGACTTAACAGAAAAACTGCCGTAAAGAGCATGAATACAATTTTTAATGACATTTTGACATTGCTCATACTGAACGATCTTCTCCCGTATGATCTTTCGATTTCATGCGTTTTATCTTCTTCACATGTTATATTTATCCAAATCTTCTTTGGCTAATTTTTCGGTATCGTATTCCCCGTTGGAATACTCGACATTATTGTACATGTAATGAATTGACCAATAGATCTCACCGTTTGTTCGCTTGTGCTTTTCAACCCATTTCTTCTTTTTCCTCTTCCATTCATGAGTGAACTTCATTTTTACTCTCCATCATTACAGTCATTGAGTTTCTTTATGATACATCACCGGTAAAAAACAATGCTCTTGCCGAAATTGAAATACGCTGAAAATTCTTTGCTTCATTATCTTTCACAAAATCAGGCAAGATTCCGACATGTTTTCCGGTTGATTGTGCATATCATATCACTATTGATTATTTTTTAAAGAGAAAATCTTAATGAGACCCAAATTTCAGAAGCAAAGCGCACTGAAATTTGATGGTCGAATTATCCCCGAGGTGAAGCCGAGCGGGATAATACTATGCTGGATTAACCATCTCGGTTATTCCTAGATTTCTCTTTTTGATGGAGCAGTTCAATTCATTGATTCATTCAGATATATATTTCAAAAACCCTGATTATTTGATACGAATAAAATCAATCACGACATGGTTTCATGTCGAATTTTTCAACATGAGGAATATCAGAGGCTTCCGTTCATGACGCTCAAGATGAACCACTCCCTTAAACATGAAGCGCATCCGGGAGTCATCAATAAGTGGATGCGGGCTTTTCGTCTTCATTATGTGCCGACAAGTATCTTTCCGGCCCTCCTGGGAAGCGTCATTGCCTGGTCACGATTTGATCAATTCAATGTCTTTTATTTTTCCCTGGTGATCGGGGCTGTCACTGTGCATCATATCGGTTTGAACATGATCGATGATGTCTTTGACTACAGGCATGCCGTAGATCATTCCAGCGGTGACGGGAAAAATCCCTATACGGGCGGAAGCGGCGTTCTAACCGGCAAGCTGATACCCCTACAGCATATGATAACAGCGGTTGTGATTTTCTATCTGATTGCGCTGATGGTGGCTGCTTATCTGACCGTGCAGGTCGGCTGGGTTGTTTTAGTATTTGTCGCAATCGGCAGTTTTTCGTCTGTTTTTTATACCATGCCGCCCATCCGCTACGGTTATCGCGGGTTCGGAGAATTGAGCATGTTGATCAATTTTGGTCCGGTCATCAGCCTCGGTTCATTTTATGTGCAGACCCGTTCAGTAGCCTGGGAGCCGTTTGTAATTTCGCTAATTCCGGGATTCCTGATGTGGTCGATGATTATCATCAATGAGATTCCTGACTACGATGAAGATTTGCGATCCGGCAAGCTTAATCTTGTCGCACGGATCGGGACAAAAAAGAGCATTGCATTATATGCGGCAGGACTGTTTTGCGCATATTTTACCATACTCATTAGTGTGTGTTTCCGGTTAACGCCGTGGAGCGTTGTGTCTGGCCTTTTCACGATACCCATGGCCTACCATGCTTTTAAAATACTCAAAGAAAACTATCTGGATAAAACAAAAATGGCACCAGCCAATCTCGCCACCATAAAAATCCACGCGCTCACAATGATTTTTCTGATCATCGGATACTGGGTGGATGGAATTCTGCAACGATAGGGAAACAAAAAAGGTTTGCAAATGACTAACACTTGCAAACCCTTGATTTTAATGGTGGGTCAGGGCAGAATTGAACTGCCGACACTCGGATTTTCAGGGCGAAAAAGCTAATAAAATCAATACCTTGAATTCAGGTCTGATTTCTCGTAAATTCCTCAAAACATTAAAAAAAGATGATTCCAATTAATGCTTTTTGTTTTCTTCATATTCGGTCTATTTCGTATAATTCTATCGCAATATTATCACAGTAGAGCTTAGGTTTTTTTATCAGATAGCAACGTAGCCGTTGAAGGTTCACCCGGAACGTAGCGGAGGGCGATACCTTTCAACTGCTAGTGTAGTGCGTCAGAATTATCTTGACATAAGGGATTAAAGATATTAAATGTTTATGCATGAGAACAGCACAAGCCATTATACTGGAAAACAAAGAGTGCACGACATTGGAAACCTGGGCAA
>Ga0255347_1001637_pt1 | contig 34649 bp, 31 predicted proteins | sample wastewater_treat_2_FD_192479 | JGI IMG/M metagenome (GOLD analysis project Ga0255347, IMG submission 192479) | Wastewater microbial communities from Lulu Island WWTP, Vancouver, Canada - plant24 | ecosystem: Engineered > WWTP > Wastewater > Unclassified | place: Canada: Vancouver, British... | reverse complement strand
GCGACTCTTTAGGAGGGGGCAAGCCCCCTGCCTAAGGATCCGCAACTGCGGACCCATTCTCCCCCAAACATGAGGGACTTCTTCCCTCATACTCCCTTGTAGTGTGCTGTACTTTGTTTTCAAATGTATCCTTGCTATCTGAACCAGCACACCGGTGTCGTGTCTTATAAATCTCTTTATTTTTGTTTTTTCTCTCGACACGACACTTTAGGAGGGGGCAAGCCCCCTACCTAAGGATCCGCAATTGCGGACCCATTCTCCCCCAAACATGAGGGACTTCTTCCCTCATTCTCCCTTGCAGTGTGCTGTACTATGTTTTCAAATGTATCATTGCTATCTGAACCAGCACACTATATAGAAAATAAAACCTTCATTGCTTCACGAACGCCTGTTCCTGGTTCAACCTTATATCCATATTTATTCAGCATAAGTTCAATGCCAGCAATCACTGCGATTGTATCAAATTCATCCTGATATCCAAAATGGGATATCCTTATAACCTTACCTTTTAGTTTATCCTGACCCCCTGCAACAGACATACCAAAGTCCTTACGCATATCAAAACAGAATTTTTCTCCGTCAATTCCTTCAGGAAGGACTATTGCTGTTACTGCATCAGAAGGTGATTTTGAAAAAAGATTAAGACCTATTGAAGCCATAGCGTTTTTTACCGCCAGAGCCCTTCTTCTGTGTATCTGCCACAGATTTTCTATGCCTTCTTGTTTTATATTTTCAAGTGATTTTCTTAATCCAACAACAAGTCCAACCGCCATTGTAAAAGGAAAATCAAACTTCTCCATTGCCTTCTTATATTTTTTCAGGTTAAGGTAATATCTCGGCATCTTTGAATTATTAATCTTTGTCCACGCCTTTTCACTTATGGATATAAATGAAATACCTGGTGGCAAACTCAATGCCTTCTGCGAGCCAGATACAAGAGCATCTATATTCCACTGGTCTGTTCTGCATTCCACTGCACCGAGTCCACTTATACCATCCACAACAAAAACGGTTTCTGGTTTTCTGGAAACAATTTCTCCAATACCTTTTATATCATACGAAGTCCCAGTTGATGTCTCAACAAGGGTTGCAAATACTGCTTTTATTTCTGGTTGATTATTCAATGTATCTTCTATCAATCTAAGGTCAACAGGATTCCCCCAGCCCGACTCAATCACAACAGGTTCACAGTTATATGTTTTAATAAGTTCAACAAATCTTTCTCCAAATTTGCCTCCTGATATCACAAGTGCCTTATCTCCTGGAGAAAGTAAATTTACAACTGATGCCTCCATTGCAGCGGTTCCTGAACCAGCAATAATAAAAACATCGTTTTTTGTCTGGAAGAAATATTTCAAACCCTCTACTGCCTGTTGTGCAATTTGAAGGAATTCCGGTGTTCTGTGATGAATTATTGGTTTTGCCATTTCGAGAAGAACATCCTCAGGAACTGAAATTGGTCCTGGTGTGAAAAGTCGTTTTTTCATAGATCCTCTCCTGATTGTACTGGAATAAGTGTTTTATCTGGTTGTTTTGATTCATCCTCGATAAGGGCAACCTTCAAAACATCCATTACATTATCTACAAGAATAATTTTTAGTTCATTCCTGACCTTTTCAGGGATTTCGTCAAGATCTTTTTCATTTTCTCTCGGAATAATAACAGTTGAAATATCTGCTCTGTGTGCAGCGAGAATTTTGCTTTTCAGCCCGCCTATCTTCAAAACCTTTCCCTGCAGTGTAATTTCTCCGGTCATCGCAATATCACACCTTGTTTTCTTTCCTGAAAGAGCAGAAACAAGCGCTGTTATTAAAGTAACCCCTGCAGATGGCCCATCTTTTGGAATTGCGCCTTCAGGCACATGAATATGAACATCTGTTTTTTCTGCAAAATCAGGAGATATACCAAGTTTTTCTGCATTTGCCCTAACAAAACTCATCGATGCCTGGGCTGATTCTTTCATAACAGAACCAAGTTGCCCTGTAAGAATAAGTTTTCCCCTGCCCTTCATAAGGAGTACTTCTGTAAAAAGTATGTCTCCGCCATACTCAGTCCATGCCATGCCAGTGGCAACTCCAACCGCTGGTTCCTTTGCCCTGGTAAGAGATGTGTATTTTTCTGGACCAAGGTATTCAGTAAGATTGTTCAGGTTAACCCTGTAAGGAAATTTTGGTTGTTTTGCCTCAATAATCTGTTTTGTGACCTTTCTGCAGATAGCGGCTAACTGTCTTTCGAGGTTTCTCACACCTGCCTCTCTCGTATATTCCTTAACAATTTTTATGATTGCATTATCAGATACACTTATTTCTTCTGGTTTTAATCCATGTTCAGGAAGCAGTTTCGGTATTAAAAAATTCCTTGCAATCTGAAGTTTTTCCCAGCTTGTATAACCAGGTAGATAAATAATCTCCATTCTGTCGAGAAGAGGCGCAGGTATAGTAAATTCTGTATTTGCAGTGGTTATAAAAAGAACCTTTGAGAGATCAAACTCAACCTCGAGATAATGGTCTGAAAACATATGATTCTGCTCTGGGTCTAAAACCTCGAGAAGAGCGCTTGAAGGATCCCCCCTGAAATCAGTCCCGAGTTTATCAATTTCATCAAGAAGAAAAACAGGATTATTTACCCCTGCCTTGCGTATTGATTGAATAATTCTTCCCGGCATTGAACCTATATATGTTCTTCTGTGTCCTCTTATCTCTGCCTCGTCTCTAACTCCTCCGAGAGAAATCCTTACGAATTTTCTTCCCATACACCTTGCTATTGATTTACCGAGGGAAGTTTTTCCACATCCAGGAGGTCCAACAAAACAAATGATTGGACCTTTTAAGGAATCTGTCCGTTTTCTAACAGCAAGATATTCTATAATCCTTTCTTTTACCTTCTCAAGCCCGTAGTGGTCCTCGTCGAGAACCTTTCTTGCGTTTTCTATATCAAGATAATCAGATGTGGCTTTGTCCCATGGCAAAGCAATAAGCCAATCAAGGTATGTCCGGATAACAGTTGCTTCAGGCGACAAAGGCATTGTTTTACTTAACCTTGCAAGTTCCTCAAGTGCTTTTTCTTCTGCCTCCTTTGACATCTTGGCTGCGAGTATTTTTTCTTTTAATTGTGCAAGTTCGGGATTTTCAACATCCTTGCCGAGTTCCTGCTGTATGGTTTTCAATTGTTCGGAAAGGAGGTATTCCTTCTGAGTTTGTTCAACCTTTTTCAATACCTTGTTCTGTATTTCCCTCTGTATCTCAAGAATACTGATTTCTGAATTAACAATCTCTATAAGTTGTTTCAGACGTTCCTTAACATCAATCGTTTCAAGAACAAGTATTTTATCTTTGAATTTCAATGGAAGATATCCTGCAACTGAATCAGCAATCTTTGAAGGATCATCAATTGTATTGAGTGTTCCATAAAACTCTCTCGGCACAGATGTATTCAGGTTGATATATTTTTCGACAAGTTGAAGTAAAAATCTTGAAAGTGCCTCTGTCTCTTTATCTTTTACAAACTTTTGACTTATCTCCTCAACAGTGCATGAAAAAAATTTTCTTCCTGAAACCACGCTCGAAATCTTAACTCTGTCAGTGCTTTCGACAAGAATCTTCATTGTACCACTCGATTCCCTTAATGCCTGAACAATTTTAGCCCTTACTCCAGTTGGATAAAGATCGTTAATGGATGGGTCTTCTACCTTCTGGTCTCGCTGAAAAGCAAGAATAATCATATTACTTGTACTCATCGCATCTTCAACTGCATTGATAGAACGTTGCCTTCCCACAAGAAGCGGGATGACCATATTTGGAAATACCACTATGTCCCGAAGCGGTACAAAAGGAACAATATTTTTTTTCTTATTTCGTTTATTTTCTGTCATTTTTCATCCTTATTATTACCATCCGGATATATAATCTTATCTGCTAGTCCATATTTAACTGCTTCATCAGCATTCATAAAATAATCTCTTTCAGTATCTTTTTCTATTTTTTTCAGACTCTGTCCGGTATGGTGTGATAAAATTTCATTTATTATTCTTCTCAAACGTATCATCTCTTTTGTATGAATGCTCACATCTGTTGTTGTTCCACCAATTTCTCCAAAGGGTTGATGAATTAAAACCCTCGAGTGTGGAAGTAGAAATCTTTTATCCTTTTTCCCTCCAGCAAGAAGCACTGCGCCCATGCTGGCTGCTTGACCTATACAATATGTTGCAACATCACACCTCACAAATTGCATGGTATCATATATTGCAAGCCCTGCAGTGATTGAGCCACCAGGCGTATTCAAGAACACGCTTATATCTTTGTTTGAATCCTTATTCTGTAAAAAAAGAATCTGGGCAATTACAGTGTTTGCAACAGCATCATTTATGGGAAATCCTATAAAAATTATTCTATCCTCGAGAAGGCGCGAGTATATATCATACGCCCGTTCTCCTCGCTCTGTAACCTCAATAACATATGGAACCAATTGATTAAAGTTGCTGAGTTTTTTTTCTGTCTTCATAATGTTTTTCTTCTCCTGGAAGAACAATGCTTTTTATATTACTCGCATTGTTTTTAATAACCTCAAATGCTTTCTCAATCCTTAGATCTTCCCTTATATCCTCAATTTTTCCATTACTGGCAAGTTTCTTTCTCACAGTTTCTACATCCTCACCACTTGTAAGAGAAATTCTTGAAATCTCCTTTTCAACATCTTCATCAGATACCTCAATCTTCTCAATATCCGCAATCTCAGAAAGAATAAAATACTTTTTCAGTTGTTCTTCGGCTATAGGCTTCATTTTTTCAAAAATTTCCATTGCAATTTTTTCAACCTCTTCATTGGTTTTACCCTTGGTATCCATATAACCTAACTGACGCTTCATAAGATCCCATGCTCTTTGACGCATTAGTTTCTCAGGAATTTCAACCTTGCTATTTTCAAACAATTGCTTCCAGAGTTGTTCCTCTTCCTGATTTTTTGCCCTGTTTGCACTTAATTGTTCGAGTTGTTGCCTTATTTTCTTTTTCCAGGCAGCACGTTTTTCAAGGTCTATGATTGTACTCGCAAACTCTTTCTTTTTCTCGAGGTCAACAAGAACATTGTCAACCATTTCTTCTGTAACAGGTTCTGGATCTACTTGTTTTACAACAAGTCCCTTATACTTATTAACAACAACCTCTGGCCTTATTTCAAAATAAAGACAGAAATTCAAGGTTTCTCCAAGTTTTACATCAGAAATCTCTGGTTCGATCACAGGTACAAGTCCTGATTGGTCTAAAATTGTTATGTATGATTCTTTAATCAATCGTTCAACAATCTTTTTTTCTATTTCATCTGCAAATCTGGTTTCTATTATCTGTATCGGAACCTTGCCTTTTCTAAACCCAGGGATTTCTGCTGTTTCCTGGATTTCTTCAATAATGGCTTTCTTTTCTTTGCTAACCCTTTCTGCTTCAATTTCAACCAAAATTTTCCTGCCGTATTTTGGAAGTTCCTGGATTTCTGTTTTCATTTAGATGCTCCCTGGTGAAAAAGTTTTCTAATATTTGAAAAAATTTTGAGAGCGGGGTACGGGAATCGAACCCGTATAATCAGCTTGGAAGGCTGATGTTTTACCACTAAACTAACCCCGCATAAAGTTATTGTAATTCTTTACTGGACATGCCTTAAATATCTAATCTTTTAGATTTTCCTTTCAATATCTACCAATCTTCAACTAATTCAGTTGGCCAAGGATTTACAAATATAATTTCTCGACATTGTTATTTTATCAAAATTTAAGAAAAAATCCAATATAAGTATGGAAATCAAAGTTCTCCTTTTAAAAAAGGTGGGGGGGAGTAGTTATTAGCAGTGCATCCTGACTTTTGTAACCTATATTTTTGGGCTAGATTTTTTCTATCCTAATAATTTTCCTGCTAACTCGGGCACATCAGACAGGTTGACAAAACCCAATAGTGGTATAAAATACGGTATCTAAAAGAAACTGCCAGGGCTTATACCGATGTATATTCCCGAAAAAAGTGTCAACGCCCTGATTTTCTCAATAAACAGGGCTGAAAGAATCAAAACACATACAGTTTCCTGGAAAAAAGTGTAAAGATTACAGTTCAGTAGAGTTTTTATATCAAAGAACCTGAACAAAAGATTATGTAGAAGATGCAGGGGAAAACAATCATAAATTACTATGCAAATACCAGATGGATTACTGTCAGTTGCCAGAAGCATCAGACCAATTACTTCAAAAGATGCTGGTAAAATAATAAAATCCTGTTAAATGGAAAAACATGCTTCAAGAATAATGATTGTTTCAGGGGAAATTTCTGGAGATCAGTATGCTGGACTGCTCGCATTACAATTGAAAAAACTTTCGTCTGATATAGATATTGCCGGGATAGGCGGTAAAAAACTAAAATCTACGGGCATCAGAATTATTCTGGAAAATCCAGTTTCAGGTGATTTTGGAATTACCTCAGTATTAAAAAATTTATGGCCGCATATAAGATTCTTGAAACAATGTAAAAAAGCAATAGAAAAAGAAAATCCAGACCTGATAGTTTTTATAGATAATCCTGGTTTTAATCTTGCACTTGCAGAAAAACTTAATAACTTTAGAAAAATATATTATGTTCCTCCAAAGATATGGGCGCATAATTATCAAAGAATTTTTTTAATAAAGAATCTTTTTGATTCTGTTATTACAATATTTCCCTTTGAAAAACAACTGTATGAAAAAGAGAATATTCCTTCGTATTACTTTGGACATCCTGTTGTTGACCTTATTTGTGAATATGAAGATTTTAATGATTTTTTACAGAAAATGAGAATCAGAAAAAACAGCCAGATTATCGGCATTTTCCCTGGCAGTCGAAAAGAAGAAATAAGAAACATTTTTCCCTTAATGATAAGGGCTGGCTACGAGGTTAAAAAAAAGTATCCTTATGTGGATTTTATCGTATCCTGTGCTGATGAAAGCCTTTATGAGATTTTGAAAACAATGATTGAAGGTGAAAAAATTGATTGGCGCATATGGAACGGTTCAGCACATATACTTGCGAAAAACTCGCAGGTTGCACTAACAGCAAGCGGCACAATGAACCTTGAACTTGCAATCCTCGGAATCCCGATGATTGTTTTTTATAAGATGGACAGGATAAATTATTCTATTGCAAAAACCATAGTACATTGTAATTATATAAGTCCTGTAAACATTATCACTGGTAAAAAAATTGTTGAAGAGTTTATACAGGATGTCAATTGGAATAGGTTTATGAGGATATTCAGTGAAATTTTTGAGCAGGGTGAGAAAAGAGAAAAACATATACAACAGTTAAACCATCTGCGTTTGATACTGGGAGAAAAAGATGTAAGCGCAAGGGTTGCAGATTTTATTATGGAAAAACTAAATGAAAATAATAAAAGAGTATCTTAAACTTCGAAGGTATGTATTTATACAACAGGGATATTTCTGGGCAGGTCTTTTTACAAGTATACTTTCAACCCTTTTTAATGCTGGATCCCTGACAACAGTAGTTCCATTAATAGACCGAATATTTGCAGGAAAACCCATAATTATGCCAGAAAGTATACCTGACATCCCTGGACTCGAGGCATTTGTATCTCGATTAAATACAATGGAACCATTAACATTATTAAAAGCAGCCATAGGATTTTTAATTCTGATGGTTGTATGTAAAGGAATTACATTTTATTATCAAAACTATTTCTTGAGAACTTTTGGAAATAGAATTCTTACAAACATAAGATTTTATATTTACAAGAAAATACAGTATCTATCAATGGAGTTTTTTGCAAGAAAAAAAACAGGGGAACTTACATCAAGAATCTTGATAGATATTAGTATGCTCGATAATGTGTTATCTCGAGAGATTCCTCTCTTAATACTGAATATCTTTCAGGCAATAATCTTTTTAACCATTATCCTTGTTATTGACTGGAAACTTACGATACTTTCTCTTTTGATATTCCCTGTAATGTTATTTCCCATACTCAATCTGAGTAAAAAACTACGGAAAATCACAAAATCAATACAGATATCCTGGGCTAATCTTAGCAATATAATCCACGAAAGTATCTATGGACAATCAGTCATTAAGGCATATAACCAGGAACAAAATATCATAGAAAAGTTTAAAAAGGAAAATGAATCAATATTTCGTGCGAATGTTTCAACAATAAGAAGGACTTCTCTTATAGGCCCTTTTTCAGAACTTCTTACAACAATTGGTGGGTCGTTAATAATATTTGTAGGTGTTGAAAAAGTATTGAATAATGAATTTTCATCAGGATTTTTAATTATGTTTATTGCAGGTCTTATTTCATTAATTGGACCAGCAAAAGCAATTATGAACTCAATTGCCTATATATATATGGCAAGTTCAACCCTGCCGAGGATATATGGAATCTTTGAAGAAAAACAAACTGTCTGTGATACTGGAACAATGGAATGTCCTGATATTAAATCAGGTATCACCTTTAACAATGTTAGTTTTAACTATGATAAGGTACCTGTTTTAAGAAACATATCACTCCACATCAAGGTTGGTGAACAAATTGGAATTGTTGGACCTATTGGAGTGGGAAAAAGCTCACTTATTAATCTTTTATTAAGGTTGTACGAGCCATCAGAGGGAGAAATACTTTTTGATGAAATAGACATAAGAAAATTCACACTAAAAAGTTTACTAAGTAAGATTGGCCTTGTTACCCAGGAACCAATAATCTTTTCTGATACAGTAAGAAATAATATTTGTTTTGGAAGTGAAAATTTCACTGAAGAAGATTTTCAAAAGGCAGTATCCATAAGCAGGGTCTCTGAGTTTATAGGTAAATTAAAGGATGGCTATGATACTGTTGTTGGGGAAAGAGGCCATACTCTTTCTGGCGGACAAAAACAATTGATATGCCTTGCGAGGGCAATACTAAAAAATCCCCAGATTCTTGCTTTTGATGAGGTAACAGCATCCCTTGATAGTCAGTCAGAAAAAATACTTCATCAGGCACTTGAAAGTGTAATGGAAAATCGTACTGTTATCTTTGTTGCTCATCGCCTTGCAACAGTAAAAAATATGGATAAAATCGTTGTATTAAAAGATGGGGAAATTGAGGAAATAGGCACACATAATCAACTTATTGAAAAAAATGGTTTTTATGCCAAACTCTGGTCATACCAGCACCAGGGATAATTGGTTTACTTCTGGCCATAACCTCCGCCATGATATCTTTTGTACCATTTTTCTATCTCTGCCTGAACCATTGGTTTAACCTCTATCCCCTTTGTCTTGCCGAGAAAGATTGCAAACAGATTTATTTTTGCAAAATATTCTGTCATCAATGCCGCAAATACTGCTTTTTCCGGTGTAATATCAAAACTAAATACACCATGGCTGCCAAGAATAATTGAAGGACATCCCTCCCTTTTATAATTAAGAATACTTTTCCCAATATTATTTCCTCTGTTATCAGCATAATCACTAACAGGAATCTCCCCCCCAAAAACATCTGCCTGACCTGTTGTTAAGCAGGGAATGGAAATCTTACAGGCAGCAAAAACACTTGCATAAGGAGAATGGGTATGAACAACCCCACAAACATCCTTCATATGTGCATAAATAAAAACATGATGAATCCAATCAACAGATGGTTTTAGTTTGCCTTCAACAGTATTTCCATTGATATCAATCCCAACAATGTCTGTAAGTTTTAGATTCTCGTATGGTACACCACTCGGCTTTATGTATATAATGCCTTTTTTTCTATCCATACCACTTACATTACCCTGGGTTCCAACCACAAGGCCATATCTCGGTAAAAGAAGATTTGCTTCATATACGCTTTTTTTTAGATTTTTCATATTACATTTTCCTGCAATTTACTTTGTAATTTACAAGTCCCTGTTTGTTCTCCAATTTTTCTTTCCATCACATATCATCTCTCGTATGGTTTCTCATAACATCAGAAATACATCGCACATAAAGATGATTACTACATTGTTTGAATGTTTTATTTATTCCACACTGGCTCAAAAACAATATTATTTATCCAGTATTTTACAGGATCTTTAACTGTTATAATCAGTTCATACCCTTCCACGCCTTCATTATTATAAGGACATTGCACCTGTACCATCTTCCAGGAATTCTCAACCTTGACGGACTTTGTAAAAATCGGGATAGTTCCCTGAGTATCCTGGTTCCTTAATAATCTGACGATACTGGATTTTTGGTCAGGATATTCAACACCTTTAACTGTAAAAACAATCTCTGTCTTTTTCTCTGATTTTACCCATAATTTAAGGATATGAAAATGTTCTGGCACATGATGAAGTTTAATATATATCTGCCCTGTTTTTTTATTGTTTGTGGGTTCTACTCTTAATGAATTAAGGTTATTTCTTTTCTCCTTTTTATCAACAACATATCTTGTTATCCCCATTCTGTTGAAATTTTTTTGTGTTTCATCGTCAAGTACCTTATATTGAAAAAGATTAAACCTGCTATAGCAGTTTGCCTTTTTTAATCCATAGTTTTCTGGTTTTACCTTAACAGGCACTGTTGATATTAAAACATTATTATTGTCTATAATATTGCCATAAACAAGCATTTCAATGCCTGGCTCAACAACAGGAATTTCTGCGGTTATCATATTTCCCTTTATTTCTGCTGGAAAAACAAGATGATTCCTGTGCACCCACCATTTCCATGGAGAAACTTTTCCATAACTTACAATAATCTTGGCCTCATTCACCTTGTTTTCGCCTGAAAATGACCACATGGCATAAAGTTTATTGTTTTTTTTCTGGATATTAAGTGAAGAAACATTATTATATGGTTTTCTTATGTGTTTAAGATAAATGTCAAACCAGGAAAATAATTGTTCGTCAACCTCTTCTGGAAAGCCATGCTCCCACAGTGGAACAATAGCCATCCTTTTTTCTCCAATGGAATCTTCGTATGTTTTTGTTACTGAAGAAAAATAAAACCAGTTGTCATTCGCAGCAACACCCCACAAAAATGGAATCTTTCTATATCTTAATCTCAAAGCAGGGTCTATTGTTTTGTTCCAGACATCAACATCCTCAAGATTTTCAAGTTGTGTAAACTGAGGGATATGGGTTCCAAGCGACATATTTCCACCAGCAAAAAATGCCATTCCACATTTTAATCTTGGATCTGCGCCTGCAATAAGGGTTGAAAAAAACCCTCCATAAGAAGAACCACCTATCCCTATTCTATCAGGATCAACCTCTGGTATTGTCGATAAATAGGTAATTGCCCTCATCTGAGCAATAGCATAGTGCGTCATATTGCCATTTTCAGGATTTTTTGTGTCAAACCGCACATTTGGATTCCATATTGAATGAGGAAGTGTAATACACATACACACATATCCTCTGCTAGCAAATAATTCTGGCATTCCTTTGTTCGCTGGTGCCATCCCTGACTGGCTCCAGAATATTGCTGGAAGTTTATTCGCACCTTCGGGAAATCCAATAATCCCATAAATTCTAACTGGTTTTTCTTGATATACCTCAGATGTAAATTCGACCTCCTGAATAATAATGTTTCCTTGTTTTGTTGTACTTATAATTTTGACATCGAGCGGATCATTAATAATTGAGTTTATGTTAAAAATCGGATCGACAAAATCAGTTCCAGCAAAAAGAACAACCCAACCCATGATCAAAAATAATATAATTTTTTTCATTGTTCCTTACCTGTTTTTCCAGTAATCGTGATATTTTTCGAAGGATGTAATAACTGCAGCAATGTTTTCAATTGGAGTACCGGGATATGCTCCAAACTTCATAAACAGTCCACCATTTTGGGAACCAAGTTTCTTCACGCAATTGAAAATGTGTTCATCAATATCCTGAGGAGTACCAGAGTATGTTATCTTCTGTCTGTCAATATCAAGGTCTATACATATTCTTCCTTTTAGTATTCGTTCAATATTATCAATGCCATTTACAAGATCCTGAGGGTTTAATATACTTAAACCGCACTCAATTAAATCCTCCATAATAGCAACAATCCAGCCATCTGTATGAAGACCTGCATGAACCTTATTCTCCTTGCAGAGAGTAAAAAACTTTTTGAAGGATGGTTTTATGTATTTTCTCCAGGCAGATGGACTAATTGGCAAAGAATTTTGCAGTCCAAGATCATCTCCAAAACCTATGGTGTCAACACCTGTTTCAATCCATTTCTTTATAACCTTTAACCAGTAATCCTCTATGATTTCTATCAAACGATAAAGATTTGGGTTTTCCTCGGCAAAATCAATCATTACATTTTCATAACCCCGAAGATAGGTTAAAAGTAAGAAAAAAAATCCATGATCAATACCGCCTCCAGTAAGAATTCCCTTTTCTTTTGCCTCCTTGACATCCTTTTTTGCTTTTTCCCAGTCAACATATTTATCAGGATCTGGTGGAATATAGGTATCAAGTTTTGACCAATCATCGAGCGGATGTTCAATAACCTGGCCATCAAGATAATCTATTGGATAAATCCATAAACAACCCCATTTATCCCTTATTTTATTACCTGCGCGACGCGTTTCATCCTTGCCAGCAAAAATTTTTACGTCAGGACATTCATTTTTTATTTTTTCAAAAAACTCAGCATGTTTTTCCCAGACAGGCCACGCAATTGAAACACTCGAAAATATCTCTCCATCACCTCTCAATTCAATACATCTTAGCATTCTTTCTCTCTCTGTCATATTTCTCCCTTATGATCTAATGAATATTGTTCTTAGGGATTTTATCATAAATTTTATAATATTGTAATAACGAGTATGATTTGGACGCAAAAAAGTATTTCCAAATAGTAGGATTCTTCTGTATTATCATCGTTTATTTTCTGGCAACAAGGGTTATTGCCAGAAAATTGAATGAAAAGAAAAATTATAGTAGTATAATAACATCCTCTAGGCTTACTTTATTTTCAGGAATCTAATTTCTTAAATCTTTATGCGGTTCAATATAATTGGAGGAATAAATGAAATCATATATTATTATTGATTCTTCAAAGGTTATCGGCAAAAAAAATCAAAATTTTTTTGGTTCGTTTATTGAACACGTCCACAATTGTTTATACCCAGGAATTTTCGACCCTCAGTCGATTTTTGCTGATAAAAATGGATTGAGAAAAGATGTGCTCGAGGAAATTAAAAAATTGAAATTGGGAACAATAAGATGGCCTGGAGGTAATTTTTCATCCTGGTATCACTGGATTGATGGTGTAGGTCCGGCAAAGAATAGAAAAAGGAAACTTTCTTATGCTGATGATATAACCCGTGAAGAAAGCAATCTTTTTGGCACAGATGAGTATATAAGATTTTGTAGAGAAACAGGCACCCAACCATATATCACTGTAAATGCAGGTAATGGAACCTCGCTCGAAGCAGCAAACTGGGTGGAGTATTGCAATAGTTCAGGGAATACATTTTATGCAAACCTGCGCAGGGAAAATGGCAATATACAACCCTTTAATGTGAAATACTGGGAAATAGGAAATGAGATATATGGTGATTGGCAGGTTGGAACAAAAAATGCAAATCAGTACAGTCAAACACTTTCAGAGTTTTCAAAGGCAATGAAAAGAGTTGACCCATCTATAAATATTATTGCTGTTGGGATGGGAAAACATGACCCTGATTGGGACAGGATTATCCTGGATAATTGCTGGGATTATATTGATAACATATCTGTTCATATCTATATTGGCAGGCATGAATATTTTGATTCATTCGGTCAGGTTTTTACAATTGCTGACCATCTCAGGAAAATGGAAGACGATATTATTAATATCTCTCAACAAAAACAGACAAACCATAGAATTGGACTTGCCCTTTCAGAGTGGGGGGTATGGTATAGAAAAGGTCATAAGGATGATCTTGATGAGGTTTATAATCTCAAGGACGCACTTGTGTTTGCAAGTTCAATGAATCTACTACTTAGATTCTGCAGAACCCTTGATTTTTCTCATCAATCAATGCTTGTTAACTGCGTTGGTTTGATGCGAACAAAACCTGATGCACTTGTAAAACAAACAGTATATTATCCATTTATTCTTTTTGCAAAAGAAACAGGAGATGTTGTTCTTGCACCAGAGGTATGGAGCGATGGCTTTTCCTGCAAGGATTATCGCTATTTCCCATGGCCAACATTTGACGTTGGAAAGGATAACTTCCAGATGGACGAAAGCAGTGTCCCCGAAATACATAATGTACCTTACCTAGATGTGTCTGCAACATATGATTCTAAGGAAAATAAAATCTGTATTATTGCTGTTAACCGTCATCCTGAAAAAACATTAAGCGCCTCTATTGAACTTCGTGGTTATAGACATAAGGATACGGTTTCTGTTTCTGTGGTGAATGGTCCTGATATTTATTCAATCAATGATTTTGATGAAGAAAATGTAAAAATGGAGCAGTATCAAGAAAAGATAAAATCAGACACAAACCTTCAGTGGGATTTTCCTGCACATTCAATCACAATGCTGAAAATTCAGAATTCTTAGGGAGAAAAAGATGATTAAATTAAATGCTGTTGTTATTGGCGGTGGAATGATAACAAAGCAACTTTTGCTACCTGTTCTTTTGCAGGAAAAGAAAAACGGAAAGATCTCACAGATTATTGTTGCTTCAAGAAAAAAAATCACCATACAAAGATTAATCGAGGAGTTTCCAGAAGCAGAAATAAAAGGATACCCGCAAATAAAGGATGAAAACCCTTATGCCTGGAAAATAGCACTCGAAAAACTTCAAAATCCAGGAATTGTTATTATTGCAACCCCTGATGACCTACATGCAGAAATGACCCTTTTTGCCATTGAAAAAGGATTTGATGTTATTGTTCAAAAACCACTTTGTTTAACTGTAAAAGATGCAGGAAAAATTTTAGAATCATCAAGAAAAAAAGGTGTATATGTTTTTACTGATTTCCATAAAAGACATGATTTATCATTAAGGGCTGTGCAGTATAAATATAAAAAAGGAGAAATGGGAGAAGCCCTTTGTTGTCATGCATGGCATGAGCAAAGGAGAGAAATACCCTTAAAGTACTTTAGAAACTGGTGCGAGAGAAGTTCTCCTCTTGAATATCTCGGAACCCATTATATTGATATGTTTTATTTTGTCACTGGACTAAAACCAGTAAAAATTATTGCAAAAGGTCAGAAGAAACTTCTTGTTTCACTTGGTATTAATGCCTTTGATTCATCCCAGGTATTTATTACATGGAGCAATGGTGCTGTTGAATATCTACAAACATCATGGATACTCCCAGAAAAAAATCCCTGTCTTTCAAATCAAGGATTTCAGATAACCTGCACAGAAGGTGAGTTCCGTGCAGATAATGCAGATAGAAATTCAAACTTCTCAACAACAAAGGATGGCTACGAAATATTTAACCCATATTTTTTTAAGCCCTATCTTGATTGGAATAAACCAGATACTGACCAATATCTCGGTTATGGTGCTGATAGTGTTATTCAGGCAATTAATGATTGCTTGAGAATTAATGAAGAAACAAACAATCTTGATAAAAACCAGGCATTCGAAAAAAGGGTACAGATGATATCAGAATTTGAAAAAACAAGACCACTACCCAACCAGGCAATTATCAGTACAGCAGTAATTGAAGCAGGAAAAATGAGTATGATAAAAGACGGTGCACCTGTATTTCTTGACGAAAACCTGATTCCACACTATGAATAACACTCTTTTACTGCTTCATACATTGCCATAATATTTTCTGGCGGAACATCTGGCTGTATATTATGAATCTGGCAGAAAACAAATCCTCCACCAGGAAAAAGTGTTTTGATGCATCTTTTCACATGGTTTTTGATTGTTTGTGTATCAGAGTATGGAAGTATATGCTGGGTATCACAACCTCCTCCCCAGAATGTAATATATCTCCCAAATTCTCTTTTCAATTTTTCAAGATCCATATTCCTTGCGGAAAATTGAACAGGATTAATAATATCAACACCAATATCAATTAGATCCGGTATTATGTCATAAATAGAACCATCTGAATGAAGAAACAGATATCCATTGAAATGTTCCTTGATAAATCTATAAAGTTTCTTCTGATATGGCTTGATAAGTTTCCTGTATGTTTCAGGAGAAACCTGCAGTGATTCCTGGGTTCCAAGATCATCATTGACATTTATAATCTGCACATATGGACCAATATAAGTACTGTATTTTTCAAATCTTTTTATGTATGATTCAGAAAGATTATCCATAATACACCTGGCAATATCAGGATTAAGTACAAGATCAATCATAAACTGTTCAAAACCCCTCAGGAGTTGTCCACCCATAAAAATATGGACTGCAAAATTACCCATCAGGGCATAATCGGTTGTCTCGTAAAGATGTTTTGCCTTTTTGCCAATTTGTTCGATTGTTTCATCAACAAAAAAAGGCCAGTCAAAGTTTTCAAATATAGATTGGTTTGATTCAATCTCTTTTATTGATTTTGCATTTGCTAAAGGATAATCCACCTGTTCAAAATACCAGGATTTTGATGGTCTTTTTGCAATAATCTTTTCATTAAAAACAACCTGCTGGGATCCATCAGGAAGTGTTTCTGCATTCCATCTTTCTGGAACCTCACACATAGACCCATCAGGAAGTTTTGATATCTTCCATTTTTCTGGTTCAGGGAAAATAGCAAGAACATCTGCACCAATAATATCTAAAACATTAAAATCAACAACAGCCACCTGCTGGTATGGGTCATAAACCTTTGTATTACCAGTTTCTATACAAAGGTATTTTTTTAGTTTGTTATAGGCAACAGCAGTAATACCTGTTGAATCCATTCCACCAAGGTCAACAGGTATTCTATCAGGTTGTTTGTGTTTAAGAGAGGTAAGTACCCTTTCTCTGCGTGTCATGGCATCTTAACCTCAAAAAATTGTCTTTTTTCGGCTGACTCGCGAGCCCATAAACACGCAAGGGCACTTGTTATTCCTGCTTCCATTGGAGATCTGGATGGTCTTTTTTCCTTCATTGCCATCAAAAAATCATATACAAGTTCCCTGTCCCCTCCAAAATGAGGCATATCACCTGTAAATTCAATTGTTTCAACAATCGGGGTAAAATGATCATATACAATTATTGTATTACGGTACCAGTCAAAATCAATTGTTCCTTTATATCCATAAAGTCGTGTACCACGTCTTGCAACCTTTTGATTCCTTACAAAAAAATTCTGTGTATAACTTACCTGAACACCATTGTTAAGTTCAATAAGAGCATTACCGCTATCCTCATTTTTAATTTCTCTTGAAAACACACACTTTTGCCAGTCATTCCATTCAACTTTTTCCCCTGCAAACCTCTTGTAAAAAAGATTAAATGGGCTTTCAGCACATTCCATTTTTTCATCACAATCCTTGCATAAAAGATCAAATGGTTTATCTTTGTTCCCATAAATTCTCTGAGAATTCATTGCAGCAATTGTTTTTGGTTTTTGCCCTGTTAGAAAAAAGATATAATCAAAATCATGTGTTGCTTTTTGAAGAAAAAGCCCGCCAACCTCGTTATAGTTTCTGTACCAACTATTAAAATAACCCACTCCATAAGGAACATCATTCACTGCCACAACATGCTCAACATATCCTATTCTTCCTGATTCAATTATTTGCTTTACCTTTAAGGCAATAGGGGAAAGACGCAGAGGGAAAGAAATCACAACTGGCGCAGTAAAATTCTCAAATGCTTTCTGCAGCATCTTCAACTGCTCAAAGTTTATTGCCACTGGTTTTTCGAGAAAAAGAGGAAGATTTCTTTTTGCAACCTTACATGCCATTTCAGTATGAAGATAACATCTTGTTCCAATCATAACACCATCAAGTTCTGTTTTATCCAGCATTTCATCTGCTGAAGAAAAATACTTTGTATCCTGCATTAACTCAGGGTCTATTCGTCTTCTGGTTCTGGCTTCTGGTGTTTTTTCCTTTACTGCTTTTTCTATCTCCTCACAAGCAGGATCCGCAATTGCCTCTATCCTATACGGAAATCCAAAAATCTTCATAAGTCCAGCCATATGTGAAATACGAAGCCCAAAACCAATAATTCCTACCTTAAGCATATTATCAGCCATATGAACTCCTTTTCTATTTTTATAAAAAGAGTAATGGAAGAGATTTTATTCTCAATTCAAAATAAAAAGTGTAAAAATCAAAACGAATTACCTTGTTTTTTTATAACACTGCACATGAGGATTGAAATAGGTTTATCTTCCCTGTTTTTTATAAAGGCCGATAATCTCTGCCTGGGCAAGGATATGCCCCTGCATTGCTTTTTCTAATTCCTGCCGTTTTACGCCCTCCTTCAGATTCAGCATTGTATCAAGGGCATAGGCCCTGAAAAAATACCTGTGGGTTCCTGATGGCGGACAGGGCCCACCATAACCAACTTTTCTAAAATCATTCCAACCCTGAATGCCTGGGATAGAATTTTCTTTAATCTCAAGTTTTGTTCCAGTACAAGGAATATTAAACACAATCCAGTGTATCCATGTTCCCATAGGTGCATCAGGGTCATCCATAATCAAAACAATACTTTTTGTTTTTTCTGGTATACCTTCTATCAAAAGAGGTGGATTGACATTTATCCCATCGCAGGTATATTTTGCAGGAATCATAGAATTGTGTTGAAAGGCAGGACTTGTTATATTCATAGATACGCCTCCTTTTTTTTCTCTTAAATCTGCTGCATTGATACAAACTGCAAAACATAACATCAAAATAAGAAAGTACCATTTTATATTTTCTTTCATATAGGCACCTCCCTCACTATGACATTATATCTGTCCAGTCATGCACTGGTCTTTTTACAACAAGAACAGGACACGATACCTCAGCAAGAATTAGTTCTCCCTCGCTAATTTTCCCCATCTCACAGACATAGGGCATCCCGCCGATAATAAGAAGGTCTGCCTTTGTATCTTTTACAACCCTGGCAACCTGTTTGTGCACTATTCCCCACATAACAATAACATCACACTCAACGCCATTTTCCCTGGCGATATTCCTGAATCTTTCAGCAAAAACCCTGCCTTCTTTTTCGAGATCCTGTTCAATCAATTTTCTTTCATTTTCTTTGAATAATCCTATTTTTATCAGTTCCTTTAACCTTGATATATCTGTGAAGTATGGTAAGTTTTGAATTAAGTACCTTAGAAAATTCTATCGCATATCTTACTGTATACGCTGAAATGGTGTCAACTGCGCAGGCAACAATGATGTGTTTAATCGTTATCATTTAAGATTCCCTTAATGCCAGTTTTTTCTTTATCTCTTTAAGTGTTGAAAATGCTTCTCTTGATTCTTCATCAAGACGATCTGTTATTGTCTTTAATACTTCATTATAATAGGGAATATGTATTTTTTCAAGTGCATTCACCTTTTTAGTTGTTCTCTGAAATTCTTTTTCAAGGCGCTGTAGAGCGATTTTTTTTTCTGCGAGTTCCGCTATGTGTTTTATTGCTTCCTTTAATAAGACAGATGCACGATCAAATGCAGGATGCACACCTAAAGGACTACAAAAAGGTGGATTTTCTTTTAGATTAAGGGAGATAGATGGAATACTTGCCCCCATCATTTTTTTTTCTGTAATATTTATTTCTATTTCTGTATCAATCCCTGCTGCAAGATTTCTGACCCTTGATTTTCCCATTGCAATAAATGCTTCTTCGACAGCAGCATAAGCATCTGAAAGAGAAATATTAACGTTCTCCTGAAGTTCATCAATAACCTTTGTAATTGAGGAAATTTCCATAAGAAGAATTCTTCTTTTTTCGTCCAGAAGTTGGTATCCTTCCTTGCAAAGAGAAAGTATACCCTTTGTTTTAAGCAGATTTGTTTTCGTCGCTGGTATTTTTATCGCCATTTTTCTTCCTGTATCTTTGTTTAATATGATCCTTGCTTATCCTGACAAGTTCTTCTTCTGGTAACTCTGAAACAACGTCCCAACCGATTTCTAAACTTTGTTGGAGAGTTCTTCTCTCATTATATGACTGGTTAACAAACTTATTCTCAAAGTTCTCTCCAAATTTCAGATAGACAAGGTCAAGACTGGAAAGTTCCTCTTCGCCTATGATTGATGCAATCGCTCTTATATCCCTTGTCTTTGCGTACGATGCAAAAAGCTGGGAAGCAAGTTCAGAATGATCATCCCTTGTCTTTCCTTTTCCAATATTATCCTTCATCAATCTTGAAAGGGAAGGAAGTACTGAAATTGGTGGGTATATACCACGTGCGTGCAACTCTCTATCAACAACAATCTGACCTTCTGTAATATAACCTGTAAGATCTGGCACAGGATGTGTAATATCATCATTTGGCATTGTAAGCATTGGAATCTGCGTAATCGAGCCTTTACTATCTTTTATTTTGCCTGCTCTTTCATATATACCTGCAAGATCACTATACAGATAACCAGGATACCCTTTTCTTGCGGGAATCTCGCCCCTCATTGTTGAAAGTTCTCTCAATGCTTCGCAATAATTTGACATATCCGTTAAGATTACAAGCACCTGCATATTTTTCCTGAAAGCAAGAAATTCAGCGGCTGTTAAAGCAAATTTTGGTGTCATCAATCTTGTAAGAGAAGGACTATCCGCAAGTGAAAGGAATAAAACAACATTATCAAGAGCACCTGATTCCTCAAAGTTCCTGATGAAAAACCTTGCAGTATCATACTTTACTCCCATTCCTGCAAATACAATACAAAAACCCTCTCCTTCAACGCGTGCCTGTCTGACGATCTGCGCTGCAATAAGATCATGTGGCAAACCACTTCCTGAAAAAAACGGAAGTTTTTGTCCCCTTACAAGTGTATTCATCACATCAATTGTTGATATACCTGTTTCTATGATATTTTCGGGATAATCCCTTGCAGCAGGATTCATTGCCATTCCATTTACGTTCATCATTTCCTCTGGAACTGGCTTCGGCAATCCATCAAGAGGGTTACCAAGTCCATCAAATATCCTACCGAGCATATCCTGGGATGCACCAAATAATAATGGTTCTCCCTTAAACCTTACCCTGCAATTTTTCAAAGAAAGCCCACTTGTCCCGCCGAGAACCTGGACAATAGCATATCCTTCGCCAACCTCGAGGGTTGTCCCTATCCTTACATTTCCATTTTCTTCAGATATCTCAACAACCTCATTATATCCAACATTGTGGATATTTCTTATCACAAAAAGCTGCCCTGCAATTTCTTCAAGACCAGTATATTCACGAAGATTATACATATTCATTTTTTCTCAAGTCCTCTCAGGTTTTCTTCAATAGAATCGACAAACTGTTTTAGTTTATCAATCTGGTTTTCAGGGTATTGGGTTTTCATACGCATAATCTCCTGATACACAGATGATTCTCTTATTTCAGATATATCAACCCCGATTTTTACAAGTTCATTGCTGACCCTGTGAAATATTAATATTGCCTTAAACATTAAAAACTGTTTTTGCGCTGAACAAAATGTATCCACATCATCAAAAGCGCTTTGCTGTAGAAATGCATTCTTAAACAATGAGCAGGTCTCGAGAATAAGTTTCTGGGTATTCGGTAAAACATCCATACCAATAAGTTTTACAACCTGTTGAAGACGTTGTTCCTGTTGAAGAAGATCAAGTATCGTATATCTATACTCAAGCCACTGGCCATCTGTATATTTATCCCACCATGATTTAAGTTCTTCTACGTATTCAGAATAACTTTCTATCCAGCTTATCGCAGGATAATGTCGAGAATATGCAAGATCTCTATCAAGAGCCCAGAAACACCTAATAAACCTTTTCGTATGAGATGTAACAGGTTCTGAAAAATCCCCACCAGGCGGCGAGACAGATGCAATAATGGTTATTGAACCTGTCCTGTCGTTAAGCGTTATTACACTACCAGATCTTTCATAGAATTCAGCAAGTCGTGCTGGCAGATATGATGGAAATCCTTCTTCAAGAGGTATCTCTTCCATCCTACCCGCAAGTTCTCTTAATGCCTCTGCCCATCTTGATGTTGAATCTGCCATCAAAGCAACATTATATCCCATATCTCTGTAATACTCTGCGATTGTCATTCCAGTATAAATACTTGCTTCTCTCGCTGCAACAGGCATATTTGAGGTGTTCGCTATAAAAACAGTTCTTTCAAGAAGTAATTTTCCGGTCCTCGGATCAATAAGACGGGTAAAATTCCTTAGAACATCTGTCATTTCATTTCCCCGCTCACCACATCCAACAAAAACAACAACATCAGCATCACTCCATTTTGCAAGCTGGTGTTGAACAACTGTTTTCCCTGTTCCAAACCCCCCTGGTACTGCTACACATCCACCTTTTGCAACAGGAAAAAGTGTATCTATTACCCTCTGGCCTGTGATAAGAACTTCACTAACTGGAATCCTCTGCTTGTAAGGTCTTTGTTTTCTCACAGGCCATCTTTGATACATTTTTAAGGGGAAAATAGTTCCATCTATTCCTTCTATCTCTGCGATAACCTCTTCCACTGTATAATCGCCCTCGGAGATGATTGAAATCAAATTCCCCGCAGGAGCATAAGAGGGAACAAGTATCTTGTGTTTTATTAAAGATGTTTCAGGAACCTCTCCAATAACATCTCCTGGTTGAACAGATTCTCCTTGTTTTTTTAATGGTATAAAATGCATCCTTTTTTCTCTATTAAGCGCATTGATATGCACTCCTCTCGAGATAAAATCACCCTCCTGTTGTCTTATCATTTCGAGTGGTCTTTGAATCCCATCAAAAATATTTCCAATCAGCCCTGGTCCGAGTTCAAGAGACAAAGGTAAATCATCAGAATAAACAGGATCTCCTGCCTTTAATGATGTTGTATCCTCATAAACCTGGATATAGGCAATATTTTCCTTTAATCTAACAATCTCTCCGATAAGCCTCTCAGCCCCGATCTCAACCATATCCAGCATCTTAAGATTTCTGTTGCATCTTATTTGAACCACAGGTCCATTTACGCGAATAACACTACCAGCAACCTCAGCCATTTATTTCCTCGGATAAAAGTTCAGAATAAATTGTTTCGTACATTCTTTTTAACCTTGCAGAAAATGTATTTTCATATACAATAAAACCATCTGCAGAACAAACAATAACACCAACATCCTGAAAATCACCTTCGACAAAACTAACTGAAACATTTTTTTTCGATTCCTTTTTAAATGTTTCTTCAATCTCTTTTTTCATCTCATCATCAAAAAATATTTTATCCTTCGGGGAAAACTTTACTATTATCTGTGTACTATCAACAACTATTATGCCTTCAATAACTGCTTTTTTAAGAAATGTTCTGTATTCCTTCGGATCATCCCTCAGTGAAGAAGCAGATTGTCTTACTTTTTCAATAACAGAATCAGCAAATTTCTTCTTAAGTTCGAGATACATTTTTCTAGTTTCAAGTTTCAATGCTATCTCTGCATTTTGTTTCATTACCTCAAGCAGTCGTTGTATTTTTTCTTTCTCGGTTTTTATAATTTCTTCGGCTTGTTTTTTTGCTTCTAAAATAATCTGCTCTGCCTGAGTTTTTGCCTGGTTTTTGATTGCATCAACTCTGTCTCTGGTCTGTCTCTCAATCTCGTCAATCAACCCTGAATTTGTGTTTTCATCTGTTTTCATGTTCATTTTTTTTCCTCATTATTCTTGGTGCAGAACTTTTCCAAGAAGGTATTTCCAATATAACCGGTTGAGTATTTTTTCGTATAAAATTTGAGATCTCCTGTTTTATAAACAAAGACACCCCATCTGTAATAAGAACCACACCTGCATCCTCAATATCTACTATCTTCTGAAATGCCTGTGATGCCTGGTGGTAATCTGACACCTCAACCGTATAAATGTTCAACATCCTGAAACTATCAGCGCTTTCAGGGTCTGAAATACAATAAAACTTCATTGTACCTTTCCAAGAATCATAATGGATATAATAAGTCCATATATGGCAATACCTTCTGCAAGACCAACAAAAATCAAGACTCTTCCTGTTAACTCTGGCTTCTCAGCAAGAGCACCAACCGCCGCTACCCCAACATAAGCAACTGCAATTCCAGCAGCAATTGCAGCAATACCTGTGGATAGTGCCGCAGCATAAAATGCCCTTCCTGCATTTCCAGGGTCTGTTCCTGTGGTCTGTGCCCATACATACCCTGCCATAACCACACCCGATATTATGCATAATCTCATAATATTTCTAAAAAAACTACCAAATACTTTCATAAAAATCCTCCTGGTTAGGACAAATACTGTTTGATATCTTCAGAATTTGCTTTTAATACCAAAGGTTGATATAAACTTTTCCCTGGAATAAAAAACCTTGAGAAAAACTCATAATAATTCAAACGGAGACATTGTATCATAACAACAAGTCCTTCAAGAAGCAGAATAAAGATATTCCCAAGAACCATAAAAGGTATTGATAATCCAGACATACCTGCATTTTTTAGTATATCAGAAATAGCAAAAATTGTCATAAAAAAACCAAAATGGTTTAGTGCAAATGCAGAAATACGAATAAATGAAACAGTATTTGCAAGGTATCCAATTATTATTTCAAAGATATGAAGGAAACTTTCAATAAGACCAACAAGCATCCCTTCTTTTTCTCTTACAGAGTTAATAAGTGAATTAAAAAAAATAGCAAGAATACATATACTGAATATTATGGCAGTAATCTTTATCACTGCTCCACCGCGTTTAGCAATAAATCCTGCTGCAAGCCCGATGCCTGCCCAGTAAACAAGTCCTGAAAAAAGACCTGCCTTATCAAAAAACACAGACCTTATATCCTTATTGATAACAAAATTTGTGATATTAAGAAAAATACCTGCTGTAAGAAGTAATACTCCAAAAGAAACACAAGCACGAAATAAAACCGAAATATCCTCCATTGGGTTAATCCATAGTGGATTGAACTCTATTCCAAAAAAACTTCCATATAAAAAACCAAATACTATTGATGATAACCCAACATAAGAAACCAATGCACCTGCCTGCCTTAATCCATTTTTTGTACGCCACAACATAAGCAAACCTGTAACCAAAAAAACAGCGCCATGCCCGATATCTCCAAACATTGCACCAAACATCAACAAAAAAGAAATTGCAACAAACAGTGTTGGGTCAATGGTACCATATCTTGGAATGCCGTATGTACCAACAATAAGTTCAAATGGTTTAATAAATCTGTTGTGGTTCATTTTAACAGGTATTTCTTCTGCAGAAACACCTGAAAGTTCTGCGGGAATAAATTCAGTATGAGCAACAGGGTCTGAATTTTTTATAATCTCTGATGCTGACTGCTTTTCCTGCTCGGGTATCCAGCCACTCAATATTGTTGTTGTTTCAGTGATATATGTATGTTTTTTTGCCTGATTGAGTTTCTGGTGAATATTTAAAGAAACTGCTATTTTATCGAGAATATTTCTATATCTATTAGAAATTTCACGAATATCTGCATTAATTTTTTTAATTTCATCCTTTAACCTTTCTATCTTTAATTTTTGTTCTTCAATCGGAATATCAGAAACAACAACATCTACAGCAGAAATCCAACCTATTTCCTTTTTTATTTTTTCAAAGGTACCTACATCTTTTTTAAGAACAACAACAAACAGAAGAACTGACCTATTTCTTGTTTCTGCCGGAATTAATACATGAGGAATATTAACCAGCAGGTTTTCAAGCACAGACATTTTATCCGCCTGTATCTCTCCGTATTCAATATGAATAAATGTATGCTCTGCCTTAACTGAAATTGGCAGGTATACAACCCTTTTTGAAAGTAATGCTTCACTATCAGTAAGTTTTTGCTGAAGATTGTTTCTTTTTTCAATAAGGGCCTCGAGGATTTCTTCAATTTCTTCAACTGTGCTTTCTGCCTCAATGTATCCTGCTGATTCCGCACTGGCAGAAGGTAAAAATCCAATTTCATCAACAATTTTTTTAAATCTCTGGGCAATGGTGTCCCATCTCGCAGATTCATACTCTTGTTGCCAGGGTTTAACTTGCTCAATACGAGAAGAAAAAACATTTGCATCAAAGGGATGGAAAAAACCAGTGCGAAGTAATCTCGCCAGCGTCGAAGATGCCCTGTTCTTTCTTATTACTGCATTCATCAATAAAAGTTTTTCTGCCTGGAACATATTATCTCACTGATAAACAACAGTCGTAAAATATTTCATCGTAAAAATTTCTGTGATTCGTTTTGTCTCAGTAAGTTTAAGAAAAATATAACCAATCGGTATACCTATACTAAAAGGTTTTTCAATAAATGCCCTTTTAATCAGCTGTAATATAATGGCTTCGAGTAATCTATCCATTTCTGCAAGATTATTAGGAACAAGCCCAATGACCCTGCGGTATACCTGCGGAATCTTCATTCTTTGTATTGATTCTGAAACATTAAGAGATGCTCGTTTTAATTCTTCAACTGGGATATAACCTCCCCCTGGTATAAACCCTGATACATCTGAAGGAACCTTACCCTGATAATATAGATGTATTCTTCCAAGCCATAAAAGGTTTTCCCTGTCTATTTCTGCACCAATAATCTTTTTTGCTATATCTCTATCAAACCTGGAAAGTTTCTCAATATGCTTATTAAGTTTCTCAAAATACTCTGTATCTATGCGTACCTCAACAGGAAATAATGATCCTGTTTTTAGATAATCCTCCCTGGCTTTTTCAACTGCATCACTATATCCTGAACCTTCAAGGATTTTCACAACATCATCTATTGTTTCTGCTGATGAAAGAGAAGAAAATACTCCGGGTATTTCTATATCTTCACCCTTAATCCTTCTTTTCCACATTCTTAAAGCAGTTTTCAATTCCTCAACCTTATATCTTTCGTCGAGAAGCAGGATTAAGTTCTTTTCATTCCTCGAAGAATAAAACCTTGCGATTTTTTTTATTATTTCTCTATCCTTATCCCTTAATCTATTCTCAAAATCTTCAGGTTTTATATGTTCCCCTGGCTTAAAAATCTCGGCATACCCTGTTTTTCCAAGCATTTCAATAAAACCGGCAAAATCTACAGAAACAGCGCGTGTAAAAAATCCTTCATCGAGAAGTCCTGATATCCTTGCCTTGATTCTTGTATTGGCGTAAGCGTATCTTGATAGTTGTTTCATCAGATATACCTAAAGAACTATTCAAAAAGATTTCCAGTCAGGTATTTTATATCAATAATCTTTTGAAGTATCTTAGAAGATAAAGAACCAATCTTACTCTGCCATTTGGATTGTATTTCCTGAATTCTATCTTTTTCTTTATTGAGAACTTGATTTTGCCTTTCTTTAATCTGCTTTTCTGCTTCTTTTTTCATATTCTCAGACATATTTCTTGCGGTTTGTTTTGCATCATTAATAATCTTTTCTGCTTGCTTCTTTGCATCTGCAATAATTTCATCCGCTACTTTTTGAGCTTCCTCAATCCTTGATTTCGCCTCTTCTTCTTTTTTTACGATTTCCTTCAGAATTTCCTGCATATTAGGACCTTGTGGAAGTTGTGAAAAATCTACAAAATAATTTCATCATAACTACTTATTTTATTCAATTTTTACTTTGAAAAAAAATGGTTGACGTCCTGCGGATATCCGCTTTGATTAATACTATACCATTGAGAAGTTTTTGTCAAATTATTGTACAGGTAATCTTACGGGGTCAACTCTTGATTCTTGACAGATTTGCCTTACTCTGGCTATTAACTACCGATGAACATATGTTTTTTTCTTACATTCCATACCAATATTCTAAACCGCTCCTTCATATCTAATAGCACTATATTCCCTTATTTCGTTGAAGTCAATTATGAAGTTCTATTTAATCCTTTTGTAGTGTTTTTAAGTATTCTTTTTCTTCAGGGGTTTTATCTGGTTTTGTTCTGTAATACTTTATCAGTGCTTCTTTTATGTATGGAGTGTAGATGCTATCCCGATAATGTTTCAAAACATCCATACACGTTTCTATAATCTCCCTTTTTGTATTTATTGAACCATCCGATAAAAATTTGGCGAATTCTTTTTCTTTTATTAGCGCCCAAACTGTTGCGTTTATCCCTGTTGGCTCATTTATATCTATTACTACAGTTTGTGATTCCAGTAGGGTCCTGAAAATATTTAAAACAGCCTTTATGTAATATTTCCCGCATTCAGAAAATACATAACCTTCTTCAATACAGTTTGTTTTGTTTGTACGAGCATTATATATAATTTGCAGTTCTTTCACTGCTACATTCCCCGGCTGTAATAGATTAACTGTTTGATAATAAACATCTCTCATTCCCCAACCCCCATAATATTGCTTAAATATTTTATTATCTTTGGAAATCAGTATTTTTAACAAATCGTTTGCGGGGTCTAAATAAGCATTATAATATTTCAAAGGGACATCCATTTTATTTGTAAGCAATATTTTAATTTTTACGGGTTCTCCTAAAATAAAATCGCTTTTTTCAACATCTATATTCAGTATTATTTTCTCAAAGTTTTCTTCACAGAAAATCTTTGAATCTTTTTGAATTGCCAATATATTTAATAATATACATACTCCAATAAAAGTGTTTTTAAAATATTTCATAGTATTGCCTCCGAAATAAATATTGTTAATATTAACAAGTACAAATTAAACTCCTATATTTCTTTTGAAAAATTGCTATTTATAAAAAACCTACTAAATCTTTTATATACTCTCATATATACTCTCACGGATGACTTATTTTGCGAATTTTATCGAGCGTAATATCTGAAAAATCGATGCTTACTCTTTCCCAAGATTGAGCCATAAGTCCTCCATCAGTATGTAATCCATTAAACAGGTGCCCAACTTCATGGTCCACACTCAAATGCTCTGAAACATAAATAGTAGGTGTTATTTCCGCTGAAACAAAAATTTCCTTGAATATTGTTACACCCATACCGTTTATATCATCCGCCACACCAAGAACACATCCTTCGGAATTAGGATCGTCATCAGTTGTAGTCGTCCCTTGGTAACCACCAAATAAATAAACAGTCCAAAAATTTGCATCGCTCTCTGTACCCTGCGCATCGAAATCATACAGAGATCTAAGATCAGAAGCAGAATATCCTGTTGCGTTTAACTTAAACTCTACATTATCATTGTTATCCCCTACATCAAAAACAGGCAATACATAAGCAGGCTTAAAAACTCTCTCTAAATCTGAAGTATCTGGCATTGGCACATCTCCTGTTATCTGGTCATCATCCCATACCTTGAAAGATAAAGTCGGTGTCGTATTTACCACACAGGTATCTACTCCACTATAATCAACAAAAAATGTATCTCCACATGTGTTTATTATTCCTCCAGCAAAATTTGTCTCTGTAATTGTTGTATCAAATAAGAAAATCTTATCTCCTATATCGTTCATACTTTTTACCTTCCCTGATTTTGTCACACTTCCTTTGGTTATTGTAAATGGTATATTGATACCAGTGCTCTTCTGTAAATAATTCTCTCCATTCCCATCAATGTTGGCTGTTTCAACCTGGTCAATCCCAATTCTTATCTTCCCTTTCTCAAATCTTCCATTTCCTGTCGGTAAGCAGTCAGAACCATCATCTATCGCCTGTGGTGAACAGTTTTCTACATATACTACTGCTGCTTTTGTACTATCCCCTGTTATTTTGACAATATCTCCATCTATAAAGTTCCTTTCAGGTCCTGTTGTCGGTACCTCCTCCATTGAATCTACTTCTATGTGTAATCTCCTCCATACTGTCAGCATTGGTGTTGTATTACCTATTGGTATTTCATTATTGTTTCCATCTATTAGTTTACCTGTTGTATCATCCTGTTTTACCTTAAATCTTTTATAAAAGTCATTATTCCCACTGGCTATTACCCTAAAATTATCTCCTGGTTGCATCGTTACTGTAAATTTGACTTTCGCTATACCTTCTTCATCGGTTATTTGCTGGGTGTATTCTAAACTTCCTTCTTGTGGTGTACCTCTGTTGTTTTTCTCTAAACCTTCATCATCTATTGGACTGCTATTACTACTTCCCTTTTTTATTTTCAGATTGTAGATATTCAGACAAAGTTGTTATTACCCGGGAATTGATTTTAAACTTATGCATACTTGTATCATAAAGATAATTGGTTATATAAACCTCTCCCGCATAATAACTAACAGAAATAATTTCTATCCCCTTTTCGGTTGTAGTAAAATGAAGTTCACCGTTAGTAAGTAATTTTCTGATAAATTCCTTACCATTCCATGCCCAGATTTCTGTTTTTCCTCCCATAGTCAAATCACCTTCCCGAGAAAATGCAAGCTCTAAAATCCCATCATTATCTATATCTTTGACACCAAAAATATACCAGGGATACGTAATTTCTACTTTTTCTAATGTAAGGGGTAAGAATTTTATTCCAAATGTATTTCCAAATCCATCACTCTCCCAGAATTTTCTAAATCCTTTTTCAGTAGTTTCGAAAATAACTACATGGGCTCTTTCAAAAAATTTTTCGTCTGTTATTTTCTGGGTATCTTTTTCAACATAATAATCATGAGGCGGTGTATAATAAGCAACAATAATTTCTTCTTTCTTATCTCCTGTTAAATCAGCTTGTATAATTCCTTTTCTTGTTTTATAAGTTATCTTGAGTGAATCATCCGGGTTTTTTGATCGATACCTAACAGTAGGAATTTCAGCTATTTTTGAACCTTCTGGAAGTAAACTTAAAATTTCTTCTTCTTTTATTTCAAAACTATTTCCTTTAAGAGGAACACAAAACACGATAAAAACCAGATAAACCAAGAGAATATTTTTGATTATCATTTAAACCTCCAATATATTTGAGGATTTGGCCAATTGTTTGGATTATATTCTTTACCCTTCAATCCTTTTATCGCACCTTCAGAAAGGTCTATACTCGCTCCATTAATAACATAGTAGTTAGTATCTTCTGCACGGATCAATCCATACATAAAAACAGCAAGGGGTTTCCATCCAGCGTCATCCCAATAATCGTTATACCAATCTGTATCTTTTGGATAATATCTCCCAAAAGGAAACCACGGTCCTCTATCACGAACTTTTGCCTCTATTTTGGTTTCAGAACTTGTATCTTCAGTTAAAACAACATTTGTATTTATTAAAGAAGGAGTACCATAAGAAAGAGCAGTTCTTGGTAAATTATTGTAGAAATAGCCAGGCCAATCATGACTTTCATCTTCATACGTGGTACGAAAATAAGTTGCTTTTACCTTTGCCCATACATGCTCTTTAGAAGCAGTATAATCTTTCGTAATCCCTCCAAAAGCATCAACAATAACTCTTAGTGTAAAAGGTTCCAAAGTAAATTGAGTCACATTAAAAGTATAGGTTCCTGTAAATTTAACTGTGGTTTGACTTGGAAGTTTTATCCCAAATTGATGAATATAGGTCTCTGTAGTGCAAAGATCCCCATCAGCATTCCAATATTTCTCAGTTCTGCCTATTTCATTATAATCTGTCCCGCTTATTTTACTTATTGTTGCGTTTGCCTCAACCGAGGGAGATAGTGTAATCGTTAAACCAAACTGCTCTCCTACTACAATATCTTGGGGACCAATCAGTTTTACTTCATACACTGTTATCTTTGCTTTGTCTTCTCTTTCTTTTGATCAATTAATTTTGCTACCCCTATACCAATATTTCCATCTTCTTCAATGGAGTATGTTATGAGATTTTGAGGCCCAAACGATGGTCGTGTTCTTATTCTTGGTGTATCAAATACAATCTGTCTCACTTCGCTACCATCCCAATTACATATGAACAACTTACCTGATGTAAGTTTATGTCCATCATCTTCCAACACTGCGAAAATTAGCTTTTGTCCATCAGGACTCCAGGAAAGATATGAACCAGTAGGCAGAGTATAAGTTCTATATTCCTTAGGAAGAATAACTATAGCTCCATAGGCAAAACGTAATACATATTTATCTTGAGCGGGAGAAGCAAAAAAATCAAAGATAAGATTATCTTTACTTTCATTATTTACATAAATGGGGAACCCGTTTTGGAAGATGATAATTCTTTTTATCTTTGATGTGTCACCAAACAAGACAAAATTATATGGTTCTTCAGTTGAATATACCTTTTTGATTTCTCCATTTTGGATCACCCAGAGAGGATAAATCTTTTCAATTTTACTTAAGCTAACATTTATAGGTATAGATAGACTAGCTCTCTTTATAATTATATTTGGAGCATTCTTAATTGTTTTAAAGAGTTTTTTTGTTTTTACTGACAAAAACCCTTCAGCAGTCATCAGATATTCATTACTTTCCGGCAACCAACCTAAAAATTCTTTTGTCTGGCCTATTTCAATAACTTCTTTTGTCCCTACTTTTGCTATATATACCTTACTCTCTTCTACCCATGCAACCATGGAACCATCTGGGGAAAGGCATGGATAAGAACCACCTTTTTCTATTGTCCATATTTCTTCTGCTTGAATTGTTTTAATCTCATCAGCATTTAAATAAGAAAAATTAAAGAATAATATAGTACCAAGCAAAATAATTCTTGAAATAGATTTTTCTTTAATCACTATGCACCTCCTTAAGGGTTTGGTTGTTTTGGATAACTGATATTTTCAACTAAAACTTTTAATATTGCTTTTTTCATTGCTTCTGCTACTGCCTGTTTGAAACTATCTTGTTTTAATCTGTTTTCGCTGATGGAATTAGAAATAAATGTTACCTCACACAAATTTCCATCATGCTTATTATTATGGTCCCCATCGTGATCCAGAACATATAAATACTTGTAGTGAGGGTCAGTAGGCCCATTTCTAACCCCCCTGTCCTTTTCTAAGACAACACTATGAACTTTACTTTGAATTTGGTTTGCAAATGTAAGCTCTAACAAATATGCTCCGTCATACGGAACAAATGTTTCAGTTCCTCTTACTGAAGAATCAGTAGTTCCATTATTATGAATAGAAAAGAAGGATGGATCATAGTCTCTTGTTTTCTGATTTCTAGTATCAAGATCCACCGTCTCGTCAAGAGTTCTTGTCATATCTAATGGAACTTCTGCATTTTCCAGAAGATCCTTCAACCTCAAAGCAATGTCTAAATTAACATCCTTTTCTTTCAGTCCAGTAGGTCCAATTCTACCAGGAGCACTTCCTCCATGCCCAGGATCAATCAAAACACGTCCAATTATCACGGTTGCCTTAACTTTATCTTCTTCCCCCGTTCCAGATGGCGGTTGATAGGTTATTTTCAATTCTACTTCTTTTGGTGTACTGACAGTATATCCTTCAGTCCACAACCAAGTATCTGATTGTAAATCTTCTGAAATATTGTAGTTTTTATAAGTAATTTCAGTAACTTTTTTTGTATCTGTTGATGTATCTTCCCATAGTCTGATTTTACTGCTTCCAGAAGAAATTGTTAAGGCAATAAAACCAGGTAGGTTTGATGGAGAGGGTCTACGAATAATAAGTTTTTTCATATCATTCTCACCAAAAACAGGAGATTGATTCTTGTCCAAAATTGTGTCTGAATTATCATCATCTACATTAAGAGGTATATATATCCCTGTCTCTTCTTCTGCATCTTCACCTAATCCATCCCAGTCAAGGTCTATATCAAAGACAGTGATTATTGCTGTGTCTGTGGATATATTATCAGGGTTTGCCTGTCCTGTAAGAATAAGGATAATGTCTTTGTCTGTATTTGATGTTTGTTCTCCTTTCAATGTAAGGGTTTTTGGTATGGCTGAGGGTGTTGCGTCCCAGGTATATGGAAATGAAAGTAGTGTCTCTGTGCCTGTCCCTTCATAAAGAGTGATTTTATTACTCGCGGTGTTTAATGTTAACTGGATTATTCCTGTCTCTGGCTTTATATAGTCCTTTATCCCTATTGTAAGTGTCCTTGTTGCGTTTTTCCTGATGTATATCCCTGTCTCTTCTTCTGCATCTTCACCTATAACAGGGTCTTGTATCTCATTATCTGGCCTGAATACATTGACCTGTATCATATCAAGATCATCATTTCCTGCTGGAATCTGGATTTTACCATCCCCCCTTTTTCTCAACTACCTTGAGTATGTCGCCTATAATTAAAAACTTATATTCTCAGTTATCCTATCAAGGGACAAACCCGAGGGTTTTCTTCCTGTATATTTATTGTTTATCCTGCTTTGGAAATTGAAATGTGTCTTTGTTTTTCTCCCACCAACTTTCCCACTTCTTCGTGTATTCTTCAAGCGTCTTTTTGCTTACTACTGGTGGTATTCCTCCAAATTTTTGCCCTGTCGTACCTTCAAGCCAACTCTCTGCTTCCCTCAAATATTTCTTATCTTTTAACAGCCCTATCATTATCTCTATTCCTTCCTTCTCTTTGTTTTCTATCAGAAATAGAGCAATATCATATTTCATACTACTATTCCCTTGTTCTACTAAATCCTTTAATACTGGCATAACTTCTTCTTTGTTTGTCTTTATTAGTGTCTTTGCTGTATAGTATCTTATATCAGGATTTTTATGTTTGAGTCCATATTCCTTCAACTGTTTTATCGCTTCCTCTGTCCCTATATTGTAAAGACCACTTA